>Ga0194048_10001109_pt1 | contig 13331 bp, 11 predicted proteins | sample JunL225m_MetaG_FD_161685 | JGI IMG/M metagenome (GOLD analysis project Ga0194048, IMG submission 161685) | Anoxic zone freshwater microbial communities from boreal shield lake in IISD Experimental Lakes Area, Ontario, Canada - Jun2016-L222-5m | ecosystem: Environmental > Aquatic > Freshwater >...
GGGACCGAAGGATTTTCCCAGCGCATTGGATTCGATTGTGTCTTCGGCGATTGCGCCTCGCGGCCCCCGGAACGATATCCGAGTTGCTGAATTCGTGTTCCATACGAACCTCGATCGAGGCCCATATGGAACATCCGCAATCGAACGTCCTATCGGTTCTGGATTGTAAACCTGACCGAGGCCGTTCCGAGACCTTCGAACGCGACTTCGCAGGTATCGCCCGGCTTGAGGTAATCCAAACCGGTATAAGACCCGCAGGTCACAATCTGGCCTGCGCGTACACCGCCCTTGGACCGCCACATATTCGCTAGTTCCACCGCCACGCCCAGGGGGTCGCCGAGGGGATGACCGCGGTTCTTGCCTGGGATCGGTTGGCCGTTCACCGATAACGTCACCGCGATCGTCTCCAAGTTCAGCGCACGCCAATCCGCATTCGTCGCGCTGCACACAAGGCCGCCGTTCATGATCGAATCCGCCAGTTTCTCCAGGTTGGAAAGCGGGTTGGCGATGTCGAACCGGCTATGTACGATCTCGATCGCGGCGCAAGCATCGACCACGGCCGCAACTTCGTTGCGCGAATACGGCACGGCGCGATCCGGCAGGTTTTGCCGGAAGACGAAGGCGACCTCGCCCTCGACACCGCATTGCGGCACGGTTTTGGCCGGCAGATCGCAGGGGGAGGCATGAATAGTGTCGGCATAGATAATGCCGCGATTCGGCTGCTGGTTCGGCGGGGCCATCGCCTTGAATCCGCCGATCAACTTGCCCAGACCTTTGCTGGTGGCGTCCTGGATGGCATGCCCTTCGTCGACAGTCGTGGGTTTCAGCGCCTCCGGCAGGCCGTTCAACGGCACCATGTCGCGGCGGGCTTGCACCAACAACGCGGCGGCTTTTTCGATCTTATGTTGGTCCATGTTTGGATTTTCCTCGTTTTCGATGCCGACAATCTGCCACGACGAGGCCCCAACGGCCTAGCCCCGCTTGGCATTCCGAGGAACCGGTGGCATGTACAAAGGGTAAATCCAAGCCGGTAAACGGTCGGAAGCGGGGAGATTATCGAATGATCGGAATGGTGCGGCTTGCGTTACGCCGCCCTTACACCTCGGCTGTCGCCGCGCTCCTCATCGTATTGATGGGCGCGATGTCGTTGAGCCGCATGATCGTCGATATTTTTCCCACGATCGACATTCCCGTCGTCATGGTCGTCTGGAACTATCCCGGCCTCAGCACCGAGGATATGGAACGGCGGGTCGTTTTTATCACGGAACGCGCCTATTCCACGACCGTTAACGGCATTCAGCGTATCGAGTCGCAGTCGATTCCCGGCACCGGGCTTTTGAAGGTCTATTTTCAGCCGGGTACCGAAATCGGCGGCGCCATCGCGCAAATCACGGCGGTGAATAATAGTATCTTGCGAAGCGCTCCGCCAGGAATGCAGCCACCGGCGGTGATTCAATTCAACGCGTCGAATGTGCCCGTCGTTCAGATGACCTTGTCCAGCAAGACGCTCACCGAACAGCAAATTACCGATTATAGCTTGAATTTTATTCGCGTTCGTTTGTTCACCATACCCGGCCTTTCGACACCCGGCCCATTCGGCGGCAAACAGCGGCAGATGATCGTGGCGCTGGATCAAGATCGGCTCGTTGCCAAGGGCTTTTCCCCCGTCGACGTGGTGAACGCGCTGCAAACGTCGAACGTGATCGTGCCCGCCGGCACGGCCCGTATCGGCGACCGCGAATATAACGTGAAACTGAATTCCAGCCCCGAATTGATCGAGCGATTCAACCAGCTCCCGATCGGGGTATTCGGTGGCGCCCCGGTGACGCTTGGCGACGTGTCCAACGTAACCGACAGTTTCGCGGTGCAAAACAACATCGTGCATGTCGATGGGAAACGCGCGGTCTATCTGGCAATTTTGAAACACGCCGACGCATCGACCCTGGCAGTAGTAGACGCCGCTCGGGAAGCCCTACCGTATATCAAGGCCGCTGCGCCAGAAGGTTTGGAAATCAAGCTCGACTTCGATCAATCGGTGTTTGTGCGCGGCGCGGTGGAGAATGTCGTCCACGAGGCGATTATTTCCTCGATCCTGGTTTCGGTCCTGATTCTGATTTTTTTGGGCAGTTGGCGGAACACCGTCATTGTCTCGGCATCCATTCCGCTATCGATCTTCGCCGGACTGGTCGGCCTGTTCCTGACCGGTAATTCGATCAATCTGATGACCCTGGGCGGCCTCGCGTTGGCCATTGGGTTGTTGGTCGATAATGCCACCGTCACAATCGAAAATATCCATCGCAATCTGACGCTCGGCAAACCGCTGACTGTCGCTATTTTGGATGGCACGAACGAGGTTATTCAGCCGTTGACCGTGGCCACGTTGGCTATCTGCATCGTGTTCTTCCCCGTCGTGCTGCTGGTCGGCGTTTCCCGCTTCCTTTTCATTCCGCTCGCCGCGACCGTCGTTCTATGCATGCTTGCATCCTACGTCCTGTCGTTCAGCATCGTGCCGAGTTTCGCGCGGTTGCTTTTAGCGGGGGAGGCAGATCATCACGGCCCGCCGAAGGGTTTTTTCGGTGCCTTCGATCGCGGATTCAACCATGTCCGCGACGCCTACGGGCGCGCCTTGCAAGGCGCCTTGAACCACCGCACCCTTGTGCTGCTATGCACGCTCGGTTTAGCCGCGGTGACTGGCGGATTGGCGACATCGTTGGGGTTGGATTTCTTTCCGGCCGCCGATGTCGGGCTGATTAAGATGCATTTTCGGGCACCGCCGGGGACCAAGTTGGAAGCGACCGAGGCGCTGGTGCTGCAATTGGAAGATCGCATTCGCGAGATTATTCCTGCCAACGAATTGCAGACGATCAACGATAACGTCGGTATTCCGTCGAGCTTCAATCTAGCATTCGTACCCAGCGACAATGTCGGTTCGATGGATGCCGAGATATTGATTGCGCTGAAACCCGAGCACCGTCCGACGATCGATTATATTCGCGCAATGCGGGCTAAATTGCCCGGGAATTTTCCGGGGAGTATTATTTATTTCCAAACCGCCGATATCGTGAGTCAGGTGCTGAACTTCGGATTGTCGGCACCGATCGATATCCAAATCCAAGACACGAATTTCGACCGCGCTTATGCGCTGGGTCAGCAATTGCTGCGCAAATTGCAGACGATTCCGGGTGTGGCCGACCCGCATTTGGTGCAGGTGCTGAATTATCCTGCCTTGCAGGTAGAGGTCGATCGTCTGCGTGCGATCCGACTGGGTATCGGTCAGCGCGATGTGGCCAACAATATGCTGACATCGCTTTCTTCCAGTTCTCTCGTTGCGCCGAATTTCTTTCTCAATCCGGTCAATAACGTGAATTATTCCGTGGCGGTGCAGACACCGATCGCACAAATAGCGTCCGTGGCCGATTTGCTGAACACCCCGGTCAGCCGCCCCGACCCGACCGTGCCGACCACCCCTACGACGTTACCATCGGCACCTGTTATGCGGCTGGCGGATATCGCGTCGATAACACCGCGGACCAGTTTGGAATCGGTCAATCATTACACCGTGCAGCGGGTCATCGACATTGCCGCCAATGTGGACGGTCGCGATCTGGGCAGCACCGCTGCCGATATTCAGAAAGCGATCGATGAAGTCAGCAAGGACCTACCGATCACTACCCGGATCGATATTCGCGGTCAGAACGAGGTGATGCAGGCATCGTTCCGCAGCCTCGCGCTCGGTATGATCCTTGCCGTCATTCTGGTTTACGCGCTGTTGGTCATCCTGTTTCAATCTTGGGTCGATCCATTTATCATCATGATGGCGGTACCCGGCGCTTTGGTCGGTATCGTTTGGATGCTCGCAGTCACCGGGACCACCATCAACGTGGAATCGTTGATGGGGGCGATCATGTCGGTGGGTATCTCGGTTTCCAACTCCATCCTCGTCGTCAGCTTTGCCAACGATCTCCGTGCTCGGGAGGAAATTGGACCGTTACGTGCGGTGCTGGAAGCCGGACGGATTCGGCTGCGGCCGATTATGATGACGGCATTGGCCATGATCATCGGCATGATCCCGATGGCACTGGGCATGGGGCAGGCAGGCGAACAAAACGCGCCGCTCGGCCGAGCGGTGATTGGCGGTTTGCTTTTTGCAACGTTGGCAACGTTATTTATCGTGCCGATCGGCTACACAATGCTGCGACGCGGCCGCCCGGCGTTGCATAACCTCGATGCGCGTTTCGCCGCCGAAGCAGCGGGCTCGCAAGCAACCGGAGCGACGACTCACCATGGTTGAGGGACAAAAAAAGCGTGGCTCTATCCTGGCCTATTTCGTGGGTATCGGCATCGTTGCCGGTGCGGCCTACGGAGTTATGACAATTTGGGCCGAGAAGGATTTGCAGCTGTCCCTTGCGCGGAAAGCCCTGGCCGACACGAGCGAGCGGGGACCGAAAGTGCGGGTTGTAACGGTCACCCAGGGACCGAAGGAACGTTTGATTACGTTGCTGGGCGATACGCGTGCGTATCAGACCGCGACCTTGTACAGTAAGGTCGGCGGTTACCTGAAATCCATGGCAGTCGATCGCGGCGACATGGTCGAGGAAGGGCAGATCATTGCGGAAATAGATTCCGCAGAGACCGACAACCAGTTGAATAGTGCGCTACTCGATCTGGAGAATAAACGCCGCAATGCCAAGCGGGCGCGCGATCTTGTTGCATCCGGTTCGAAATCGGCACAGGCGATCGAGCAAGCCGAGACGGATTTCCGTATGGCCGAGGCCAAGGTCGCCGAACTCGGAACGATGAAATCTTACGAAAAAATTCGCGCACCTTTCGCTGGCAGAGTTACCGCCCGTTTCGCCGATCCCGGTGCGTTGATACAAAATGCCAGCACGAACCAAACCAGCAATCAGCCGCTAATCACCATCGTCGACGACCGAAAATTGCGCGTGAATGTGTATGTCGAGCAACGTGATGTGCCCAACGTGCATGTTGGCGATCTCGTGGATGTCAGCGATGCCGCCAATTCGACCCGCAAAGTCCAGGCAAAAATCGCTCGAACCTCGGGCCAACTCGATCCCCGCACGCGCACGCTGTTCACCGAATTGGAAGTCGACAACGCCAATCAGTTTCTTGTGCCGGGCAGTTTCGCTTACGTGACATTGCATGTCCCGTTGGTCAGTCTGCCGGAAATTCCGGTCGCCGGACTGATCGTGCGCGGGACGAATACATTCGTTGCCGGTGTGGGCGACGATAGTTTGGTACGTATGCGGCCAGTAAAAGTGGCGACCACCGACGGTATCCGCGCGACGTTGTCCGAGGGTGCCAAACTCGGGGATAAAGTCGCAATCGATTTGCCCGACGAGGTAAGCGAGGGTAGCCGAATTCAGCCGGTATTGTCGCGATAATTATCGGTTTCGGCGGCCCAGGGAGCGCTTCCCTGGCTGCCCGGCTTCATGCAGCACAGGGCGGCCGCCGTGGTTGCCCGCTGCAACGCTTCGGGCAATGCCCAACCGCGATCCAACGCGGCTGCAAGCACGCCAACAAAACAATCCCCGGCCGCAGTCGTATCGATAGGAACGATATGCCGAGCGGGCATGGTTTGAAGAGTTGTGGGTGTGGCGAGTTCTAGGCCGGCGCTGCCGAGGGTGCGGATAATTGTTATGCCAAGAACGCTGTACAGCGCGGATGCAGTCGGTTCGCATCCCAATCGTTTGGCCAACCATTCGGCCTCGACTTCGTTGACTGTTAGTATATCGACAGCTTGCAACGCATCCAAAGGTAGCGCGGCCGCCGGCGCCAAATTCAGCACGATACGTGCGCCTCTCGATTTTGCTCGGCGTATCAATTCGGCGGTTTCATCGGTCGATACTTCCATTTGCAGGATCAGCGTTGTTTCGGACGTTAGCAACGCGTCTTCCACCTGATCCGCTTTCGCCAACAGGTTCGCACCCGATCCGACCGCGATGGCGTTGTTACCAATGGGATCGACGCAAATGGCCGCAGCCGCAGTGGTGGCATCGGTCGCGACCACCCGCGTTACGTCAACCCGAGCGTCTTGCAACAATGCAAGGGCGTTCGATGCTAGCGCGTCCTGTCCGACAGCACCTGCCATAACGACATGGGCGCCGTCTCGCGCGGCGGCTACAGCTTGGTTGGCACCTTTACCACCGGGTTCGATGCGAACGGTGGGGCAAAGCACAGTTTCCCCAACGCTGGGAATGTGCGGTAGGGCGAATATCAGATCGAGAGCAATAGAGCCGAAGACGACAATCATGGCGCGGAATCTCACGAAAACAGTTCGTCATGATGCGCGCGGCGAAGTCGATTTGGCAATGGCGGGGGTTTTCGGGGCATGGTAGCGTCACCGAAATGGAGGAAATTCGACATGCCAATAACCCGCCGACAGGCAATAGTCGCGACGTCCGCGTTGACCTTCGGTACCCAGGCGAAGGCGGCCATACCGCGCTTCGAACCCTCGGCTGCGCTGCTGGATGCAGCGAAACGGGAAGGCGGGTTTGTTAACTACACCGCGCAAATCGAGGATTTGGAACTCGAAACAATAGCCGCTTTTAACAAACGCTTTCCATTCGTGAAAGTGGAGATTGTGCATTTACCGGGCGGACAATTGATCGAGCGGATCAAAGCCGAAATCGGTGCGAATAAACTGGTCGCCGATCTGATCGATCATTCCGAACCGAGTTTGTTGCGCAATATCGAAAGTGCGTTTCGTCCCTACGCCCCGCCGAACGCCGCCGATTATATTCCGGAAGCCGTTGCATCTCCGCGCATTTGGCCGCGCATCACCGCCGGCACTTGCATCGCCTGGAATAAAGAATTGATCAAGGACCGGCCGACGGGATGGTGGGATATCGCCGGCCCCAAATATGCCGGCCAAGTAGGCATGCCCAGCGGTTACACCGGTGGATCGACCTGGGTTTGGGTGATGTTCCAGCGCAAGGTGCTCAGCGAAGACTACTGGGCAAAGCAGGCAGCGATCAAACCGCGAGTCTATACCACCAACGCCGTCACCGCCGATGCACTGATCCGGGGGGAGATCGGAATCGCTCCGGTATCGTATCCTTCTGTTATGTCGAAAATCCGGGACGGCGCACCGTTGGATTATATTTTCCCGATCGAGGGCGTACCCTGCTTCACCTTCGCCGACGGTATTCCTGCTACATCGAAGCGTCCGGCAGCGGCGCAGCTCTATCTCGATTGGTGCCTGTCGGAAGAAGGACAGGGCATGTTGATTCGCGATCTCGGCCATCTGACGGCTTTGAAAAAATCGCCGTCCGACACTCCCGGGCTGAATCCGGCGGTGCATAAACTATGGTTTGCCGATCGCGCGGAATCCGATCGGGTGCGCGACCCTTGGCTGGCGGAGTGGTCGAAAACATTCGGTATGCGGCAATAGGGAAGGAAAAACGATGGCTTACAAATATGAAATTATCCGCGATTTTTTCAAACTCCCCGCAGCAGAAACCATAGGCGTGGTCAGCCGCGTCGCTGCCGACTCCCAGGACCGCATTTACGTCTTCCAGCGCAAGGATCCTCCTGTTTTGGTATTTGAACGAACAGGGAAATTCCTCGGTTCCTGGGGCACCGGGGAGGTGCGGGATCCGCACGGCCTGAAAATCGTCGAGGATGTCGTATATACCACCGACCGATCGGATTCGGTGGTCAAATCTTTTACGCTCGACGGCCAAATGCTGCTCTCGCTTGGGCAAAAAGGCGTTCATTCCGACACCGGTTGTACTGGCTCTCCTTGGTTGGCCGAGCACGCGGCTGGCCCGTTCAATCATCCTACGGAGATGAGTAGACACCCCAATGGGGATATTTATGTTACCGACGGTTATCGTAATGCCCGCGTGCATCGCTTCTCGGGCGATGGAAAACTGCTGCAATCCTGGGGAACACCCGGCAAGGGGCCGGGACAATTCCATTTGCCACATAGTATCGTATTTGACGATACCGGTACGCTTTACGTCGCGGACCGATCCAATCGGCGCATCCAAAAATTCACCCCGGACGGGGAATATCTGGGCCAATGGACGGGCATGGGTGGCCCGAACGACATCGCACGCGGTCGGGATGGCAATTATTACATCGCGGAGCAGGAGCACGACGGCAAACCGGCCTATATCTGCGTCCGCGATGCCGACGGCAATGTGCTGACCCGTCTGGAAAGTCGCCATGTCCACGGTGTCGGCGTCGACTCGCTCGGCGATATCTATGCTGGTCTCACGGTCAATCGTGGCGTGGACAAATTCGTCAGGGTTGCCTGACCAACGCATCCATCGCCGTTGCCATATCCGATACACGATCGAGTGCGTTCCAAACGTTCAGCACCCGCGTCGCGCCCGTCTCACCCAAGATGGGTTCGGCCAACAGCCGGAATTTGGCCGCGATTTCGCCATCGTCCATCGGATTGGTGCAGTCGCCACGCGGGTCGCCGGGTTCGATCGTAACGCGCCGTCCATCGACGGATTCCACCGCGACCCGCATGACGATTTTATGGGGAAATAGGGCAGATATCGAATCGTCCTCGGCGACCGAAATTTTTGCCATCAACGGGCGGATCGTCGGGTCCAGATATCGATCCGAATCGAACGTCCCGACCGTAATAGTTCCATCCGTCAACGCTCGGCCGAAAATATAGGGTAACGAATGATCCGCCGTTTCTCGGGTTTGCGGGTCCCATTTCGCCGGTTCGCTACCGATCTCGTGCCATGCCGACCAGTAGGTCGCTATATCGATCTTTGCGATCTCGTCCAGCGTCATCTGCTCGCGTAATTTCAGCGATGCCCAAACGCCAGCCTGGGCATTATATTCCACAGGCCAATATTTCAGCCGGACCCATGGCAACAGCCAATCGCCGCCGGCGGCGGGGAATGGATCGATCGCGAACGTGCCGGTGATTTGCTCCATTAAACCGTGACGACCTTCGAACGGTTTTTCCGGCCCGGTCATGCCACCGGCCGCGAGTTGGGTGGCGTATACCGCGTTACGCACCGCGAACGCGGTCGCCGATCCCTTCCACAACGACAAATTGCCCGCCCGTGTCGCCCGCATCGGCACATTGGCGACGGCGGTAATCGCCAACGCGTGACCGATTTGTTCCGTATCCAAGCTCAATAAATGGCCGAGACCGCATACTGCGGCCAAGCCGACGCAAAACCCTTGATCCCAGCCTTTTTCTCGCATTTGCGTGGGCGGAATCAGGCGGAAAACAACCTCGTAGGCCGCCACCATCGCAGATAAAAAACGCTTGCCGCTGGCACCGGACGATGATGCCATCGCTAGCAGACCGCCCAAAATATCGGAAGGATGGCCGGCGTGCCAGGAGTCGTTGAAATCCAGATATCGGATCATCGCCGTATTGATAAAAGCGGCCTCCTGTGCGGTTGCATTTGCAACCGATCCCAAGATACGGCCGGCACCGCGCGCGGGCGTAGCGCCGTCCGCTATTGCCAAGGCGATACGCGCGGCTTCGCAATTTTGTCCGCCCAATCCGCAACCGATCGTATCCACCAAACTCTGTCGGGCGCGCATTAGAATCGATTCCGGAATATCGTCGTAGCGTAAAGTGGCGGCGAAATGGGCCAGCTGCCGCGTGAGATTGTCCATCGGTGTTACTTTCCCAAATCGCGCCGTAAATCCACGGGCAGAAAATCTTGATCGACAAGATGGCGCCAGTCGGCATCGGCCTCAGGCAGTCCCATCGATTTCATCGCGATCATCATTGCATCCAGATCCGCCCAGCGGAAATCGCCCTGGCTCCAGAACGGAACGCCATTCGACGGATGATCCAACAACCCGTCCATGACCGATCGCACGACGGACGGATCGAGTTTATAAACCTTGGCGGCGATTGCGGCCGCTTCGTCCCGGTGGTCACCGATAAACACGACCGCACGTCGATGCGCCCGCAGAATGGCACGCAGTTCCTCGGGTTTTTCGCGTGCGACCTTGGCGGAGGTCACGCCGACAACGTTGTTAATGGCGGGAAAAATATCGCGGACCCAGGCCAGCGGACGCAGCTTGTCGCGGTTCAAGGTGTAGACCGGTTCCGCCAATATCGCGACATCCACGCCGTTGTTTTCCAGCGCGACGATGGCGGCACCTTACTGGCCGGTGGCGACCAGGGAAACCTCGCCCGGCGCGAAGCCGAATTTTTGTAACAACAGCACGTCCAAACCCTGCGACGTCGATTGCGGTGTGGTAAAGCTGATCTTCTTGCCTTTCAAATCGGCTGGCGATTGCAACGGCGAATCCTTACGCACCACCCACACGAATTGCGCGTTGCTGTGCGACATTTCGGCAATTATTTTCAAATCCGCGCCGTGTTTTACAGCGGCCAAAATGCCGGACAGCGACGATTCCACGAACGGCAGATCGCCTGCCAGCATGTTGCGCACATCGGCGCTCCCGCCAGCCGTCGCGCGCACGGCGGTCACATCGGCGCCTTCCTGCTTGAAGAAGCCTTTCTCCAAGGCAATCGCGAACGGCACGCCGGAGATCGAGCTGCCGTAATTCGGCACCGAAATCTCGTACGCCCGCGCACTGCCGCACCACAGCAGCGCCGCCAATACCAACCAACGCATTTCCATCCCCGGCTTGTCCCGCTCGATTGTTTCGTGATTTTGGGTCCGCGTCCACGCAGCCTCTGCATTCACCAGTACGCGACCTTGCGGCGTCGGTGTGTTATCGTCGGGACCTTCGGAACGGCGGCAGACTTTATGGCATGAAACCGCGTTGGTGGGACTGGACCATAATGGCGATCGTGCTTGCAGCTGCGGGGGCGTGGCTTGCGTTGGGCACGCCGAGCCATCCGGAGGGCCGGGACACGTCGCGTCAATCTATTGCTGTATCCGTTCCCGCACCTACGCCGCGCCCCCCGGCCGCAGGTCAGGCCGGTAATCGCGTACAAACAGTTGGGAGAACGGAACCGAACCTTCAACCGGACACTAAACCGCCCCTTCCCACTGTGATTCGGCCGGGTGTTGGCCAGCAGGAAGGAAATCCGCCATCGACGCCGGAGTATGCCACCCTGCCCACAGTTATTCGGCCGACCGACAGATCGCAGCCGACGGGGGAGGCAGGAACGGGCTTTTTTATCTCCAGCGATGGCAGTGCGGTGACGGCCGCGCACGTAGTACGAAAGTGCTCGGCTATTTTTGTCGTGTCGCGTTACCTAAAGGAAACGCCGGCGAGACTGCTGGCAATCGACTATCCGAACGATGTCGCGGTCTTGCAGATAAGAAATATGCGCCCTCCTGGGGTATTTGCATTGGCGGACCGGCCGCGCGGCGCGGCGAACGTGGCAATTCTCGGTTACCCTGGCGATGGGGACAAGCTTGTGCCGACCGAGACGCGGGGACGATTACGCACCGAGCGTCCTTCTTTCGATGCGGGGAACCGGAGAGAATTGATATGGATCGATGCGAACGCCGTGAGGGGCGGGTTCAGCGGCGGTCCCATTCTAAATGTGGATGGCGATGTCGTGGGGGCGATCGACGGGCACATTATCCAACGTACGACATCGCCGCAGGGCGAGATCGTCAGTTCTACCAAATACGTCTTCGGCGTGGGCACGAACGTCATTAAAGCGTTCATGACGCGGGAGGTTCCGTCGCTGATCCCAGATGCTCGCACAAGCCCGCCGCTGGGCGATTCGGACAAAGCGGTCCTGCGCGTCATGTGCATCCATTAGTCGCGTCGAACGGGCAAGTTAGGCATGCTACTCGTCGTAGGCGACGAGAGACTCGCACGGCACGTCCAGCCGGTCGCGGCCGTTCAGGAAGGTCAGCTCGATCAGCGCCGCTGCGGCCGGCACGACGCCGCCGACCTGACGGATCAGTGTAATAGCAGCGTTCATCGTTCCGCCGGTCGCTAGCAGATCGTCCACCACCACTACGCGTTGACCGGGATAAACCGCGTCGGCTTGGATCTCGATCCGATCGGTGCCGTATTCCAGCCCGTAATCCAGCCCGATGCAGGGGCCCGGCAATTTGCCCTTCTTACGCACCATGATGAAGCCGCAGCCCAGCTTCAGGGCCAAGGGGGCGGCGACCAGGAAGCCGCGCGATTCGATGCCGGCGATCAGGTCGGGTTGGAACGCGCGCACCGCCCGCGCCATGCGGCCCATCGCGACGGCCCAGGCGTCCTCGTGCCGCAGCAGGGTCGATACGTCGTAAAACAGGATGCCCGGCTTGGGAAAATCGGGGATAGAGCGGATGTGGTCTTTCAGATCCATGGCGCGAGGGTCCTTGTGCGGTTGCAAGGGGGCATAGCCGTCCGGCACACTCAAGCCAACCGGGAAAGGGTGCGAACCATGAGCGAGACCGTGCTAGGCAATGCCGATATCGACACCGCATTGCGCGACGCGAAAGAAGCCTATGTCGCCCGCAATCCCCAGAGCTTGGCCCGCTATGTGGAGGCGCTGGGCGTCATGCCCGGCGGCAACACCCGCACCGTGCTGCACTACGCGCCGTTCCCGGTCGCGATGGCGCGGGCCGAGGGCTGCCGCCTATGGGACATGGACGGGCACGAATACGTCGATTTTCTCGGCGAATACACGGCGGGCATTTATGGGCACTCGCACCCCGTCATTCGCGCGGCGGTGGACAAAGCGTTGGACAGCGGGATCAACTTCGGTGCGTCCAACATGACGGAAGCGAAATTCGCCCGCGCGATCTGCGATCGGTTCGGCTTGGAGCGGGTGCGGCTGACGAACTCCGGCACCGAGGCCAACCTGCTCGCTATTACCGTCGCCACCATTTTCACCGCTCGGAAGAAGGTAATGGTGTTCGACGGCGGCTACCACGGCGCGGTGTTCGGGTTCTCCGGTGGCGGATCGCCGGTCAATGCGCCGTTCGATTATGTCGTCGCGCCCTACAACGATACCGAAGCAACACGCGCGCTGATCGCGCAACACGCGGCCGATCTGGCGGTTGTTATTTTGGAACCGATGTTCGGCAGCGGCGGCTGCATCGCGGCATTGCCCGATTTCCTACATATGGTGCGCGATGAAACCACCCGCGTCGGCGCGCTGATGATTTTGGACGAGGTCATGACCTCCCGCCTGTCGCCCGGCGGTTTGCAGGCGGTACGCGGAGTGAAACCGGATTTGACCACGTTCGGCAAATATATCGGCGGCGGCATGTCGTTCGGCGCCTTCGGGGGGAGGGCGGATATTATCGACATGTTCGATCCCCGCCGCGCCAACGCGCTGCCGCATGCCGGAACCTTTAACAACAATGTGCTGACGATGGCCGCAGGATTGGCCGGCCTCACGCAGATTTACACGCCCGAGGCCGCCGTCGCCCTCAATG
>Ga0194048_10001112_pt1 | contig 13323 bp, 13 predicted proteins | sample JunL225m_MetaG_FD_161685 | JGI IMG/M metagenome (GOLD analysis project Ga0194048, IMG submission 161685) | Anoxic zone freshwater microbial communities from boreal shield lake in IISD Experimental Lakes Area, Ontario, Canada - Jun2016-L222-5m | ecosystem: Environmental > Aquatic > Freshwater >...
GGCCGGTCGCGCGCGATCGACCGTATCGCGAAACAACGCAAACCCGCCCCCGACAGCGACGAAGCCGCGATCCTGGACGCCCTGCGCAACGCGACGTTCGCATTCTGGCGCGTCGAGGGGCCGCACGACACTGCGGGCATGACCGTTCACGACGTGCTGCGGAAAGAATCGTTCTGGCTCATGGACGAATGGTTGGCCAAATCGGCCAAGCCGGGGGCCCGTTTCGTTGCGCGTCTGGCCGATCTCGGGGATTACCGCGTCAGTTGCGGCGCGATCGTGCCGATCGACGATACAGTGCTGCAACTTGCAGCTTCTGACACACGCAGCTTTCAAGCCACGGATTCCGTCGCCATCCAGCGCGATCGCCGCTTCGCCGAGGCGTTCTACCGCGCCGCCATCGCAAGCGGCACAATGCGCGGCGTGGCGTTCCGGGAGCCTGGGGAAACCTAAGCCATCATCCGAACGTCCCGCTTTTACGCAGCGCGGCGATCCGGTCGTCCGGCATCCCCAAAACATCCCGTAGAACTGCGTCGATGTGTTCCCCCAACCCAGGTGCCGGGCCGATAACCCGGCCATAGCTGGCGCGCCAGGGTAGTCCGGGCACGACTCCGTCCCCCAATTTGTCCCAGAATCCGCGCGCGCGCAGATGCGCGCTTTCCACTAGATCGAACGATCCCGCAACGGGCGCGGCGGGTATGCCCGCCTGTGCCAGCGTCGATGCCGCCGCGTCGGCCCGTCGCGACAGACACCACGCAGCAACATCGCCGTCCGGTATCAGCGTGCGCAGGGCCTGCCGCTCGGCATCGTTACGCGCCGCGATGCCGACCCATTGGTCCTCGCCCACGCAACGATAGACGCCGTGAGGATCGCAGCGATCCGACGCGTTCCCGCGCGGTACTGGCCGCTCGCCCAGTTGCGTTTGCAACAAGGGTTCGGCCATCGTCCAAAGCATGGCCTCGATCATCGAGAAATCGACCCGCGCCACAGCACCGCTTTTGCCGCGCGCCCACAGACTGGCGGCGACCATGAAGGCGATGAGCAAGCCGCACATCGGGTCGAGCCACGCCAAACCCACGCGCGGCGGCAACGAAGGATGGCGATTCAAGCCGGCAAAACCAGCATAGCATTGCAGCAACGTTCCATAAGCGACCGCATGCGAATCCGGCCCCGTCCGCCCCATGCCGGACGCCGAGACGTAAATCAGCCCCGGAGCGATTTTGCGCAGTTCCTCGGCGCCGAGACCCAATCGATCCATCACGCCGGTCGCGTAATTCTCCACTACTACATCGGCTTTCGCTACCAATGCGCGGGCGATAGCAACGGCTTCCGGCTGTTTCAAATCCAGCACGATCGCGCGTTTGGCCTGACCGAGGACGGTGTGCAGTTCGGAGCCGCGGCCGGGATCGCCTTTACCGGGGGCTTCGATCTTGATGACATCGGCACCTGCGGCGGCCAAATAGCGGGTGACGGTAGGGCCGGCGATGACCCAACTGAAATCCAGCACGCGCACGCCCGATAGCGGCATCGATCCGGCTGGGACCGCGTGCGGCGCCCCCGGCGACAGTGTCAACCCGAACGGCGTGCCGGGCATCCGCACCGCTCGCCCCCCGATGTCCATCGGCCGGAACGATCCACGGTGTTCGGATTGCGGCGTGTCGAGTTGCTCGTGCAATTCCCGCAGCGGGAAGCTAGGCACCCTGGCCGATTGGGCGGTGTCGGCGATCCATTGCTTGGTGTGCTGGCGGCTCCATTCCGACATCAGGGCGTGCAGCGCATCCCAGTTCTTCACCCGATCGGGCTTGGTCCGGAAGCGCGGATCGTCGCCCCACGCCGGAGAACCCATGGCGACAAGCCACGCCGCCCATTGCTTGTCTTCCCGCGGCGAGATCGCGGTAAACCCATCGCTGCCCGGCAAGATGCAAACCGTGGCGCCGTTACCGTCCGCCACGCGCCGACGCGGCCATTTCTTGCCCGACACCCCGGCGCGGGTCAGTTCCGTCACCGCGATGGTCGACAATGCATCCTGGATCGACACATCCACCACGGCGGGTTGCGTCGCGTGCGCCGCATGCATACCCGCGCAAGCTGCGGCCAGCCCGCCAAGGAATGCAGACTGGTGTCCGACCGGCCGCATTGGCGCCTCCTGCATATCGTCCACCTGCCCGGTGAGCAGGCGTGCTATGCTGGATGCACAAATCAACGTCAGATCGGTGGCGGGATCGTCGGCTTGGGGCCCGATTTGCCCGTACGGCGAAATGAGCACGATCGCCGCGCGCGGGTTCAATCGACGCAACGACGCCGCATCGTGCCCCGCCGCCGCCAGTGCTGCCGGGCCACCCTCCACGACAATCAGATCGGCATCTTCAATCGATGCGTTGCTTCGCCCGTGATTCAGGTATTCTTCCAACAACGTCGCTCGGGATGCGCCAAGCGCCCCGACCGACGCACCGGCATCCGCGAACAAACGCCCGCACACCGCCGCCGCCAGACCGTTGCCCAGTTGCGCCACGCGCAGCCCTGCCAGTACCGACATCCCCGCCCCTTTCAATTCGCTTCCGCCCAACCGATCTAACCGCCCGAACGCACAGGAGCAAAATCCATGATCGAACTGCGCCCCTTCGACCGCCTCGGCGGCGGCAACCACGGCTGGTTGCTATCGAAGTTTCACTTCTCCTTCGCCGATTACCACGACGACGAGCGCATGCACTGGGGCCGGCTGCGCGTGTGGAACGACGACGAGATCGCCGCCGGGTCCGGCTTCGCGCCGCATCCGCATGCCAATATGGAAATCGTCACCTACGTGACCCAAGGTGCCATCACGCACAAAGACAGCCTCGGCAACACCGGCCGCACCGAAGCCGGGGATGTGCAGGTCATGAGCGCGGGAACGGGGATTCAGCACTCGGAATACAATATGGAGAGCGAGACGACGAAACTCTTCCAAATCTGGATCCTGCCCGACCAACGCGGCGGCACCCCGTCCTGGGGCACCCGCCCGTTTCCCAAGGATGTCCGGCACGGCCAGTTCGTGACGCTGGCGAGCGGTCGCGCCAACGATGCCGATGCGCTGTCGATTCGGGCGGATGCACGGGTTGCCGGTGCGACGCTGAAAGCCGGCGAGACCACCGAATACAAGCTAGGCACCGGCCGGTACGCTTATTTGGTGCCGGCGCGCGGCAGTATCGAGGTGAACGGCACCTGCGCCGGCACCCGCGACGGCTTGGCTATCGCGGACGAAGACGTATTGCGGGTTACCGCGCTGGAAGACTCGGAAATCGTGCTGGTCGACGCCGGCTGATCAACGTCCGCGTTCCAGCCGCCGCTCGTACCATTGCGCCAGCATCGTGCTGGGGAACAACAGCACGAAATAGGCGATCGCGACGACCGTATAGACCTCCAACGGTCTATACGTGTCGGCGGTGACGAGCGTGCCGTTGTATAAAAGGTCGGGCACCGCGATGACCGATACCAGCGAGGTATTCTTCAACTGCGTAATGGATTGGTTGACGAACGGCGGAATCATGCGTTTGACCGCCTGCGGCAAAATCACCAACCGCATCATCGTCCATCGCCGCAACCCCAGCGCACGGGCCGCGTCCCATTGCCCGCGCTCGATCGAGACAATGCCGCCACGGAATATTTCGGCGTAGAAGGCGCCAGTATAGCACGACAGCGTCAGCACCGCCGCCGCCACGGCGGGAATTTGAATGCCGATCAGAACCGGCAGCGCGTAGTAGAACCAGACAATCTGCACCAGCAACGGCGTGCAGCGAAATGCCTCGATGAAGGCAATCAACGGGACATTCAGCAGTTTGGATTTCGACAACCGGCCCATGCCGACCAGCAATCCGATTATCAACCCGAGGGAGATCGTCCCGGCCGTGTAGGCAAGCGTAACCAGCACGCCGCGCCAGAGCAGCGGCACGTAACGCAGCAGGAAGACGAAATCCCATTGGTAATGCATGGGACTCGCCCTGCTTGGCTATGCGACTAGAAGCTCAATGCCGGCGGCACGCGATCGCGCGCGACGCCGACCTTCCCGAGTTCCTGTAACAGCCATTCCCGGATCTGACCGGTGCCGCGGTTCATATCCAACCAAGCATCGACCACTTCTTTGAACCGCGTATCCGGCTCCCGCTGCACACCCAGGCAACTCGGCAAGGCGACCGTCGGTTCCCCCAGCAGATGATAGGGACCGAGGGCGGGATTCTTACCGGCGGTTGCCAGCCCCAGGACCGCAGCAAGGATATGCGCGTCGGCGCGGCCGGATTGCAGTGCGAGCGTGCATTCGTCGGTGGTCTTGTAACCGGTCAATTGTGCCTTCGGGCAGTAACGCCGGGCGACGGTTTCATGCAGGCTGCCCAAATCGAAGACAATTTTGACCTCGGGCTTGTTCAGGTCGTTCCAGGTCTTCGGGGTTAATGCGTTCGACGCAAGGGCGCCGAAGGGATGGATCATCATCGGATGAGTGAAACCGATCGACAAAGCACGCGCGGGCGTGGGATTGAGTGCCGGGGCCAGATCGACCTTGTTGGACTGCAAATCCAGCACCGCGTTGCCGTAGGTCGAATCGAGGAACTCCAACTTCGCGTCGAACACCTTGGCGATGTCCTTGGCTATCTCGACACAGGCGCCCGACCACTCCCCGGTGGCGAGGTCTTTGGCGAAAAAGGGCGTGGCACCGGGATAGGCGGCGCAGCGCAAAACCTTGGTACGGCGAACGCGATCGAAGGTGCTCTCGGGCGCGTCGGCGGCCCGCGCCGAACCGGCGATCGCAATCAGCGGCAAGGCGAATGCGGCGGCAAGCGTGCGACGGCCGAGCGCCGGAAGGTCGGAGGTCATGGGTGCTGTGTCTCCCTGGTCGATGGCGAACCATACGCTGCTGCATCGCAGCGCGAAAAGCGCTTCGTTCAATTTCTAGCCGTTTCGGGCATGATGGCAGCAACAACGCCAGGAATATCGCATGACCATCGCTTTTCACCGCTCCGGAACCGGCGCGCCGCTGCTGCTGCTGCACGGGCTGGGCTTGGATCGGCACGTATGGGACGGCCTGTCCGGCCTGTCCGACCGATTCGAACGCCTGACCTGCGACCTTCCCGCACTGAATCGCATTGAGGACATGGCCGAGTCGGTCGCGGCGGGGCTTCGGCGCGAGGGTATCGCTCGCGCCCATATTGTCGGCCACGACCTTGGCGGCGCGATCGCCCAGCATTTGGCCGTGCACGATCCCGAACTGGTGGATCGCATCGTGTTATGCAGCTCGACCCCGACCTATAACGACGACGACCAAGCGCTCTGGCGCCAGCGCGCTGCCCTCGCGCGGCAAGCCGGTCCCGGTGCTGTCGGACGCATGCTGGAGGCGGAATGGTTCACCGCCGCCTTCCTCGCCCGCAACCCGCAAGCCCTGTTCGCGCACTGCTCGGCCGAGGATTTCGCGACAATGTGCGAGGCGCTCGCAAAAGCCGATCTGATCGATCTCGCCGGAGAGATTTACGCCCGCACCCTGGTGCTGGTGGGCGAGCACGACACGCTGGCCTACCGGGAGGCTGCGGATTGGCTGGCGCAAAGCATCGCCGGCGCGAAACTGGCCTTCGTGCCCAACGCCGCACATGCGGTACCGCTGGAGCAGCCGGGGTGGATGGCCCAGGCGTTAGGCGTTTTCTTGGGGTGAATCCGATTAAGGTTCGCGCATCGATTCGGCTTCCCGTCGCAAGCGGCGGAAGCTGCGCATGCTGAACGGGATCATACCGAGATAGATCAGCCCGCCCGCCGCCAAAGCGGCCCAGGGGTCGGCGATCAGCAGTGCCACGTACAGGCCCGTGCCCAGCAGCAAAGGCAGGACATAAGGCGAGGGCACGCGGAAATTCTTGAAGCTCCAGACCGGCAGGGTCGACACCAGCAGGATAGCGACGCCGATCAACATGATCGCGCAGAACAACGGATGCTGGATGAAGGCGACCAGCCTTTCGAGGCCGAGCGTATGGGCTTCCAGCCCGAGGAAAAGAGGGAATAGCACAAGACCCGCACCCGCCGGGGCTGGGACGCCGGTGAAGAAGTTATACGAATAGGGCGGCTTCGGTGCGCCGTCGATCGCCGCGTTGAACCGTGCCAACCGCAGCGCCATGCATACGGCAAACATTAAACAGGGGGTGTAGCCATAGGCGCCGGCCCGTTGCAGCGACCACAAATAGAGCATGAAGCCCGGCGCGACCCCGAAGCACAGAAAATCCGAAAGGCTGTCGAACTCTGCCCCGAAGCGGGATGTGGCGTTAAGCAAGCGGGCCAACCGTCCATCCAACCCATCGATAATAGCGGCAGCGACGATGGCGGCAGCAGCGGAGCCGAATCGGCCCTCCAGCGCGAAGCGCATCGAGGTCAAGCCGGCGCATAGGCCCGCCATGGTCATCAGGTTCGGGATAATTCGATTGAACGACGGGCCGGTGTAACGGGGATGCCGGCGCGGGCGGAATCGCCGCAATCGACCGATCGGGGATTGGAAGCCCGACTTGTTCACGCCTGCATTTCCGCGATTGCGGTCTCCCCGCCGACCATTTTCTGGCCGACGACAACCAGCGGGGTCACGCCCTCGGGCAGATACAAATCGGTGCGGCTGCCGAAGCGGATGATGCCGAACCGGGCGCCGGTTCGGACGTCCTGGCCTTCCCGCGCATAACAAAGGATGCGCCGCGCGATCAGGCCGGCGATCTGCACCACCGCGAAGCCGCGCCCATCGGGCAGACGCAGGGCGACCGCGTTGCGCTCGTTCGAGTCGCTGGCCTTATCGAGGCTGGCGCTGAGGAAGGCCCCGTGATGGTAGGCGATTCGGGTGACCGTGGCGTCGATCGGCATACGATTCACATGCACATCCAGCACCGAAAGGAAGATCGACACCCGCCACAGCGGATCGGTGCCAATATCCAACTCTGGCGGCGGCAGGACCTGTTTGACAGCGACGATGCGACCGTCGGCCGGCGCCACGAACACGCCGGGACGCGGCGGCGGGGTGCGTTCGGGATCGCGAAAGAAAAAGAGGCAGAAAAGGGCGAAAACTGCACCCAGCCAGAAAAGCCACTCGCCGAGGAACATGCCGGCAACGAGCGCGACGATGCCGCCGAGGATGAAGGGCCGGCCGGCGGGGTGCGGCGGCGGGAATGCGATACGGAGGTCGACCATGAGTGACATGCGCGCAGCTTAGACCCGCTTTCCGGATAACCGGCAAGACAATGCTTATAGAAAGGCGGGGCTTATAGAAAGGCGGGGCTTATCAGGCCGGGTCTGGCAAGCCGATGCCGATTAGGGCGAACACCATGCCGACCACCCAGGCCAGATAGATCGAAATCAGCAGATCGCGGGCCGCGTAATATTTGGGCACCTGCCAAGCACCGATCGCCGATGGCACCAGTGCGAACAACGGCAACGCCAACCCATAGGTATCGCCGGCGTAAATCGCCATCACGAAGCCCATGACCAGCGCCACGAACACCGGCGGGATGCACGCCACCAGCATGAATTCGTGCTTCAACCGAGCGGTCGCGAGGATAGTGTAGCCGAATAGAGCAAGACCGATGGCGTAGACGACGGGTTCCAGCACCGCCGCCCCTAACTCCCGATCTTCAGCGGCGATACCAAACCGCGCAGACAAGCGAGCGCGGAGAGCGTCACCAGCTTGCCGGTGCGCGGATTGTCGTTGGACGGCACGTTCTCGATCTTCATGGCGAAGCGCGCGGCATCGGCCTCGACCGCGATGCTGTGGATGTTACGCTCGACACCGGGGTCGGCCCAGATTCGCACTTTGGTCCGTACCGGCCCGATACCGGCCAGTGCGAGTGCCGCTGCGACGTTCACATTGGCGGGGAAGCCGGCCGCAGCATCGAGCGCATTGCCCTCGAACACCAAAAGCGGTTCGGTCAGGCCGGCGACGGAGATCCCGTTTTTCACAAGATATGGCGCGCCTTCGAGCCCGTTGGGCGGCTTGCGCGTCTCGATGGTGACGCTTTCGACCGGTCCCTCGGCGGCGGCACGCACCGCGTCCAGTCCGATCAGCGCGCCCGTCGGCACGACGATTCGACCGCCCGCCGCCACGGCGCGGCGCATCAGATGCATGCGCGGCAGCAGCGCGCCGGCCGAGAGAACGACCAGGATACGGCCGGCGTCGATCGCGGGCAGCGCCACACGCTCGAACAGCGCGGCCGGAACGCATTCGACGACGATGTCGGCGGCGGCGAGATCGGCCAGTTCAACCAAGCGCGGCGGATGGCGGAAACCGGCGAGATTGGCCAGCGCCTTCGTCTGATCGCGCACCGACACCGCGATCAGGCTCAGTCCTTCCACCCCGGCGTCCAACGCGCGCGCTAACGGCAATCCGATCGCGCCAAGACCCGCGATTCCCACGGTCATGGTCATGCCCAGCCCTCCATACCCGGTCGGTCCAACATAGCGCGCGCGGCCGCGAGCTGTTCCATCGTATTGATATTCATGAACGGGTCCCACTTCCCCACCGGGAAATCAACCCGTCGCATCCCAATAGACGCGGCAAACCATCGAATATCCCGTCGCCCCGGCTCGGACAGCAGCGCGCGGAGCGATTCGCGACAGGCCACCGGCCAGAGCGCGACCAAATGATGCACCTGCCCGTCGCCGGCCGCGCAGGCGGGCGAAGGGGCCAGGGCGGTCGCGAGGTTGCGGGGCACGAAGGGCGTATCGCCGGGCAAAGTCAGCAAATCGGCCGCACCGCGCGCCGCCGCCCAGTCGAGGCCCGCCAGCATGCCCGCCAAAGGCCCCTCCCCCAAAAACATCCCGTCGTCGAGGACCGGCGCGCCGAATGCGGCGAATCGGGTGGGGTCGCCGTTGGCGGAGATCGCGATATCCGGCAAGCCGATGCGATCGAAGACATGCGCGAGCATGCTGCGACCACCGAGGTCGAGCAGCGGCTTATCCAAGCCACCCATACGACGCGCAGCGCCGCCGGCCAGCACGAGGGCGGCAATTCGATTCATCATCGGGAAAACCTGGGGCGAACGATGGGTTTCGAACCCACGACATCCAAGACCACAACCTGGAGCTCTACCAACTGAGCTACGTCCGCCATCCAGGGGGCGGCGTTTAGGCCAGGCTGGGGGGTGACGTCAATCATCGATGGCGACCTTTCTGCCAACATTATGCAATTGGGGTATTTCCCGTATCTCGGGTCGGCGACGTATGTCGGCGCCCCCGCCAAAAAAATCCCCACATATTGCATAGCAAGCGGGCACGATGCTCCCGCTGGATCGTTCGGCCCATGCCTAACTTTGCGCCGGGGCGCTGCGGACAGGGGCCGATAATGCCTGTAAGCCCCGAAAAACAACGAAAAACGCAGAACCGGCGTATCCCGCATTGATGCTTGGCACGGCGCGTGCAAACCTAAGCTGCTGTTCACGCTGCCTCACCAGGGCAGCAACCCGGGCAGCCATTTTGGATGGGAGAGCCCGGCGAGACCGGGCTACAGGCGCATGAAGAAGATCGAGGCTGTCATCAAGCCGTTCAAACTGGACGAAGTGAAGGAGGCTCTGCACGAAGTCGGGTTGCAAGGCATCACCGTCGTGGAAGCCAAGGGCTTCGGCCGTCAGAAGGGGCACACCGAGCTCTATCGCGGCGCCGAATACGTGGTGGACTTCCTGCCGAAGGTGAAGATCGAGGTCGTCTGCGAGGACGGCGTGGTCGAACGCGCCGTAGAAGCGATCGTCGCCGCCGCGCGTACGGGTCGCATCGGCGACGGCAAAATTTTCATCAGCGCGATCGAGGAAGTGATCCGCATCCGCACGGGCGAACGGGGCGAGGACGCGATCTAACCGACCCGATAAGACCGCTGGACCGCGAAACAAGATTACCGCTTTCGGCCCCTGGCGGAAACGACTAAAGGGGCCGACCCAACGGGCACGCGTGGTGCGCGCCCTCCGACACACCGCCCCCGCCGCGCTTGCGCGATGGGCACGACCTAGGCGGTACCCAAAGACCTAGAACGGGGATTTTCAGGCATGGTGAAAAAGCCGACTACGACGAACTCGAGCTCCAGCGTCCAGAAGGTGCTGGATATGCTCAAGGAGAATTCCGTCGAATATGTGGACCTGCGGTTCACCGACCCGCGCGGCAAGTGGCATCACACCGCCCAGCATATTTCGACGATCGACGAAGACGTGTTCCGCGACGGCATCATGTTCGACGGTTCGTCCATCGCTGGCTGGAAGGCGATCAACGAGTCCGACATGATCCTGATGCTGGACCCGGACACCGTCGTGATGGATCCGTTCTCGGCTAAGCCGCAGGCGATCATCATTTGCGACATCGTCGAGCCGTCCACCGGCCAGGGCTATGCCCGCGACCCGCGCAGCACGGCGAAAAAGGCCGAAGCCTATGTGAAAAGCAGCGGCATCGGCGATGCCGTCTATATGGGTCCCGAAGCCGAATTCTTCATCTTCGACAACGTGAAATTCGGCACCGGCGGCAACTACGGCATCTACCAGTTGGACAGCCAAGAAGGCCCGCAAGCGTCCCTGAAAGACTTCCCGGAAGGCAACATGGGCCATCGCCCCGGTGTCAAGGGCGGTTACTTCCCGGTCGCGCCGGTCGATAGCGAAGTCGATCTCCGCGCCGAGATGCTCTCGACAATGGGCGAGATGGGTCTGGCGATCGAAAAGCATCACCACGAAGTCGCGCAGAGCCAGCACGAGTTGGGCACGAAGTTCGGTCCCCTGACCATGCAGGCCGACCACATGCAGATCTACAAATACTGCGTGCATAACGTTGCCCATAGCTACGGCAAGTCGGCGACGTTCATGCCGAAGCCGATCTACGGCGATAACGGGTCGGGCATGCATGTCCACCAGTCGATCTGGAAAAACGGCAAGCCGCTGTTCGCGGGCAACCGCTACGCCGACCTGTCGGAAACCTGCCTGTATTACATCGGCGGCATCATCAAGCACGCCAAGGCGCTGAACGCATTCACCAACCCGTCGACCAACAGCTACAAGCGGTTGATCCCTGGGTTCGAAGCGCCGGTGTTGCTGGCTTATTCCGCCCGTAACCGTTCGGCGTCGTGCCGCATCCCGTATGCGACCAACCCGAAGGCCAAGCGCGTGGAAGTCCGCTTCCCCGACCCGACCGCCAATCCGTACCTGGCATTCGCTGCCATGCTGATGGCCGGCCTGGACGGGATCAAGAACAAGATCCACCCCGGCGACCCGATGGACAAGGACCTTTACGATCTTCCCCCGGAAGAGCTGAAGGACATCCCGACGGTATGCGGCAGCTTGCGCGAAGCCCTCGGCGCCCTCGCCGCGGATCACGAGTTCCTGCTGGCCGGCGATGTGTTCTCCAAGGACCAAATCGAGAGCTATATCGATCTGAAATGGTCCGAAGTCTATCGCTTCGAACACACCCCGCACCCGGTCGAGTTCGAGATGTACTACTCGGTCTAATCGGGCTTTCCCGTTCGGCCAGCGCCCCGTCGTCCGAGAGGACGGCGGGGCGTTTGTTTTTTGGGCATCTTTCCATCCAAAAATGCCTTTTATCTAATGGTCATCGATCGGGGCAGTTGCCTCGATATTAAGCAATGCCGGTTTCATATGCGCCACGCGCGCCCGGCCTCCCCGATCGTGGGGGGCGCCGATCGGCTCCCCCCTGCTTTTTCCAGCAACGGGTCGTCCGAATGCGCGGTGGTTGCCACATAATATAACATTATTGCAGACACTTATATGTCAATCCTTCAAAAACGCACGATCGGATTTCCCACCCCGCGAGAACTGGGCACGGATCTTGAATAGCCCCTACCGATCCGCCGCTCGCTTCGATGCGGTGGTACCGGAGAGGAACAATGGCGCTCACGTTCAACGGGGACACATCGACATGAAACTGATCATGGCCATCATCAAGCCGTTCAAACTGGACGATGTCCGCGAAGCCCTCACGCCGCTCGGCGTTCAAGGCCTTACGGTTACCGAGGTCAAAGGCTTCGGGCGGCAAAAAGGACAGACCGAAATTTACCGTGGTGCCGAATACCACGTCAGCTTCCTGCCGAAGATCAAGGTCGAAGTCGTGGTCAGCGACGACCTTGCCGATCAAGTGATCGAGGCAGTCGCGAAAGCCGCCCATACCGGCAAAATCGGCGACGGCAAGGTTTTCGTCATGGATATCGAGCGCGCGATGCGAATCCGCACCGGGGAAACCGACGGCGAAGCGCTGTAAACCAAACGCAAGGGAAACAGGACTATGATGAAACCCCGCTCTAAATGGGGCATGGCCGCCATCGCGCCAATGCTTCTGGCCGCTGCCCCGGCCTTCGCCGAACCGCAGATCGACACTGGCGATCAGGCATGGATGCTAACCAGCACCGCGCTGGTGCTGATGATGACCATTCCCGGCCTAGCGCTGTTCTATGCCGGCATGGTGCGCAAGAAGAACGTGCTCGCGACCATGATGCAGTCGTTCGCGATCACCTGCATTGTAACGCTGGTGTGGGTCGTTGCCGGCTACAGCATCGCCTTCACCAACGGCAACGCGTTCATGGGCGACTTCTCCCGCGTCATGCTGAAAGGCATCGCGGACGGCATCAGCAAAGGCGGCGACGTGCCGTTCCTGCTGGGCGCCGGCAGCCCGGCCGAAGCGCAACAAACGATCTCCGAGTCGCTGTACATGATGTATCAGATGACGTTCGCGATCATCACGCCGGCGCTCATTTGCGGCGCCTTCGCCGACCGCATGAAGTTCTCGGCAATGTGCATCTTCATGACCTTGTGGTCCTTGTTCATCTATGCGCCCGTCGCGCATTGGGTCTGGGCGCCGACGGGCTGGGCCTCGGTTGCAGGCGTGCTCGACTTCGCTGGCGGCACCGTCGTGCACATCAACGCTGGTGTCGCCGGTCTGGTGTGCTGCTTGGTCCTCGGCAAACGTCAGGGTTACGGGACGACCAACATGTCGCCCTACAACCTGAGCTACGCTGTGATCGGCGCATCCTTGCTGTGGGTTGGCTGGTTCGGGTTCAACGCGGGTTCTGCGGTGGGTGCGAACGGCCGAGCAGCCATGGCGATGACGGTGACGCAGATCGCGACGGCAGCGGCGGCCATGGGCTGGATGTTCGCGGAGTGGATCACCAAGGGCAAGCCCTCGGTCCTCGGCGCGATCTCCGGTGCGGTTGCCGGCTTGGTGGCGATCACCCCGGCATCCGGCTTCGTGCTTCCGGGTGCTTCGATCGTCATCGGCCTCGCGGCTGGCGTGATCTGCTTCTGGTCGGCGACAGCTCTGAAGCACATGCTCGGTTACGACGACTCGCTCGACGCGTTCGGCGTGCAC
>Ga0194048_10001115_pt1 | contig 13319 bp, 8 predicted proteins | sample JunL225m_MetaG_FD_161685 | JGI IMG/M metagenome (GOLD analysis project Ga0194048, IMG submission 161685) | Anoxic zone freshwater microbial communities from boreal shield lake in IISD Experimental Lakes Area, Ontario, Canada - Jun2016-L222-5m | ecosystem: Environmental > Aquatic > Freshwater >...
CTCGAGGCGGCACCCGCCCCGGCATTGATCTCTGGGTCGTGCATGGGCATCGGAAAGACGATCCTTCAGCGCCTCAGGGTCTAAACTTCCGGGGGGGAGATGTCTCACTCTTGTTGGCACGGAGGGCAACGTCGACTTGGCCGGAGTCGCGTTCCAATGCGGTGAAAGCGATATTGTGCATGCGCAATACACGCCCGACGATCTGTCCGACGCGCCCGAAGCCGCAGACGATGACTGTATTGTCGTGTGCCTCGATTGTGTCGAACACGACCGGTTTATCGGTGCGCAGGCGCGGGATTAGAAATTTCTCGCTACCCGCGAACAGAATGGGTGTCGCGATCATCGACGCCGCCGAGGCAAGGGTCGCCATGGCCGCGTTATCGGTGGCGAGCGCTCCGACGGCGGTCGCTGCCCCGAACAGCACGAAGCTGAACTCGCTGGCTTGGGGTATGGCCAAAGCGAAGCGGATCGCAGCGGCGGTGTCGTGGCGTTTGGCTTTTGCCAGACCGAACGCGATGCCGGCTTTCGCGAATAGCAGCGTGGCGGTTGCGCCAGCGAGTAAAACCGGCTGTCGCAGAGCCAGATTCAGGTCCGCCGCCATGCCGACGGAAATGAAGAAAAAGCCGAGTAACAGGCCCTCGAACGGGGCGATGTCGGCTTGGAGTTCGTGGCGGTATTCGGACTCCGATAGCAGCACCCCGGCCATGAAAGCGCCGAGCGAGGGGGATAGCCCGGCTTTCTCGGCGATGAAGGCGGTGCCGGCGACGATCGCCAGGGCGGTTGCAGTGAAGACCTCGGGCGTTTTGGCACCACCGATGACTTTGAACAGCGGCGGCATTAGGAACCGCCCGCCGATCAGGATAGCGGCGATAGCAGCGACACCCTCGGCGACATCGATCCAAGGGACATGGTTGGGCATGGCGGCGCCGGAGGCCAGCAGCGGGACAAGCGCGACCAGGGGGATGAATGCCAAATCCTGAAACAATAACACCGCAAAACTATCGCGGCCCGCCGGGCTTTGCATCAATTCCCGCTCGGCGAGCATCGGCAACACGATGGCGGTGGACGACATCGCGAGCCCGGCCCCAAGTACCGCCGCACCGGTCCAGCCGATGCCGGCGCGGTGGGCTAGAACCGCTAGCACTGCCGTCGTGGCGACCACCTGTGCGGTCCCCAAGCCGAAGACGGCACGGCGCATGACCCAAAGACGCTGCGGCCGCAATTCCAGGCCGATTAAAAACAACAACATGATCACGCCGAGCGACGACACGCTCGCAATTTGCTCGGTTTCAGTAACAAGTTGCAATCCGGCGGGACCGATAACAATCCCGGCCAGAAGGTAGCCGAGCACGCTGCCGAACCCGGCTCGGCGGGTGAGCGGAACGGCGACGGCGGCGGCAGTCAGAAGGGCGACAATGGTGGGAAGCATAGGGCTGAGAGTGGCCACCGGTACGCGGGTTGCCAAGGGAAAAAGCGATCCGTTGCCAACGGGGGAAGACATGTGGCGCCGGCTTTTCCTATCCCACCTGCGGCACGAAAGCCTGCGTCGCAAAGTGTTCGTCTCCACTTGCGAACCGCACCCCTGCTGCGAGCACTTCTTCATCCGGCACTTTATCTAGCGGCACAAAGTACCGATCGTCCGCGCGCACCAGCGTATCGTTGTCCACCCGATTGTAACAACAAATCAACGTCCATCGCTGTAACGCAGACAGGTTCTGTGCGGATCGGTGCAGGGTATTCCCATGGAAAAACACCGCGTCCCCCGGCTCCAACTCGCAGGGCACGATCTCGAGCCGCTCGACGATCGCGGCCATCCGCTGGGGATCGGCGACATTCTGTCCCTCCCCAGGGACTGGAACGTGGTCGATGCGACCGAGCAGATGCGACCCGCGCACCATTTCCATGCAGCCGTTTTCCATACCGGATCGATCGAGTGCGATCTGGCAACTCGCTAGGTGAGGGAACAGGCAACCATTGTAGTACCAATAACCGTAATCCTGATGCCATTCCCACGCGCCGCCGACGAACGGCTCTTTCGCGGTGAGTTTGGATTGATAGTGATAGACGGGGCCGCCGAGCAGGGCCTCCATGGTGTCGACCATGCGGGCGCAGCGGGCGGCCATGCCGTAGACGCTGCTGCCGGCGCGATTCCACAGAGCAATGCGGGTGGCCGCGCCTTTTGCGTCCAGCCGGTCGATCGTGTGGCCCGCGACCTCCGGATCCTCTTCCATCGCACGCCGGAGCAGGTCGACTTCGGCTGGGTCGAACATGCCGCGAACGATGAAGTACCCGTCGCGCGCAAACGCGGCCAGATCGGCATCGGATAGCAGCGAAGCCATGGCATTTCTCCCGTCGATCGCCAATTAACAGCTACCCCGTGACCGGGGCGGCCCTTCCCTGTACCCTAGCCTCAGAAACGCCACCCAGGAATCCCCCGGCATGTCCGATTATCTCAATCTTCTCTCCGATCTCATCGCCAAAGCGAAAGCTGCGGGGGCGGACGCGGCGGATGCCGTGTTGGCGGCGGGTACGTCGTTGTCTGTGTCGCGCCGTCTCGGTCGAACCGAACACATCGAGCGGGCGGAAGGTCGGGACCTGGGGTTGCGGGTGTTCGTGGGGCAGCGGGCGGCGATGGTGTCGTCCAGTTCCGTCGATCCTGTCGGTTTCCAAGCCCTGGTGGACCGTGCGGTCGCCATGGCTCGGGTTATCCCCGAGGATAAATATGCCGGCCTAGCCGACACTATGCGGCCACCGGAATTGGACAATCTGGACCTAGACGATCCCAGCGAGCCCTCGGCCGACTCATTGATCGAACGGGCATCGCGGGCCGAAGAGGCGGCGTTGGCCGTCGCGGGGATCAATAATTCGGAAGGTGCCGATGCCGGTTTCAGCCGATCGGAGGTCGTGTTGGTCACCTCCGCCGGGTTCGCCGGGCGACGGGCCGGGACGGGGCACTCGGTTTCCGCTACCGCCTTGGCGGGTAGCGGCACGGCGATGCAGCGGGACTACGACTACCACTCCGCCAATCATCTCTCCGATTTGGACGACCCCACGGCGATCGGGCGCAGCGCGGGGGAGCGTGCCGTTCGCCGCTTAAACCCGACGCGTCCGAAAACCGCCAAGCTGCCGGTTGTGTTCGACCCGCGCGTAGCCGGTGGCCTGATCGGGCATCTGACCGGAGCGATTAACGGCGCCTCGGTCGCGCGGGGTACCACGTTCTTGAAAGACAAATTGGGACAGCGCATTTTCGCGCCGGGCATTTTCATCCATGACGACCCGCGTCGGGTTCGCGGCCCCCGCTCGAAGGTGTTCGATGGGGAGGGTACGCCGACCCAGGGCCGGGCATTGATCGAGGACGGTATCCTGACCACCTGGCTGCTCGACTCCCGTTCGGCACGTCAGCTCGGTTCGGTTTCCACCGGCCATGCTGCGCGCGGAACCGGCGGGCCGCCGTCGCCTTCGGCGACCAATCTTTATATGGCCCCGGGCATAATGTCGCCGACCGAGCTGATGGCCGACATCAAACTGGGTCTGTACGTCGTCGAGTTGATCGGTATGGGCGTGAACGGGCTGACCGGCGACTACAGCCGGGGGGCGGCCGGTTTTATGATCCGCGATGGCGTGCTGGCCGAACCGGTGGCGGAAATCACGATTGCCGGTCACTTGAATGACATTTTCGCAAGCTTGACCCCCGCCAACGATTTGCGCTTTCGCCGCGGAACCGATTCGCCCACAGTGCGAGTCGAAGGAATGACAATGGCCGGGGCGTGACACCTCTGGTCCAACACGGGCCGCCACCCCATATGGGGGCGGATCCTATAACGAAGACAGGGACCATGAAGCGCACAAAACTCACTATCGCCTTACTGCCCGCCGTGGCTATCGCCTTAGCACCCGGGCTTGCTGCCGCGCGGGCTGGCGATGGCGGTTCCATGGGAAGCCGCGGCAGTATGACGTTCTCCGCTCCGCCCGCGACGAAAACGGCTCCGATGGGTGCCGCGCCGGTGCAGCGGAGCATGACGCAACCCTCTCCGGCCGCCCCCGCACAGGGCATGGCTCAGGGCGGCGCGCCGGCTCGTTCGGGGTTCGGGTCCGGACTGATGGGCGGTCTCGCTGGCGGCCTGATCGGTATGGGCATCGGCGGCATGCTGATGGGTCACGGGTTCTTCGGCGGCGGGATGGGCCTGTTCGGCTTCCTGGGCCTTATGTTGCAAATTTTCCTGGTCTTCGTGATCGTCCGCTGGCTGTTCCGCATGTTCATGGGCAATCGCGGTCCCGTCACGGCGCAGGGGCCGGCGATGTTCGTGGGCCAGAATGCCCCCCCACCCCCGATGGGTGGCGGCAGTGCCGGCGGCCCCCCGCCGGTCGCGGTCGGTCCGCAGGATTACCAGCAGTTCGAGCAGTTGCTGCAAGGCATTCAAGCGGCCTGGAGTGCCCAGGATCTCAATGGCCTTCGCGCCATGACAACTCCGGAAATGTTGAGTTATTTTAACGAAAAGCTTTCCGAACACGCGAGCCGTGGCGTTCGTAACATCGTGGCCGATGTGCGTTTGCAGTCCGGCGACTTGGCGCAGGCTTGGGCCGAGCGCGGGGTGGAGTATGCGACGGTGGCGATGCGGTTCTCGATGACGGACGTGACCGTGGATCAAGCCGGGCGGGTCGTAGACGGCAGCGCGTCGGAGCATGTGACCGCCACCGAGATTTGGACGTTTATGCGTGCCAGGGGCGGTCATTGGGTGCTGTCGGCGATCCAGCAGGCGCGGTAATACGCGCCTGTCTTAAGGAGAGTCCCTATGTCCGCCCTCGATCCGATTTCGTATAGCGACGCACGGCTGCGTCGCATCCTGTCCTCGGTCCGGACCATCGCAATGGTCGGCGCCAGTTCCAATTGGAACCGGCCCAGCTATTTTGTGATGAAATACCTGCAAAACAAAGGGTATCGCGTCATCCCTGTGAACCCAGGGACGGCGGGGCAGGAGCAGTTGGGCGAAAAAATCTACGCCAGCCTGCGCGACATCCCCGATGCCATCGACATGGTCGATGTGTTTCGCGCCTCCGATGCGGTCGGTCCGATTGTGGACGACGCCATTGCGATCGGTGCCAGGATCGTCTGGATGCAACTCGGGGTCCGGAACGACGCTGCGGCAGCCGTGGCGGAGGCAGCGGGTCTCGAAGTGGTGATGAACCGATGCCCGAAAATCGAATTCGGGCGCCTAGGCGGCGAATTGTCCTGGAGCGGGGTGAACTCCGGCATTATTCGCAATAAAGCCGCGCAGGCGCCAACCGATCGACGCAGCAAGCCGCTGCCGTTGCCGATCACCAATGTGAATTACGGATTCGAAACGCGCGCCATTCACGCCGGCGCGCAGCCCGACCCGACAACCGGTGCCCGTTCCACCCCGATTTACCAGACCACGGCTTATGTGTTCGACGACGTCGATCATGCGGCATCGTTGTTCAATCTGCATAATTTCGGTTACATTTACTCGCGTCTGACCAATCCGACCGTGTCGGTTTTGGAAGAGCGTGTTGCCAGCCTGGAAGGCGGGCGGGCCGCAGTGGCGGCGGCGTCCGGTCACGCGGCCCAATTCCTGGTCTTCGCGACAATGTTGGAGCCAGGGGATGAATTCCTGGCGTCGACCAACCTGTATGGCGGCTCGCTGACCCAGTTCGGTTTGTCGTTCAAGAAGCTCGGCTGGCATTGCTCGTTCGTGAACCCGAAAGATCCCGAAAATTTCCAACGGGCGATGACGCCGAAAACCAAGGCGATTTTTGTCGAGAGTTTGGCCAATCCCGGCGGCGTGATCGTGGACATTCAGGCGATCGCCGAGGTGGCCCATCGCAACGGCATTCCGTTGATCGTGGATAATACCTTGGCGACCCCGTACTTATGCCGTCCGTTCGAGTGGGGCGCCGATATTGTCACCCACTCCACCACCAAATTCCTGGGTGGGCACGGCAATTCCATGGGCGGCATGGTGGTCGAATCCGGCAAATTCGATTGGGGCCAGAACGACAAATTCCCGTCGATGACACAGCCGGAACCAGCCTATCACGGCTTGCGATTCTTCGAGAATTTCGGCGATTTCGCGTTCACGACCAAAGCCCGAGCGGTAGCGTTGCGCGATTATGGTCCGACGATGGCGCCGATGAATGCATTTCTGACCATCACCGGCACCGAAACACTGCACGTGCGGATGGAACGCCATTGTTCCAATGCGCAAGCGGTCGCGGAATTTCTGTCGACCCACCCGAAAGTCGCGTGGGTGTCGTACGCCGGTTTGCCGGACAATCCCTATAATGCGCTGGCGAGGAAGTATTTGCCCAAGGGTGCCGGCTCTGTCTTCACCTTTGGCGTTAAGGGTGGGTACGAGGCCGGGGTGAAAATGGTCGAGAGCGTACGTCTATTCTCCCATCTCGCGAATGTGGGCGATACGCGTAGCCTGATTCTTCATCCCGCTTCCACTACGCACCGACAGCTAACCGAGGACCAACGTACCGCCGCCGGCGCCGGTCCGGACGTGATCCGGCTGTCGATCGGGTTGGAAACGGCAGGGGACCTGATCGCCGATCTGGATCAGGCGTTGGCCGAGGGGTGAGACGCCTCCCCATCTATTACGGTTGGATTATCGTCGCCGTCACCTTCGTCACCATCGGCTTCGGCGTAAACGCCCGCACGGCCTTCTCGCTTCTGTTTCCACCGATCCTCGATGAATTCGGCTGGGGCCGGGGCGTGACGGCCGGGGCATTTTCCTTTGGCTTCCTTGTGTCCGCTTGCCTCAGCCCGCTGATGGGCAAACTGATGGACAAGGCCGGCCCGCGCGCGGTGATGGAATTGGGTACGGTGCTGATGGGGGCTGGCTTGCTTCTGGCGCCACTGACGTCGAAACCCTGGCATCTTTATTTGTCCATCGGGGTGCTTGTAGGCGGCGGAAGTGTTTGCCTCGGCTATTCCGGCCAATCGTTATTTTTGCCGAACTGGTTCGTGCGCCGTCGCGGTATGGCGTTGGGCATCGCGTTTGCCGGGGTGGGCGTCGGGTCGATTACGTTACTGCCATCGATGCAATCGACGATCGCCCATGCGGGTTGGCGCACTGCCTGTTGGACGCTGGGCCTGATGCTGCTGGCGGTCCTCGCCCCCATCAACTTGCTGCTGCGCAAACGGCCGGAGGACATGGGCTTGCTGCCCGATGGCGACAAAGGGCTGCCGGCCTCGGCCGGACAGTCGCTCTCTAACATCGTCGATCCTGCTTGGGCCGCCATCGATTGGACCCTCGGGCGTGCGTTGCGTACCTATCGGTTTTGGTGGATCGCGCTGGGTTATTTCTCCGGGCTTTATGTTTGGTACGCGGTCCAGGTGCATCAAACGAAATATCTCGTGGAGATCGGTGTCAGTCCCACCGCCGCTGCCTGGGCACTAGGCTTCGTCAGTCTCGCCGGTATTCCCGGCGGGATTGTGCTGGGGCATCTCTCCGATCGTATCGGACGAGAATGGGTTTGGGCCATTTCCAATCTGGGCTTTGTCTTTTGCTTTTTGGCTCTGCTGGTGCTCGGTCGTTACCCGTCGATGCCGTTGGTTTACGCGATGGTGGCGGTGCAAGGTGTGCTGGGTTACGGCCTGACGTCGGTCATGGGCGCCATTGTGGCCGAGATATTTCAAGGGCCGAATTTCGGTACCATTTTCGGTACGGTCATGTTGGCGGCACTGGGCGGCGGCGCGGCTGGCCCGTGGGCGACCGGCCTGTTGCACGACATCCAGGGCGATTACGTTCTGGCATTTTGGCTTGGGTTGGCCATCGCCGGCGTGTCCGCGTTGGCGATCTGGCGCGCCGCGCCGCGTAAAGTGCGAGCGGTCGCGGGGGTGATGCATCGGCTGCGGGGATAGTCGTTACCTCTGCAATTGTATGGGGCCGACGGGGGCGCACCATCCGACACTCGCGGCGGCTTGGCGGATGACCTGCTCGGCACCCAGATGCCGGCCATGCAGCAATGCCGCTACGCACGCAGCGGTCAGCACCATCGGCCAGATCCTTAACTGCGGCGGGGGGCCGGCGAATTGTGCCACTGCCAGCGCCCCGGTTACGCCGACCGTGGCGCCGATTCCGACCTCCGGCCAGGAATGCACGTGCAGTCCGATTCGGGTGAGACCGATGCCGAAGCCGGCGATCAGCGCGGCTAGAGCAACGGTTCTACGGCTTCCCCCAAGTATCGCCGCGACACCGCCGCACACCGCCGTCGCCGCCGCCACATGGCCGCTGGGGCTTCGCAGCGCGGCCGATCCAAACACGGATGCGCAGCCCAGGAAGGTCAGCTTCAAAGCCAGTAAGACGGCGAAAGTGCCGCCGATGGCACACAGCCACACGACCGCCCCGCGCTGCCAGCCTTGCAACATCAGCAGCGCCGCCACGACTGCCACAAGCGGAAGCACGACGGCCTGATCGGCGAAGTCGGTGAGGCACGTCACGCTGCGGCGCCATTCGATCGGGCCACCCCAAGAGCGCCACGTTCCCGTCCGGCAGCCTGCGAGACGATGTCGAATAGTGACTTTTTCATGCTCGGAGGCATGTCGTTTTCTCACGATATTGGCAAGATGGTCGTGTCCGATCTTCGTGCCACGGCGCGGTCGACAATCGGAGGAGTGCGTCTAAAAAACCGTGAAAAATCAATGCGGCTACGACCGGGGGTTGATTGATTTCCAATTCGACTCCGCTAGTGTCAAAAGCGACAGGCTCGGGCGGCACAGGGAGTACATGGCAATGGGGCACGCAACGACAGGGGACCGGCTGTTATATTCGGTTCTTGTGGCAGTGTTGGCTTGCCTAACGGCACCGTGCGGCATGTCTCCGGTGTTCGCACAGCCGGTACCGCCGGTCAGGGTCGTAACACCTCCGGCCGGTTCGCCGCTTAAGGGCTTGATCCCACCCGCTTTGCCATCTGCCGTGCCCGGTGCCGACTTACCATTGCTGCCGCCGACCGGCACCGAGGTGCCCAATCGCCCTGTGCGTGTGATTTCCACCGAGCTTGACGGTGTTACCGCTTTTAATCCGGCCGAACTCCTGCCCTACGCCGAAGGGTTGGTTGGGCCGGCGACATTGTTGCCGAAAATCGATGCCGCGCGTCAGAAAATTTTGCAGCATTATCGTTCTCAGGGTTTCGTACTCACCACCGTCTCGGTAAAACTCGATGGTCCGGGGCATCTGCGCTTCGTTGTGACCGAGGGACGTATTGCCGCTGTCAAGCTGGATGGCGACATCGGTCCGGCTGGGACGCGTGTTCTTCGATACCTCGAACGTTTGACCGAAGTCAGGCCGATCGATTCGCTGACGCTGGAGCGCTATTTGCTTCTGGCACAAGATGTGCCCGGAATCACCCTGCGTGCCGTGCTCCAGCCGGGCGATGAGGCCGGGGCGATGACGTTGGTCGCGCAGGTCAGCCGTAAGGCGCTGTCCGGTTCGTTCTCGGCCGATAACCGGGCGTTCGATCAGACCGGGCCGAACCAAGCTTTGGCGGTTCTGGATTTCAATAGCTTCACCAGTTTCGGCGAACGGACCGAGGTATCGTTTTATCACACGTTCCCCAATAGTCAGAATTTCGGCCAAGTATCGGAAGAATTCTTGATTGGGTCGTCCGGTTTGAAAATTAAGGCCTATGCCGGTTATGGCAAAGTAGCACCCGATTCAACGACCGCACTTGGCAAGAATAACTATCACGGCACCACGACTGTCTTCGGCACTCAGGTGAGTTATCCCGTTATTCGTTCGCGCCAACAGACTTTGAACGTCTTCGGAACATTCGAGGGGATCGAATCCGAGATCAGGACGGGGAACCCGCAAAGTCGCGCGAGCTTCGATTCATTGCGTGTTCTTCGGATCGGCGAAGAGTATGTCTTATCGGACACCCTGTTCGGAGCCGAGCACGCTGCGTTCAACACGGCGCAGATTCGGATATCGGAGGGGCTGCGCGTCCTCGGCGCGTCCACGACCGGCACTGCGCAATTATCCCCGCGCCAGCACGAACGGTCGGATTTCAATAAGGTTAATTTCGAGCTTACCCGGAATCAGACCCTTTTCAGTCCGTGGGATGGGGCTACGTTAGGACTCTTCGGTTTGGTAACCGGTCAATGGTCGGGCGATGTGTTGCCGCCCGCCGAACAATTCTATCTCGGTGGTTCGCGCTTCACGCGCGGTTACTACTCCGGTCAGGTCCCTGGCGACAAAGCGCTGGCCGCGACTGCCGAGCTGCAATTGAATACCGGCTTCAGTCTCCCGGCCGTGCGCGACGATGCCGACGTCGCGACCCAGTTCTATATCTTTTACGACTGGGGCGAGACGTGGCAGAATGTGAGTGCGGATCAGAAGGCTGTCGTGACTTCGGTCGGCGGCGGTGCCCGCATTCAGATCACCAGCTACGCCGAACTCGATGTCGAGGCGCTTGGGCGCTTTAACGTTTACCCGACCGGCGGACAGGGAACTGGCGTACAAGCGATCAACGGGATCGGACTCTACTGGCGTTTGCTGGGGCATTTCTGAGATGACCGCACAATCCTCTCTCATCCGCACGCGAATCCGCAGTATCGGCGTCGCAGCCTGGAGGAACGTCTAATGGCCAAGGCAATTCGGCGTAACAATGCGGTCAAGCTGCTGGGTGTAACCCGGCGCAACCGACCGTATTTGATGATGAGTACGGCACTCCAGGCCACCGTGGCGGTGGTGATTTCGTTCCCCGCAGCAGCTTTGTCGCCCAACGCGCAGCCGACCGGCGGCACGGTTCAGGCCGGCAATATCGGGATTTCCCAAAACAGCACTACAACCACGATCGATCAGGCGACCCAGAAGGGTATTATTCAGTGGCAGCAATTTAACGTCGGCAGTCAGCAGACCGTTCAATTCAACGTTCCGAGTGCCGCATCGTCCACGTTGAACCGTGTCGTCAGCCCGAACCCTTCGCAAATCGCCGGTAAAATCAACTCTAACGGACAGGTCATTATCGAGAATCAGTCGGGGGTGATGTTCCTCGATGGGGCGCAGATCAACACCAACGGGCTGATGGCGACGGCGATCGGGATTAGCGATCGGAATTATCTCGCCGGCAAGATGGTGCTCGATCGGGGTGGGAATCCCAATGCCCAGGTCGTCAACCAAGGCACAATCACGATCGCGGGTGCCGGTCTGGCCGCGCTTGTTGCGCCGGCGGTGCGGAATTCCGGCACCATAAATGCCAAGATGGGCAACGTGGTGCTGGCGGGTGGGCAGGCCGTCACGCTGGATATGTACGGCGACGGCTTGGTTTCCGTGAACGTCACCAAGCAGGTGACGCAGGCGCCGGACGGCGTGACATCGCTGGTCACTAACGATGGGACGATTCGAGCGGCCGGCGGCACAGTCCAGTTGACGGCGGCGGCGGCAGACGGGGTCGTTCAGAACCTTGTCACCGCCGGTGGCAAAATCTCCGCTCGGTCTATGGGCGAAAAGACCGGCACGGTTTCGATCGCCGGTATCGGTGGCAATATCGAAATAACCGGTCAGATCGGTGCCGAGGGCATAGCCGCTGGCACCGTCGGCGGCACGATCGCGATGACAGCGACGGGGAACGTCGCGGTTAAAGGCACCGCTGTCGTTAACGCATCGGGTAAAGCCGGTGGCGGAACGGTTTCTATCGGAACGATGCCGGATCGGACGCGGACCGCGACGAACACGCGGATCGCTGCGGGTGCGACCATAAAGGCGGATGCGACCGACAAGGGCAACGGCGGCACAGTTGTCGTTCTTTCGGATGCGGCGACCAGCATGGCCGGCAGTATCTCGGCTAAGGGTGGGCCGAACGGCGGCAATGGCGGCTTTGTGGAGGTTTCGGGCAATACCGGCTTCTCCCTGACCGGTAAGATCGATGTTTCTGCCGGCAAGGGTGTTCAAGGCACGATTCTGATCGATCCGCAGGATTTGGAAATCAAAGCGGCGGGCGCGAACGATGGCGATGTTGCCGCCGGGGGTGTCGATGTCGCGACGCCGGATCAAGACACCGATCGTTCTGTCAGCGCAGCAGTGCTGACGGCGTTGAATGGCTCGTTGGTGATCGAGGCCAGTCGGGACCTAACGGTTAATGCCGATCTCGTCTTTGCGAACCAGACCGCTGGTAAGTCGGTGACGATGCTGGCGGGACGCGATTTCACGGTAAACAATGCCATTAGCACGGCCGGTGGCGATTTGACGCTTAAGGCTGCCGTCTCCACCGATGGCGTGACGGCCTTCACGCATTTCGATGCTGCCGGCAAACTGACGATCAACGCGGCGATCGGCGATGCCTCGACCGGAGCGATCAATCTATCTGCCGGAACGGGCGGTATTGCGTTGGCAGCCAATGTTACGACGCCCGCAACGCTTTCGTTGGTGTCCACCGGAGCGATTGCGCAGACAAACGGGGTGGTCTCGGCGGACACGCTGACGGGTTCTTCGGACACCGGCGCTTCGCTGACGAAGGCGAACACGGTCAACAAGCTGGGCGCGTTTACGAATACGACGTCGGGTCTGTTGTCGGTTACGAACAATCAGGCGCTGACCACGACGGGGGCGGTGACATCGGGTGGCGACACGACGCTGACGACGACGGCCGGCTCGCTGACATTGGGCGCGAACGTGTCGTCGGGCGCTGCGAAGACCGTAACGTTGAACGCGTTCACTTCGCTTTCGCAGACGGGCGGTGTGATTTCGGGCGATACGCTGACGGGTTCTTCGGACACGGGCGCGTCGCTGACGAAGGCGAACACGGTCAACAAGTTGGGCGCGTTTACGAATACGACGTCGGGTCTGTTGACGGTTACGAACAATCAAGCGTTGACCACGACGGGCGCGGTAACGTCTGGCGGCGATACGACGCTGACCACGACGGCCGGTTCGTTGACCCTTGGGGCGAATGTTTCGTCGGGCGCTGCGAAGACGGTGACGCTGAACGCGTTCACTTCGCTTTCGCAGACGGGCGGTGTGATTTCGGGCGATACGCTGACGGGTTCTTCGGACACGGGCGCTTCGCTGACGAAGGCGAATACGGTCAACAAGCTCGGCGCGTTTACGAATACGACGTCGGGTCTGTTGACGGTTACGAACAATCAGGCGCTGACCACGACGGGGGCGGTGACATCGGGTGGCGACACGACGCTGACCACGACGGCCGGTTCGTTGACCCTTGGGGCGAATGTTTCGTCGGGCGCTGCGAAGACCGTAACGTTGAACGCGTTCACTTCGCTTTCGCAAACGGGCGGTGTGATCTCCGGCGATACGCTGACGGGTTCGTCGGACACGGGCGCTTCGCTGACGAAGGCGAAC
>Ga0194048_10001117_pt1 | contig 13310 bp, 12 predicted proteins | sample JunL225m_MetaG_FD_161685 | JGI IMG/M metagenome (GOLD analysis project Ga0194048, IMG submission 161685) | Anoxic zone freshwater microbial communities from boreal shield lake in IISD Experimental Lakes Area, Ontario, Canada - Jun2016-L222-5m | ecosystem: Environmental > Aquatic > Freshwater >...
GTTATCCAACTGGTCGCGAATATTCGGTCCACCGGGAAAGTCCCAAGTCATTTTGCGGCGCTTGCCGATCGTCCAGGTCAGGCCAGCCTCGACCGGGGTGGTAGTCTCATCGATGTCGTTGCCATATAGGCAAAGACCGGCCTCCAATCGCAACGAATCGCGGGCACCCAGGCCTGCCGGCACCACCGCTTCGTGGGCCGCTAATCGATTCGCCAAGGCTTCCGCGTCGGCAGCGGGAACCGAGATTTCGTATCCGTCTTCGCCCGTATACCCCGACCGTGAAACCAAACATCGGATACCCGCCACTTCGATTTCGGCGACGCCCATGAACGTCAACGCCGAATCGACGATCCCCGCCGCCGCCGGGCCTTGCAGCGCCAACAGCGCGCGATCCGGTAACGGCCGCAGCGATACGCCAGCCGGCAATGCTGCCGCGATATGGGCGAAATCGACATCCTTACGGCTTGCGTTGACCACCAAAAACAGCCGCTCGTCGCCGAGATTGGCGACCATCAAATCGTCGATAATTCCGCCGGTATCGTTGGTCAGCAGTGTATATCGTTGCCGACCCGGCTTAAGACCCAGAATATCGCCGGGCACCAAGCGTTCCAACGCTTCGGCCGCACCTTGGCCTTCCAGCATCGCTTGTCCCATGTGCGAAACATCGAACAACGCCGCGCCCGCCCGACAATGCAAGTGCTCGGCTAACACCCCTCCGCGGCAACGCTCCGCAATCGAATCGGTGAAATCGTATTGCACCGGCATGGCGTATCCCGCGAAAGGCACCATGCGCGCGCCAAAGCCGCGATGCCATGCATCCAACGGGGTCGTTTTCAACGGAATGTCCAACCGGATTCTCCACGCACAAGGTCACCCACTGGCGACATGCCAATGGAAAGTGACCCCCCTCTGTCGCGGAACCTGAGAGATTCGGCGGTCTAACGCCTTACTCCGTCGGTGCAATGGCCTGAGCCATCGGCTTTCCAGAGGTCCCTGTTCCCCGCGCGGTCCCTGTTACCTGAGCGTTTCCGGGGGCCGGTTGCGCCTTCGGCGGCGGGGCGTGACCCGCTCTCTCCCGCGCCGGGTGGCTGGGACACCGCCACCATGCCGGAACCGGCTGCGCCTGGCAACCGCTTACACGATGGTCCACCCCTCGCCGCTCGGCGAACAGCGCATCGGCACCGCATTGCGTGTGCGCATATGCGCATCCAAGCCCATCGCCGCGCGAAGGACGCGAAAAACCGCGCCATGTGCAACGATCAACACATCCGCAGGACGTCCGAGCGCGCGATTCACGCCAGCCGTCGCACGATGACGCAATTGGGTAAAGGTTTCGCCGCCCTCGGGCGCAAATCCGCCATCGGTCCAATCGGTGAACCAGTTGCTGGTGGGCTGACCTTCTTGTACGCCCCAATTGACCTCTTGTAGATCGGGATCGAACGAAACCGGCAATCCCAAGGCTTCCGCAACAATCTCGGCGGTAACCCGAGCGCGGGAAAGCGGGGAAGCGACGATTGTTGCGATACCACGATGGAGTAATTGTTGCGCAGCCGCGCGCGCTTGCGCGATGCCGGTCGCATTCAACGGAATATCGATACTACCTTGCGACAGGCCCTGCGCATTCCAGTCGGTTTCGCCGTGGCGCAGGTACCAAAACGGTACCGGCACCAAAGGCTGAAACATCTAGACGCCTTCCTGCTGCATCGTCCGTTGCACGCTTGGGCGCGCTTTCATCCGTTCCAGGTGTGCAGCACAATTCGCCGGCAACGGAATGCCGACCCGACCGGCCCAGAACTCGACATAGAACAACGCGGAGTCGGCGATGGAGAATTTGCCGACCGCGTATTCCTTACCTTCCAGTGCGGCGTCCAGGCTCTCGAAACCTTTCAATACGATTTCCTTCCCACGCGCCTTCACCGCTTCTTCTTGCGCGGCATCGGGCGAGAAATTGCCCGGGCGGAAAATGCGGGTGAAGCCCTGCATGTGTACTGTGGACACGCAATAATCTACGATCTCCAAAGCGCGCGCCTGCAAATCGATATTGTCCGGCAGCAAATTGCTAAACGGGTTGGTACGCGCCAGCCAATACGCGATCGCCGGATATTCGGTCAGCAGCGAGCCATCGTCGCGCACCAGCGCCGGCACCTTGGATTTCGGATTGACCGACGCATATTCGGGCTTGTACTGCGCACCCTCGCGGAGGTTAATCGCCTCCAACTCGTAGGGTTTGCCGATTTCTTCGAGCAGCACATGAATGCCGATCGAACAAACGCCGGGGGCGTAATAAAGTTTCACGATTGTTCTCCTGATATACGAACCGATATTAGCAGCGGAGCGGCGTTACCGCCACGCCCCCACCGCCGGCCGGTCGAGCCCGAGGTTCTCCCTCAGTGTCGGCCCGGCATAATCTTTGTGGAAAATCCCGCGCCGCTGCAATTCGGGCACCACCAAGGAACTGAATTCCTCGTACGATCCCGGAACATGCGCCGCCGCGATGACGAAACCGTCGCAAGCGCGCGTCGACCACCATTCTTCTAGACCGTCCGCCACATCTTTTGGCGTCCCTACGAATCTGGGGTGATCGTGAAACGTTCCGCGCTGAGTGATATTGATAAAATCCCGAGGCGTCGGCAACCGGTTCCCCAACTCCCGCTTGATGCGGTCGCGCATACCTTGCACGCCGGTCCAGCTATCCAACTCCTCCTGGGTGAACGGTTCGTCGATCGGTTGCTTAGCAAAATCGAAATTCAACACTTCGGATAACAGCGCCAGACTGTCGATTTCTTTCGGCAGGCTGTCGATTAGGGCCACCTTGTCTTCGGCTTCGGAACGCGTCTCCGCCACGATGGGATAAACACCGGCGCAGACGAAGACTTTCTCGGGATCGCGGCCGGCATCGACCACCTTCGTCTTGAATGCGGCATAATCCCGCCGTGCCTGTTCTAGGCTGTGATAATTCACGAAGACGCATTCGGCCCAACGGGCGGCAAATGTCGTACCGCGGCCGGATTGACCGGCTTGGATGATCACCGGATGGCCCTGCGCCGACCTGGGGACCGTGAAAGGGCCGCGCGACTGAAAGAATTCTCCTTTATAGTCCAGGCGCTTCACTTTCTCGGGGTGGGCAAACAATCCTGTCGCCTTATCGGCAACGATCGCGCCGTCGTCCCAGGTGTCCCAGTGCCCCATAACCACTTCCATGAACTCATCGGCACGGTCGTAACGACGATCGTGCCCCTGGTGTGCATCGTGGCCCATATTCCGAGCCTCTCCGTCGTTCATAGACGTAACGACATTCCAGGCGGCGCGACCGTCGGTCATTAAATCCAGTGTCTGGAACACGCGTGCGGCGTGGAACGGCTCGTGATAGGTCGTGGTCAGCGTGGACCCCAAGCCCAAACGTTGCGTCGCCATTCCCATCACGGTCAGGATGGTAATCGGGTCCATCTTCACGACACGGATGCCATTGGCGACAACCTGGGCGTGGTCGCCGCCGAACAGATCGGGCATTGCCAACCGATCGTCGAAGAACCCCAAATGGAATTTCCCCATTTCCAACGCTCGGCCGATTCGGCGGTAATACTCGGCGCTAGTGAAATCCTGCGCCGCTTGCGGGTGGCGCCAAGAACCCACGAAATTGGTGCAATTCTGGGCTTGCAAGAAACCCACCAATGCCATTTGCCGCATGTTCGTCCGTTCCTTTATCCGTCGAACCGAATCTTAAGCCCTGATGCTTTCCTGTGGAAGGGCGACAGACGGCCGGTTATGGTGCCGTAAAGCGGGAGAGCCAGAGATGTTGACCCAAAGCGAAATCGACCAGCGCGTTTTCGACCTCTACGACGAGTATTGCCACGGGCAAATCGATCGCCGCGCCTTCCTAGCGCGGGCTGCGGCTGTCACCGTCGGCGGGATGGCGATGGCGATGGCATTGTTGCCGCGTTACGCGCAGGCTCAGACAATTTCGTTCACCGATGAGCGCATCAAAGCCAAATACGTGAATTACAAATCTCCCGGCGGGAATTCAGGCGAAATGCGCGGCTATTCGGTGCAGCCCAGCGGGGCCGGACCGTTCCCTTGCCTGCTGGTCCTCCACGAAAATCGCGGCCTCAACCCGTATATCGAGGATGTGGCCCGCCGCGCGGCGACCGAGGGATTTTTAGCCTTGGCACCGGACGGGCTGTTTCCGGTTGGCGGTTATCCCGGCAACGACGACGAAGGGCGGACCCTGCAATCCGGCCTGGATCAGGCCAAGCTTCGCACCGACATGCTCAACAGCGCGCATTTTCTCAAAGCCCATGCTGCATCGAATGGGAAGCTCGGCGTGACCGGATTCTGCTGGGGCGGCACCACGACCAATTACCTGGCCACCGCGTTGGGGCCCGATATGAAAGCAGGGGCACCGTACTACGGCGCGGCGGCCGATACGGCGGCGGTGCCGGCGATTAAGGCATCGATGCTGATCCATTACGCCGAAAACGACGAGCGTATCGATTCGTTGTGGCCCGCGTACGGCGCAGCGTTGAAAGCCGCCAACGTGCCGCACGAGATGCACATGTACGCCGGCACCCAGCACGGTTTCCACAACAACTCGACGCCCCGCTATCACGAGGCTTCGGCGAAGTTGTCGTGGGACCGGACTATCGCGTTCTTTAAGAAAACCCTGACCTAACCCCCTTCGACCGAAATCAGATCCCCGAACAACGTCCAGTGATCGCCCTCGAAACGGGCGAGTTGTTCGGATCGGATGGGATAGAAATTGGTCGGGCTGGTGTTGACCTTGATGCCGGGCAGCAGCAGCGGGATTTCTAGATTTTTGATATTCGCTGCTTGGCGCATGATATTTTCGCGCGACAGATCGTCGCCGCATTGTTTCAGCACCTGCACTAACGCATGGACGACGATGTAACTGGATACGTTCGAACCCTCCAACTGATTGGCCGTGGGGTTCCATTTATCCATGAACGCCTTCCATTCGATATAATCGGGGGACGTGGCCCAGCGCGGGTCGGTCACGTCCTTGGCGAACTGCGCGGTTATAATGCCTTGGCCGTTTTCGATCCCGGCGGGTCGCATGACCGCGCCGACGGACGCGGCGACGCTGACCAAATAATGGATCGGTTTCCAGCCGATTTCGGCAACTTTCTTAATCGCCTGCGCACCGAATTTCGGTGTCGTGATGTTCATGAACACGTTGGCGCCGCTGTTTTTCAGCTGCAAGATTTGCGAGTCGATCGTCGGATCGGTTACCTCGTAGGTAGCATCCGCAACCACGAGTTTTTCCCAGCCGGCCCCGAGTCCTTCACGGAAACCGCCGATGTAGTCGTTACCCATATCGTCGTTCTGCCGGAGGATCGCAATCTTCGGATCCTTGATGTTGGCAACGATGTGTTTGCCGAAGATTCTGCACTCGGTGTGGTAGTCGGGCTGCCAACCCATGGTCCAAGGGAAATTTTTCGGATCGCCCCATTTCGACGCGCCGGTCGCCAAAAACAAATGCGGCACCTTCTTCTGGTTCATGTATTTCTGGATGGCGGTGTTGGTCTGGGTGCCCAGCGGGTAGAACAAAAAGGCGACCTGATCGCGTTCCACCAACTGCCGCGCCAGTTCCATGGTTTTCGGCGGGCTATAACCGTCGTCCAAGGAAATGAAGTTGATCTTGCGGCCGTTGATCCCGCCGCCTTCGTTGATCATGCGGAAATAGGCGGCCTGATTGCGCCCAGCGACGCCGTAAGCCGACGCATTGCCGCTATAGGGCATGGTCTGACCGATTTTAATCTCGGTGTCGGTCACACCCGGAGCATATTTCTTCTGCGCGCGTGCTTGCCCGGCAATCGCCAAGGACGCTGCGGATAACAGGGCAGTTCTGCGTCGGATCATGTCTTTGTCTCCGTCTTAGGATTTCCGGCCGAGCCGGGAACGAATGGCGGCAAGGCCGCCGGCGATGCCGTTAGGCAGGAAAAACATCAGCAACAGCAGCAGCGTGCCGTAGATCGCCCAGGCCGGCACATCGTAGCGCAACGAGAACGTGTCTTTCATCCAATCGGATATCGACTGGGACGAATTCTGCACAAGCACGATGAACGCGCCGCCGATCATGCAGCCCGGCAACGATGCAATACCGCCCACCACCAAGCCCACGAGAAAAGAGATCGATAACTGCAAGGTAAAACTATCCGGCGCGACGTAAGCGATTGTGATGGCAGACAATGCGCCAGCCACCCCGGTAATCCCGGCGCTAATCCCGAACGTCGCCGTCTTATACAGCGCGGTGTCGATCCCCATCGTGCCGGCAGCCATAGCATGGTCCCGAATAGCCATCATCGCTCGGCCGCTGCGTCCTCGTAACATATTGAAGACGATCCAGAACAGCACCATTGCAACGGCGAGGCACAGATAATACAGCCACTGATCGGCAGTCAGCGGCAGGCCGAAGGGCGGATCGGGTTTGTCCAATAACAAGCCGCCCACCCCGCCTGTCCAGCCGGCGATGGATTTGTGTTTCAGCAGCTGCGGCACGGCGATAGCCAGGGTGAATGTGGCCAGTGCGAGGTAATGCCCTTCCAGCTTCAAGGCCGGAAAACCGAACAAAAAGCCGGCACCGAAACAGACGACGGCCGCGACCGGCAACGTGGCCCAATAGGGAATGCCACCGAAATTCATCAGGATCGCAGCGGTGTACGCACCGACTGCAAAGAACGCGCTGTGACCCAACGAGATTTGCCCGTTGAAGCCGATAAGCAAGTTCAGGCCCAGCACCGATATCGCATAGATCAGCATCGACTGACCCATGAACATATAATAATCGAAGCTGGGGCTTTCCCAGACCGACCCGATCAGCGGCAGCGCCGCCAGCCCGATCCAAAAGACCGAAGCAACCAAGCCGATCCCCGGCTTTGTCGCCCAACTACGAGCCAGCGCCGCCATTATACGCGCCTCACGATAACGCGGCCGAAGATGCCCGCAGGTTTCAACAGCAGCACGCCAACCACCATAATCAACGCGAAGCTCAGTTTCAGCTCGTTACCGATGATGTAGCTGCCGACAAGGTTCTCCAGCACGCCGACGATGAACCCGCCGGCCACCGCGCCCAGCGGGTTGGCAATACCGCCCACCAGCGCACCGGCGAAGCCGTAGACCAGAATGCCCGTCATCATGTTGGGATCGAGGAAGACGATCGGCGCCACCAGCATGCCGGCGATCGCCCCGATACCCGACGCCAACCCCCAGCCCAGCGCCAGCATCCAAGACACGCGCACGCCCATGAGCCGCGCCGATGTCGCGTTCTGCGCCGCCGCGCGCATGGCGAGGCCGAGGGTCGTATAACGAAAGAACACCGTCAGAATGGCCAACATCACCAAGGTGACCGCAACGACGCCGATCTGCTGCGCGCTGACCAACCCGTTACCGAAAATGTCGATACGCGGGAACGGGGACGGGAATTGCTTGATCGTGAAGCTCCAGATCATCCCCGCGAGCGCGTTGAAGATCGATAACAGGGCGATAAAACAGACGACCAATGCCAGGACGGGTGCGGTTTCCAGCGGTTTCAGGATCACCCGCTGAATAAGCAGCCCGCTGAAAAAAGCGACCAGGATGGTGGATCCGAAGGCTACCCAATAGGGCACCCCCGCGTCGATCATGGCCCAGGCGAGATAAGTGGCAAACATCGCCATCTCGCCTTGCGCGAAATTGATGTGGTCGGTGGACACGTAAATCATAACCAATCCGAGCGCGACGCAGGCGTAAATCGCACCGCTGGTCATGCCGGAGGCTATTTGCTGGACGAAAAATTCCATTTTTGCCCGCCCCTCAATAACCCAAATACGCTTTGCGCAGGGTCTCGTCGTCTTTCACGATCGCGGACGGGCCGGACATCACGACTTTGCCGGTTTCCAGCAAATAGACATGGTCCGCCAGTTCCAGCGCTAGCGCGGCGTTCTGCTCGACGATCAGCATGGACACCTTCTCGTCCTCGTTGATGCGTCGGAGAATGCGGAAGATTTCCTGCACGATGAGCGGCGCGAGGCCGAACGACGGTTCGTCCAGCAGCATCAACCGAGGTGCCAACATCAGCGCCCGAGCAACGGCGAGCATCTGCTGTTCGCCGCCGGAAAGGGTGCCGGCCTGTTGGTGGATACGTTCTTTTAAGCGAGGGAAATAGACAAAAACTTTCTCCATGTCGCGTTCGGCAGCCTTTCGATCCCGACGGATATGGAAAGCGAGGCGAAGGTTTTCCTCCACGGTCAGCGCGACGAAGGTGCCTCGCCCTTCCGGCACATGGGCGACACCCATGCGAACGATGTCCTCGGTGCTGCGGCGACCGATATCGGTGCCGTCCATGACGGTGGAGCCGGTGCGGCGCACCATGTTGCAAATGGCGCGCAGGCTAGTGGTTTTGCCGGCGCCATTGGCCCCCAGCAACGCCGTTACCCCACCCTGCGCAATCGTCAAATCCAGGTCGAACAGCGCTCTGCTCTGCCCGTACCAGGCGCTCAGGCCTTTGACTTCCAGGATCGACTCCATCAGCCCGCAGTCCCCAAATAGGCGCGGATCACCTCGGGGTGGCGTTTCACCTCGTCCGGGGTCCCCTCGGCGATTTTGCGGCCGAAATTGATGGTCACGACTTTGTCCGACACCGACATCACCAAGCTCATGTGGTGCTCCACCAGCAACACGGTCACGCCCTGCACGTCGCGGACACGACGGATCTGGGTTTCCAAGGTCTCGACTTCTTCGTGGTTCAACCCAGCCGCCGGCTCATCCAGCAACAGTAATTTCGGTTGCGCGGCCAATGCTCGCGCCAGTTCGACCCGTTTGCGAATGGGAAACGGCAGCCCGCCGGCCGGCCAATGCACGAACGCTTCCAGGTCCATGAACGCGATCAGTTCCATCGCCCGATCCCGCGCCGCGTTCTGCTCGGCAACCACCGACGGTAGGCGCAAGGCATTGGCCAGGAAACTGGATGCCGTCTGGCTATGCCGCCCGACCATGACGTTTTCCAGCACCGTCAGCTTGTCGAACAGCGCCACGTTCTGGAACGTGCGGCCGATGCCGATGTCGGGAATGCGGTGGCGCGGGGTGGCAAGGACGGATGCGCCCTCGAACAGGATTTCGCCCTCGGACGGCTGGTAGAGCCGGCTGAGGCAGTTGAACAATGTGGTCTTTCCGGCGCCGTTCGGGCCGATCAGCCCGGCGATCTGGCCCCGTTCGACGTCGAAACCGACATCGTCGAGCGCCACGACGCCGCCGAATCTAACCGATACGCCGCGCACACTGAGCAGCGGTGTCGCTTCCTTGTTCATCGCGCCGATTGCGCCTCCCTGTTGGCGTCGGCGGGATCGTTTGGCCGATCCTTCGCCCGCAGCGCGGACTGTGCGCAAGGCCGGCGACAGATGCAATGGGGGGCTTCGGTTAAGGCGCGTCGCATCGATTGTCTACGCGCACTGAAACGCTAGGTTGCGATCTACCGCACCGATGGCGACACCGGCAAAACAGCCAGTCCGGCAAGTTCTGGAAGTGCGAGGAGGAATTCGAAATCGACGGCGTAAAATTCCTGAATAAACGACACAATTCGCGGTACCGCGAGTAAATGCCCAAGATCCAGTGGCGATCGATTATAATGCGGCAACGGAATCGTCGAGACATTCAAATACGAGATGGCGCGATTCATGAACGCCCCGTCGGAGTCCATTGGGACGATCCGGCGCGGGATCACCCGATCGCCCAACATAATGAACCATATTTGCGGCGAAAAATGAATATAGGTCCAATCTGCGAGTATTTCGCGGATGTTCAACGAACGTTCGACAAATTTCGTAACGACAGCCTGTTGTTCTAAACTCGACAAATCTTCCAAATGCACATGGCGTTCGAATTTCTTGAAGTGCTCGGCTACAGCCGACAGGAACCGAGTGTAAGGATTTCGAACAAAAATAACGGAACGATAATCGCGTCCAGCTGCATCGAACAGCTTTGGGAAAAGCGCCGCTAATTCCCAAAGCCGGAGGTGGGTATGGTCGATATAATTACAGAAATACGGCGAATAGATCGGCCCCCAGAATGTCGCCTTATCGTCGTGATAGGGATGTAGCGCATTCCTAAAACTCGTACCTGCGCATTTCGGATTGTGGAAAAAAATAAACCGCTGGGCATGGGAGACAATCATCGGACACTCCTGCTCGCTACCGCAACATATAGACTCGCAACAGCCGCTTCGTCACCGATCGTCGCCGGCAGCCTCGAATTCGGTGTCGCGATGCACGTGAACCGACATCAAAATCCCAAAGCCCAGCATCACCGTCAGCATCGCCGAACCGCCATGGGAGATTAGCGGCAAGGGCACACCGCCGACCGGGATGGCGCCCATCACCATGGCGATGTTGACGAACACATACATAAAGAAATTCACCGAAATCCCCATCGCCACCAGCCGCCCGAACTGATTCCGACACCGGATCGCAATCAGCATGCCGCCCAGCACGATCAGGCTCAAAAGACCGATGGTGGCGACGGTACCGACCCAGCCGAATTCCTCGCCGATCATGGTGAAGATGAAATCCGTCTGCTTTTCCGGCAGAAAATCCAGATGCCCCTGCGTGCCTTGCAGGTAGCCCTTGCCCCACATGCCGCCCGATCCCAAGGCGATCTTCGATTGCAGGATGTTATAACCGGCGCCGAGGGGATCGCTCTCGGGATGCAGGAACGTATCGATACGCGCGCGCTGATAATCGTGCAGATGTTCGTAAGCGAATTTCGCGGCGAAGGGCACCGGCAGCGCCACCAGCACGAACTTCCACCAGCGGACCCCGGCGCCGAAGAAAACCGCACCGCCAACGATAGCAGCGATGACGGCGGTCCCGAGATTGGGTTCTTTCAGGATCAGACCCACCGGAACCAAGGTAGCGACGATCGGCGGGATCAGAAACAGCGGGTTGCCCATCCGCTCCCACGACGCTCTGTGGAACCAGGATGCCAGGGCCAGCACCAGTGCGATTTTCATCAATTCCGATGGCTGTAACTGTAAGCCGCCGATCTCGATCCACCGCTGCGCCCCTTTGCCGACATGGCCCATTCGCATCACCGCGATCAGCAGCCCGACGCCCACGGCATAAGCGACCCAGGACAGGCGTTGGATGGTGCGAATGTCGATCAATGCCACGCACAGCATCAACGTCAGCCCAATGCAAAACCGCACCAAATGCCGCCCGGCATAAGGCTCGGCCGATCCGCCGGCGGCACTATAAAGCGCAGTGTAGCCGACCGCCGCGAGGCCGCATAACAGCAGCACATAAAGCCAATTGATACGAAGGATTTTGCCGGTGAGGTCGAACGATGCCTCCCGCCACAGACGCCGTTCCATCATGGCTTGGCAGCCGCGAGTTTGGCGGCGGGCGGTTCCGTGCGATTGGCGGGATCGCGCAGCAGCACTTCGGTCATGATATCGCGCACCAGCGGCGCAGCGGCGGCGGCACCGGCGTTGCCGTGCTCGATCACCACAGCAATCGCATACCGAGGCGCATCGTAGGGCGCGAATGCAGTAAACAGCGCGTGCGGCCGGTACTCCCATGGCAGTTTGGCGCTATCGAATGTGCCGCTTTCGCGCATTTCGCGCGATACGCGGCGCACCTGGGCCGACCCGGTTTTGCCGGCCATCTGCACCTTCGGGTCGGCCAATTTGGCCAGCGGCGCCGTCCCGCCCTGCTCGTTCACCACCGCCCACATGCCTTCCCGTACCGCCCGCAGCGCTTTTTCCGGCATATCGAGGGCCGGCCAATCCTCGGGCAACGAACCCGGTTGCAGCACACCGGCCAAACTACGAGTCAGATGCGGCTGCACCTGCCGACCGCTGGCAAGCCGAGCGGTGTAGGTGGCCAATTGCAACGGTGTGACTTGCATGTAGCCCTGGCCGATGCCACTGACGATCGTGTCGCCGATGTTCCAAACTTTGCCCTGCGCCATGCGCCACTCGCGGGTCGGGATCAGCCCGGTGCGCTGGCCCGGAAGATCGAGTTCCAGTTCGGTCCCCAAGCCCAGCCGGTTCGCCATCGCCGCCACTTTATCGATGCCGGTGCGGCGCGCGACCTCGTAGAAGTAAACGTCGCAACTGTTCTTCAACCCGCTGCGCAGATCGACTCCGCCATGCCCTCCTTTGCGCCAGCAGTGGAACCGCGTGTCGCCGAGGTCCAGAAACCCCGGGCAATCCACCCGATCGTTGACCGTGATCGCCTTCGCTTCCAACCCCGCCAAAGCGACGGCCATTTTGAAGGTGGAACCCGGCGCGTACAGACCGGAAGTCGCCTTGTTGATCAGCGGCGTGCGCCGATCGCGGGTCCATTCCGCCCATTGTGCTTGCGATACGCCGGAGTTGAACAATGTCGGGTCGAAGCCGGGATTGGTCGCCATCGCCAGTACTTCGCCGTTGAGGCAGTCCATCACCACGGCGCTAGCGCTCTCGTCGCCCAACAAGCCGACCACCGCTTGCTGCAATCCGGCATCGATGCTCAAGCCGACATCGTCGCCCTGTACGCCTTCCTGCCGATCGAGTTCGCGGATCACCCGGCCGACGGCATTGACCTCCAACTGCACCGCGCCCGGCCGGCCGCGCAGCGACAGATCGTGGTATTTTTCCATCCCGGCGCGACCGATGCGCAGGCCGGGCAGCGCCAGCAACGGATCGTTGATCACATCGCCCTCGTTCGGTGGCGCCACGTAGCCGACGACATGCGCCAAATGCTCGCCATAGGCGTAGATGCGCGTGGTGCCGACGTCGACCAGAATCCCCGGCAGATCGGGCGCATTCACCTCGATGGCCGCCATATCCTGCCAACTGAGGAACTCCCGCACCATCACCGGGATGAACCGGCGCCGCTTGTGAATTTCGCGATCGATGCGGGTACGCTCGTATTCGGTCAGCGGCACGATGCGCGAGAACGCCTCCAGCGTCGCCTTCACATCCGTCGCCCGCTCGGAAATCAACAATGCGCGCCAATTGATACGGCTACCGGCGACGGGCTTGCCGAAACGGTCCAAAATACGGCCGCGCGGCGGCGCGATCATACGGGCGCTGATGCGGTTTTCGTTGGCCAGCGTGGCGTAACGCCCGCCCTCGACGACCTGCACCTCGTAAAGCTTGGCCGCGAGGCCGCCCAGCACCGCCGCCTGACCGCCCATCATCAGCAGTGCTCGGCGCGTAAAAACCCCGGTACGGCGGGTTTCCCGGCGCATCAGCCGGGATCGGCCGCAGCGACGGACCGATGCGCCCAAGCCAGCGGTATCGCCAGAACCGGATAGAGCGTCGCGGTCAGCACGGC
>Ga0194048_10001118_pt1 | contig 13309 bp, 12 predicted proteins | sample JunL225m_MetaG_FD_161685 | JGI IMG/M metagenome (GOLD analysis project Ga0194048, IMG submission 161685) | Anoxic zone freshwater microbial communities from boreal shield lake in IISD Experimental Lakes Area, Ontario, Canada - Jun2016-L222-5m | ecosystem: Environmental > Aquatic > Freshwater >...
TCACTGTTGCAAGCAGTGGAACTTGGTGGGAAGAAAACGATGGACCCGTATCAAGTTCCAAGTGGCGCACTGATTGCCGGAATCACCGACCCCGAAGGCAACTCGCTCACACTTGTTCAGCAATAGTTGCTAAAACAGCGAAAATACTTCGTGCGTGGTTGAACCTTGTGCAATACACGACAACCACTCTGCACTTATTCCTGCGTAGCTTCGGTAGGCGGCGTCAGCTTGAATCGCTTCGCCGAACAGAGTGACCACGATAAACTTTCCATTCGCATCAACAGCGACAGTGCGGCGCGCTAACCCTGGACGATTGAGATAGCACCACTCCTGCATCTGTTCATCAAGCTGGTGAAACTTCTCCACAGACACTCCAGCAACAAGTGCGAACGTCTCAACTTCAATCGCAGCCATGCTTCTGAGCGTACCTCAGATGCTTAGTCGGCCTTGATTGACGAGATCTTGCGACCGTTCACCCACAATGAAATGGTGTATCCCTTTAGCGAGCGGGTGCTCATCAACATCTTTTGTGCGTTGACATTCGTCTTTGTCGACCAAGAAATGGTTGGCTTTCCCTTTGCTGTTGCTCTGATGATTATCGGAGCATTGCGCAGCGGTGAAGTGGCAACTATTGAATATTTACTTCCTGACTTTTGAACAATCAGCCCAACATCAGCAAGACCAACAACCGATGCTCCTGCATTCATCAAACGCGCTCCTTCAACAGCGGCAATAGTTGTTGTGGTTGTTTCGACTGAGGAATCGTCATTCCCCATTGAATCGCCATTGCCAGGACTTGGTTGTGGTGCGCTTACAACAGCTACCAATGTGGATGTTCCCGGCAAAATGTGCTGGCCCCATGAAGTCACGTATAAACCATTTGTGTAGTACTGACCCCACGAACCTGCGCCAATTGGATTCCAAATGTATGTTGCGTTTTCTGGATAACCGGTTGGCCAATACCGTCCGTTCAGCAAACGATCTGCTGGCCATGTTCGCCATTCCCCATTACGACCGCACACCAATGGAGTACACACAACAGTGTTCATCACTTGACCGGTTGCATTGTCGACCAGGTTCCAAGCGCCAACACGTGGTCCTTCGTACATGTCGACCTGTGGAACACCTGGCACCAATGTTTCAACAGCAACCGTTGTGGAAGTACTGAGCGGATTGATGGTGGTTGATGAACTTGAGTCATAGGCAGCAGGTGTGTTGATGACCAACGTTGCCGAATAGGAAACGGAGTCATCAATCATCCATGCTTCAACCTCATAGGTTTCACTGGCACTCAAGTCACGGAAATCCCATGTGTGGATGTAGCCACCCGCACACGTAGAGGCAGAGATCAATCGAGTTCCTGGGCTGGGATAGGTGCCGGTACTAATGACAGTTGCACCATTTCGCAGCGTATATCCGTACGAGACATCGGTGAAATCAATTCTTAATTGGGCGCTACGCACACATAGGGCAACTTGCGCTTGCGACTGGCTGACGCAGTCTTGCCCGCAACTGACACCGTTGGAGTTGATGACATACACATCAATACCAGTGGCGCCAACGGCGTTGGCCGCAGCTGGTGAAACCAGCGCAACCGAACCGAAAAGAAACAGTGACACAAAAACCCGCTTAAGTGCCTGTGTGGTCATGTCCTCACTGTATCCATAGGGTCTCGCACCGTTTTGATTAGCCTCGTTGCTGTGCCAACAAACCAGCGGTTATCAGGAACGCTGTTTGTTATGGCCTCCAGCATGGGTTTTGCCGTTGTACCAACGATTACACGGACTGCATATGACGAAGGAGCCAATGCTCTCGGCGTCATGACCCCACGATTCGCCGTTGCCGCAATTCTTATTACAGCGATTCGCTTGCTATTTGGCAAAAAGGAAGGCTGGCCTAACGTCAAGTTGATGATTGCGATGTTCTTCATCGGCGCAATCGGTGTTACAGCAGTGTCACTCCTCTATTTCATCGCAATTGGGCAAATTGATTCCAGCCTGGCAATTGTGCTGTGGTACGCGTATCCGGTTCTGGTGTTGCTCATTGCTTGGGTTTTCGAGAAGAAGCGACCGTCAGCCACCATCGTCGTTCCATTGATACTGACGCTCACCGGCATTGCCATTTCTGCGGGTCAAGTAAAGGGTGGCAACACCACTGCAATTATTTTGGTGGTGAGCTCGTCAATGATTTTCGCGGTGTACATCACCGTGCTCTCCAAAGTGACACAAAAGATGGGGCTGCTAACTGGCGCATCAATCCTTAACGCAGGAACCGCCACTGGCTACATCGTGGTTGGACTGTTTTCGACCAGTGCATTCGCTCCGGTATTTCCAACTACTGGAAAAGTTTGGCTGCTTATTGCGGGAGCCGCAATTGTGGGCACAACACTCCCATTCCTCTGCTCCCTCGCTGCGCTCCACCGGATACCAACCGGCATGTATTCGATCATCACCACCCTTGAGCCTGTTTGGCACATCATCTTGGGCGTGATCTTCCTTGGTGAGATCATGACGAGTAACCGCATCATTGGCGCGAGCCTCACAGTTGGTGGACTGTTGCTGTTCTCCGCACTCGAAGTGCGGAACAAAGACACGTCAACACCTGTGACGATCTAGGACATTAGTTTTGATCGTTTCCGGCAACCAGAGACGAATGAAAAGAACTGCTTTATTTCTTGCTGCGCTGATAACGGTATGTTTGCCCCAGTCAATCGCGACAGCCGCGACAAATGAAGGCTCAAAATGTTTGGTTGCAGGCAAAAAATCGGTATCAACACAAAAAACCTTGGTTTGCACCCGACAAGGTAAGCGACTCATTTGGAAGCGCATCGTTTTCGCAAAGCCGACCCCTGTAATTTTTCCAAAATCAACCCTGAGTAACACGTCATTGTTCAGCAATCTTGAACCATGCAGAATTGCTGATGGTGACCCAGCTTTGTCAAACATGACTGCTGGTTTTCCAATTCCATTTGGAAGAATCGATCTCGCAAAAGGAGCGAGAATCACAGTCCTCGGTGTCGATTTTGCAGACAAACTTGGCGGAACATCTTCCCCAAAAGCTACATCCGAATCTAAGACTTCAGCAGTTGAGAAATTTTGGAAAGCCCAATCAACAGTTCCAGTAAGTTTTGACTGGAACTGGAATTCAGATTGGCTGCACTTGCCAGGATCAATAAAGAGCTATGGACTCGGTGGTTCATTCTTTGAAGGAAAATTCAACCCGACTCAGTATTTCGGTTTTGTTCGAAACATCATTACCCTCGCTGATCCGTTTACAGATTTCTCTGGAACCAATTTTCTCTTTATCACCTTCCCGCCAGGTATCACCAACGACGAGATCGGCACCTTTTTGGTCCACACACAGGGCTCATACTCAACAGGTGAAGGCACAATTTTCAATTTGATCGTTGCTGGCGGCGATTACGCCAACGCCGATACTTACATTCATGAATTTGGTCATGCACTCGGTTTGACTGACATCAGAGATACGCAAGACGTAGGAAACCAGAAATCTGATGGCATGTACTACGACATCATGAACAATCCGCGATACCCGGAATTGCTGGTGTGGCACCGATTCCTTCTTGGATTTCTTGAAGATCAGCAAATTCACTGCATCACCAGCCAAGAACCATCCACCCATTTGCTTGAACCGGTAGCGGCAAACACGCGAGGTGTAAAAGGACTTATTATTCCTATTTCAAATACTGAGGCAATTGTGGTGGAGTCACGCCGTTCAATCGGCTATGACACCGCACTCAGCGGCCGCAATGACCTCCAAGGCGTTGTTGTCTACACGCTTGACACAAAGATCCCTTATCGCCGCTCGACAGTACGAGTGGAAAAGATCTTGAAGAATAACGAAGGAATAACGCTGGGCGGATTTAACATTTCGGTCATTGAGACAGGCTCAACTGGCGATGTCGTCAAAATAGAAAAATCCAACTCATCAGTAATTTCATCACAAAATCACCAAAATGAGATCAATGGTGGGCGTTGAGGGACTTGAACCCCCGACATCTTCCTTGTAAGGGAAGCGCTCTAGCCAACTGAGCTAAACGCCCGGATTACGGACTAATGATGATACAAGCATTTCAGGCTATTCATAACCAGCGATTTCGCCGAAATGTCCTAAATAACAGCCCGCACACTATTGCCAGACCAACCATAACCAAGGGGTAGCCGAATTTCCAGCCAAGCTCTGGCATGTGTTCGAAGTTCATGCCATAAATTCCGGCGACCATCGTAGGCACTGCCCCCAGTCCAACCCAAGCAGAGATCTTGCGCATGTCTTCGTTCTGATTTACCTGGATAAGCGCGGCATTGGCGTGAAGAGCGGCATCGATGAGGTCATTCATGAACTCAATTTCATCCATCACTTTCAGTAGGTGATCGCGCACATCTGCAAAAAGCGCTGAGTACTTTGCATCAATATTGTTTACTTTCCCCTCGGCCAATTTCGATAACGGTGCAACCAATGGCAACACGGCCCGTCGGAATTCAATTACCTCACGTTTTACGAAATACAGACGAGACGCTGGGGATGGAACCTCATCGTCAAATACGGAATCCTCAAGCTGCTCAACATCTTCCAACAAATGAGAGGAAACGTCCATATATTGGTCGACGAGCCTGTCAACGATTTCATGGACAACCGAGGTTGGACCATCCGAAAGTTTCTTTGGATTTGCTTCAAGCTGGGCACGAACCGACTTCAGTGGTAGCGCTTCCCCATGGCGAACAGCGATGACATAGTTCGCAGAAACATACAGCGATACGTCTCCAAGAATTACACGCTCAGGTTTGGGATCGTACGCAACAGTCTTTAACAACAAAAAGGTATGTTCCGGATATTCATCTAGCTTGGGACGCTGTTTACCTGAAAGCGTGTCTTCGACTGCAAGTGGATTGAGCGAATAATCCTCTTGCAGACGTTCTAATTCTGCTGGACGAGCCTCAGAGAGACCAACCCAAACAAAATCTCCACTCTGCTCGGCATCGCCGATTTCTAAACGTTCGCCATTGCGGTAACGAGCTTGATCAATCAGCACTATCGCACCCTATTTCTTTGCAGCACCTGACGTGAAACTATCCGCAGTTTGCACCCAGCCAGAAAAGCGGATGCCAAGTAGTGAATGTAAACGGTCGGTTGACATGAGGTAACCAATAAAGGCGTGGTCGTCGCAGTCGTCTGGCAAGTGCCCGCTCTCGCGAAATCGGTCAAGGGCCAAACGACACCAGGCCACGTATCGGTCGTATTGGTCTTGAGAAAATGCGTGCAGTTCTAGCTGCCATGCCGGGGAAACCTGGCCGTACTCCCACATCCAATCAATGACGTACTGATCAATCGTTGGCGCGCGGTGTTGGTCGACGGAAACCATATTCATCAGTGCTGTTCCAAGTACCGGACCAAGTTCGTGCAACGGCGATGAAGAAAACACGGAATACCCGTGCTCAGGCCCACGATCAAGTGCAGATTTCAACTTCAACACTTCTTCACCAATTGCTACTCCAGGCTTTGCAACCTGTTTCACAAGGAAGGGTGCGTTCGCTACTCGTTCACCCGCCCACACCAAACTCGCGCAAGTTGCGCGATACATATCATCAGCTTGCGTTGACCATTCGAACATGGACTTCACCATGCCGCGCGAAATGCGATCTGGAAATGACCAGTCTTCTGAAATATTGAGGCCACTGTTTTCAGTTGACCAATTTTCTGCTTTCCACAACGGACCAGAATGTGAAAACGCATTGCCGCCTTCTGACACATACGCGTTCAGCAACGCAACAAGACGTGACCACGCAGCTCGTGAAACTGGCTCAGCCATGATTGCTTCGAATTTCTCTAAGTGCGCCAAGCAACTCTGGAGTTGCAGCGACAATTGGTGTGCGCCTCGACGCATATTCAGTTACAGCGAGATCACGGTCTTCATGTTCGGCAAATGACACACCGGCTTCTTCGCAAATCATGATGCTGGCCATGTAGTCCCAAACGCCGTGACTATGAAAATCGATCCAGCCATCCAGCACACCCTGCGCTACTAAACAAATGTCGAGGGCTGCTGCTCCAAGTGCGCGAAACTGTGCCCACTTCGGACGAAACGACGCCAAACCGGAAACACCAACTACTGCTTGTTTCAGTTCGGTGCAGCCAGAGTGCGACATGCGTTTGCCGTTGTGAAATGCACCATCACCACGAGTTGCCCAGTAGCGGTCTTTCCCTGAGGCTTGATTGACCACGAGTGCTGCACGCGGACCATCTTGATCGATTGCGCAAAGCGCTGTGGCATACCACTGCACTCCTCTGCTGGCATTTGTAGAACCATCGAGTGGGTCCATAATGACCATGATCGTGTCTGCACCAAATTCACCTGTACGTTCGCTTTCTTCTGACAACACTGCGCAACCTGCTTCATGCAATATTGCCAACGCCGCATTGTCGGCTGCAACATCTACCGAATACTGCGTGTGACGAACACCGGAAAGTCCCCAATCGGTATTTGACTCGAGCACCACTGCAACTGCATCAGCGACCTGATGCAACACGCTCAGAATGTCGGCATTAGAACTTGCGCGCGAAAGCTTCATAATGGTTTATCGTTCGTCGCGAACGAATGGTTGCCCAAGCATTTTTGGAGCACCAAGCAACTTGCGAGCCCGCGGTGTTGACAGGGCGACGAGTACAAACAATGTGGCTACGAATGGAAGCATCTGCACAATTTCAGGAGGCAAGATATTGATCTGCTGACCCTGCAATGTGTATGGCACCTGCAGGGTAAAGCCGAACAGCACAGCGCCTGCAATGGCTCGCAGAGGCCTCCACGCGGCGAATACCACCAGCGAGAGAGCAATCCAGCCAATGCCGTTCGTCGTTGCTGCTTGGCTCCATGCCGTGCCTCGTGCCAGCATGAACCAGCCGCCAGCAAGGCCCATCAGCGCTCCACCCAAAATGGTGTGCACGAACCGAATCATTGCCACCGAGACGCCTTGTGCATCTACCGTTGCTGGAGCGTCGCCAGTTGCACGTAACACCAACCCAGGTCGAGTGCGATTGAGATACAGCGAGCACACCAATGCACCAGCCCAAGTGAGATAAGTGAAGATGTCGTGACCAAACAGAATTGGACCGAGCACAGGAATGTCGGACAACTTGCCAAGATGCAACGGCTGAATAGTGACCGGGCGCGACTTACCTTCTACGGGCTTGCCTATGTATTGCGATAAGCCAGTACCGAAAATTACGAGCGCCAAACCAGCAACAATTTGATTCGCTCGCAAGGTAATAGTGAGAATTGCGTGAACAGTTGCCATTGCCACGCCTACTAATACCGACATGAACAGTGCAAGCCACAAGTTGTGGGTTCCATCGCCTACCAAGAATGCAGTAACCGCACCCATGAGCAAGATTCCTTCAACACCAAGATTGATAACTCCCGATCGCTCCGTGAGAATTGCGCCAAGTGTTGCCAAAATGAGTGTTGTGGCGATGCTGATGGCATCGGAAAACGTCAGAATCCAAACATTGGAGTTCATAACGCCACACTCGCTTGCTCAACTCGTCGAATGCGCAATCGGTTGCGCCTAAAGATTTCGCCACCTAGTGCAAACAGCAACACCGAGCCTTGCAGCACTACCGCAATCGCAATCGGTACTGGATTAGACGAAATTTGTAATGATGCTCCGCCTACACGCAAACCTGCAAACAAAATTGCGGTCAAGATGACAGCAACAAAGTTGTACCGAGCAAGTGCGGCTACCACGATGCCTGCGTATCCAAGCCCAATCTGCAATAGGCCTGGATCAACTTTTCCGGCTGGACCGACAACATACATTGCGCCAGCAAGCCCAGCGAGTGCACCAGAGATCAGCAACACCGAAAGAGTGAGTCTGGTGGAGTTCATGCCTGCATAACGAGCCGTGTTTGGCGAGTCAGCGAACACCGAAGTCTCGTAACCAAAGTTTGAACGCTTCATGAACCAATACAAGGCCACCGCAAGAAGTATCGCGATGATCACCGTTGGATAGGTATTAGAAGTTCCGAAGCTATGAAAGCGTGCAGTCTCCTCTACTCCTCGACCCTGCGGGAATGACGTTGTTGGATCTCTAAAAAACCCACGGCTTCCATAAATGAAATAGTTCACCAAGTTAAGTGCTACATAATTCAACAGCAACGTGCTCACAATTTCGCTTGTACCCAACTTGGCACGCAAAATTGCTGGCAACAACACCCACAGCGCACCGGCAGCGGCACCAACAATTAAAACGGTTGGCACTGCGAGCAAATGGGGCAAATGGCCGGCAAGCGCAATGCCCGCCCACGCCGAGCCGATCATGCCTAGGTACATCTGGCCTTCTTCGCCGATGTTGAACAAATTCATACGGAACGCAAATGCTGCAGCAAGTCCAGTGCAAATAAGTGGCGTAGCAAGCCCAAGTGTGTTGGTAATGCCCTTAGATGAGGTGTAACCGTGGCTGATGAGCGAGGTATATGTACTGATTGGCGAATGACCAGTGAGCGCAAGGAAAATTCCTCCGACGATGAATGCGAAAACCAGAGACCCGGCAGGCACCGCCAAGTACAACCACTTTGGCGACGAGAGTCGTGGCTCTAGCTCGATTCTTAGGTTGCCAATAATCACGACAAACCTGCCATGGCTAGTCCTACTGCTTCAACATCAACTTCATGGCCGGCTACTTCGTGCACAACTGAGCCTCGGTACAACACCAGCACTTTGTCGGCGAGCGTGAGCACCTCATCGAGGTCCTCACTAATCAACAACACCGCTTTACCCGCACTACGTGCATCATCGAGCAATTTGTGCACCGCTTCAACAGCACCCACGTCTAGGCCACGAGTAGGCGAACACACAACAAGCACTCGAGAATTTTCACCGGCTGCGAAAATTTCACGGGCAAGTAATACTTTCTGGGAGTTTCCACCCGAAAGTTTGCGGGTTGCAGTGTGCGCATGAGGGGTCTTAATTTCTAACTGCTTAATGAACGCTTCTGCTTCAACAAGTGCCGTTTTGCGATCCACAAGGAAGCCGCGCTCCCGCGTCAATACCAAGTTGTCCACGATGGACAACGACGGGGCTAAGCCAGTACCGAGTCTGTCTTCAGGGACATACGCAAGTCCAGCCTTGCGAACGTTACGGGTACCAATGCCATTTACGCGTGAACCATTGATGGAAATTTCGCCACTTGTCGGTGCTTGCAAACCAGCCACAATTTCCGCAAGTTCACGTTGGCCATTGCCCGAAACTCCCGCGATACCCACAATTTCACCTGCTCGAACGCTGAGTGAAATGTTTGCAATTCGCTCTATGCCGTCTTTGGTTAGACCCACTTTGTCAAGTTGCAGCAGTGTCTCCTGCGCTGCAACACGCGACCTACGAGGAGAAAGATCAATATCGCGACCAACCATCAGTTCGGCAAGTTTTCGAGTATCGGCTTCTCCTCGTGCAACTGAACCCGTTACACGACCATCGCGCATCACCGTTACACGATCGGAAATGTCAACAACTTCACCGAGCTTGTGGCTCACGAACACCACGGATTTGCCTGCTTGCGTCATCGCACGAACAGTTTCAAACAACTTTTCTACTTCTGGCGGAGCCAACAATGCGGTTGGCTCATCGAGCAACAGAATCTCTGCACCTTGGTACAACGCCTTAACAATTTCAACGCGCTGACGTTGGCCAGCCGACAATTCGCCAACCGTAGCCCGCGGGTCAAGTGGCAATCCAAAACGCTCGGCAACTTGAGCAACTTGATCTTCCAAATCATTTACTCGCAACCGAAACGGCAAATTCCGATGGCCAAGCACAACATTTTCTGCAACAGTAAATCGGTCCACCAAACGGAAATGCTGATGCACCATTGCGATGCCATTTTGTAAACCGTGACGTGGGCTTATGAGGCGAACCTGTGTGCCATTACGCAATACAGCGCCTTCATCTGGCTTGTACAAACCACACAGCACCGAAGCAAGCGTGCTCTTCCCTGCTCCGTTTTCACCCAGCAGCGTGTGTACTTCGCCGGGGAGCAAGTCGAAATCAACCCGGTCATTGGCCAGAACGCCAGGGAAACGCTTCGTTACTTGTCGGGCAGACAATGCAAAGAGGGTCGCACCGCCTAAGCGGTGCGACCCCATTGCGGCCTCAGAAGAGGCACTACTCATAGAGAACTAGCTCTTTGGAATTTCGCCAATAACACCTTCAACAAGGTACTGCATACCAAGCAGGTCGCCCAAAGGCGCTACTACTCCGGCTGCAACAACTTCCTTGCCTGTGTTGTCTTTGATTGGTCCAGTGAAAGGAGCAAATGATCCGTCGATGATTGCAGCAGCCTTCTCAGCAATGAGAGCCTGTGTTTCTGCGGTAACCGAAGAACCGAAGGTTCCCAACTTGACCGTTCCGTCTGCCATGTTGCCGTAGTACTGACCAGCATCGCCTGCAGGGCAGGTTCCGGCAGCTACTGACTTAGCAGTCTTGATGTAGTAAGGACCCCAGTCCCAAATTGGAGCGGTGAGCCAGGTGTCTGGGAAGTCGCCAGCCTTGGTGTCGGAGTTGTAACCAACCCACATTGCACCAGCTTCTTTTGCTGCTTCACCAGTTGCAGTTGAGTCCTGGTGCATACCAAGTACGTCTGCTCCTGCTTGCAACAACGACTGTGCTGCTTCCTTTTCCTTTGCTGGGTCAAACCAGGTTGATGTCCATGCAACTTGAACCGTTGCTTTTGGATTCACCGAACGAGCACCCAATGTGAAGGCGTTCAAACCGCGAACAACTTCTGGAATTGGGAATGCTGCTACGTAACCAAGCTTGCCACTCTTTGATGCTGCGCCTGCTGCGATACCGGAGAGGTAACGAGCTTCTTCTGCTGCACCAAAGTATGTGCCCATGTTTGTTGAAGTCTTGTAACCAGTTGCGTGCTGGAAGCACACGGTTGGGTACTTGGCTGCTGTTTCAAGCATTGGGTCCATGTAACCGAATGAGGTTCCGAAAATCAGGTTGTAACCCTCGCTCGCGAGTTGATCGTAAGTTGCTGCGGATTCTGCACCTTCTGGAATGCTCTCCAAACGGGTAACAGTGATTCCGAGCTCTGCTTCAAGTTCAGCGATTCCCTGATCATGCTGATAAGTCCAACCAGCATCTCCAGGAACACCGATGTAAACAACGGCAACCTTCAAGTTGCTGTAGTCAGTAGCGGCTGCTGTTGTGTCTGTGGATGAACTGCTTCCGCCGCATGCTGCAAGTCCTACGACCGCAGCTGCTGCAAGGGCAATCCCCTTGAGGTGTTTCATTTTCATCTAATTGCTCTCCCCCTATGCGAAACGCATAGCCATTGTTGGTTCTCCGCGCCGGCTGGCACGCCCCGAGAGTAACACGGTCCGACTAGGCCAAAATCCATTGAATGACTACGTTTTACAAAAAATTAGGAAGGTCCGTCAACTAACCTGAAGTCGTATGAAAACCTCGCTTGATGGCCTCATTGACGAGTCGGTCACCATCATTCGCGAAGTGGCCGCCGAGTTCGAGCGCCCAGTGCTGCTGTTCTCGGGTGGAAAAGATTCAGTAGTCATGCTGCACCTGGCCATGCGCGCCTTTGCTCCAGCACGCATCCCTTTCCCTGTAATGCACATTGATACTGGTCACAACTTCCCCGAAGTCATTGAGTTCCGCGATCGTTGCGTTGCAGATACTGGTGTGCAGCTGATTGTCGGCTCGGTGCAGGCCTCAATCGACGCCGGAAAGGTTGCCGACGTGTCAGGACCACGTGCCAGTCGCAACCCGCTGCAAACCGTCACCCTGCTTGACTCCATTGCCGAGCACCGCTTCGATGCCGTATTCGGCGGAGCTCGACGCGATGAAGAACGTGCTCGCGCGAAGGAACGTGTTTTCTCCCATCGCGATTCCTTTGGCCAATGGGACCCAAAGAATCAGCGTCCAGAGCTGTGGGGCATTTATAACGGTCGGCACCGCCAAGGCGAACACTTCAGAATATTTCCACTATCCAACTGGACCGAACTCGATATCTGGAGTTTCATCGGCGAATACAACATCGATTTGCCAAGTATTTATTACGCACACACTCGCCCAATTTTTATGCGCGACAACATGCTGATGGCCGTTACCGACTTTTTGCCTCCGGATGAAGGAGCCGCAGTTGAGCAGATGCAAGTGCGTTTCCGAACTGTTGGTGATGCAACATGCACAGCCGCCGTTGCATCGAGTGCGTCCACAGTTGACGACATCATTGCTGAAACCGCAGTTGCCCGAGTAACAGAACGTGGCGCGACACGCGCCGATGACCGAATGTCAGAAGCCGGCATGGAAGACCGCAAGCGAACGGGTTACTTCTAATGGAACGCCTGCGCTTTGCAACGGTTGGTTCTGTCGATGACGGCAAGTCAACACTCATTGGTCGCCTGCTGTACGACTCAAAAAGCATTTTTGAAGATCAGCTCGAACACATCGAAGCGGTCAGTAAGCGCCGCGGCGACGACTATGTAGACCTCTCGCTACTCACCGATGGATTGCGCGCAGAGCGCGAACAGGGCATCACGATCGACGTTGCATACCGGTACTTCGCAACACCGAAGCGTTCATTCATCATCGCTGACTGCCCAGGCCACATTCAATACACGCGCAATATGATTACTGGCGCTTCAAATGTGGATCTCGCCATTGTGCTGATCGATGCACGCACTGGAGTAATTGAACAAACACGCCGACACAGCCTGCTCGTTTCGTTACTTGGTGTTCCCCACCTGGTTATTTGCGTGAACAAAATGGACCTCGTTGGTTATGACCAAGAAGTGTTTGATCGCATTCGTGGTGAATTTGAAGAATTTGCATCACGTCTCGATCTGCAAGACGTCACCTTCCTGCCAATCAGTGCGCTCGCTGGCGACAACTGCGTAACCAGATCTACCAACATGGACTGGTACGAAGGCCCAACGCTTTTACACCACTTAGAAAACGTGTACACCGCGAGTGACGACAACCGAATTGATACCCGCTTCCCTGTGCAATTTGTTATCCGCCCGCAACGCGCAGACTTCCCTGATTACCGTGGCTATGCAGGTCGTGTTGCTGGCGGCGTACTTCGTGTTGGCGACGAAATCATGGTGCTCCCTTCGGGGCTTACTAGCACCATTACTGGAATTGATTCACCTACAGGCCCACTGCAAGAGGCAACTCCAGGTCAAGCAGTCACCGTGTTGCTCGCTGACGATCTTTCCATTACCCGCGGCGACATGATTTGCCGCCCAAACAATAGGCCTCGAGTATCGCAAGAACTTGAAG
>Ga0194048_10001122_pt1 | contig 13284 bp, 10 predicted proteins | sample JunL225m_MetaG_FD_161685 | JGI IMG/M metagenome (GOLD analysis project Ga0194048, IMG submission 161685) | Anoxic zone freshwater microbial communities from boreal shield lake in IISD Experimental Lakes Area, Ontario, Canada - Jun2016-L222-5m | ecosystem: Environmental > Aquatic > Freshwater >...
CCTTGGCGTTGGTGCCGTTGGCCGCGTCCCACACCGAGAAGATGATGCGGCGCTCGGTGGGGGAGTTCACCTGCATCCCGAAGTAGCCGCGCGCGAAGCCGGTGGCCATGTAGTACGTAGTGACCGGATCATCGACCGCGGTGACTTCGTTGTAGAAGCCGGTAACGGTGACGGTGCTGTCGGTGGGGTAACGCAGGTGCACGCTCGCGGCGTTGCGGCGCGGGTCGAGATTGAAGTGCGCGCCCGTGCTCGCCGGGCCGTCGATCAGGAGCGCCTTGACCTCGAGCGCAGGCGCCGCGACCCCGTCGACGGTCGAGAGCGCGAACTTCACATAGCCGGTGTCGGCCGTGGTGAACGCACCGAACAGCGCGCGCGATTCTGCGCCCTCACCGACCACGGTGACTTCGCGCGACTGCGCGCCCACCGTCAGACGCAGCGCTGCGCGCTCCCCTTTCGGGAGTTGGATCGAGACGGCGGCGTTGAGTGCACCGCGCGCGGTGAGCTGCCCCCACCAGGCGATGCTCGACCCCTTCGCACCCAGCGGAAGGATCGGGCGATTCTGCGAGACACGCGCCGCATCGGCGTCGGGGAGCAGATATGCCGTGAAGGCCGGGATCCGCAGCTCCTCTCGTGGCGCGTACGACGCCGACACGATCGGGAAGGCGAGAGGGAGCACGAACACAGCGGCACGGCGGAGCATCGACATGGTGATCATCGCTGAGGGAGCATCACGGAGCGATGCTCCGCGACCTTGAGGACCTGCGTACGCGCGTACGGTACCGAGAAGAACCTGTCCTCGGCCCATCCCGCGAAGAGGTCACGATAGTGTGGATTCGCGGGATCGCCCGACTGCCCCGGGGTGTTGGTCCCGACCGTGCGCTCCCAATCGGCGAGGTCGACCACCATCCGGAACGAGGCGCCGGAAGTCTGATTGCCGCCATTTCCGGTTGCACCGACGGTCGTGGCATCGCCACCACGCGGTGCCGGGCCCACGTCGAGTTGCTTGCGCAGCTCGGCGTTCACCGCAGGGCTCAGGGGATGCGTGATCAGCGCATGATGATAGCCGGGCTTTCCGTATTGCCACTTGGAAGCGTCGGCGCCGAAGCGCTTGGTGAGATCCGCCACCGCCACATCGAGCGCGCGGAGAATGATCGAGTCGCGCGCGGCGGCGGTCACCCGCGCGTTCGGGGTCGTGAGCAACTCGGTCACGCGCCCCGTGGAGAGCGTCGTGAGATATGCCTTGATCGACTCAGGGACCATGCGCTTGGTGAGGTCATCCGCGAGCGCACGGTACCAGGCCTCGTAGATTCCCGCCGCGGTCGAGTTGGCGCTGAGCACGCGATCCCAGTTGAGCAGGGCGAGACGCGCGGCTTCGACAGCGGGTGCCACGGACTTCACGGCGCTGAGCAGCGGAACGAGCTGACGCGCCGGCAGCGACGTGTAGTCGGTTTGGAGCCGAGTCATGTCGTCGACCGTCAACTTCTTTCCCGCGCGCAGCACTTCGGAGATCCGGTCCCAGCGGTAGGGATCGGTCCACTCGAATCCGACGGCGTCCATGTGCGTGTAGCCGCGCGGGATCAGATCGTTGTTCGCCGTGGCAATGAAACCCTCAGCTGGATCCGCCGAATGCGGCTTGTCGAGGATTGGCAAATAGCCCTTCCACTCAAAGCGCCCGTCGCCGGGAACGGCAACCAGTCCGCTCCAGTGCGTGCGGACCGGCGCGATCCCCACCGACTGCCAACCGATGTGCCCGGTGCGGTCGGCCCAGATCATGTTCTCGCCCGGAATGAAGCTCGCCGCGCACGCGGCGCGAAATTCGTCCCAGTTTTTCGCTTGATCCATGCGCAGACTCGCGAGATACGGCGAGGCGCCAGGCTCGAGCCAAGCAGCGCGCACCGCATACGCCACATGATGCAGCGTGTCTTCGTACACCACAGGACCATGTCGTGTAAATCGCAACTCCACGTGCGACGCCGAAGCACCCTTCACCGGGATGTTCTCCTCCACCGTGCGCATTGCTTCCCACCCATTGCCGTAACGATACTCGCGCGGGTTGGCGGGATTGGTCGTATAGACATACAAATCCTCACCGTCTGTGGCGAAGATCGTGAGCCCCCACGCACCGTATTCGTTGTGCCCAATCGAGACACCAGGGATCTCGGGCTCTCCCCCACCAATCACGTTCCAACCGGGCGCCACGAGATGCACCCAGTAGCGCAGCGACGGGGAGGCCTGCGTGCGATGCGGATCGTTGGCGAGCAACGGCTTTCCACTCGCGGAGCGTGATCCACTCACGACCCAGTTGTTACTCCCGATGTCGCGGATCTGGTTCTGCTGTACCTCGTCGTACGACGCCTGTGTTGCAGCAGCAAGCGATTTCCAGCTTTCGCTGCTGTTGCGCGCGCTGGCCAGCTTCACATCACTCGGCTGGAATCGCACTGGCGCGCGATAGGCGCGATACAGATCCAGAATCTTTGCGCTCAGCAGCGACGGGTCGATTGCCGGATCGATGGTGAGATCGGGGTCGCCGGGATGAAAACTCCAGAGCGATTTCACCGTGGGCCCCCCAACTGCAGCGACCGCTCGGGTGACCGCGAGCTCTTGCTCGATGTTCCCGAGCAGCCCACCATGTCGCGAGATCACGATTGCGGGCGTCCACCGTCCCGGCTTGGTGTCGAGCAGGCGGAACTCCATCGGCAGGAGCTTAGGATCGCGCTCTGTTACCGAGATGTACGCATTCACACCATCCACAAAGGCGCCGATGATGGTGCGGCTCCGTGGGTGATAATGCGACAGCTCCTTGGACATGTCGCCGCGGAACGCAAACAGTCGTGCGCCGATATCGCGCTGGAGTTCGCGCGGGCCGAGGAGTTCGGCAACTGTTCCCGTGGCTTGACGCCGCCAAAGTTCGAGTTGGAACAGCCGATCGCGTGCCGCGACGTAGCCTTGGGTGAAGAACAAGTCATGCTCGTTCTTGGCGTAGATGTGCGAGATCCCTTGGCGATCCCGTACCACTTCGACGGGGGCGACGAGTCCGGAGGTCCGAAGGGTATCGGTGGCTTGCGCGGCGAGCGGCGCGGGCAGCGACACCGCGAGGGGGCTCGCGAGGAGTCCGGCGAGCGCGAGTGTCAGGAGTGGGTGGCGAGTCATAGTCAGGAGGATGACACATCCGCGCCCTCGGCGCCAGCGGGCGAAAGTAGTGCGGGCGAATACCCCGCTCAGCACCCACCAGAGCTGCGACATCGGCCATATTTCGCGCTATGGCGCTTCTCGGAATGCAGGATGTCACGCTGGCCTTCGGCGGTCCCCCGGTTCTCGATCGTGCGCGCTTTGCGATCGAGCGCGGCGAGCGGGTCTGTTTGCTGGGCCGCAACGGCGCGGGAAAGAGCACCATTCTCAAGTTGCTGGACGGCGAGCTCACCCCAGCCAGTGGAGAGGTGATTCGCCAGACGGGGGTCACCGTCACCCGACTCGAGCAGCAGGTTCCGGACGATGTGGAGGGGACCATCTTTGAGGTGGTCGCCGGGGGACTCGGCGACGCCGGCACCCTGCTGGCACGGTATCACGAGGCGAGCCATCGGGTGAGCACGATTGTGGATGCGGCGGGAAGCGCGAGTGCGCTCAAGGAGCTGGATCGCCTGCACCACGCCCTCGACGCCGCCAACGCCTGGGAAATGCAGTCCCGGGTTGACACCGTTCTCGAACATCTCGCGCTCGACGCCGACCTTCCGTTCGCCTCCGCCTCTGGTGGGCGGAAGCGTCAGACGCTCCTAGCCCGCGCCCTCGTGCGACAGCCGGACGTGCTCCTGCTCGACGAGCCCACCAACCACTTGGATGTCGAAGCGGTGGAGTGGATGGAAGAGTTCCTCGTGGACCGCGGGATGACGATCGTCTTTGTGACCCACGACCGGGCCTTTCTGAGAAATGTCGCCACCCGGATTGTGGAGCTCGACCGTGGTCGGCTCGTGGACTGGGGCACCGACTACGACACGTATCTGATCCGCAAAGAGGCTGCGCTCGCGGTCGAGGAGCGCGAATTCGCCGAGTTTGATCGAAAGCTGGCGAAAGAGGAAGTGTGGATCCGCACCGGCGTCCAGGCACGTCGTACGCGCAACGAAGGTCGGGTGCGGAATCTCGAGGCGCTCCGCGTGGAGCGCAGCAAGCGGCGCGAGCGCGGCGGCGCGGCGCAGATGGAAGTACAGGTCGCCGAGCGATCGGGCCGATTGGTCGCCGAGGCGCGTGGTGTGACCTTTGCGCGCGGCGAGAAGGTGATTGTTCGCGACTTCACCACCACGATGACGCGCGGCGATCGCGTGGGGCTGATTGGCCCCAACGGCTCCGGTAAAACGACACTGCTGCGACTGCTCCTCGGCGATCTCGCTCCTGATAGCGGAACGATCCGGCTCGGGACCGGCCTGGAAGTCGCGTATTTTGATCAGCTCCGCGAACAGCTCGATCCGGAGCAGAGCGTGTACGACAGCATTGCCGATGGTGCGGACTGGGTGGATGTGGGTGAGAACAAGAAGCACGTGATGAGCTACCTGCAGGATTTCCTGTTCGGCGCGGATCGGGTGCGCACGCCGGTCCGTGCGCTCTCTGGTGGAGAACGCAATCGGTTGTTGCTGGCCCGGTTGTTTACACGGCCGTTCAACTTGCTGGTGCTCGACGAACCGACCAACGATCTCGATATCGAGACCCTCGATTTGCTCGAGGAGTTGTTGCTGGAGTTCTCTGGCACCTTACTCGTGGTGAGTCACGATCGTGCCTTTCTCGATAACGTGGTCACCAGCACGCTCGTGTTTGAGGGGAAGGGGCATGTTGGTGAGTATGTCGGTGGCTACGCCGATTGGGTGCGGCAGCGCGCGGCCGTCTCGGGAGCGGCGGCGAAGCGCACAGCCGCTCCATCCGCTACTGCCGCTACTACCGCTCCGAAAGACACGGCGAAGCAGATCGCGAAAACCGCAAAACCGCGCCGACTCACGTTTAAGGAAAAGACCGAGCTTTCTGCACTCCCCGACGCGATTGATGCGCTTGAGCGAGAACGGAGCGAGCTCTTCGCGCGACTGGCAGATCCGACTTTCCTGCGCGACGGTGCGGCGGTGATTAGAGTCCGGGCACGGCTCACGGCACTCGAAGCGGAGCTGACGGCAACGACGGCACGCTGGGAAGCGCTGGAGTTGATTGCCGCGGAGGGCTAGGCAGCCTACCCATCTCGACCGGCCCGTCCCCTTCCGTGACGCAGGGAAATGACTCACCTTCGTTGGATGCGTACAGACCGATTTCACCGCATTTTTTGCGTGGCCGCCCTCGCGCTTTCCGCAATCGTGCTCTCCGCGCACCTGGCCGCGGCCCAAAACGCCGCCCCTGACACCGGGCCGCTCGCGCTGCTCCTCCCTGCCTCGGCGCGTGCTGCGGCGATTGGTAACGCTGCCGTTGCTGGGCGCGACGAATACGCCGTCTTCCAGAACCCGGCGCGACTCAACGCGACCACGGGCTTTGGGATGACGCTGGCGACTTATGGCGCATCGACTCGCGCGCTTGCGGCTGCCTCAGCGTCGACCATTGGTCCGGTCACACTAGGCTGGGCCCTGCAGGCCGTGGATTTTGCTGCGCCGCGGACGAGCACGACGTATCCCGTTGCTCCCGCGTCGCTCATGAGTGGTGGCGAGTCGGATGCCTTCAGCTTGGTGGCGATGGTGTCCGGTGCGATGACCTACAAGGGATTCCGTATCGGTACGTCAGTGAAGTACGCCGAAGATATGGTCCGGCGGAACTCCACTGATTTGCCGGTGGTGGCACTGCCGTCGCGTGGCGCCGCTTGGCTCCTCGACATCGGGACCTCGCATCCGCTGTGGACGGGAATCGCCGGCCTGTCAATCCAGAATGTCGGTCAGCCGTACCTGTTACGCGGCACGCCGTACAGCGTGCCCACGCAACTCGCACTCGGGTGGTCGGCCCAGTACGCGTGGGGACCGTTCGACTATGGCTTTCACACGCAGGTCACCGCTCGCAGAAACGGATGGGTATCGCCTGCGGCAGGATTCGAACTGGGGTGGAGCTGGATTGACGGCTACAACGTCACGGTGCGTGCCGGCGCACACCGCACCGAGACCGCGGACGAAAAGCCGGTCGGGGCAGGATTCTCCTTCGGTGCAGATCGCCTCAACCTGGACTACGGGGCATCCTTCTACAGCGGTTCGCAGATGGCACACCGCCTCACCGTACGGTGGCGCTAATGTCGATGCATCTATCGTGGCGTACGACCATTGCGAGCCTCGCCGTCGGCCTCGCCGTCGGCCTTTCGCTTGCCGCCTGTTCACAGCCGCTGAAGTTCTCGAAAGACGACTCGGCTACTGTACTCGCTTTCCAAACGATAACCGCTGAGAACCCTGCCGAGCCGGGGGCGTTCAAGGTAGTGCGGATGTTTTATGGATCGGGAACGGATAAGCAGCGGAAGGAGTTCAAGGACTCCGTGACGTACAAGACGAAGGCCGTGGACGTGTCGCCGTACGTCACCGTTCCCCCCACGGCCGCTGGTGATCGCAAAGATTTCTGGGGCTTCGACATGAAGGCTGTGCCCCTCAATGCACGGGTGTGGTATCCCGAAGGCACGGGACCGTTTCCGCTCGTGCTCGTAGTACATGGAAATCATAACGCCGAAGATTTTTCGGATCCCGGCTACGGGTATTTGGGCGAACTCCTGGCATCGCGCGGTTTCATTCTCGCGTCGGTGGACGAAAATTTTATCAACGGTCTTTCCGGCGAAAACGACGGCCGCGCATGGCTGATGCTCAAGCATCTCGAGCAGTGGAAACGTTTCAACGATTCCAGTGCTGGTCCGCTCTCGCACAAGATTGATATGGATCGAATTGCGGTCATGGGACACTCGCGCGGCGGCGAGGCGGCGGCACTCGCGGCGGCTTTCAATACGCTCAAGTTTTACCCCGACGACGCGAAACAAAAGTTCAAGTTCAACTTTCATATCCGGAGCGTGGTTGCGATCGCTCCGGTGGACGGCCAGTACAAGCCTGCCTCGAAGTATACGCCGCTCGAGAATGTGAACTATTTGCTGCTCCATGGCTCACACGACGGCGATGTGTCCACTGCCGTAGGGATGCGGCAGTACGAGCGACTGCGCTTCACCGACGGCCAAGAGCACTTCAAGGCGATGTTCTTTATGTACCGTGCCAATCACGGTCAGTGGAACAGTGTCTGGCAAAACAAGGACAACGGTCCCCGCAGTGGGCGCTCCCTCGAACTCGCGGCGCTCGTGCCGATCGAAGACCAGCGCCAGATGGGGAAGCTGGTGATCTCGGGGTTCCTCGAAGCGACGTTGCACGGCAAGAGCGAGTATCTCCCCATGTTTCGCGATCACCGCACGGCGGGGCATTGGTTCCCCAAGTCGATGTACACCACGCGCTTCATGGAAAGCGGCTTTCGCACACTCGCCGACTATGAAGACGACATCGATGTCACGACTGGTGCATCCGGCGTGACCATCGAAACCGACAGCCTCGCGACCTGGAAAGAAAATGTGATTCCTTTCCGCGGCATGGGGACCGACGACCAGCGGAACAACGCAGTATGGATCGGATGGAATAATCGCATCGCCGGCCCAGACACCACCAAGATGGGACGTCCGGCGAGTTACACGCTCACTATCGCCGATTCGCTGGTGAAATCGTGGAATGTCACCGACAAGGGAGTGCTCCACCTCTCGGTTGCACCGACTAAGGACAAGCCGAGCCCGCGCGCACTGCCGAAGGACACGACCAAGAAGTCTGATTCGACGAAGAAGGCGGACTCCCTCGCCGCCACGCTCAAGGCAGACTCGGCGAAATCGGCAGCGAAGAATCCGAAAAAGGATGAGGCGGACACCATCCCCGTGGACTTCACCGTGGAGCTGACGGACGCCGATGGCCATACCGCGCGCATGCCGATCAGCCGGTACGGGGCGGTTCGCCGTCCGCTTGACGTGCATCTCTACCGCCGCAAGGGACGCGACGAACAACGCTTTACGAACACCTTTGAGTACGTCCCGCAATCGTTCCTGCTCCCGCTTGCCGATTTCGCGGCTGCCTCTCCGGAGTTTCGTCCAGAACGCCTGAAATCGATTCGCTTACTCTTCAACAAGACCTTCGTCGGCACCATCATTTTGGACGACGTCGGGATTACACCGTCGATGAGCGCGAAATACATGGCCGCCCCGCTGAAGCCCTAGCTTGTAGCACGCCCCCCGTGCCGTAGATTCCCAAGATGCGGATCGCATTCGTCGAGGACGATCATCAGCTCCGGAAGTCGGTCAGCCGTGGCTTAGAAGAAGCGGGGTACGCGGTCGATCAAGCCGGGACCGGCGAGCAGCTGCTCGAGCTGGTCGCCGCTCACGACTATGCCGCGCTGATCGTCGACGTGCTCATTCCCGCGCCCGACGGTATCACGGCATGCCGCACCATTCGCGGGCTTGGCAATCAGGTACCAATCCTGATGCTCACCGCTCTCGACGCAGTCGAGCAGCGAATCGCCGGACTCGACGCAGGCGCCGATGACTACCTCACGAAACCGTTTGACTTTGGCGAGCTCTTGGCGCGCCTCCGGGCCATCACGCGCCGAAAAACAGAAACGGTGCCGGAGCGCATCGTCGTCGGAGATTTAGTCATCGACACAGCGCGCCATGAAGTGTCGCGCGCCGGCATCGCCGTGGCGCTGACCGCACGCGAATACGCGCTGCTGCTCTACATGGCGCAGCGCCCTGGCCGTGTCATCACACGGGCGGATCTGCTCCGCGAAGTATGGGATGGCTCGAGCAGCACGTATTCCAACATCATCGACGTCTACGCCGCGCGCCTCCGCAAGAAACTCGGCGACGACGAGAAGCACCCACTGCTCGCGACGGTACGCGGTGCGGGATTCATGTGGAATGCGCCAGACGACGCGGCGCGGGTGATCTGACTGTGCCCAGTACGCCCGTATCGCCGGGTCGGGCGCCCTCCTCGCTCCGCACGCAAATCACCATCGGGTATACGGCCGCACTCGCACTCCCCCTGATTGTCTTTGCGTTCCTCTGCTACGTGACATTCTCGCGGGCATTGGTCACGCGCTCGGATGCGTTTATCGGCGATGCGCTCAGCGTCTTCGTACGCGAGGTTGCCGCGGAACGGATGCAGGCACGCTCCTCGCTCGACGCCATTCATACGACACTCAACGAAGTACGCTTTCGCGACGTTCGCGTACTCGTCCGTAACTCTGCTGGTGTCGTGGTCGCGTCGACTGCCGAAACCGATGCTGGCTTGGGCGGTGACGGCGATCGCGTTCTCACGGCGCTCAGTGGTGCTGACGCGAACGCAGATACGCTCCCGCGAAGCATTCCCGCGCCGGACGGCGGTGTACGGGTGCTGACCCGTCCCGTGATGCTCGGCAACGAGCGCTTCTTGGTCAGTGGCGCGTATCCGCTGCGCGACCTTGCGGCCGTGCTTTCGCAGATTCGTACACTGTTTATCGTCGCAATCCCGCTGCTGCTCCTGATCGCAGCCCTTGGTGCGTATCTGCTCGCGCAACGGAGCTTGGCGCCGGTCGCAGCGATGGCCACGCGCGCCGAGGAAATCACGGCGCAGAATCTTGACCAGCGTCTCCCTGTCGGTGGCGGCGCTGAGTTGATGGGACTCGCACGCGTGTTCAACGAGTTGCTGGACCGCGTCGAAGGAGCGCTTGAACAGCAACGACGTTTTATGGCCGACGCATCTCATGAAATGCGCACGCCAACCGCGACGCTCCGTGCGGAAGCTGAGGTCACGCTCGCCCGTGAGCATCGGACAGAGGCTGAGTATCGGGAATCGGTGCACGTCATGTTGCAGTCTGGGCAGCGCCTTGCTCGACTTGTGGACGATCTGTTTCTGCTTGCGCGCGCCGACGCTGGACATCTCGCGTTGCGCGCCGAGCCTGTGTATCTCGAGGAACTCGTGCACGACGCCGTTCGTGCGGTGGTGCAGGTCGGCGAGCGACGCGGCGTGTCTGTTGAGCTCCGGCACATGACGCAGGCGCCATTCCACGGCGACCGCGCCCTGCTCGATCGTCTCCTACTCAATCTCCTCGACAACGCCATCAAGTATTCACCGGCGGGAAGCACGGTGGAGGTCGTGATGGGCGAGGTACCAGGTGCGCATATCGTGGCCGTGATCGATCACGGCTCCGGCATCAGCCCTAACGCGCAGGCACGAATTTTTGATCGCTTCTACCGGAGTGATGCCGCCCGCGTACGCACCGCTGGCAGCATGACCGACGGTGCGGGACTCGGCCTCGCGATTGCGCGACGCATCGCCGTCGCGCACGGCGGCACCCTGGAACTCGCCGTCTCGCGGCCCGGACTCACCGAGTTCCGGCTCACGCTCCCGTCTGCAGCGGCAGCGGCAGCGACCACGGCATACGACGAATGAGGATGGTTCAGCACCCATGACAGAGCCCGAGACTCCCTACCATCTCGTGGGTGGCGATGTCGGCGTTCGTGCGCTGGTTGACCGCTTCTACGACCTGATGGACCGTGCGCCCGAAGCTGTCGAGATCCGCGAGATGCACGCGCGGTCGCTCACCGTGTCGCGCGAGAAACTGTACCTGTTTCTCTCGGGATGGCTTGGTGGTCCGCAGCTGTATGTGGAGCAGTACGGGCATCCTCGGCTCCGGGCACGCCATCTCCCCTTCCCGATCGGCTCCCAGGCGCGCGATCAGTGGCTCTGGTGCATGGATCACGCCCTTGCCGCGCACGAGATGCCAGCACCACTGCGCGCGGCGCTGCGGCAAAAGCTCCATGACTTGGCGGATCATATGCGCAACCAGGCGGACCCGGGCAGTCCATAGGGGAGGGTTCGACACCCCGCCCCACTGACGTATTATTCATCTCATGAACACCGCGACTCTCAACCGAGTGACGATCGGCCGTTGGCTCACCGTCTGGGCGGGGATGCTCTTTTTCCTCGTCCTGATTGGCGGAGGCACACGCCTTACCGAGAGCGGACTCTCCATCACCGAATGGAAGCCGGTCTCCGGCGTCCTCCCCCCGTTGTCCGACGCGGCGTGGCAGGTGGAGTTCGACAAATACAAGCTGATCCCCCAGTACGCCAAGATGAACGCCGGGATGACACTCGGCGCGTTTCAGCGGATCTTCTGGTGGGAGTTCCTACACCGGTTCTGGGCGCGCCTGGTTGGCGTGGTCTTTGTACTCCCGTTGCTCTGGTTTGCGCTCCGCCGCCGCCTGCCGGGAGCATTGCTTCCGCGACTTGGCACCCTCGGGGTGCTCATGGGCCTGCAGGGGGCGATGGGGTGGTACATGGTGTCGAGTGGGCTGACCGCGCGGGTGAATGTGAGTCAGTATCGACTTGCCGCACACCTTTCGTTGGCGCTCGTGATTTATTTGCTCACCGTCTGGACGGCGGACAGTCTGCTTGCGGAGAAGCGGCCACCGGTCGCGAACAACGGTAGCCGGTCGCGCGCACCAAAGGGATCGCTCGTCGTGCTGCTCGCGCTCGCATTTGTGACGGTCGTCAGCGGTGCTTTTGTTGCAGGGCTCCGCGCGGGCCGCATCTACAATGAGTTCCCCTTCATGGGGGCGGGGCTCGTGCCTGTCGAGTATGGGATGATGGTTCCCTGGTGGAAGAGCCTGTTCGAAGATCCCGCGAGCGCGCAGTTTGATCATCGTGTGCTGGCGATCGTCACATTGCTCGCCGTGATCAGTGTTGCGCTCACGGTGCGCAAGCATGCGTGGCCACGCCTTCGCTCACGACTCACGCTGATGATGGTTGCCGTCGCGGTCCAGGTCACGCTGGGCATCACCGTCCTCCTGCTCGCGGTTCCGGTGGCCATCGGTATGGCGCATCAGGCGGGGGCGCTATTGCTGCTAACCGCGGTGACCTTGGCCGCGCGCGAGGCCTACAGTCGGTCCTAACCGTAGGCGCACACATCTGTTTGGCACCACTGATAGCCATCGACCGCTACTCACTGCTACTCACTGCGATTCATTGCGATTCACTTCGTTTCACTCCCCTTCACCTCCCGACGCGAGCCTTCCCATGAGCCACCGCCCAATCCATAGCGCTGACCTCCCGAAGCCTGTCGGGCCCTACTCCCCGGGGATGGGGTTTGAGCGCCTCATCTTCGTGTCGGGGCAGGGCGCGACCGTGCCAGCGACCGGAAAGCTTTCTGGTCCCGACGCGGCGTCGCAGACCGAACAGTGCCTCGCGAACCTTCGCACCATCCTGCAGGCCGGCGGCTCGGACCTGCAGTACGTGCTGCGCTGTGGCGTTTTTCTGCTCGACATGAAGGAGTTCACGGAAATGAATGGTGTGTACGAGCGCGTGTTCGCCGGCCACCGTCCGGCGCGCACCACAATCCAGGCCGCGGCACTTCCGGGTGAAGGGCTCCGCGTCGAAATCGACTGTATTGCATACGTGCCGTAAGGGGTTCGCTCACGGACGTAACCGCTATTATTCAGGCATAGAGTTCGCGATGCCTCCCACCGCTGCTTGATTCGCCTCGTTCTAGGAGACCCTTATGAAGTCGATGTCATGCGCCATGATCGCGCTCGTGCTGTGCGCCTCCACTGCTACTGCACAGGACGCGGCCACCGCGAAGGCTGAACTGAAGGACGCCAAGGGCGCGGTCGTCGGCCAGGCTACGCTGACGGATTCGCCGAATGGCGTGCTCGTGCACGTCGTGCTCACCGGCATGCCGGCGGGGCCGCACGCCTTCCATATCCACGAGACGGGCACCTGCGAAGCGCCCTTCACCTCGGCCGGTGGGCACTTCAATCCGGCAAGCAAGCAGCACGGTATGGCCAACCCGATGGGGATGCACGCCGGCGATCTGCCGAACGTCCAGGTCCCAACCGATGGCGCGCTCACCTTTGACGCCATGGCGCGCGACGTCACACTCGGCACCGGCGCAAACTCGCTCTTCAAGAGCGGCGGCACGGCGATCGTCCTGCACGCCGTCGGCGATGACTACAAGACAAACCCCGCCGGTGCCGCTGGTGCGCGCATCGCCTGCGGCGTGATTGCAAAGTAGTCCGAACGCCGGCAGTTGCTGACACACCAGCGGGGCACCTCAGATCGAGGTGCCCCGCTGTGCATTCGACGGCGGTCGCAGCATCTTTCAGGATGCGAGGAAAAGAGCCGATTCTGATCACCGAGCGAAGCCGTCATCAGGCGATCGCGTCCATACGGCGCTGGTTTACCGAGAACACCGACGAGGAAATCGGCGATCTGAAGGCCGCCATCTGCCTCGACTACATCTTGGCGG
>Ga0194048_10001124_pt1 | contig 13264 bp, 12 predicted proteins | sample JunL225m_MetaG_FD_161685 | JGI IMG/M metagenome (GOLD analysis project Ga0194048, IMG submission 161685) | Anoxic zone freshwater microbial communities from boreal shield lake in IISD Experimental Lakes Area, Ontario, Canada - Jun2016-L222-5m | ecosystem: Environmental > Aquatic > Freshwater >...
CTCGGTCCGCCCGAGGATCGGGCGCGCTCAGTCGACGTTGAATGAGCGAGCTTAAATTGCCGAACCCGGTGTATCAAAGTCGTTGACACGTTCCGTTGTACGCCGTTTCGGTGGCACGGTCTATTTCGGCGATCCGACCCGCCTGGACGTGCTGCGTGCCGCAGGGGCAGAGCAAGCAAAGCTACTGGTGGTGGTCCTGGACCATATGGAGGACGTAGTGCGCACCGTCGAAGTCGCCAAACGCAACTTCCCGCATCTGACGATCCTGGCCCGAGCACGCAATCGCCGGCATGCACACTTATTGATGGATCGGGGGGTAGACGGGCTCGTGCGCGACACCTTCCACTCCAGTTTGAAATTGGCGGAATTATCGCTCACCGCGTTGGATATACCACCCGAAGCAGCCGCGCGGGCCATCGAATTGTTCAGAGACCATGACGAGCAAGCCTTGCAAGCCGCACATGCAATCTACGCCGATGAGAAGCAATTGATCCAAAACACCCAACAGGCCGCCGAAGAACTCGCCGGCCTGTTCGAAGCGGATCGACGCTAATTATCTCAGCATGTCTGCTATTCTGCTATCTTGTGGCTGGCGGTGAGCCCCCAAAGCAACCGCGAGCGCAACGAGGCTAAATCCGATTTTCACGACGTCCACTCGATTTCCAACAATCGGACGCGCGTCGCCGGGCTGCTTCCCCTATGCGGTGCCGCCCACCGTCAGGCCGGACAACTTGATGGTCGGCTGCCCGACGCCGACCGGCACACCCTGACCGGCCTTGCCACAGGTGCCGATGCCGGGATCCAGCGCCATATCGTCGCCGATCATTTCCACCTTGGTCAGCGCGTCCGGCCCGTTACCGATCAGCGTGGCGCCCTTCACGGGTGTCGTGACTTTGCCGTCTTCGATCAAATACGCCTCGCTCGCCGAAAACACGAACTTGCCCGACGTGATATCCACCTGCCCGCCGCCGAAATTCACCGCGTACAGGCCACGCTTCACCGACCGGATCATTTCCTCTTTGGTGTTTTTCCCACCGAGCATGACGGTATTGGTCATGCGCGGCATTGGTGCGTGGGCATATGACTCGCGTCGGCCGTTGCCGGTAGCGCGCATGTTCATCAGCCGAGCATTCAGCCGGTCGTGCAGGTAGCCGACCAGGATACCGTCCTCGATCAGCACGGTACGGCTGGTCGGGGTGCCTTCGTCGTCGATAGTCAGGCTGCCGCGTCGATCGGGCATTGTGCCATCGTCGATGACGGTGACGCCGCGGCTGGCGACCTGCTGACCCATCAGACCGGCAAAGGCGGAGGTTTTCTTGCGATTGAAGTCCCCTTCCAAGCCGTGGCCGATCGCCTCGTGCAACAAGATGCCGGGCCAGCCAGAGCCGAGCACGACCTCCATCTCCCCGGCGGGTGCGGGCTTGGATTCGAGGTTGACCAGAGCCTGATGCAGGGCCCGATCGACCGCGTTACGCCATGTCGATTCGCCGGTTACCGCGTCGTAGGCAAAGCGCCCACCAGTCCCGAAACTACCGGTTTCTCGCCGCCCGTCTTTCTCGACGACGACCGAAACATTCAGGCGCACCAGCGGCCGAATATCCGCCAAACGCTCCCCATCGGCGCGCATGATCTGCACCGCTTGCCATTCCCCGCTGATCGAGGCCATGACCTGCACGATGCGACTGTCCTTAGCGCGCGCATAGGCGTCGATCTCGGTCAGCAGACCGGTACGTGCAGAAAAATCCATCTCCTTCAGCGGGTTCGCATCCGAATACAACCGGCTATTGGTTGCACGCGGCGGCTCGGCGATCGTCCCCTGACGCCCGGAAGCCACCGCCGACACGCTCGTCGCGGCGCGGCGCAACGCCGCCTCCGAGATTTCGCCGGCATGCGCATATCCGGTCGCCTCCCCCGCGACGGCACGCAGGCCGAAGCCATATGTTGTGTCGAACCCGGCGCTACGAATGACCCCGTCGTCCAGGCCGATGCTCTCGCTTTCCCGATACTCCAGGAACAACTCGCCGTCGTCGCTGCCGTTCAAGGCGTCGGCAACGAGCTTCCGCGCTGTATCTCGATCCAGCGCAGAATCGGGCCGATCGAAAAACAGCGCGTCGGTGGCGGCGAGGGCAGTCATACGGGGTTCCTTCCCAAGGGGAGCATTGCCGGAAGATGGGGTGTTCGCCCCCGTTTGGCCAGTGGTGGGACGGAAATGCCCGCTACTTCGGCGTCACATCCCAGGCCCGCACACCTTCCTGCATCCGCATGTTGAAAGTCAGGTCCTTGCGCAGCGCGAAGACGTTCACCTGGAAGTGCAAGGGAATAATCGGCAATTCCGGCAGTGCCATCCGCTCGGCATCGCGGTACAGTGCTTCCCGAGCAGCGGTGTCGATGGTGATAAGGGACCGCTCGACGATTTCATCTACTTTGGGGTTGGCATATTTCGACGGATCGAAAATCGCGCCGCGACCCTTTTCCGGTGAGGACGACGCGACCCATTCGGTCAGATTGCTGCTGGCCTCCCCCGTATCGCTTCCCCACCCCGTGAGGCGCACGCTGAATTCCGCCTTCACCGCTCGGCTGAAAAACGCCGCAGCCGGCATTGTCTCGACCGAGGTTTTAACGCCGATGCGTGTCCACATTTGGGCGATCGCTTCCACGATCTTGCTGTCGTTCACATAGCGGTTGTTCGGCCCGTGCAAGCTTATCGCGAAACCGTCCTTGTACCCGGCCTCGGCCAGCAGCTTCTTCGCCGCCTCGGGATCGTAACGGTCCGGCTTGATCGACGAGTCGAAACCGCTCGCACCCTCGGGCATGATCTGGCCGGTCGGCACCGAGAACCCGTCCATGACGCGATCGCGAATGCCCTCGCGGTTGATCGCCAACGACAACGCCTTGCGCACCCGCACATCCTTCAACGGGTTCACCGCCAGCGGCTTACCTTGCAGATCGAACGCGAACGGCGTCGTCGCTCGGCTTGCATCCGGTGCCAGCATGATCAAACGTTGTCCCGACATCGACACAACCGCGAGTTTCGCATTCTTGCGCAAATCCTCGACATCCGAGGGCGGCACCTGATCGATGATATCGACCTCGCCCGCTTGCAACGCGGCGTTACGCGACGCGCCGTTGGTGATCGACCGGTAGACGACCTTCGCCCAAGCGGGCTTCGGACCCCACCAGGAATCGTTCCGCTCGAACACCGCCCGTTCCCCGATCGTCAATTCGGTAATCCGGAACGGCCCCGTCCCGATCGCCGCTTTCATCGAGTTATAGTCCGAAGTCGCCGCGCCTTCCCCATGTTTGCGCGACACGATCTGCACGTTGGACAAATTGTACGCCAACAACGGGAGCGGATTGGCGGAATGAATACGGATCGTGCGGGCATCGACGATCTCGACCTGGGCGATCGGCTTAGTCGCGAATGTGAAACTGCCGGGGCTGTTCTGAACCTGCGGGACACGAGCATAGGTGAAGGCCACATCTTCCGCCGCCAGCGGCGTACCGTCGTGGAATTTTACCCCCTCGCGCAGTTTGAACTCCCAGGTCGTGTCGTTCACCGTTTTCCAGGACTCGGCCAACGAAGCCTCTGGCTGGTATTTGCGGTCGAACCGAACGAGGGGATCGAAGACATAAGATGCCAGAACGTTGTTCGGCCCGAGGTTGTGATAATGCGGGTCCATAGAGGTGAATGCACCGCCGGTGCCGACATTCAATGTCTGCGCCGTCGCGGGCATCGCGAGGCAAGCAAGCAGGGCGGCGAGACGGATACGCATAGGCGGAATTCCTATTGGCTGAACGAACGGAAAGCTAACACCCTTCCGTGCCGCGTTCCCAGTCCTGTCTCGTCGATCGCGTCCGACACGCTTGACGAACCCGCTGGTTTTCTTGTCATACTCACGGGTATCGTACCCCTGCACAGGATGCCCGCCATGAAGCTCATGTGGTTCCACTTGATGCCGTACACCGAACTGCCGGACGACTTCCGGGAGAAACATCATTCGGTGTGGGTGGACATCCACTCCTCGCTGTTCGACCCGAAGCGCGCGCACCTGATGTACAACGACTTCATGGATGAGCTCGAATATGCGGCCGATTGCGGCTTCGACGCGGTGTGCGTGAACGAGCATCATTCCAACGGCTACGGCTTGATGCCATCCCCGAACCTGATCGCATCCACCCTGGCGCGCCGCACCAGCAACGCCAAAATCTGCGTGATGGGCAACTCGCTGGCGCTGTACAACCCGCCGACCCGCGTCGCGGAAGAATTCGCGATGATCGACGTCATCTCCGGCGGGCGGCTGATCGCGGGTTTCCCTGTCGGCACGCCGATGGACGATTGCTACGCCTATGGCACCAATCCCAGTCAGTTGCGGGACAAATATTACGAAGCGCACGATCTGGTCATGAAGGCCTGGACCGAGAAGGAAACGTTCGCCTTCAACGGCCGCTTCAACCAGCAACGCTACGTCAACATCTGGCCTCGCCCATTGCAACAGCCGCACCCGCCCGTGTGGATTCCCGGCGGCGGATCGGTCGAGACGTGGCAGTGGTGCGCCCAAATGGACTATGTCTATGCTTATTTGTCGTATTTCGGTTACAAAGACGGCAAAGAAACGATGGACGGATTTTGGAAGGAAATGGCTCGGATCGGCAAAGACCGCAATCCGAACCGTGCTGCCTTCCTGCAATTCGTCGGTGTCGCCGAAACCAAAGAGCAGGCAATGGAACTTTACACCGAAGCAGCCGAATATTTTTACGGCCGGTGCTTGTTCACCGACCCAATGTGGGCAAGCCCGCCGGGGTATGTCACCGAAGCAACACAGCGCGCCGGCTTGACCAGTCAGGTCGGCCGTGCCGCGACGCAAAGCGCGCGCACCCAGGCCCGTGCCACCGAAATGAAGGATATCGTCGACAAGGGCTACATCATCATCGGGTCCCCCGATGAAGTGGTGGAGCAACTGACCGAAGTCGCGACCGAACTGAATGTCGGTCACCGGATGCTGCTGCTGCAATTCGGTAACATGGGCAAAGACCTCGCGAAGTACAACACCAAACTATTCGCGGAAAAGGTGTTGCCTCGTCTGCAACCCTTGTTCGCCGAGTGGGAAGACAAATGGTGGCCGCAGCCGATCGATAACACCCTACGCGCCGACGTCGCACCCTTCGCCCCCAATTTGGCGGCAGAATGACTTTTCGCGGCAAACGGCTCGGCCTCACGATGTGGGGCACCGAGCCGGTTGCGGCGATGGCGCGGCATGCGGCACTGGCGGAACAAATCGGCTTCGACAGCGTCTGGACGATCGATTCGCAATTGCTATGCCGAGACGTTACCGTATCCTTGGCAGCGATTCTGGCCGCGACCACGACATTGCGGGCGGCAACCGGTGTCACGCAGCCGATGACCCGCCATGCCAGCGTGACCGCCGGCATGATGGCAACGCTGGCGGAAATGTCCGACGGACGAGCAATTATGGGGATCGGCACCGGATTTTCGTCGTTACGCACCATCGGCATGAAACCTGCCCGCATTACCGAGGTCGAGGCATTTTCCCGCGAGGTCCGCAGCCTTTTGCGCAACGAAGACGGGCGCATGTCGTGGCTGGACGCGCCGGTCGATGTTCCGATCGTCGTCGCGGCGACAGGTCCGCGCATGACCCGGGCTGCGGCACGATTCGGGGATGGTGTCATCTTACATCAGGGGCTTTCGCCGGACTTGTTAGCCCGTGCGTTCGAATGGTTGGGCAACTCAACTGCCGAAATATCCTGTTGGGCCCCCTATAGTTTGGGCGCGACACCGGCCGAGGCTCGGGATCGCGTTCGGTCCCGCGTCGCCGGGGCGTTGGTCAACGTTAATGCGGCGTGGTTCGAGGGGGCCGAAAGGGAAGCTGTGGAACGCCTGCAAGCCGGTTACGACGTCGGGCACCACGCTTCCGCCGCCGCAGACCATGCTGCATCCGTGCCAGACTCGCTGGTGGATCGTTACGCCCTAGCTGGCACCGCCGAACAAATACGCGACGGACTGGCGCGCCTGTTAGACCAACCCGGTGTCGATCGGGTCATCCTAAACCCGCAAATTGTCGGCCCCGGCGCTAAGCCGTTGGATGTCGTTTTACGGGAATTGGAAACGCAGGTTCTGCCGTATCTCTGACTACACGTCGGAGATTTTTTCCCAATACAACTCACGCTGTTCCGGGGCTGCACCATAGGGGCGCAACGGCGGCTGCAAGACCATCGCCCCATCTTCGAATCGCACTCCCCTTACCTGATCGGACCCGATACGAGATGGATCGGACGCCCCATCGACCCGCGTCACCAGCGTCTTGCCGTCGAACGTATACATCCCGGTATAGGAGCTGAATTCTCGTTTCGTCCCCGCAGGCAAATCGGGCGACGCATCGCATGTCAGCGCGATCATCCGCCCGTCGGCACCCAGCACAACACGGCCCAACGGATTGGCCCCATAAGGTGGTGGCAACAGCGTGCCCCTCGCATCGCGCGCTACTGCTTTAACAAGACGATATGTCCCAACGACAGAAGTCATAAAATCGTTCCTTTTTCCGGCTATGCGCTGTCGCCTTCGGCCGGCGAAATGCGCACCGCGATGCAGTCTTTTCTATGCATTCCCGCGTCAGTCGCCGGTCAAGATTTGCCAGAGGTTGTCGGCACCTTTAGAGCAGAAATAGGTGCCGACCTTGGCTGCCCATTCCGGATCGGATCCGAATTCCTCCCGCCAGGACCACAACCGCCGCGTTGCCAATTGCAATGAATATTCTTTGGTAAACCCGATGGCACCGTGGACTTGATGCGCCAATTCGCAAGCCAACGTTGCCGCTTCGCCAACACGGGCTTTGGCAATCGCGATCTGAAATTCCTCGCGCTCTACGTCTCCGCAACCCAACGACTGGATGCCGAGATTGGACGCCGCGACGGCCACCGCTGTTTGTTCCGACAGCACCGCGAGATTCTGCTGCACCGCCTGGAATTTAGAAATCGGACGGCCGAACTGCACACGTTCCTGCGCATAGCTCACCGCGAGGTCCATCGCACGTTCCAAAGCGCCCGACATCATCGTTGCCCGAGCCAACGCGCCCCGTCGATACAACGCCGCTCGGCCGACGCCGTTTGGCAGCCGTGCGGCAGTCGCCACGTGAAAATTGTCGAACACCAACGTATCGCGGGCTTCGTTGGCGATGTTTTTCCCTTTCTCCGGGGTCGGCGCAGCGGAACCTTCCAGCGATACCGCCATTTCCCCGTCGGGCCCATCCGCAATCAGCACGATGCGCTCGGCATGCGAAGCATAGGGCAAACGCGACGCGGTGCCATTGAGCCGCCAACCGTTGCCGTCACGGGTTAATACCAGCTTGTCGGACGCCCGCACCGGACCAACCGTCATCGGGCCATCGGCGAGTTCCAATCCGGCACTCGACGCGATCCAACCGGCTAGCATCGTTTCCGCGAGCGGAATCGGTGCCGAATACCGACCGGCCACCCGCAGCGCCGCATAAAGATCGGACCATTCCGCATCGGCACCGCCTGCAGATTCCGGCAGCGCGGCCAGCGGCACGCCCGTTTCGCTCACGGCTTGCCAAAGATCCGCTGCGAAAATGCCGGTTTCAGCGGCATCGACGACTTGTTTGGTGCACAGGTCCTCGAACAACCGGCCCATGCTTTCCAGGAGCATCCTGGTCTCTTCGCGAATTGCCATGGTACTTGCTCCCTATCGCAGGCCGAGGCCGCGGGCGATGATCCCGCGCAGAATCTCGCGTGTGCCGCCCTGGATGGAAAGCCGGGGCGCGTTCATCGTGGTGCGGGCGATCATGGATGCGTATAGGTCGATCGCCTCCTGTTCCGGTTCGGACCAAAATAACTGACGGGCCACCACCGGAATATCCTGCTCGTAGCGGGTACCGAGGTCCTTCACGACCGCCGATTCGTTATTCGGTTGCAGCCCTTCGGCCAGCATGCCGGCGATGGAAACCGACATGGATCGCAACGTCGCCAGTTGCGAAATCAGCTTCCCGAGTGCCACTGCGGTGGCTTTATCCGGATCCGGGCCCGCCATACGCAGCATTTGCTGCAACATCTGAAAGAAGACGAGGAAACGATCTGGAGCGCTACGTTCGAACGAGAGTTCGCTCGTCAACTGGTTCCAACCGTTACCTTCCTTTCCCAACAACAAATGGTCGGGAACGAAAACATCGGTCATGAAAACTTCGTTGAAATGGTGCTCGCCCAGCAGATTGATCACCGGGCGGATTTCGACGCCGGGGGATTTCAAATCCAACAGGAATTGCGTCGCGCCGGCATGGCGGTCGTTCGCCTGTTCCTCGGTGACCGCCATCTTACAGAACAAGATGGCGAAGTCCGAGTTATGCGCATTCGACGTCCATAATTTGGACCCGTTGATCCGATAACCGCCATCGACCTTCGCCGCCCGTGTACGCGTCCCCGCAACGTCGGAGCCGGAGTTCGGTTCGCTCATACCGATGCAAAATGTCAATTCGCCAGCAGCAATTTTCGGGCAAAAATAGCTCTTTTGCTCCTCGGTGCCGAACCGCAGAATATTCGGACCGCTCTGCCGGTCGCCGGTATAGTGTGCAGACAACGGTGCACCGGCCACCAGCATTTCCTCGATCACGACATAACGTTCGAAGGACGACCGCTCGTGACCGCCATATTGCTTTGGCCAAGTCATCCCGATCCAGCCTTTTTTACCCATGGCTCGGCTAAACTCGGGATTGTGCTCGCCGCGGGTGAATCCCATCGCATCCTTATGTTCCCGGATGAATTCCCGCACCTCGCCGCGTAGCTTTATCGCCTCGGGCGGCAATTCCACCGGATCGAACCGAAACATCGGTGTCGCCATGTCCGTTTCTCCCTACCAATTTGTATCGAAACCCGCGAACGTGTGCGGGATGCGTTTGATGTCCGCGACCACCTCGCCTGCCAATCCAACCGGTGTACCGGCCGGAAAGTGCAGGTCTATGGAGTCTGCGGCGCCACCGAAACGATGCTCGATGGCTTTAGGTAACTCGGCGAATGTGCCGCAGGCGGCAAAGATACGCACGACGTCGTCGGAAACCTCACCGGTCATTTCGCTCCAGCGGCCCTCGACCGACATCCGATGCAGCTTCAGACCGAGATCGCCAAGCCCATGCAATTGCAGGATGGGCAAATAGCTGCGTGTCGAGGCGTAAAACCCGATGCGGCGTCGGGCCTTTTCCATTTCCGCCGCGACCGTTGCCTCATCGGGTCCGGTACAGACGAAACCGCCGCCGTGAATGTCGAAATGCAGCCGGGACCGGCCGCTGCGGCGCATACCCTCGGCCATTTGCGGCATGCACACTTCCTCCAAATATTTGCGCGAGCAAATCGGATGCAGCCGCACCCCGTCCGCGACCTGTCCCGCCACGCGCAACATCGCTTCGCCCACCGCCGCGATCGTCACGGGTACCATCGGCAAGCCCGTCGGTTCGGGCGAGAAATCCGGGGTCATCAGGGACAGTTTGTAGTGCGGGCTATCGAAACCCAGCTTGCCGCGCGTTTCCCAGCATTTCCAAATCGCTCGCAACGCCAACACGTAATCGCGCATGCGCGGGGCCGGGGCGGTCCACGGAACACCGAACCGGCGCTCGTTGTGCCCCTTCACTTGACTACCCAGCCCCAGAACGAAACGACCGTTGGAATTGGCATGCAGGTCCCACGCTTGCCCGGCTAAAACGGTCGGACTGCGCGGGAAGGCAACGACGACCGACGGGGTCAATTCCACCCGCTCCGTCGCCAAAGCGGCGATCGATAACGGGGTTAAAACGTCGTGGCCGAGTTCCACCGTCATCAAAGCGTCGAAGCCTGCCGCTTCGGCATCTCGGGCCGCTTGGGGAACGTCGCGCCAATGGCGCTGAGGCAGGATCGTATATACGCGCATATCGTTAAACCATTGTCAGGCCGCCCGAGACGCTAATCGTCTGGCCGGTCATGTAAGCTGCATCGTCGGACAGCAAAAAAGCGATCGTTCCGGTATAATCGTCCGGTCGACCGATCCGCCGCAGCGGAATGGCCCTGGCCAACGCATCGCCTAGATTTGTGCCGCTGGTGAAATTTTCGAACAGCGGGGTGTCGGTCGGGCCGGGGCACAGGACGTTCAACGTTACGCCCTTACGTGCCAATTCGCGTGCCAACGTCTTGGTGAATGCGATGATCCCACCTTTGCAGGCGGAATAAACCGCCTCGCCCGACGATCCCACACGCCCGGCATCGGAGGCAACGTTCACCACTCGCCCCGAACCGCGCTGCGCCATGCCGCGCACCACGACATGGTGCATCGTCATGGGGCCATTGAGATTGATGCGGATCACCTTCTCCCAAAACGTGTCGTCGGTATCGAGAAACGGAACCGGCGTGTCCCACCCGGCGATGTTCGCCAAACCGTCTGTAGGACCGCGCTCCCGCTCGAATGTTTCCATCGCGGCGGTAACCTGGGCGCGGTCGGCGATATCCACCTTGAACGCCATCGCCCGGCCACCGGCACACGATGCAGCGGTTTCGGCCGCACCCGCTTCGTTCAGGTCGAAAATACCCACGATGCAACCCTCATCCGCAAGGCGCAGTGCCGTTGCGCGACCGATACCGCTTGCGCCGCCGGTCAGGATGATTCGCTTTCCGAGCAATCCGCGCATGGGCTACCCCTGTGCCAAGCGCCGCTCGACGAATTCCAACCGATCCTGGCCCCAGAAAATATCGTCCCCGATCGCATAACATGGCGCCCCGAAAACGCCGCGCGCCAGAGCGGCTTTGGTATCGGCCTCCCGCATCGCAGCCCATTGCGGATCGGCACCCAGCTTCATCACCGCATCGGCATTCAAACCGCAGTCGCGAATCAGGCCGGCTAATGTTTCGGGATCGGCCGGATTCAATTCGTCCTGCCACACCGCCTTCAGTACGCGATGCGCGAGCTTGATTGCCGGCATATCGCCCACGGTTTCCCGCAATCCGATAACGCAGGACGCCGTCACCGCCTCGCTGGACGGAAAAAATTTCGGCTGGATGTGGATCGGCGCCCCGACTCGATCCCGCCAGCGGGCGAGCTCCTGTAGCCGATACGCCTGCCGTTGCGCGGATCGCTTGGGAAGCGGCAGCCCGCCGGACCCCGCGAAAATCTCCCCGAAATCGACGGGATAGATGCGCATGGTCGCACCATGGGCATACGCGTAGGATTCGATGCGCGCGGCACCGAGATGCGTCCAAGGCGAATTCAAGGACGCGTAATAGTCGATATGCAAACCCATGATCGTTTCCTCCGGCAGTGCGACCGGATGGTGCTACAGCATCTGTCCCCCGTCCACCACGATGGTCTGACCAGTCACCCAAGATGCCATCGGCGAGGCCAAAAACAGCGCGACGTTAGCGATTTCCGTCGGCAGTCCGAGACGGCCGAACGGAATGGATTTCAGCACCGCGTTATACAACGGCGGATTTTCGGTCTTGCGCCGATCCCACACCCCGCCAGGAAATTCGATCGATCCGGGAGCGATTCCATTCACCCGAATACCGTCGCGCGCATACATCGCGGCTTGGCTATTGGTGTAATGAATCACCGCAGCCTTGATCGCGCCGTACGGCGGCTGCCGCGCGGCGGAGCGTAAAGCCGCAATCGACGATGTATTGATAACGCTGCCCTTCCCGGCCTTCAGGAACGGCAACGCGGCATGCGTGGCATGCACGATCGCCATCATATCCACCGCCATGCTGCTCATCCATCCCGCTTCGTCGTCCGACGAACCGAATGCCGAGGCGTTGTTGATCAGCACATCGATCCCGCCGAGTGCGGTGGCGGCGCTGGCAATGTAGCCCTCGATGGCGGCCTTGTCGCTCATGTCGGCGGACCCTGCATGGGCGATATGGCCGAGCGCGGCGATTTCCTGGCGGGTTTCTTCCAATGCCCCGGCGCCACGGGCGCAGATCGATACATCCGCGCCGGCCGCCGCGAACGTCAGCGCCATCGCTCGGCCGATGCCCCGACTGCCGCCGCAGATCGCAACCTTCTTACCGGTAAAATCGATGTTCATGCGTGTCCTCCTTCGCTCGATGGGATGGTGACGGGGGAACGCACGGCTGGCAACTCATCGCCATTGAGGGTCTCGCGGGTCAACAACGATTCGGCGCCCAAATCCAGAGCAGCACGATTGTCCGACAGTATCCCGATGGCGCGAGCGAGCGCGGCTTCCAAGCGGGTCCGCACGGCCCGGTCGATCTCGTGTGCCGTCTGTTCGCTGAACCGACGCGGCTGCCAAAATGCCCCCTGCTGCCCGAGGAACTGCCCCTGCTCGGTGTCCCACGCGACGGGTCCCAAACCCTTATCCATGCCGAACCGCAAAACCATGCCGCGCGCAATGTCGGTCGCTTTGGCAAGATCGTCGGACGCGCCGGTCGAAATATCGTCCCCCAGCAGAGTCTCCGCCGCACGGCCGCCCATTAGGACGGTCATTTTATCTTCCAACTCGTGCAGGCCCATCAGGAAACGATCGTCGGTGGGGCGCTGCATTGTGTAGCCCAGCGCGCCGATGCCCCGGGGAATAATCGATATTTTCTGGACCGGGTCGCTGCCCGGAATCGATAGCGCGACGAGGGCGTGACCCATCTCGTGATAGGCAACAATGCGGCGTTCGCGCGGGATCAGGATACGGGATTTCTTCTCTAACCCGGCGACGATGCGTTCGACAGCGGCGGTGAAATCCGCCATTGCGATGTTCTCACCGCCACGCCGCGTGGCGACAACGGCCGCTTCGTTCGCCAAATTGGCGAGGTCCGCCCCCGTGAAGCCGGGCGTTAACGCCGCAATATCCTCCAGCTTCACATCCGTTGCCAGCGACAATTTCTTGGAATGGATGGCCAATATTTGCACGCGACCGATCTTGTCGGGCCGATCGACCAGAACTTGACGATCGAAGCGCCCCGCCCGCAGCAAGGCGGGATCGAGAATTTCAGGCCGGTTGGTTGCCGCCAGCACAACGATCGCGGCGGAACGATCGAAGCCGTCCATTTCCGCCAACAGCTGATTGAGCGTCTGCTCCTTCTCGTCCTGCCCGCCCATGGGCGTGGCGCCGCGCGCGCGACCGAGCGCGTCGAGTTCGTCGATGAAGATGATGCACGGGGCGGAGGTACGGGCGTGCTCGAACAGGTCGCGTACGCGGGATGCGCCGACGCCCACGAACATTTCCACGAATTCGGCGCCGTTTGTAGAAAAAAACGGGACCCCCGCCTCCCC
>Ga0194048_10001125_pt1 | contig 13259 bp, 10 predicted proteins | sample JunL225m_MetaG_FD_161685 | JGI IMG/M metagenome (GOLD analysis project Ga0194048, IMG submission 161685) | Anoxic zone freshwater microbial communities from boreal shield lake in IISD Experimental Lakes Area, Ontario, Canada - Jun2016-L222-5m | ecosystem: Environmental > Aquatic > Freshwater >...
AGCACGGCCAATAAAGACTGCTTTTGCGCCAAGTGCAATTGCCCCAAGTGCATCTAGGCCAGACATGATTCCGCCATCAATATAGATTTCAACTTTTTTTCCAACTGCTTTAACAACATCGGGAAGGATTTCTAGTGGAATTGGCCCACGATCAAATTGTCGCCCACCGTGGTTGGAGAGAATAATTCCTTGAACTCCAAGCTTTGCAACTGCCTTTGCATCTTCAACGCTTTGGATTCCCTTAACAACGATTGGGCCCTTCCAAACAGATCTGAGCCAGATAATATCTTTGAGGGTTGTTGCAGGATCGAAGATTAGAGCGGCGAGTTCGGAAAGTGGTTTATCCCACCCGCGAAAAGCTGCAAATTCCAACTTGCCGGTAGTGAATAGGTTTAGCCACCAAATAGGTTTGCGGGCAATTGCAAAAACGGTGTTAATTCGAATCTTTGGTGGCACCGTTAAACCATTCCGGTTATCACGATAACGAAGACCTGCGACTGGAGTATCAACGGTTAAAACTAAAGTTTCAAAACCGTTCTCTTTAGCCTGTTTGATAACAGCCAAACTATCGCTTCGATTCTTCATAATGTAGAGCTGGAACCATCTACGCGAATTAGGAACTGCATCTGCAAGTTCTGCTGGTGAAGTTGTGCCCATGGTTGAAAGTGCATAAATTAAATTCTTCTTATCTGCAACGTTTGCTACTGCAGGTTCACCAACGTGGTGCATTAACCGGGTATAGCCAGTCGGTGCGAAGCAGATTGGGATATCTACAACTTTGCCCAAGATTTTTTCGCTGGTATCAATCTTTGACACATCGCGTAGGACACGAGAATTGAATTCGATTCTGCTGAAAGCTTCGCGAGATCTGGCATAAGCAATCTCATCAACGGCGCTGCCCTCGACATAATCAAATACGACCTTCGGGGTGCGCTTCTTTGCAATAGCTGCCAGATCGGCAACGCTCTGAGCGCGCTGCAATTTTCCTTTATAGGGATTGAGCGAAGGGAGAGTCCAATCAATTAAGGACCAAAAGTAAGGAAGGCTCGGGAATTTACGAGAGCTCCGAATCATGGGGCCAATTTACCCTACAATTGCGCTCATTAGAATAAGCAATAATTAATTGAGAATTGCAAGATTACAAAAGGGGTCGTAAAAGTGGCTGATTCAAGTTTTGATATCGTCTCGGAAGTTGATCATATGGAGGTTGATAATGCTTTCAACCAAGCAGACCGAGAAATCGCCACCAGATTCGATTTCAAGAACACAGATAGCAAGATTGAAAAATCTGGTGAAAAGTTTTTGATTGAAGGTCAGTCAGAAGAGAAGGCTAAGGCAGTCCTGGAAGTCTTTAAAGATAAGTTGATCAAGCGTCAGGTCTCGTTGAAACATCTTGAATCAACTGACCCAGAACTTAGTGGAAAAATTTATAAGATTGTTTGTACGCTAAAAGAAGGTATCTCTACTGAGAATGCTAAGAAGCTTGCAAAGATTATTCGGGACGAGGGTCCTAAATCTGTTAAGACTCAGATTCAAGGTGAAACCCTTCGTGTGACAAGTAAATCGCGTGATGATTTGCAAGCAACTATGGCAATGGTAAAAGAACAGAAGCTTGATTTTGCAGTTCAATTTACGAACTATCGTTAATAGATGAGTAAATATCGTCTCGGTTTAATTTTTGGCTTTACTTCTTATACCTTCTGGGGGCTCTTCCCACTTTATTGGCCGCTCTTAAAGCCAGCTAATCCCCTAGAAATTGTTTCGCACCGCGCAGTTTGGTCACTTGTTTTCTGCATCATCGCACTTGCATTTGGCCGCCAATTAAAATCAACCTTTGCCTTAATGATTTCGCCAGGAATCTTCTTGCGTTTTACTCTGGCAGCATTTTTGATTTCTATTAACTGGATTACATATATCTGGGCAGTTAATCACGAGCAGATAGTCGAAGCATCTCTTGGTTATTACATGCAACCAATCCTCTTAGTTCTCATGGGAATCCTTGCTTTCAAAGAGGAGATGCGCAAAATTCAATGGGTTGCTTTTATCGTCGCCACTGTCGGCGTAATAATTCTTACTATTGATTACGGAAGACCACCATGGATCTCCTTCGCTCTCGCATTTTCCTGGAGCTCTTATAGTTTTGTTAAGAAGAAGATAAACCTGGGATCTCTTCAAGGACTTGCGATTGAAACTCTTATCTCTTCGGTGTTTTACGCAAGTTACCTAATTTGGATAGGCCAGAAAGGTGAGGGCCAATTCGGCCATGGCTTAAGTTTGTCGTTACTTTTAATGGGCGCTGGGGTTGTGACTGCTATTCCACTGCTTCTATTTAACGGTGCAACGACCAGAATTCCATTTACGATGATTGGGCTTTTTCAATATCTAACTCCGACTATTCAATTTATGTTGGCTGTTTTCTTACGTCACGAACCGATGCCAAGTGCCAGATGGATTGGTTTTGTCTTTATCTGGGTCGCACTTATAACCCTTGGGTATGACTTGATTAAATCAGGAAGTCCGCGAGATAACAGCTTGGCTCAACCCGACTAACGCAGCTTTGGCTGGACCCTCGGGAAGTGTTTCTAAATGCTTCTGCGCTGATTGACCATACTTGGCAACTAGGTCTCGTGATTTTTTTAACGCGCTGTGGTATCGAAGTTTTGCAATAACATCTTGAACAATAGCTTCATCGGTAATCGGTGCAGATAATATTTTCTTCAATTCGGCATCGGCTGGATCTTCAGATTCGAGAATAAAGAGCGTAACCAAAGTGGGAACACCTTCGCGCAAATCAGTTCCTGGAGTCTTCCCGGACTCTTTTGATTCGCTTGTAATATCAATAATGTCATCGGCTAATTGGAAGACTATTCCGATTTCTTCACCAAACTTGGTAAGGGCTTCCATAATCTTTGGATCAGCGCCAGAGATCATTGCGCCATATCTTGCACTTGCTGAAATAAGTGAGCCAGTCTTATCTGCAACAACACTTAGATAATGTTCAAGTTTCGTTTTACCTTCGCTCACACCTTGAGTCTCTGTAATCTGACCAATAACAAGTCTTTCGAAAGTGAGTGCTTGAAGTCTCACTGCCTCAGGGCCAAGATCTGCTAGCAATTGTGAAGTTTTAGCAAATAGATAGTCGCCAGTAAGAATTGCCACCGTGTTGTTCCATCTGTTATTTGCACTTTCAACACCGCGACGTAGTGGGGCTTCATCCATAACATCATCGTGATACAAAGTTCCTAGATGAGTAAGTTCGCATACAACAGCAGCTTCGATAATTCCCTCTGCTTTTGAATTGCCAAAATGTGAGGCGAGAAGAACCAATAACGGGCGCAGGCGCTTACCGCCGGCATCAACTAGATGCCTTGAAGTCTCTATAACTAGTGGGTATTTACCTTCAATTGCTTCTCGCAAGAACGCTTCTACTTCTGCCATGCTGCCGAGAATTTCTTTTTCTAGAACCGGATCAATGTCCGGAATACCTATTTGAGACATTAACGTAAGAAGTATGAGTAGTTTTGCGCAATATTTAGAAGAAGTGATGGCGCGACGCCCAAAAGAATCGTGATGACTGCACTTATTGAAATTGATACTCGGGTAAGAATTGAGGGAATAACAACAGATACCGAGTCATTTGTAGCATCAGCAAAGAAGAGCATAAGAATTATTCGTAGATAGAAGAAGACGGCAACTGCGCTCGAGAGCACACCAGCTACTACCAAATAGATATTTCCGGATTCATATGCGGCCGAGAAGATTGCAAATTTACCGACGAAGCCGCTGGTCAGCGGGATACCGGCAAAGCTAAGTAAGAAGAGTGAGAAAACCGTGGCAACAAGCGGTGATTTTTTGCCAAGTCCAACCCAGCGATTTACATCGCTTACTTCGCCAGCAGAATCTCGAACTAGCGTAACAATTCCAAAAGCTCCGATTGTCGCGACGCCATAGGCAAGTAAGTAGAAAAGAGATGCGGATAGTGCGTTCTTGTTTAGAGAAACAACTGCGGTCAGGATGAAGCCTGCGTGTGCGATCGATGAGAATGCCAAGATTCGTTTCATGTCGCGCTGTGAGATTGCAACTATTGCACCAAAGATCATTGTTACAACGGCAATTGTAGAAATTATTGGCTTCCAACTTAATTGGGCGGCATCCAAACCAATATAGAAAATTCTGATGGTCGCACCAAATGCTGCGGCCTTTGTCGCAGCTGCCATAAATCCTGTTATTGGAGTTGGGGCACCTTGATAAACATCGGGAGTCCAGGAGTGGAATGGAACTGCGCCGACTTTAAATAATAGTCCTACAGATAGGAAGACAATTCCCAATAATAAGAAGACGTCGTTTCCGCCAGCACCATGAATTGCATCAGTTAAACCATTGAGCGAAAGTGAGCCGGAATATCCATAGAGAAGTGCGGCACCGAATAAGAAGAAGGCCGATGAGTAAGCGCCGAGTAAGAAGTATTTAAGAGCCGCTTCTTGCGAGAGCAATCGGCGGCGACGTGAAAGTCCGGCCATTAAATAAAGCGGCAGCGACAAGACTTCCAGAGCGACAAATAGCGTGATGAAATCGGTAGCGATTGGGAAGAGCATCATTCCCGATACTGCAAATAATGTAAGTGGGAATACTTCGGTCTGTTGCTTGCCAGTTTGCAGAGCGACTGCTTCTTCAGTTGAGCCAGGTAGCGCAGATGCTTGGGCAACGAAGTTATCTTGATCCGCGATGATTAATATCCCAAGGAAAGCAAAGATCAAGATTGCGCCTTGCATAAATATGCCAGCGCCATCGATTGATACCGACGTTACCGCTGCGATTGAAGAGCCCTTATCGCGCACTCGATATAACTGTTCAAAGGCGATAACAATTCCGCCAAGTGCAATAACTAATTGGATTCGAGCCCGCCATGCCTGCTTAATAAATGCTTCAACTAAAACTCCCAATATGGCCGCGCCTAAAATAATAAGTATTGGTGCGAGAAGTGAGTAATCCAACTTAGGTGCGGTCAACATTATTTCGCCACCTTTGCAACTGGATCGGTTACCCCGGCATGAGTCATAACGGTCTGCGTTGTTGGGTTAATAACATTTAAAACTGGCTTTGGATAGAAACCCAGTACAACTAAAACTGCAATCACAGGAGCAATTGCTAACTTCTCGCGAAGGCTTAAATCTGTTATTCCAGCGCTTGTTGCTGGCGTTTCGCCATGCAGCGATTTCTGAACTGCAATTAAGACATAAAGCGCAGCCAAAATTATTCCGGTAGTTCCAAGAATTGCCGCAGCTGGATACTTACCAAATGATCCAAGTAGTACTAAAAATTCACTTACGAAACTTGAGAGACCTGGAAGCGCAAGTGCTGACATTCCAGCTAAGAAGAATGACCAGGCGAGAATTGGCGTGACTCGTTGTAAACCACCAAAATCTGCGATTTGCGAAGAACCTCTGCGTTTTATCATCCAGCCTGCAGTTAGAAATAAGGCGGCAGTCGAGAAGCCGTGGTTGACCATGTAAAAGATTGCACCAGTGAGCCCTTGTGAGGTCAGTGCAAAAATTCCAAGAGTTATGAAACCGAAGTGCGAAATTGATGTAAATGCAATTAGCGAATTAATATCTTTCTGCCCGATAGCCAAGAAGGCACCGTAAAGGATTGAGATAACTGCCAAGGTAATAATCGCTGGTGTGAAAGTTTTGGTTGCATCTGGGAAGAAGCTCATACAGAACCGGATCATTCCGTAAGTTCCAACTTTATCTAGAACACCAAGCAGCAAGGTAGAAGTTCCTGCAGTTGCAGATTTTGCTGCAGTTGGCAGCCAGGTGTGGAATGGCCAGAGTGGCGCCTTAATTGCGAAGGCGATAAAGAAGCCGAGGAATAACCAATTTTGAGTATCGGTATCAATAGTTAATTCTGAGAGTTTTGCGATGTCGAAAGTTCCGCCGCCTTGATTTGTAGAAATTATGTAAATTCCGATTACCGCAGCCAACATTAAGAGTCCACCAAAGAGGCTGTAAAGCAAGAACTTCATTGCCGCAGCTGCGCGGTCACCAACGCCATATCCACCAATTAAGAAATAGACCGGCAAGAGCATCGCTTCGAAGATTACGTAAAAGAGGAAGACATCTGTTGCGGCAAAGACGCCGATCATCATGGTTTCGAGAATTAGCAGAAGAATGTAGAAAACTTTAACGCTCCAGCGACCGCTCTCAGATTCATTCCAACCAGCCAAAAATACGATTGGGACCAGAATTGTCGTCATTAAAATAAGTGCAAGTGCCATGCCATCTATACCAACTGCATAATTAATATTGAAAGCTGAAATCCAAGAACGAACTTCGGTAAATTGAAGTGCACTATCGCTTGTATCGAAGTTAACGGCCATAAATAACGAGATAGCAGTGACTATAAGTGAGAAGCCAAGAGCGGTCTGCTTAATCTGCTTTGCATTTCCGGCAGGCATGCTTGCAATTACAATCGCACCTAATAGCGGAAGTAGCTGAAGCGTGGTCAGGATACTCATAGCGTCACCATCCAAATTGCAGTCACTAACGCAAGAACACCTAGAACCATTATCAAGGCATAACTTCTAACATAACCATTCTGTATCGAGCGAAGCGCGGCGGCGATAGTTTGAATAACCCAGCCAATACTTCGAACTAGGCCATCGATAACTCTGTTGTCAGTTATTACTAACCCTGAAGTTAACTTCTGACCAGGGCGCATGAATACTGCTTCGTTAAATGAATCCTGGTAAAGATCTTTGCGAGCAGCCTTGGTGAATACCGAAACATTTGCAGGTGCATCAACTGGCACAGTGCGATATTTCAATACTGCGAATGCAACACCAATTGCCACAACTACGAGTGCCATTGTTGAAACAACTAGTGGTGGTAAGAACTCTTCGGCATGGTGCTCGTGGTTTTCATTTACAACTGGCTGTAACCAATTAACTAGTGCACTTCCAGAACTTAATAGGAATCCTGAAGCCACAGAGCCGATAGCCAAAACTGCCATTGGCGCCCACATTAAGAATGGTGATTCATGTGGATGGGCTTTCTCATCCCATCGTTTAGTGCCAGTGAACGTAAGAACAATTACGCGAGTCATATAGAAGGCGGTAATTGCAGCGCCGAGAAGCGTAGCGCCGCCGAGCAAAATACCTTTGACTCCCCCGGCGTTAAATGCAGTTTCAATAATTTTATCTTTTGAATAGAAGCCAGCGAATGGTGGAACTCCGAGGATTGCTAAATAACCAAGACCAAAGGTTGCAGCAGTTATTGGCATTACTTTGCCGATTGCACCATAGCGGCGCATATTTACCTCATCGTTCATACCATGCATAACTGAACCTGCGCCAAGGAACATTCCAGCTTTAAAGAATCCATGAGTTAAGAGATGCATGATTGCAAATGCATAACCAACAGGTCCAAGTCCGGTTGCAAGAATCATGTAGCCAATTTGAGACATTGTTGAAGCCGCCAAAGCCTTTTTAATATCATCTTTCGCGGTACCAATTAGCGCACCAAACAAGAGCGTGATCGCACCAACGATTACAACCATTAGTTGGGCGGTCGGCGAAGCATCAAAAATAAAGTTAGAGCGAGTAATTAAATAGACGCCAGCAGTCACCATGGTTGCTGCGTGAATTAGCGCTGATACTGGAGTTGGACCAGCCATCGCATCACCGAGCCAAGATTGCAATGGGAATTGCGCAGACTTACCTGCTGCGGCAAGTAATAACATCGCACCTATTGCAGTTAGTGCACCAGTTGAAGCTCCGCTTGCACCAGCTTTAACGCCAGCGAAAGTTACAGTTCCGAATTGGGTAAAGGCGATCATGATTGCTAGTGATAGCCCAACATCACCAACGCGGTTTGCAACAAATGCTTTCTTTGCGGCAGTCGCATATGCCGGTTTCTGGTTCCAAAAACCAATTAATAGGTATGAGGCAAGACCTACGCCTTCCCAACCAACGTAAAGATTCAAATAAGAGTCGCCTAGTACGAGGAGCAACATCGCAGCAATAAAGAGGTTTAAGTATGCGAAGAAACGTCTGCGATCATGATCATGAGACATGTATGCGATGGAATAGATATGTATAAGTGTTCCAACGCCTGAAATTAAGAGTACGAAGCAGATTGAAAGCTGATCCAAAAGAAGTGAGGCATCAACGTGGAGCGTTCCGACGGAAATCCATTCAAATATTTTCTGGGTTGCAGCTCGGGATTCACCAGAGCGGCCCTGCATAGCAAAGAACTCAATACCAGCGATAAGAAAGACTGCTGCAGAAATAAGTGTTGCGAAAATATGCCCCCACTTATCTGCAATACGACCGAGGATAAGTAGAAGTGCGGCACTAAATAAAGGAAGTGCGATTAAGTAAACCAAATTTGTGCTTGTATGCATTAGCGCTTCAACAAACTAGCATCATCAACAGATGCTGATCGACGAGAGCGATAAATCGTGACGATAATCGCCAGGCCAACTACAACTTCGCAAGCTGCTACAACCATCGTGAAGAAGGAAGCAACTTGACCAGAAAGATTTCCATGGACTCTTGAGAAAGTTACAAAGGCCAAATTTGCCGCATTAAGCATTAGCTCGACACACATAAAGACAACGATTGCATTTCGACGAACGACTACCCCGATAGCACCTATTGTGAATAGAAGAGCTGAAAGATAAATATAATTTGAAATATCCATTTAGTCCTCCTCCACTTCTTTCACTTCAAGTTCAAATGGTTTTGTAGACAACATATCGCCACGCGCATCAAGAGTTGCAGATACTGATGTTGGCGCTGGAGTTCCATCTGGCAGAAGTGCCGGAACATCTACTGCATTGTGTTTTGCATAAACACCTGAACCTGGAAGCCCTGCTGCGGTCGCAAGTGAAGCACCACGGAATCGCGCGATTGAAAGATCTCGCTGTGCGGTGCGGGATTTAGTTGTAGTGCTGTGGGCTAGAACCATTGCACCAAGGGCAGCAGTTATTAATAGCGCCGATACAACTTCAAATGCCCAGACATATTTTGTAAATAACTCTTCTGCAAGACCTTGCACATTGCCGCCCATATTTGCTTGCTCGAGCCCGATTGCATTAGTGCCAATAGTTGCCCGACCTATCAACGAAATTATTAAGCCACCAAGTCCGATTGCGGCAGCGATTGCGGTAGGGCGTTGGCCACGAATATTTTCAACTAATGAATCTGAACTATCAACGCCAACTAGCATGAGAATAAAGAGGAACAACATCATTACTGCGCCGGTGTAAACGACCACTTGAACGATTCCAAGAAAGAGTGCATCTTCGGCAATATAGAAAATCGCTAACGTAATCATTACCCAGGCAAGTAGAAGTGCAGAATGAACTGCCTTCTTTGAAAATAACATTCCAAGCGCAGCAGCAACGGCAAGTGGCGCAAGCATCCAGAACATAATGGCTTCAGGTGCAGCGGTACGTCCGATTTCTAACGCAAGATTAGCCATTTGAGTTACCCGTAATTTCACCGAGGTAATAATCAATGTGGGTTTTACCCTCTGCCATTGGATGAGGTGGCTGCAACATTCCGGAACGGAGTGGTGCTAAAAGATCTTCTTTCTCAAAGATTAATTTGCTACGTGAATCATCAGCTAACTCGTATTCATTTGTCATTGTTAGCGCGCGAGTTGGGCAAGCTTCAATGCATAAACCACAGAAGACGCAGCGCAAATAATTTATTTGATAGACCTTGCCGTAGCGCTCACCTGGCGAGAATCTCTCTTCTTCAGTATTCGCTTCACCCTCAACAAGAATTGCATCTGCTGGGCAGGCCCAAGCGCAGAGTTCGCAACCAATACATTTTTCTAGTCCATCGTCATAACGATTTAGTTGGTGGCGGCCATGGAACCGTTCAGCTGTTGGCTCTTTTACTTCAGGATATTCAACAGTATTAACTTTCTTAAACATCGTAATAAAAGTTACCCAGAAGCCTTGCAGCTGCGCAAAGAAGCTCTTTGCGTTCTGATTTTCGATTGGGGTATTTGCCTTAGATGCCGCGGTTAAACCGAGATCGTTAGAACGCGGAGTTAATGGGTTATCCATTTAGTTGCTCCGTTCTACTCTCGGTAAATTTTCCAGGAATTACTGGTACTGGGAAGTTCGGGGCAGAAATATCGCCAAGTGCATCTTCACGAATCCGACGCTTCTTTGCAGATTCCATCAAACTAGAACCAGCTAATACGAGAAGTACTACACCTAGTGTGAAGCCGAGTACAACAGATTTTGGGGCACCTTGCTGAGATAGAACTCGTAGCGTTGAGACAACCATGATCCAAACTAAAGAGAATGGAATCAAAACTTTCCAACCGAACTTCATAAATTGGTCATATCGAAGTCTTGGGAGAGTTCCACGTAACCAGACAAAGATAAAGAAGAAGAAGATAACTTTTGTTAAGAACCAGATAACAGTGAACCAACCACCGAGCCATCTTTCAGTAAATCCGAGACCTGGAAGGGCGTGATATCCACCGAGGAAGAGAGTTGTTGCAAGCGCAGATACTGCAACAATATTTACATATTCAGCCAAGAAGAAGAGGGCGAATTTCAGTGATGAATATTCAGTATGGAATCCACCAACAAGTTCTCCTTCAGCTTCTGCTAAGTCGAAGGGTGCACGGTTAGTTTCACCAACCATTGAGATTGCATAAATTACAAATGATGGGAATAACGTTACGCAGAACCACCATTGATGTTGGGCAGCAACGATATCTGCAGTAGACATCGAACCGGAATAAATAAAGACTGCTACGAGAGAAAGTCCCATTGCAACTTCATAGGAAATAACTTGGGCACTTGAACGAAGTCCACCAAGAAGTGGATAAGTGGAACCTGATGACCAACCAGCTAAAACAATTCCATAAACACCAACTGATGCGATTGCAAGAACATAAAGCACACCAACTGGAATATCGGTCAATTGCATAACAGTCTTATGGCCGAAGAGAGTTACTTTTCCAGAAAGTGGAATTACTGCGAATGACATAAAGCAGGTAGTTGCGCTAATGATTGGCGCTAAAACAAATACAACACGGTCGGCAGCTTTTGGAATCAAATCTTCCTTGAGTGCCAACTTCACGCCATCTGCTAGCGCTTGAATCAAACCGAATGGACCAACTCGGTTAGGTCCAAGGCGCTGTTGCATACGAGCAACAATGCGACGCTCTCCCCAAACAGACATCAAGGTCGCGAGTACGCAGACCACGAAGATCAAGAGGCCTTTAACTAAAGTGATCCAACCAGGATCGCTTCCAATTAACTCTGCTGTGGTCATGCTTTCACCACCGTAACGTCGCCGCTGACAAATCCGAGATTTGCAATTACTTGAGAGCCGATTGAATTACGTGGGACCCAGATTGCACTATCTGACATCTCACTAATCTCAACAGGTAATTTCAGTGAGCCAAGTTCAGAAGAGATTGAAATCAAATCTCCAGGATTAACTCCAAGTTTTTCGGCACGAGCCTTCGAAATATGTGCACTCGCTTTGCGGGCAGTTCCTGCGAGATTTGCTTCACCATCTTGCAACGTTCCAAGATCCAGCAACAATCTCCAAGAGCTCAGTTGTAACTTATCGCCAGTAGATGCATCTTTCTCGGGCGCTACCTTTTCAAATTGCACTGTACTGCCATCCCAATTTCCAAGAGCAGCTATTTCGCGAGCTGTAGCGGAAACTGTTGGCAGGTTGATTGGTGAACCCATTTCATCGGCCAGCATTGAAAGAATGCGGACATCACTTCTTGAGAGTGAATCTGCAATTGCTTTATCAAAGCTACGTGTACTTCCTTGCCAATCCTGGAAAGATCCAGATTTTTCAATGACCGCTGCTACTGGCAACACCACATCAGCAATTGCCGTAACTGCGCTATGAGTTATCTCTAGTGAAACAACAAATGAATTTAATAATTGTGAGAGCGCTGAATATGAAATATCGAGTGGATCCACGCCACCGATTACAACCGCATCTAAATTCTTTACACTTAACGCCAATAAAATTTCAGCCGTTGTTCTTCCTGGAGTTGTTGGAAGTGAATCAACTGACCAGGCAGCCGAAACATCAACGCGAGCACTGGCATCAGAAACTGGACGACCACCTGGAAGAAGAGTTGGAATTGCGCCAGCAGCAAGTGCGCCACGTTCACCAGCACGACGTGGAATCCAAGCTAGCTTCGCCCCAGATTTTTCCGCAAGTGTGAGAGCTGAAGAGAGAGCGCCAGTCTTTTCGGCAAGGCGCTCACCAATTAAAATTACGCTCTTTGCGGTCAGGCCAGAGATTTGCGCGATATCACTTACTAACTTTGCTCCTAATTTTGTTGAACCACGGCTTGCAAGAGGTGCGTCAGTTACAACTTTTAGTGCCCGCTTTCTCACTTGCTTATAAATGCGCAAGAAGACGATTGGTGATTCTTCTTCTGGTTCAAAGCCGAGTAGAACAACTTGATCGGCTTTATCAATATCTTTATAGGTTGTAGTTAATCCAAGTGCGACGCTAGTTAAAAACGAGGTCTCTTCTTCTGAATAGGTGCGAGCACGGAAATCAATATCATTTGTTCCAAGTGCAACGCGGGCGAATTTACTGTATCCATATGCATCTTCAACTGTTGCGCGACCACCGACTAGAACACCTGTGCGCTTGCCCTTAAGTCCAGCTGCGGCAAATGCAATTGCTTCTGGCCATGATGCCTCATGTAATTCACCGTCAGCGCCACGAATCATTGGGGCAGTTACACGTTCTCTACTTGTTAAATATTTAAATGCCCAACGACCCTTATCGCAATTCCACTCTTCATTTACTGAAGCATCATCACCAGCAAGGCGACGAAGTGTTTTGCCGCGACGGATATCGGTGCGCATTGCACAACCTGATGCGCAGTGTTCGCAAGCAGAGTCGATTGACACTAAATCAAAGGGGCGAGCACGGAAACGATATGAGGCTCCAGTTAGCGCACCGACTGGACAGATTTGAACGGTGTTTCCGGAGTAATAAGACTCGAAGGGATCCTTCTCGTAAATTCCAACTTGCTGAAGTGCGCCGCGTTCATTCAAAGTAATAAATGGATCACCAGCAATTTGTTCAGAGAAGCGAGTACAACGCGCGCAGAGAACGCAACGTTCGCGATCAAGCAGTACTTGAGATGAAATTGAAACTGGTTTTTCAAATGTGCGCTTTACGCCTTCGTAACGTGATTCTGGTCGGCCATTACTCATCGCTTGATTTTGCAACG
>Ga0194048_10001126_pt1 | contig 13258 bp, 11 predicted proteins | sample JunL225m_MetaG_FD_161685 | JGI IMG/M metagenome (GOLD analysis project Ga0194048, IMG submission 161685) | Anoxic zone freshwater microbial communities from boreal shield lake in IISD Experimental Lakes Area, Ontario, Canada - Jun2016-L222-5m | ecosystem: Environmental > Aquatic > Freshwater >...
TCGCCTCGGGGTACTCGCCATCGGAGCAGCAGATCGTGCCGATGTTGCCGATGTCCTTCGTCTTGAGTACGGGGTAGAAGGCGTCGAGGCCCTCGCCGAAGACCTCAACCCAGCGGTCGTACACGTCATGTGGCGTCGTCGAGCGCTCGCGACACCAGAGATGGTTCTTGGCGGCTTTGTGCACGATCTTGCCGTTCGGGCCAATCACGAACAGCATGTTGAAGAAGCGGTCGTCCATCACCTCGGGCAGGCGCGCCTTGCACTGCACGACGATATACGTGTCGTACTGCTTGGCGAGTGCACCGAGTCGCTGCGTCTCGGGGCCCGGTAGGTCGATAAACAGATCGCGCGCCGCGACGGTGTGGGGGATGTCGAAGATCTCGTCGGTAAAGCCCGTCAAGGCGCCCTCAGCGAGTGCGATCAGGCGCACGGGCATGTTGATGCCAATGATCGACACGGCCGCGTGGATGGCGTCCTCGATCACGTCGAGGTTGCGCGCGATCTCGCTGCGCTTCGAAATGCCGCGCACCACCGTCGAGAGTCCTACTGCCATATAGGGCGCTACGGGCCCTGTCTGCTTTGCCATGTTCGACCTCCGTTGGGCATCGTAAGGCACACGAGGTGTGCATTGGCTTGACGTCGGGGGACGCAAAGTGGATAATGGATCCAATCTCTTTGGAGGAACGCTTCAGATGGCAGTAGTCGAGACGGGCGCAAACGTTGCAGCGCGTACTGGTGCACAGTTTCTAGAAGGTCTTCGTAACGATGCGGATCGTGAGATCTGGATCGGTGGCGAGTGCGTCAGCAACCCGATGGACCACGAATTGCTGCGCCCGGGCGCCGAGGCGATCGCCCGTGTCTACGACACCCAGCACGAGCACGCCGAGATCTGCCTGGCACCGAATCCGGATGACGGCAGGCTCGTCAACCGCACGCACCTGATTCCCCGCACGAAGGACGATCTCGAGAAGCGCCGCGCGTCGATGGAGATCATCTCTGCTGCCACGGGCGGCATGATGGGCCGCGTCCCGGACTACCTCAATGTGACGTTCGCCTGCTTTGCTGGCGCGTCTGAGGTATGGGCGCGGCGCGGCAATGAGCGTGGTGCCGAGAACATCGTCAACTACCAGAAGTTCATGCGCGACAACGATCTCTCGACGACGCACGCGATTATGAATCCCGTCGCAGATCGTTCGAAGACCGAGGCCGAGCAGCTTGGCGGCGAGATTGCGCTGCACAAGGTGGGTGAGACGAGCGAGGGCATCATCGTGCGTGGCGCGCGGATGCTCGCAACGCTGGCGCCGTTCTCGGACGAGATCTCGATCTATCCCGGTTCGGACCTCCGCCCAGGCGATGAGAAGTTCGCGCTTGCCTTCGCGATTCCAATGAGCACGCCGGGCCTGCGCTTTATCTGTCGCGACTCGTTTTCCAAGCCGAAGAGCACGTTCGACTATCCGCTGAGCGCGCGCTTCGACGAGATGGACGCCGTCGTGATCTTCGACGACGTCCTGGTGCCTCACGAGCGCGTCTTCCTCGATGGCGACATCGTCGGCTACTCCGAGGTCATCACCGACTCGGGCTGGCGCGGGCACATCATGCATCAGGCCTTTACGCGCGCCTATGTGAAGCTGATGTTCGCCTTCGGTCTTGGTCATGCGATGGCGAACATGACGGGCGTTGGTCGTTTTGATCACATTCAGGAGAAGCTCGGCCAGATTTGGAACATGACGGAGCTGACGCGCTCTGCGCTCGTCGCCGCCGAGGCCGACTCGTACATGGATAGTCACGGTGTCTGGTATCCGCACGATCGCCCCTTGATGGCGCTGCGCGGCGAGATGCCGAAGTGGCTACCGAAGACGCACGAATTGCTGCAGCTGGTCGGCGGCGGCTCGTTTATGGCGACGCCGTCCGAGGCCGACTTCAACTCCGCGATTCGCGGCGACATCGAGAAGTACTTCCAGGCCGCCGGTGGTGACGCCGAGCGTCGTGTGCGCGTCTTCCGTCTTGCCTGGGACTTCATCGGTTCGGATCTTGGTGGGCGCAGCGAGCTCTACGAGCGCTTCTACCTGTCGGATTCGTGGCGCATGACACAGCTCGCGTACCGCACGGCGGACACGACGTTCGCCGAGTCGCTGGTCGAGCAGTTCCTGCACGACTAATCGGCTAGAGCCTATGCGTTTTTCGATCTAGATTGCCGTCAGGCTTCGCGTGCTTACCTTCGTGGCACGAGGGTAGCCTGGAGCGGATTGTCGAGCCCGTTGATCAGGCGCATCGTCTGACGCGGTCCCGGCGCGGTGTAGCTCTGTCCGGCTGTCGGCGTGGCGCCGGGGCCACCGTCGTTGTAGAGCGGGTGGTAGCCGTTGCCTTGGGCAGGAATCCGTACGGCGATCAGCTTCCGCATCGCGGCCTCGCTGCCCTTGAGCACGATGTCGATCTGGTTCTCGCTGTCGTCCTGCAGACACTCGTTGAACTGCCTGGGCGTGGCCTTGATGGTGCGATCGGCAATGCCAACGACGGTGATCGGCTCACCGTCGATCAGGTACTCATGGTTTGCCTGCACCAACGGCACCAGCTTGCCGGATTGCGAGCGCGCCACCAGCTGGAAGAACTTCCGGTACTCGTTCGGATACATCGCGCTGAGGCCATTCGGCGAGAACGCGCCACCGATGGTTGCGATGCGCACGCGGTACTGGGCGTCTGCGCCGAAGATCGCGACACCGTCATTGGGGAGGAGACCGCCGCTAAGGATCGCTGGTCCGCCCTCGCCCTTCGTCGACATGCGGGTCAGCTTGGCCGCGATCATCCGCGGACCTGTCCACTTGGTGGGGTCTGAGGACTGGGTGTCGTATGGCGTTCGGTCGTTGGTGCCCGTCATGCCGATTGCGCTAACGAGGCGCCCCTTGGATCCCACCAGCTGCAACGGGGTGTGGTGTACCGCGTCGGGGATGATCGTGACCGAGACGGGGTAGATCGCTGTCGGGTCGCTCTTCGGTTGACGGTTGGCGAACCGCTCGTCATTGAGCACAACCGTGGTGCCTTCGTTGTATTCGAAGTTCGGGCCGACCGACGCGTTTCTGACGTCAGTAATGACGGTGCCATTGTTGAGCGTCACCGCGAAGTCGCTGCCATCGAGTGTGCTTGGAAGGGGCGGCCACGAGAACTGGACCTGTACGACATCCATGTTCGGGTACGTGTACGGAGCTCCCCAGGCGCTGAGGTATTGGGCGAAGCCGATCGTGGTGGTGAACGCCCACGGCTTGGTGCGCCATCGGCGGTGTGCCACGCAGGTGACGTTGTCGTTCCACGCTCCGCCGGCTTTCAGCACCGCTGCGCGCGCGTCGGCGTACGACTGGTTGGCCTTGACGCTCGAGTCGAGGTCGGGTGCGGCAATGATGTCGGCGAAGTTGAGGCTAATGCCCATGATGCCAGGCGTCTTGCTCCACATATCCGAGGCAATCAAGATGTCGCGGTGCTGTGCTTGGCCGACCGGGCCGTAGTCATCCGTCTGCGCAGCGGCTGGTGCGGCCAGCACGAGTGCCGTAACAACGATTAAGACAATTCGCACGTGCAAACGACTAGCTGGCATGACTGCTCCGCGATCGGGGTGGGCGAAGCCTATCTCCTATGGGATGGTCGCGCTGGGGGAGCAGTGACCTACGCGGAGTCAAGCCCTTCGGCAATCACGAGGTCAAAGCGCGCTGCATCTTTGCGCAGCTCGATCGCCGCCTGATACTCCGGCGAGGCATAGCAGTCCTTGGCGGCCTGATAGCTCGGAAATTCGACGATGAATGAGCGGCCGTACGACTGCCCCTCAACGAGCTCTGTGACGTCGCCGCGGATGATCGCGTGGCCACCATGATTGGCGATGATTGCGCCGGCGGTCTCGCGGTAGGGCGTGAACCCCTCAGGGTCGGAGATGTTGGCCGTGACGACCCAGTAGCCCTTTGGCATTGCGTGTTCCTCTTTCGGGACGAGCGGCGGATCTGAGACAGCCTAGTCGGAGAGCAGCAGCTGAGCGATACGCTCGCCCGTCATCACAGCAGGCATGTTCGTATTGGCGCGCATGATCTGCGGAAACAGGCTGACGTCGCCGACGACGACGCGCGAGAGGCCATGCACGCGACCGCGTGCGTCACAGACCGCGTCGGGGCTGGTACCCATCTTGGCGGTGCCGACAGGGTGGTAGTAGTGGGCGACATTGGCGCGGATCGCATCGTCGGTCGAGAAGTCCGTGACCGCCTCACCGACGTGCTCCGCGACCGCGGGGTGGTCGAAGATCGCGTTCGCCAGCACGATGCCGTCGCGCAGGACGGCGAGGTCGTGGCCTGCCTCATCGTGGAGGTAGCAGTGGTCGATGACCGGGTGCGCCTCCGGGTCGGTCGAGGCGATGTCGATCCGGCCCCGGCTCTGTGGCGTGACGCACGAGACGACGATACCGACGCGGCCATGGAGCTCGTGCGTCTGATCCGCGGCCAGCACGGGGAAGACGTGCAAATCGAAGAGGCCGTCCTGCGCCTGCGATGAGATTGCCTTGCCGAGGGTCTGCTCCTCCGGCAGAAATCCGGCTGCTGCTGCCGCGTCGATGTCGGCCTGCAGCGCCGCGCCAATCACCCGGTCAACGAGGACGAGGGGTTGATCGTGCAAATTGGCTCCGACGCCCGGCAGATCGAGCACCGGCTCGACACCAACGGCACGCAGGCGCTCAGGATCGCCAATGCCCGAGCGCTGCAGGATCAGCGGTGTGCCGTAGACACCCGCGGCCAAGACGAGCGTGCCAGCCTCGAGCGTGACGGCTTGGCCTTCACGAACGGCGTGCACGGTGACACCCGTCGGAGTCTCCTCAAAACGATCGACAAGCGTACGGTCGAGAATCGTCAAATTCGGCAGGTCTCGCACCGGGTCGAGGTAGGCGAAGGCGGCATTCCAACGCGTACGACCAACGACGTTGATGGACTCGAGCCCAAAGCCATCGTTGCCATCCAAGTCGCAGAGGTCAGAGGTCATCTTCCAGCCGAGCGCGCGCGTCGCCTCGAGACAGTGGCGATGAAACGGCACCGCCTCCGCCTCGGTGTACGTGCGCACGCGCATCGTTTCGACCACGTCGGCAAAGATCGGCGCAACGTCGTCTGCGGTCCAACCCGGCAAGCCCCAGGCGTCGTAGTCGGCGCGGTGGCCGACGGCCGCGATGGCGCCGTTATGAGCCGAACAGCCGCCGATCACACGAGCGCGTTCGAAGGTCCAGCGTCCATCGCCGCCGGTATAGCCCCAGTCGTGCGACAGCGCGAGCGTGGTGGCATCCATCAGATCGACGGGCCAGCCAGGCGTACCGTGAGGGCCGTAGTCGGGACCGGCTTCGACGAGCACAACGTCGCGACCCGCCTCGGCCAGTCGCGCGGCCAACACGGGGCCGGCTGTGCCGCCACCAACAATCACAAACTCGGCTGCGCTGCTCACGGTGCGAGGTCCTCCCAGACAGTCGTGCCCCACGTAATCGCCAGCACGGTGCAGTCGTGCCCGATGGCCGCACCGTGGTAGTGGCGCTCGTCGGCCGGGGCGTCGACGAAGGTGCCCGGCAGCAGTTCGGCCTCGCCAGCTTCGGTTCCGATGCGGCCCACTCCACTGATGATCAACAGCTTCTGCCCACCGGGATGCGAGTGCCAAAACGTGACTGCGCCATCGGCAAACGAGACGCGGGCGATATCCGGACGCCCAGCCGTCTCAGCATCGCTCAACATCTCGAGGTTGACAGTGCCGGTGAAGCGACCGCCGTAGAGCTCTGTCGTGGTTCCGTCACTGACAATCCGCATTGCGCCTCCCGAGGTTTCCGACAGTGTCGCTGATGCAGCCGGCTCGCGCGATTATTCGCCGCAGGTAGCGTGGGCGAATCAGGGTAGCCCCGGGACAGCCTTGACTAGGCTGCAGCCAACGACCTCGCTGGAGGCGCAGCGCATGAAGCAGTATGTCTACGACCAATCTGAGGGCTCCGCCGAGATGCGGAACCTGCTCGGTGGCAAGGGAGCCAACGTCGCAGAGATGCAACGGATTGGTGTTCCCGTCCCCGATGGGTTTACCGTCACGACGGAGGCCTGCGTCGATGCGATGAAGGCCGGCGGTGCGTGGCCCGACACGCTCTGGACTGGCGTTCTTGAACGCCTCGAGGCACTCGAGCAGCGCACGGGCCGACGCCTGGGTGATCCCGAGAAGCCACTCTTGGTCAGCGTGCGCTCCGGCGCTGTCTTCTCGATGCCGGGGATGATGGACACGATTCTCAACCTCGGGCTCAACGATGCGGCCGTGCGCGGCCTGGCGCTCGAGAGTGGTAACCCGCGCTTTGCCTGGGACTCGTACCGACGCTTCGTGCAGATGTTCGGCGAGGTCGTGCTCGGCGTTCCGTCCGACGACTTCGAGCACGCGCTGTCGGCCCTCAAGCGGGAACGGAAGGTCAAGAACGACACCGACCTGACGGCCGAAGACCTTGAGGAGCTCGTCGCCACGTTCAAGGAGATCACCGCAGCGTTCGCCGGTCCCGAAGCATTTGGTGACGACCCGCGTGAGCAACTACGGCTCGCGATCGATGCAGTCTTTGCCTCCTGGCAAAACCCGCGCGCCGCCGTTTATCGTCGGGCCAACGACATTCCCGACGACCTCGGTACGGCCGTCAACATCATGCAGATGGTGTTTGGCAACCTCGGCGAAACCTCCGCCACCGGCGTGTGCTTCACCCGCAATCCGGCGACGGGTGTCAAGGAGCTGTACGGCGAGTTCCTGATCAACGCCCAAGGCGAGGACGTCGTTGCGGGCATCCGCACACCACGCCAACTGGCCGAGCTGGAGAGCGAACTTCCCGAGGCCTACGCCGAACTCATCGCCACGATGGCGCGCCTCGAGGCGCACTACGGCGACATGCAGGACATCGAGTTTACGATCGAGCAGGGCACGCTCTACCTCCTGCAGACCCGCAACGGCAAGCGCACGGCTGCGGCCAGTGTGCGCGTGGCGTGCGACATGGTTGAGGAGGGCGTGATCACGCGCGAGCAGGCCGTGCAGCGCATCGATCCCAAGCAGCTCGACCAACTCCTGCACCCAACGATTGATCCCACGGCGACGCGCGATCTTCTGGCCTCTGGGCTCAATGCCTCGCCTGGCGCAGGCGTTGGCGAGATCGTGCTCGATGCCGACACCGCCGAGCGACGCGGCAAGGCCGGCACGCCCGTCATCCTCGTGCGTTGGGAGACGACGCCCGACGACATCCACGGCGTGATCGTCGCCCAAGGCGTCTTGACGGCACACGGCGGCATGACCTCGCATGCGGCCGTCGTCGCACGTGGGATGGGCAAGCCCTGTGTGGCGGGCATCGACGGTCTGCAGATCGACGCACAGAATCGGACGATCACGATCGGTGGCCGCACGCTGGGTGAAGGCGAGATCATCACGATGGACGGCACGACGGGCGAGGTCTTCGCCGGCGCCCTGCCGCTCGTGCCACCGCGCTTCGACGAGTACTTCCAGCGCCTAACGGGTTGGGCCGACGAGATTCGCACTCTGCTTGTGCGCGCCAACGCTGATACGCCCGAGGACGCCGAGCGGGCCCGCGGCTTTGGTGCCGAGGGCATTGGGCTGTGCCGCACGGAGCACATGTTTATGAGCGAGGAGCGCCTGCCGGCCGTGCGCCGCATGATCCTTGCCCGCGACGAGGACGAGCGCCTCGCCGCGCTGGACGAGCTTGCGCCGATGCAGCAAGGTGACTTCGAGGGGATCCTGCGAGCGATGGACGGACTACCCGTCACGATCCGCCTGCTCGATCCGCCGCTGCACGAGTTTCTCCCGTCGCTGCTCGATGCGTCGGTCGACGTCGAACGCATCCGCGAGCACGGCGCGGAGGGCAACCTCAAGGCCGCCGAGGCACTCTTGTCCCGTGTCAAAGAATTGACCGAGTCGAACCCGATGCTTGGCACGCGCGGCTGCCGGCTGGGGCTCCTGTTCCCCGAGATCTACGAGATGCAGGCCCGGGCGATCGTGCGTGCGGCACTCGCCGTCAAGGCTGCCGGTGGCGACCCGCGCCCGGAGATCATGATTCCCCTCGTTGGCTTTGCCGAAGAGCTTCGTCGCATGCGCGAACTGGTCGAAGAGGTAGCGAAAGAGGAGTGTGAGGCGGCAGGCATCGAGTTCCCGATCCAGATCGGCACGATGATCGAGCTGCCACGCGCCGCGTTCGTGGCCGATCAGATCGCCGAGCATGGCGACTTCTTCTCCTTCGGAACCAACGACCTCACCCAGATGGTGCTTGGCCTCTCGCGCGACGATGCTGAGGGCAAGTTCCTCCAGCAGTACCTCGAGGATGGCGTGATCGATTCCAATCCGTTCCAGACCCTCGACGTCGATGGTGTCGGTGCGGTGGTGCGGATGGGCTGTGAGCTCGGACGGAAGACCAAGCCGAACATCAAGCTCGGCGTCTGTGGCGAGCACGGCGGCGACCCCGCCAGCGTTGGGTTCTTTCATCACGTCGGCGTGGACTACGTCTCCTGCTCGCCCTTCCGCGTTCCGATTGCGCGCCTTGCGGCAGCGCAGGCGGCGCTCGACTCGACCTTCAAGGATCGGTAGGGCCAAATGGCAGTCACGCTCCACGTCGCACTCGACCCGCGCGACCCGGCGCCTGCCGACGTTGCCATCGTGGTCGATTGCATTCGCGCCACGACGACGATCTCGCACGCGCTCGCAACGGGCTACGCATCGGTGACGTGTGTTGGTGAGGTCGCTGACGCGCATGCGGAGCGTGCCGAGGGCGTGCTGCTCGGTGGCGAACGCCATGGCGTCTTGATCGAAGGCTTCGATCTTGGCAACTCGCCCGCCGAATATGCCGAGCAGAAGGGCGATCGCCTGGTTCTGACGACCACGAACGGCACGCGCGCGATCCTGCAATCCGTTGACGAGGCGACCATCGTGCTGGTTGGAGCGCTCGTGAACGCGCAGGCGCTGGTCGACGAAGCGCTCGCGGCTGCGCCCGCTGACGGCACGATCGTGGTGCGCTGCGCAGGGGTGCGAGGCGAGGTTGCGCTCGACGATGCCTACGTGGCGGGTGTCCTGATGCAACGTCTCGCGCAAGCGTTGACTGGGTCGATCGCGACCGATGGCGCCCGCACTGCGCTGGCAATCGCTCGAGCCTATCCCGACGCGCTGACGGCGCTCAATGACAGCCAGAGCGCGCGAGATCTCGACGGCACCGGGCACGAGGCAGACATCGCGCGATGTGCGCAAGTCGACCTCCTCGCGTCGGCACCGCGCGTCACCGAGGCGCAGCCAGGCCGCGTCGTCGTCGCGCTCTAGTCGACGCTGCTGTCCGGAAACTTCTCGGCGAGGAGCACCTCCGTGCGTGCCTTCTGTCGGCGATGAAACCAGCGAAGCATCATCACGGCGGCGATCACGACAATCACGGCAAAGACGATTGCGCCACCTATGCCGACCACGTTTTCGACACGCTCGATCGACTCACCAAACGCATATCCAACTGCTGTTAGCGTGCACGCCCAAGTGATCCCACCCAGCGTGTTCCAGACGAGGAAAGTTCGCCAACGCATCTGACTCATACCAGCGATCCACGCACCGAAGATCCTCAGGCCAGCTGTCCAGCGTGCCAGCACCACGGCCTTCCCGCCATGGAGCGCGAAGAAGCGCTCGCCCCAGACGATGCCCGCCTCGACGTGGGTAATGTGACTGAGTCGATCGACGAGCCGGCGGCCACCGTAGCGGCCGATACAGAAGCCAATGTTGTCGCCGATAATGGCGGCAAGTGAGGCGACAGCAGCGACGGCGAACGGATTGAGGATGCCGCGTGAGGAGGCAGCGGCTGCGACCAGCAGGATCGTGCCGCCCGGCAGTGGAATGCCTGCAGTTTCGAGCATCAATGGGATGAAGATCGTCAGGTAGCCCCAGCTGCGGAGCCATTCCTCAATCAACCCGTTATCGAGCATTAGAGCGTGTCCAGGATCACGGCAATCTCAGGATAGGCTCGATGAACGGCCTTCGAGAATTCGCGGAGGTACTGGTCGTCAATGCCCTCGTCAAGCGTCGCCGCGTAGGCGTCGCGCATCTCCGAGAGTTCCTCGGCTGCCCAGTCGATCTCGTCGGCATAGTCGCCGTAAGAAGATTCGGCCTCATCCGCATCGGCGGCGCGGTAGCGCTCACGGGCGTCACGCATTGCCTGGAGACGCGCAGCGTGGTCGCTCGTAAAGATGCGTAACTGCTGATCGATCAGGTCTCCGAAGCGCTTGCGGCGAAACATGTCTTGGATGCTACCCGGGCAGAGGCCGTACGCTACCGACATGCTCGAACTCACAGCGATTCGCGCCGCGATGCCGGCCGTCACCAACAACGTCTACTTCAACACCGGTACCTACGGTCCGTTTCCGCTTGCGGTGCGAGATGCGATGAATGCGCACGTCGAGGGTGTCTGGACACAGGGACGCATTGGCGACGACCGCTATGCCGAACAGTCGAAGATCGAGGCGGATACCCGCAGTGCGCTTGGCCGTGTGGTGAATGCGCCGGCTTCAGAGATCGCGCTTGGTCACTGCACCAGCGATGGCCTCAATCTCGTGGTGGGTGGTATCGACTGGCAGCCAGGCGATCAGGTCCTGATCGGCGACTTCGAACATCCTGGTCTGACGGTGCCGCTGCAGGTAATGGGCGAGCGGCGGGGCATCGAGGTCATCGTCGTCCCAATTACGTACGCCGAGGATCCTGCCCAGGCGATCGCGGATGCCTTGACGCCGCGCGTCAAGCTGGTCGCGCTTTCGCATGTCGTCTGGACGACGGGTCGAATTATGCCGATTCCGCGGATGTCCGAAATCGTGCGCGCCCACGGAGCGGTCTTTCTCGTCGATGCGGCTCAGGGTCCAGGCTGTATCCCAGTCGATGTCCAGACGCTGGGTTGCGACTTCTACACCATCAGTGGCCAGAAGTGGCTGTGCGGTCCTTCGGGCACGGGTGGCCTCTGGGTCAATCCAGGTTCGCTCGATCGCATCTCGCCGGCCTTCCCCGGGTATCCAACGATGGAGAAGACGCCGGAGGGGCCACGGATGTGGGGGAGTGCGCGCCGTTTCGAACCCGGCACCGTCACCCACACTGCGCTGGTTGGTCTGACGACTGCAATCGCGTGGCGCGAATCGATCGGTGGCTACACCGACACCCATGCCGCTGCGATGGAGCTATCCGGGCACCTACGTGAGCGTCTCTCTGAGGTGTCGAAGGCGATTGTTTCTGACGTCGACGTGCCCTCGCCGTTCGTGGCGTTCGAAATGGGGGGACTGCCCGCTCCCGTCGTGGTGCGCAAGCTCGAAGACGACGGCATCATCGCTCGCTCGCTGCCAGGCACCGACCTGATCCGTGTCTCCGTTGGCTGTTGGAACGACCGGTCGGATATCGATCGGCTGATTACAGGTCTCAGCGCGCTCTAATCTCAGTGATCGCCGCTCAGGCCGGCAGGCCGAGCTCGCCGGCGATCGGCTGGAGGGCTGCGACGACGTTGCGAATGTGGTCGTCGAGCTCGATGCCCAGCAGCTCGGCGCCTTCGTACACGTCGTCGCGACTGACGCCAGCCGCGAAGGACGCCGTCTTCAACTTCTTCTTGACGCTCTTCGGCTCGAGACCCTCGAGACCGGTTGGGCGGATCAGGCCACAGGCGTGGACGAAGCCGCTCAACTCATCGCAGGCGAACAGTGTCTTCTCGAGCGACGTCTCGGGTACGACACCGGTGTGCTGGGCGTGCGCGAGGATCGCGCGACGAAACCAGTCGGGATAGCCGCGCTCCTCGAGGATCGCCTCGCCTGCCTGCGGGTGCTGCTCGAGCGTGGGGTGGATCTCCCAGTCGAAATCGTGCAGGAGTGCGACGTTGCCCCAGGCCGCCTCGTCTTCGCCACCTGCTCGCGCGTACGAGCGCACTGAGGCCTCTACGGCCAACGCGTGTCGGCGCAAGGCGTCGGACTGGATGAACTCGCAGACGATGCTCCAGGCAGCGTCGCGGTCGTGGACGAGGTCGGTTTCCATAGTGCGCAAGCGTAGCCAACTACCGAAGGTCTGTAGCAACGGCGTTTAGACTTGCACCTGTGAGTGATTCGCCGAACCGTAATTCGCTCGGCGACCTATTCGTGATCGAAGGCGGCAAGCCGCTCTCGGGTCGCGTCTCGGTCGGCGGCAACAAAAACGGGGCACTCCCGATCATTGCTGCCTGTCTCCTAACAGATCAGGAATGCATCGTTGAGAACGTGCCGCGCATTCGTGACACCGAGGTGATGGCCGAGCTCGTCAAGTCGGTTGGTGCCGAGGTCGAGTGGACAGAGCAGAACACGCTGCGCATTAAGGCCGCTGGCGAGATTACGCCCGAAATCAATCGCGCACTCAGCGTGCAGATTCGCGCCTCAATCCTGCTGGCTGGGCCACTCTTGGCTCGCTGCGGCTCGGTGCTCGTACCGCCACCTGGTGGAGACGTCATTGGGCGCCGTCGCATCGATACCCATCTCCACGCGTTCGCAGCGCTTGGTGCCGAGATCGAAATCGAACGTGACTTCATGCTGCGTGCGCCAGATGGATTGGTGGGTGCACGCTTCTTCATGGACGAGCCCAGCGTGACCGCGACCGAGAACGCCGTCATGGCCGCCGTCCTCGCCAAAGGTGACACCACGTTGATCAACGCGGCCTGCGAGCCGCACGTGCAGGACCTCTGCCGCTTCCTCGTAGCGATGGGTGCCGAGATCGACGGGATCGGCTCGAACGTCCTCTGCGTGCACGGCCGCGCCAGCCTCGGTGGCGCGCAGCACCGCATCGGACCAGACCACATCGAAGTGGCGTCGTTTATCGGCCTCGCGGCCGTCACGCGTGGCGAGATTGTGATTGAGGATGTCGAGCCCGAAGACCTGCATCCCGTATTGCACGGTTTCGAGCGGCTTGGTGTCCGGATCGAGCTTGACGGTCGCACGCTAACGGTGCCCGATGATCAGGACCTGACGATCCGTGACGACTTTGGCGGCCAGGTGCCGAAGCTCGAGGACGGTCCGTGGCCACAGTTCCCCGCCGACCTCACCTCGATTGCGGTTGCCGTCGCCACGCAGGCGCGCGGAACGATTTTGATCTACGAGAAGATGTTCGAGAACCGCCTGGTCTTTACCGACAAGCTCGTCTCGATGGGCGCGCGCATCGTGCTCTGCGATCCGCACCGCGCGATCGTGACGGGCCCTGCTCAGCTGGTTGGCGAGCGCGTCGATAG
>Ga0194048_10001127_pt1 | contig 13257 bp, 15 predicted proteins | sample JunL225m_MetaG_FD_161685 | JGI IMG/M metagenome (GOLD analysis project Ga0194048, IMG submission 161685) | Anoxic zone freshwater microbial communities from boreal shield lake in IISD Experimental Lakes Area, Ontario, Canada - Jun2016-L222-5m | ecosystem: Environmental > Aquatic > Freshwater >...
AGCTGCATAAGCATCTTCGCCGTTAATTCTCAGTAATTCTGCTTCAGCGATACACCCTGCGTAAGCATCAATATCCAAATAAGCGGAACCTGCGGTTACAATTTTCATTACATTCATAATAGCAAAAATAATGATTACAAGCATTTCTCTTTAAAAGCACCAGCCAAAATCAAACAAGATAGTTTAGTGTAAGATATTTATCTTGTATAATAAATCGTATATGAGTTTAAATTCTTCAGAAACGCTGGCAATAAAATCTGTTAATCTTACTAAAATTTATGGCGGCAAAAAAGCCGTTAATGGTGTGTCGCTAAGTATTAAAAAGGGCGAAATATATGGGTTTTTGGGACCTAACGGTGCTGGGAAATCCACTATTATCCGTATGCTCGTTACCTTGTCGGAGCCGTCGTCGGGTGACGCGTGGATTTTGGGCAGCAGTGTCACGAAACAGGAGGGCGATGTACGGTTAAAAATTGGGGTCGCACTACAAGACGCTGCATTAGATGAATCCCAAAAAGGCATAGAGCTCTTACGCTTGCAAGCCAATTTGTATGGGTTACGAGGAAAAGACGTCACGCAGCGCCTAGAAGATTTGACAAAGCTCGTCGATATCGGCGATGCCATTAACAAGCCAATCAAAACCTATTCTGGCGGTATGAAGCGTCGGCTTGACCTTGCTGCCGCACTTGTACATAACCCTAAAGTGTTATTTTTAGATGAGCCGACTACTGGGCTTGACCCGGTCAGCCGGTCAAGAGTATGGGATGAAATTAGGCGTTTGAATAAAGACCTTGGGATGACTATTTTTTTGACAACTCAATATCTTGAAGAAGCCGATCAGCTTTGCGATAGAGTCGGCATAATTGCTGGCGGTTTATTGAAGGCCGAAGGTACGCCAAAAGAGTTAAAAGCACTTGTCGGCAACGATATCGTAACTGTAAGCGTTTCTAGCCTAAAAGAATCAATAAATGCACGATTAAAAGCTATGAAAAGTGTGAAAAAGGTAGAACAAGAAAAGTCTACTCTAAAGGTCTACATGAAAGAAGCTTCTAAAAACATTGGAGAACTTGTTGAAGCCATAACATCTGATGGTTCGACTATTTTGGAGCTATCAATACGCATACCATCATTAGACGATGTGTTTCTGCAAGTAACAGGGCTACGCCTTAAGGGAGACGAGTAATATGTCAGAGCAAGTATCGATTCAAGCACGTCCCGCTGGCTTTTTTAGAGATTTGACTACTGTTGCGGGGCGCGCTCTGCGTGCTATCCCAAGGGAGCCTGAGTCAATAATTCCGGCACTAATAATTCCTTTATTCTTTTTTGCCGTTAACACTGGCTCGTTAAGTAAAGTTTCTTCATTTACAGGAATTACTGACTATAAAGCCTTTCAGATACCTGTAGCAATCGTTTTTGCCGTGACGGGAATATCCCGCGCTTCAGCGCTAGTTACTGACATAAAATCTGGTTATTTTGACCGACTCTTGATGACACCAATAAGTAGAGTCGCGTTACTACTTGGATTAATGATTGCCGACTTTGCTTTGGTGATTGCCCTCTCAATCCCAGTTCTAATACTTGGCTTAATCGTTGGCGTTGATTTTGCGACTGGTTTTGTAGGCATGCTGGCTTTTCTGCTAATGTCTGGCTTGTGGGGGCTTGCGTTTACTGGATTCCCCTACGCCATAGCCCTAAAGACCGGCAACCCAGCCGCAGTTAACTCTTCTTTTCTGCTATTCTTCCCGTTCTCATTTTTAACCACCTCATTTTTGCCAAAAGAAGCACTATCTGGATGGTTAGCAACAGCTGCAAAATATAATCCCGTAACATATTTACTTGATGGGTTGCGGGCAATCATTACCACAGGCTGGGAATGGTCAAGTATCACAAAAGCTCTAATGGCTATAGTAATTATCATGTCAATTTCATTTACGCTCGCATTTGTCGCGCTCAAAGGCCGCGTACGCCGTAAATAATACGCATCTTCGATTCTATATACGTATATAGAAAAAGACCCTCTTGCGAGGGTCTTTTTATTTGGCTCACACTAGCAGACACATTGCGAACTGCATGCGTCGACTTTGACAAAAACAAGCTAACAATAATTAAAGAAATATTAGTATAGCTGTATGCAATGCCATTACAGATGTTCGAACTATTTTTGAAGTAGTAATTTAGTAGTAGACAGCAAACTTTTCTTTGACGGTTCGCCATTCTCTAGTCTACTAACCAGCTCTTCGGGCTTGATCCATTCATAACCTACAAAGTCTTCTGGATTAAATTCTGGAGCATCATTTGATTTATAGACGTACAGTGCAACAAAGTAGTAAAGTTCGTTGTCAGGCGGAACAGTGCCGATATATTCTAGTTGGTATTCAGTGACATCTAGATTTAGTTCTTCCTTAAAACCACGGATAGTGGCTTCCAAATATGACTCTCCTGATCCAACATGTTCTTGCATACTGCTATCAAGTCCATTTGGAGCTATTCGTTTATCGGCAGTTCTGCGAGGTATCCATAATTCACCATTATCGTTTTGGATTAGTGCGGTAGCAGCCCTAATAAAACCTGCTTTAGTGTTTTCAAGTTCATTGGTTGTGCTTCTCCAAATAGTTCCTATAACGTTGTCGTCTTTATCAACTAAGTCTAGTAATTCGTCATTGCTCATTTAGTCATTATCTCACAAAACAAAAAGCCCATCTAGTGATGGACTATTTGTATGGCTCGGGAGGCCAGCTAGCGCACGCTAATCTATGCGCCGAGATCAATCTCGGGCATTAGACTAGCGACCGAACTGGCAACCTCTGCCAATTAGGAGGCCAGAATATTAAGATGTAATCGCCCCATTTGTTGCTAGGATTAGCAAACTGACGATTTAATGCTATAACCTATGCGGTTGTCGATCAACCACGTCCCTTTCCCGGCTTGTTAGTTTAAAAATATTCTCAGACGACATATATTATTTTTTCAATAATTAACTGCTTAAGATCTGCTGGCATAGGGGCATTTTCTGCATCGTTAAACTTCACCCAACAGTACCCGTCTAGTTCTTCGCCAAGTGTCATTTTGTCGATTTCGAGTCTCGCACAAACGAGCTCTTGCATTTGGCCATCAAATCCAGTGAGTGATTTCATGTCTTTACCCCACAAGTAGCTATGGATTATTTTTGGTTCGACGCTTAATAATTTATAGTCACCTTCTTTAAGATTCAGTTCTTCTGACATTTCTCTGGTGAAGGTGGCAAGCGTGCTCTCATTATTTTTACGACCGCCAGCAGGTAGTCCCCAGTCTAATATTTGTCGTGAACTTTTATGAACAATCAAGAAATATCGATCATTTCCGTCTTGTTTGATAAAAAACGCAACAACCGATTTTCTTAGTTTCATAATGCTTGTATCTCCATGAGGTACAGTATAATTAAATAGTATGTGAGTCAATATCCCGAAACGGAAGCTGATTATTTGTGATATAGACGGCACTATATTAGTAAATGATACACCTGTTGAAGGAGCTGTAGAGACCGTGAATATGCTTTCGCAAAAACATGACCTAGTGCTGATCACTAACAATACTACTACTTCGTAACAACAGATTTTATCTAGGCTTTTACAGCTAGGTTTTGAGATTAATCCAAGTAATACACACGCTCCTATTATGGTAACGATAGATCATCTAAGGGAGTTAGGTCATAAATCTGGTGTGCCTGTAGGTGGTGAAGAAATTATGTTTAGACTTTTTAACATAGAGGATATTAAACCTGTTAAGATTTCTATGTCAGAACAATCAATTATAGGATTAAAGAGGATTTTAGATGAACAAGGAATTACGCACCAATAAGAAGATAACAATCGAAGCTATCCCAGGTATACCTCATATAAATAAAGGCGATAATGTTAGTGACGTAATCATCAATGCTTCAAAGAAAGCAGGCTTCGTTTTTGAAGATGGAGATATACTCTGTGTTGCCTCAAAGGCAATCTCAATTTCTGAAGATAGGCTTGTTGCGCTCAACACTGTGAATGTTGGAAATTTAGCGCATGAACTTCATGAACGTATTCCACGCAAAGATCCTCGTACGCTACAACTTATCATTGACGCAACTGGCACTTCTGATTTAAGTCGCTTGGAGATTGCCGATAACTATGTTGCAGGTTGGCTGCCTAACGGTAATAGGTTGACAAGTGCTGGTGTAGATAAGATGGGGCCTGATCATGTCGTTCTCTTGCCCGAAGATTCAGATGAAAGTGCTATGCGCATCGGAAATTCTATACAGAAAAACTTTAATGTCCGAGTTGCGGTTGTCGTTACTGATAGCGATGGACGTGTAGAAAAAGCGGGGGCTACTCAGGTTGCTATCGGTCTTTATGGCCTCCCTGGCCTAAGACGTAGCACGACTACAGATGATTCGGGCTCAGTTAAAATAGCAGATGAAACCCTATGCGATCTTGTAGCAGCGTCAGCCGCTCTAATAATGGGTCAGCGAGGCACGAATCGTCCTGTGGTTGTAGTAAGGGGTCTGTCTTATGAATTTGATGAGAAAAGCAAGATTCGTCAAGCGCTAAGCCGTCCAGAATAAGCATCTATAATCTGATTTATAATCCGTGCTCATTAATCAAAGTCGTATTTTAGCTAGGCATTAGTATGACTCAGACCAGGCCAGCTAGCGACCGAAATGACAACCTCTGCCGGTCAAAACTGAGGAGGCCAGAATATAATCTCGCTGCTATATTTTTTGCTCGATTTAGCTTACTTTAATGTAGTAATATTCCGTATTTAACGCTACACGATACCGAACAACATGGGTACTGCCATCGATGCCATAATCTTTATTGTACATCGAGGATTCTAAAATTAATATGCCAGTTTGGTTGCTGTTCGGAGGTTAGTCGGGCTATCGGAATAAAAAGTGGGGTCTTGCGAGCCTGCTAAAAACAAGGGACAATAGTTTCGTAGAGTATAGTATTATTAAGTACGGTAAACATTTTATGATAATACATTTTGTAACTGGTAATGACAGAAAGATTGGTGAGGCTAGAATTGCGTGCAATCCGGCTGGGGTTGAGGTAATTAAATCTCCTCTTGATATTTCTGAGATTCAATCTGATGATCCACAGGAGATTTCAGTGCATAAAGCAAAAGAAGCTTTTAAACTACTGAAACAGCCACTTGTTGTTACGGACACACATTTTAGTATACCTGCGCTCAAAGGCTTCCCTGGTGCATATATGAAGTATGTAGTCGATTGGTTTAGGCCAGAAGACTTTATTTTGTTAATGAGTGACAAGCACGATAAGACAATTTCATTTAGTGAGAACATAACATACATCGACAAATCAGGGATAAAAAAGTTCAGCAAACAGTTCTTTGGTAAGATAGTTAATGAGCCACGTGGAACAGGTAATTCCATAGAAAACGTAGCAGAATTCGAAGGCTTTACACTTGGTGAGCGCCGAGAACAAGGAGGGTTTAGTCATAAGCCCGAGGATTATGTTTGGTCCGAATTCGCAAAGTGGTATACAGATAAATAGGATAATATAATTGCAAAAGATGTAGACTAATGTTATAGTTAGATTAGTTAATCTGAGGTCTACTAAATGCCCCTACATACAATGTTTGGATTGAACGGTGTTGGTAAAGATACTATTGCCAGTGAGCTCAGAGAGAAAAATAAAAATTTAGTTACAACAAGTGAGTCTAGGATGCTGATGTATCTACTTGGGATTACTGATGGTGTTACTACTGATATTTCAGTTGGAAGAGCGCAATATTCCCAACTGGAGTCAACGCCTCAAGAAAAAATTGTCGAGTTAGAACAGGGTGGTCCTATGGAAGAGCTCCTAGGGAGCATCGCTATAGGCAAGCAGCCGGTTCTAAATCTGTCGCATCTTGTTTTTGCGACTTATCTTGACGGCAACGTAGCATATCTTGAGAAATCAAAACCTGAGTGGTACGTAAAGTCAAGTGACGTCTTTGTGAATGTTGTTGCTCCGTCAGAAGTTGTTTTGCAAAGACGAATCGGTGAGTCTGCGACCAGAGAGAGGATAACTAGTGGCGAAGAAGAGATCATGCATCACCAAGCCTTGTGCGACTCAGAGTGGGATCGTATGCAAACACTAGGCCTACCTACAACTAGATTTGTAGTTGTAGAAAATGTCGATCTCGATACTGCCGTTCGGGCAACAGAAGAGGCTATTTATGGCAAATAACATAGCAGAGTTAATTGTAGACAGTGGTGCATATATTAATAATTGGAAAAAAAAGGAAGACTGGATTAATTTGCCAGATGGTACAGTTACCCCAGCCTACCTTTCTCTTAGAAGACTAATAAGTCAAGTAGACACAAAAATGGTCCTGAAAGATGCATTGGGCGAAAAAGCAAAAGAAGAGTTTGGTGACGTCGCATCATCCGTCATCGGCCTAGCTACTGCGGGTATCGTTTGGGGTGACGCTGTTTCGGAAAGACTAGGGCTTCCGTATGGATATGTCCGAAGTGAAAAAAAGAAATATGGAATAGGTAGGTTGGTTGAAGGCAATCCTCCCGCAGGTACCGCGGCAATACTCGTAGACGATACTCTTCACACCGGCACTTCTCTCCTTGAGGCCAAGATGGTACTAAACGAAGAAAAGAAAATTACAACTGTTGGCGCCTTAACCATTGCGTCTTTATACGCGGGAGGCTCGGATGCGTTTAGTGAAATTATTGGTGTGAAGACAAGGTCGTTGGTTGACTATAATCAGATATGTCAAGCGGCAGAGTCTGCAGGAGTACTCACCAATAGCCAACACGAAGAAATGATTGAGTACTACAAAGACCCCAAGGGCTATAAATTTAAATGATATTTGATAATGACTGATAGAAACACTCAAAGTCAAATGGTTTGGGATCAACAATGGAGTCTTGATCGCTCTAACATGTATCTCCCCGGCCAAGCTGACCTCGAACCCCCACAGGCAGTTATTGATTTTGCTGACATGGCTATTCTACATTTTGCTGACAGGCCTGCTAATCGGTTACGTGCACTTGATTTGGGTAGTGGCATGGGGAGGAACTCGATGTACTTGGCCCAAAAGTTCGGGTCAGTAGTCGGAATTGATTATTCGCGATCGGCCGTAGAGCAATCCAAAAGACTTGCCGACACACTTGATAAAAGTATAGATTTCGTACAAGCTGATGCAATTGGAGAATTGCCCTTCCCTAATGATACGTTCGATTTAATTATTGACTCGTTTACGTCGACCAGCATCCAAGGATCTGAAAATCGAGAATTATTTGCTAAAGAATGCGAAAGACTCTTAACACCTCAGGGACTTTTGTTAATGAGGAGCGTATCAACAGAAGACATAACAGAATCCAGGTTAATTAAGTCTAATCCTGGACCTGACGTAAACTCGAGTATTTGGCCAGGAACCAATAAATTTCAAAAGAACTATAGTGCTGCAGAGATACTTGAATTGCACAATGATCTTGAGCTCATCCGACTAGAAAAACAAAGAAAGTATTCTTATAAATTAGGCATGCATGTACCGGTGACGAACTGGATGGCGGTATTTGAAAAAGGGGCCACGAGTGAGTGAGTCTATTCCATCGATTGGAATTGTCGGAAATGGTATTACTGGTAAGGCTTCGGCGCTAGAAATTTCGGATCGTTTTGGTGAAAATGCTAGCATAATAATTTATGACAACTTCAAACCAAGCGTGACCACACGACCAGTTGCGCCAAGCCATTTAGGGCCAATTGGCCTCGAGGTTCAAAGTGGTAATCTATGGAATGGCTACGAGTTTGGTGATAGCGATGGCGGATTATATTGTGATGTTCGAGAGGATAAATCCAAAACTTGGTTAGAAGAATTTGCTAGACGATCACGTGAGGAAGGCCTGCTTGCCGAAAGACAATTAGAACTCTATTTACATAATCTTGTAGGAATAGAGCACTACAGATCCCATCCTGAGTATGCGCAGTTTGTATCAAAACAAGGTAATATCAGATTATTTAAGTCAGAAATAGCACTTGGTCGTGCTGTGGAATATCTTGGGCGAATAGCCGGTATATATATTCAGGAGCCTGAGATTTATACTGGTGTAGAAGAAATCAGGAAAGGCCTACCTAAAGTCGCCGAATTTGATGTGGAAGGATATGCTGGTGGAATTTACTATCCTGAAGACGCAACAGGAGATTCGCTGAAAATACAGGCAAAGATGGATGATGAAATAAACAAACGAGGCATAAGAATAATTTCATCAAAGATTATTGAAGCTGAAAGTTCAAACGCGGGTGTACGCTTAACGAATAGACTAGGAAAGAGTTATTTGCATGATTTAGTTGTTCTTGGAAGCGGCATAGAGAATGAGGACATTATGGGTGTTCCTGAAGATCAGAGGTGGTTATACCCTTTTGCTGGTAGGAGAATTGATTTAGAGCCGACAAGACAGCTTAATCTTGGGAATACTACGATAGGACTTGATGATGAGTGCTTCATCTTACGTCAGGCAAACGACGGCAGGATTCAGACAGGAGGAACTGTCATTATTCGTGACCGTGGGCACTACAAAGATAAGGTTGTGTTAGGTGACGATGGGCGGAAAGACGATTTTGTAACTGACGTATTGTCTGAACGTCTCAAGGAAAAAGTTACCGTGAAAAACATTCAATATGGTACACGGGCAATGACACAAGACGACCTACCCTCTTTACACAGCCCGAATGTTGACGGGGCAATATTAATGGCAAACCCGACCGGTCATCTTGGCTTTCTCCAAGCTCCTTCAATTGCAAATCGAGTTGCGGACTATGCTGAAGAATTTTTTGATACCAAAACAATCGACAGCGGAATCGACAATAAATTAATGCAAGAACAACTCAGAAGACTTTATAGGAGAAAGGGACCGAAGACACAGCCCTCACTCGATGCTGACGAACGACCAAAACCCAGGAGAGGAAGCAGGAGTAATTTTGTAGCCCTACGGAGACAGATAATCGAAAGTGGTCGAGGTAATGCAAAAAAGCCTATGACCGAAGAACAAAAAAAAGCGAGACGAAAAAAGAAATAAAACCATAATCTGTTAAGTCTAAATATTATACATGACAGACCAACCATTATCTGCTACGTTTAAACAAAACTCATAGACTTTTGTCAGTGTTGGTCGATTTCGCTATGGCGAAATTAGCGAACTGGCAACTTACCACCGACTGAAGTCGTTGGGGTTTGGAGGGCCAGTCGGGCCTTAGGAACGAAGGCCGGGCCAGACAGCGCACGCTAATCTATGCGCCGAGATCAATCTCGGGCATTAGACTAGCGACCGAACTGGCAACCTGCTGTCAGCTAAGGCTGCCAGGGTTGCCAATTTGAGTGACGTCTGGAGCCAAATAAAAATCACCCGCAAGGGGTGACTTTTATTTGGCTCGGGAGGCCAGACTCGAACTGGCAACCTCGAAGTTAACAGCTTCTTGCTCCACCATTGAGCTACTCCCGAATATTTAGCTACGATCGCTTTGTTAAAGCTAGCTCTGTAGATTATAGATTTTTCGGCTCACTCCGTCAATCTATGAAAACATCAATTATCTTTGACCTTTAAGCACGGCGTGAATACTACGGGTTTCGTCACGCTTTTTTAGCGACTGCCTTTTGTCGTATGTCTTCTTGCCCTTGCCTGCTGATATGCGAACTTTAATGTAGCGGCCTTGCGTCAAAATTTCTAACGGAACAATGGTGCGGCCCTGGTGTTTGGCGGCAATAAGTTTGTCGATTTCTTTGCGATTGGCTAATAGTTTGCGTGAGCGAGTTTGCGTGTCGACATCTATTGGTATGCCGCTAGTACCGTTGATTGTGGCGTTAATTAAGAATATTTCTTCATCTTTGACAGTAACATAAGCACCTCTGAGCTGACCGTGTCCCATACGCAACGCTTTAGTCTCTGCGCCTGTCAAACTTATGCCCACAACAATAGAATCGTCGAGCTCGTAGTCGTGGCGAGCGCGTCGATTAGTAATTTGTTTTGTCTGATGCTGTGAGTTCTTCTTCATAACGTCCTATATTATGTCAAATAACAGAGATAAAAGCCATTACATTAGTAGTTGTGGGTGGAATCAAGCTGCTGTAGTTCAGTGCGGGCGGCGTCCCATAAAGAAGGGTCGTTAAGCTTAACTTTTCGCCAGTACCACCACTCTGCCCCCCATAAATCAACAGTGCGCATGCCTGTGTCTAGGCCGTATTTAATGCGATCATGCATCTGTGAGGCTTTGAACGATTTGTCTTGTTCGGCAATAGTGGAATCTAAAATCCCATTTGGTGGCCATGCTTCTGTCTGCATCTCGTGAATTATCGTATTATTGCCAGTGGTAATCTCTGCTGCACCTGCTAGGAATGCATAGTACCAAGATGGTAAAGGATATTCGAAGTACCTTTTGGTTACTGTTCTGTCCCATACTCGCTTGTATATAGAAGCTCCGTTAATATCTGCTCGTGGCTGCCCTACTGGCCAGCTAGGGACGGCATTATTGCTCCTTGTTACAATTACAGGATGAGTCGAATCCTGGGACTTAACATATTTAAACTCATCTACTAATCTCTCGCGACTTGACGGTGGACATTGACCAAACACAGCCAAGAAGTACTCGTTCTCTAATTGATAGCTCTCTAGGATTGGATTATTTTTGTACCTAGCTATGACTGCGCCCATATAGGACTTAAGCTCCATGGACCATGTCGATTCAGGTAGATTTTTTGCCCAGTCTGGCATATGACACTCTGGCCAGCGTGGTTGTCGAAGGCCGATAGACAATGATACTTTACCGCCAGCTTGAGCGACTTTAGCGAACTGCCAGTCGAGGTCCGTGAAGTCGTATTGACCCTGCTGTGGCTCACCATAATTCCAGTAGCTGGTTAGACGAAATCGTCGAATGCCAAGATCATTAATCATGGCTTGCATAGTATCTTTAGGGTCGAGTCCGTAATATGTTGCGTAGCTTGGTATAAAAGTTACGCCGATCTTGAGCGGATCATTACGATGTTTGGCAATATACCATTGGGAGATGCCGTACATACCGCTAGTAGCAAAAATTACCAGTACTAGTAGGCCTATCGTCAGTTTTCTTAACTTAGAATGGTTTGGCAGGAGCCTAATAGGTAGTCGAAAGCCCATTAGTGACATCGGGGCTTTTAGACTACTTACCTTGTTAGTCTTAGTGGCTTTTTTGGTCGCTGCTGTTTGTTTAGTATTATTCTGTCTTTGCGGCATGAACTGTTATCCTAAAGTTATATATTTATGCAAAATAAAACACTTACGCTTACTATAGTTATACCAGTCTACAACGAGGAGCGCCAACTAAAAGCCTGTCTTGACGCTATTGTTTCTCAAACGGTAAAGCCTGACGAGGTTATAGTTGTCGATAATAATTGCACCGACAAGACAGTTTCTATAGCTAAAGAGTACAAGTTTGTGACTATTATCAAAGAATCTAAGCAAGGTCGCGGAAATGCTCGAACGGCTGGCTTTAATGCTGCCAAATCTGACATTATTGGTAGGATTGACGCCGACAGTGTGATTGCAACTAATTGGGTCGAAATTGTTAAATCTTGCTTTGTAGACGATGAAGTTGCCGGCATTACAGGTCCCGGCAAGACAAATATTGGTCCAGCCGCACCTTGGCTGTATATGACTTATTGGTCGCGAGTTTACTTCTGGGCGGCTAACGCCTATTTTGGTACAAAAATTCTATGGGGCGCTAATTCGGCCATCCGTCGTTCTGCATGGTTAAAAATCAAGGACAATGTATGTGTTGACGATGATTTAGTCCACGAGGACCAAGACCTGTCCTTGTTGATTGCTGGTGTCGGTGGGAGGATTGTCCAGATTAATAGCTTACTAATTAAAACACGTGGTGAAAGTTACGCATTTTTGCCAAAACTGATGCATTATCTAAATCTGACCTATAAAACTAATAAATTACATAAAAACCTAGGTACTCTGCAGCAACCTGAAGCAGAAATAATAGATCAGCGTCATATTGTTATTGGCAGCGTGTTGGCGTTTATTCCTGGGATTATATTTGTTATTGGCAGCGTTGTTTTGTTGCCTTTTAATTTGATAGCAAAAAAGCTAAGTCATAGTAAAAAATAGACCTAAAATTGAGTAGTACCGAAATCTTTGCTATTCTGACTTTATGTCAAATAAATCAAACGACATTGAGCGTAGCGCAATACCCAGCAACCGCACACATGATTTGATTGTTAATAATGTATTCCGTCCGATTACTAATATATATAATGCCCGAAAAGGTCATTTCTCTGAGGATGTCATGGATGGTCCGCGACATGTTGGCGCCAATAATCTGCGCGATATTGGCAGCACGGCGATATTGTCGATGGCTCATAGGTCAATGTTGGATCCATTAGTTATGTCGACTATTGCCATGGAAGAGGCTAAGTTGCGAATTAATATGATGGCCAAACCAGAGATCTGGGAAGTGCCTGTTATTGGTAAGACTCTTGGTAGAGTACTGGAGGCTGGTGGCACCTTCCCGATTGAACGCAATAAACCAATTACTGCCGAAAAATCCAAACACATTGCCGATATTTTTAATGCAAATGGCGTGCTTGGCATATTTCCCGAAGGTACACGGCAAGATACAGGCAGAATTATCGATAGAGACAAGCTCAACTCTGGCGTGGCAGTTTTGGCGCTTCGTCACCATGTCCCTGTGATTCCTGTTGGCATTGATGGTACACGTAAGGGTGACAGAGGGCCGATAGCCGTAGCAATAAATTCACCAATTCAAGTAGAAGAATTTGAGTTCGTCGAGCAAGTAGCCGGACAGCCACCCAAAGACATAATGCGCGAAGTTGTCCATGTCGTTGGCGGACGTCGTATAAAAGCATTGATGAACGAAATACACGCTGGAATGCAAGACGCCCAGACGGTTGCTACATATCTACGTAAAGAGTAGTTGATTATCTAAGGGGCGTCGTTAGAAGTGTAGCCGCCGTATTGATTGGCAGTTGGGGTGCATTTGTTCCAGAGGCCTAAGTTACCCTGCCTGGCTTGCTTCTGATAGTTGATAAACTCGTCCGCTTTAGTGAACGGAAAGCCGGTATAGGCAAAACCGTAACCTTGTTTGATTATTTCGGCATTTACAAGAGCTCCGTCCGGCAAGTATATGTAGCGCAGCAGTCGACCGTAACGGTCACGATTCGTGTTTAGTGGGTCGGCTTCAAGCCGAACTCTACCTCCCTGCTTTGAAATTATATTTTTTGTAAATC
>Ga0194048_10001128_pt1 | contig 13251 bp, 11 predicted proteins | sample JunL225m_MetaG_FD_161685 | JGI IMG/M metagenome (GOLD analysis project Ga0194048, IMG submission 161685) | Anoxic zone freshwater microbial communities from boreal shield lake in IISD Experimental Lakes Area, Ontario, Canada - Jun2016-L222-5m | ecosystem: Environmental > Aquatic > Freshwater >...
TGAAGAATAACGAGAACATCGAGCCAACCTGAGGCACTTGCAGAGGAATCCCCTTCGCCTTTGCGGCGGAAAGAAGCGTGTCACGCACGCGACAGCCGAGGACGTCGAGTCGGGCGTAGGGATTCTGATCGCGCAGCTTTCGGACCGCCGCCAAACCTGCCGCCATGGCAAGAGGATTACCGCTCAGCGTGCCCGCCTGATAGACGGGACCAAGCGGCGCGAGCTTGTCCATGATTTCGGCTTTTCCGCCGAAAGCACCGACCGGGAGGCCGCCGCCGATGATCTTGCCCATGCAGACGAGATCCGGAACGACGTCATGCAGGCCCTGTGTGCCCGCGAGGGAAAGACGGAATCCTGTCATCACTTCGTCGAAGATGAGCACCGTGCTGTGCTTCGTGCACAGTTCGCGGAGACCGGCAAGGAAACCGGCGTCGGGCAGGATCAGGCCGACGTTGGCCGGGAACGGCTCGACGATGAGGCCGGCGATCTGGCCGGCATTGGCGTCGAAGAGCGCGGACAGCGCCGGGAGATTGTTATATTCTGCGACCAGCGTGTCGGCCGCGGTGCCGGGCGTAACGCCTGCTGAATCGGGATTACCCTGCGTGAGCGCGCCGGAGCCAGCCTTCACGAGCAGCGAGTCGACGTGGCCGTGGTAGCAGCCCGAGAACTTGATGATCTTATTTCGGCCGGTGTAGCCGCGGGCGAGGCGGATGGCGGACATCGTAGCCTCGGTGCCGCTGTTGGTCATGCGGACCTTCTTCACCGCCGGAACGCAGGAAAGGATCAGCTCGGCCATCTCGACCTCGAGGGGGTTCGGGGTGCCGAAGCTCGTGCCGCGGTCGAGGGCTTCGCGGATCGCCGCGCGGATATCCGGGTCGTTGTGACCGTGGATGGCCGGACCCCAGGTCAGGACGAAGTCTACCAGCTCCTGGCCATCCGCCGTGGTCAGCCGGGCGCCATTGGCAGACTTCGTAAAGAAAGGCGTACCGCCGACCGAACGAAAGGCGCGGACCGGAGAATTGACGCCGCCCGGGATCATCGCGAGGGCGCGCTGGAAAAGCTGCTCTGAAGAGTTCACGATTCAAGACCTATTGAGTCGACCGAAGGGGGCAAGGTGAGATTAGGCACAACCTCCATGATTTCATCTCGGCGCAAAAAAGGGCCGTAGTCTCACGACCCCGACCCTTATCCCGTGCGACGAGTCGCGCTTATTTCTTCTCTTCGTCGACGACTTCGAAATCACCATCGACGACCTTGCCGTCTTTGGACTTCTTTTTGCCATCCGTTTGGCCGGCGGCATCGGCTCCAGCGGCTTGCTGGGCTTGTTCGCCCTGCTTGGCGGCATCGGCATAGATGGCCTGAGCAGCTTCCGTGAGCGGAGCGAAGATAGCTTCACGGGCTTTTTCGAATTCTTCAGCGGTAGCGCCCTCTTTCTTGAGAAGCTCTTGGCCTTCCTTGATGGCGGCTTCGGTGCGAGCCTTGGTGTCGCCAGGGAATTTCTCACCGTTATCCTTCAACTGCTTTTCACCTTGGAAGATGACAGCATCGAGTTGATTGCGGGCTTCGGCTAATTCGCGGGCCTTCTTGTCGTCTTCCGCGTAGAGTTCGGCTTCCTTGCGGAGCTTCTCCACTTCTTCCTTGGACAGACCGGAGGAACCCGTGATCGAAATCTTCTGCTCCTTGCCGGTGCCCTTGTCGGTCGCAGAGACGTGCAAGATACCATTGGCATCGATATCGAAGGTGACTTCGATTTGAGGCGTACCACGGGCCGCAGGCATGATACCATCGAGCTTAAAGGTCCCGAGCTTCTTATTATCCTTAGCCATCGGGCGTTCGCCTTGAAGAATCATGATATCGACAGCGGACTGATTATCGGCCGCCGTGGAGTAAGTCTGGGACTTCTTCGTAGGGATGGTCGTATTACGATCGATCATCGCGGTCGAAACGCCGCCCATGGTTTCGATCGAGAGCGTGAGCGGAGTCACGTCGAGCAGCAGGACGTCTTTCACGTCGCCCTTGAGCACGCCAGCCTGGATCGCGGCACCGATGGCGACGACTTCATCAGGATTAACGCCCTTGTGGGGCTCTTTACCGGCCAAGCTACGGGCGATTTCGATGATCTTAGGCATACGCGTCATACCGCCGACGAGCACGAGTTCGTCGACCTGGCTCATCTTGAGTTCGGCATCCTTTAAGCAGGACTCAAAAGGCTTACGGGTACGTTCGGAAAGATCATCGCAGACCTTCTCCATCTGAGCGCGTGAAAGCGTGACATTGAGGTGCTTGGGGCCGGAAGCATCGGCCGTGATGAACGGCAGATTGATGTCGACGGAATTGGAAGAAGATAGAGCAATCTTGGCCTTTTCAGCTTCTTCCTTCAGACGTTGTTTCGCCATCGGATCTTTCGAGAGATCGATGCCGGACTCGACACGGAAACCGTCGATGAGCCATTGGATAAGACGCTCGTCCCAGTTATCGCCACCCAGTTCGGTGTCGCCGTTGGTCGCCTTGACTTCAAAGACGCCGCCGCCGATTTCGAGAATGGAGACGTCGAAAGTGCCGCCGCCCAAATCGTAGACGGCGATTTTTTCGTCGCCCTTCTTGTCGAGGCCGTAAGCCAAGGAGGCCGCGGTGGGCTCATTGACGATACGCAAGACCTCGAGCCCGGCGATTGTGCCGGCGTCCTTGGTGGCTTGGCGCTGAGAGTCATTGAAGTAGGCGGGCACCGTGATCACGGCCTGCGTGACCTTCTCGCCCAGGTAGGCTTCGGCGTCGGCCTTAAGCTTAGCCAAAACCTTGGCGGCGATTTCTTCGGGAGCAAACACGCGAGGCTTGCCTTCGACTTCGCATTCGATGGCGGCATCGCCGTTCTTACCCTCGACGACCTTATAAGGAAGTTTGGAGGCGATGTTCTTTACCTCGGCGAACTTACGTCCGATGAGGCGCTTGGCCGAGAAGATCGTATTCTTGGGATTGGTGACCGCTTGGCGCTTGGCGGCCTGACCGACGAGGATGTCGCCGGTCTTGGTGAAGGCCACGACGGAGGGCGTGGTGCGTGCGCCTTCCGAGTTCGCGATGACTACTGATTCGCCTGCTTCCAGGACGGCCATACAGGAGTTGGTGGTGCCGAGGTCGATGCCGATGATTTTACTCATATGATAGATAGTTTGGTGTGCATCCTTATGGCAGGGTATGTGCCAATAAGAAAAAGCCTGATATTCGCAGATTTAGGGATTAAAGCCCATAAAACACCTAGTCGACACTGAGGCATTATGACAAACTGTCTCACCATGATTGACCGATTGACGCTTGAGGCTTCACCGTTGCCCTTGGGAAGCGGTTTAAGTAATTAGACCCTCCCATGTCGGACCGTCTCGACCAATCCATCCGCCTTCGTCGGCTTCGTGCTTCGGCCGGAATCCGGGCGATGCTCGCCGAGAATACCGTCGAACCGCGCCACCTCATCCAGCCGATCTTCGTGACCGAGGGTAGCGAGCCAGAGCCTATCGCCTCCTTGCCTGGGATCAGCCGCACCCCCCTTTCACAGCTTGCCGCCAAGTGCGCCGAATTGCAGCTCCTCGGAATCCATGGCGTCGCCCTCTTTCCTAAGGTAGACCCTACGCGTAAAACCGCCGAAGGTGCGGAAGCGCTCAACCCTTCGAATCTCGCCTTGCGAGCGATCCGCGAAGTGAAGCAAAAGACTCCCGGCACGGTGATCTTCGCGGATATCGCCCTCGACCCTTACACCACGCACGGCCACGACGGTATCCTAAACGCTGCCGGCGCCGACGTAGACAATGACCGCACCGTCGAAGCGCTTGTGAAGATGGCCCTCTTTACCGCCCAAGCTGGCGCCGATTTCGTCGCCCCTTCCGACATGATGGATGGCCGAGTGAAAGCCATTCGCAAGGCCCTCGATACTTCTGGCCACACGGGTACGGGCATCCTCGCTTATTCCGCCAAGTTCGCCTCGGCCTTCTACGGCCCGTTCCGCGACGCCGTCGGCAGCGCACGTCAGGCCGGCCATGCCCCGATCTCCAAGGCCACCTACCAGATGAATCCGGCCAATCGCCGCGAGGCCGCCCGCGAGGCGATCCTCGATGCGGAAGAAGGCGCCGACCTCCTGATGGTGAAGCCCGCCGGCGCCTACCTCGACATCATCCGCGACCTGCGCGAATCGACGAACCTGCCGATCGCCGCCTACCAGGTCTCGGGCGAATACGCTCAATTGCATGCCGCTGCCGAGAAAGGCTGGTTAGACCTTCGTGCCACGCGCGACGAGTCGCTCTTGGCCATCCGCCGCGCCGGAGCTGACGTGATCCTGACGTACTTCGCCGAGGCTTACGCGCGCGACTTCGCGGCGAAAAAGTAAGCCGATGAACCTGCGGCGGCTCACCTACGGCCTAGCTGCCGTCTTCGCGCTTATCGGTCCGACCTTATTCCTGCGCAACATCAACCTCTCGGACTGGGGAATGCTACTGGTCGAGCTGGGCTTTGCGCTCTGGTTAATCTCGCCCTTCGTCTTGATCGCCCTAGCGGTCCGGTCCGACCGTTTTTCGGCCACGGGTGCCGTCATCGCCACGATATTTGCGGGTCTCTTTGGTGCCTGGTTTTACACCGAACTGACCTTCCACTTCTACACGAAGTCCGACGCCCAAGACGGCATCGCGATGCTCTTCGTGGCTGCCTACCAGCACGCGATTATCATCCTGACCATGGGCCTATTTTTCTTCGTCGGCTGGTTTCAGGCCCGTCGCAAATAAAAAAGGCGCGGATTACTCCGCGCCTTCCTTCGCACCAGGCGGCTTCCGCTTACAGAAAGAGCGGCTTGATGTGGCGGTCAAAGAGATTGCCGGTCACATTGCGTGCGCAGTCAGCCCGATAGGTCTTCAATGCATTCAGATAACGTGGCCCCATCTTGGCGGCGACCTTAAAGCCGACGTGGATCAGCTGACGGATATTAGCGTTATAAAGCGGATTCTTCTGCTCGTGCCGCAAAGCACCGACATACTGCGCACTCGTCCAGCCATTCACTTCCGCCACGGAAGGTAATTTGGAGCGGTCGATGTCGATGACCGTCGCATAAGGCAAGCAGAGCTCGTCCATGTGGGCATGGGCTTCGGCGTAGATTTCCTTAGCGATGACGAGCCCTTCCCCGCCCGCTTCGGCCAAGCCAATACATTCTTCCAACCAATTCGTCCCGGCAGTCTTTACGTGGACGCCCGCATTATGTTTCGTCAGGGCGCGGCGAATGGCCGGATAGATCGAGAACTTATCGCTGCCGCTATGCACGGAGAGCTTCAGGTTAGCCGGCAGGCCATACTGCTTCACGGCATGCGCGATGACGCAGAGGTCGTCGTTGAATTCGCGTTCGAACTGAGCGACGTCGCCTACGTAATCGACGCCTTTGTTAAATCGTCCCGTGAACTTAGGCGCAATTGTCTGGATCGGCACTTTCTCATCCGCAATCAGGGCGAGGATGATCAACAGCTCCGGAGGCGTCTGAGGATTGTCCGTCTCATCCATGGAAATCTCGGGCACGAAACGCCCGACACCTTTCACGGCGGCGATATGGCGATAAACCTTACCTGATTCCTGGACGGCGAGGAGGAACTTACCGGCTGTGCGCTCGACGTCGGCACGCGTGGTGGTGAACGGACGGTCGATGCCCGCGATCTTCAGGGACCCTATCAACTCTGAGTGACGATTAACGAAAGCCTCGACGGCGGCGGGGTCGGCAGGCTGGGCAATGAAGTCAGCGACATCGATCGTGAAGAAATCTGAGACCGCTACGAAACGGTCAACGGTCTTTAAACCGATGTGGTCAGCATCCAAGAAATACGGGGCGGTCCAGCCGAGAGCCTTGACGGCAGCGTCAGCGGCGGCGCGGGTGCTGGTCGGCTCGGAGCCGATGATATTGTGTTCGCGGTTGGACTTATTCCAAACCGGCACGATCTCGACGCCGAGCTTCTGGGCGGCGATGCAGGCCGCGAGTTGAGCCTCGGCTTCGTGGGCAAAACGATCGCCCATGCCCAATGAGAATTTACCAATCGTGAGAGCCTGATTTGACATGGTGCAGTTAAATAATGAGCCCCTACTTAAAAGCCAGAGACGACCTTAGCGCAATCCTTCGCTCCGCAAAATTCTTCCCATTACCCGCATTTGAGCCCGCCCAGCCTTCCGCTTGTCCTTGCGCTCACACCCCCCGTTCATCTTTACTCCCTGCTTACCTATGCACCTAAAGATTGCAGTACTCCCCGGCGACTACATCGGCCCAGAAGTCATGGCCGCCGCCATCCCCGTCCTTGAGTCCGTCCTGAAGAAATCAGGTCATACGCTCGAACATTCGACGCACGACGTCGGCGGGGTCGGCATTGATAATCACGGCAAAGCCCTGCCGGATTCTACGCTCGAAGCCTGTCGCGCCGCGGACGCGATTCTTTTCGGCTCGGTCGGTGGTCCTAAATGGGAAAAACTTCCGCCCAAGGAACAACCCGAGCGCGCCTCCCTTCTGCCGTTGCGCAAACACTTCCGCCTCTACGCCAACGTCCGCCCGGGCCTGCTACTCAAGAACCTTATCGACACTTCACCCATCCGCCCGGATCGCATCCCGAACGGCGTAGACATGGTCTGCATCCGCGAGCTTACCGGAGGACTCTATTTCGGAGCTAAGTCCACCACGACTCTTGCCGATGGCGACATCGAAGCCATCGACACCATGGTCTATCGTAAATCCGAAATCGAGCGCATCACCGACGTCGCCATCGCCACCGCCCGCGCTCGCCGTAAACAGATTACGCTCGTCGACAAAGCCAACGTCCTCGAAACCTCGGTCCTTTGGCGCAGAGTCGTCTCCGAGCGCATCAAAACCGCCGCTCCTGATATCACCCTCAACGTGATGTATATTGATAACGCTGCGATGCAGCTCGTACTGAAGCCGGCACAATTCGATGTCCTTCTCACCGAAAACATGTTCGGCGACATCCTCTCGGACGAAATGGCCGTCATCTGCGGCTCGCTTGGCATGATGGCCTCCGCTTCGCTCGGCATGGATCGAAACCGTCATGGTTTTGGTTATGGTCTGTTTGAGCCTTCCGGCGGTACCGCTCCAGATATCGCTGGCCAGGACAAAGCCAATCCCTGCGCTCAAATCCTTTCTGTCGCCCTCATGCTTCGCCATTCCTTCGGCCTCGAAGCCGAAGCCAAGACCATCGAAGCTGCCGTTGAGAAGACCATCGCCGAAGGTATCCGTACCGCGGACATCGCAGGCGGAGGCAAGGCCGTGGGCACGAAGGCCATGGGCGCGGCGATCCTCGCCCGACTCTAATCGTGGACGAAGCGGAACGACAGCGCGCGGCCGAACGTCGGCGGGAGGCTGTGTGCAGTCCGTTCATGCGCATCTCGCGCTTCCCGGTCGAAGTCGCTCGCGACCTACTCGACGCCGGTTATTATCGCGTCGATCAGCTGGCCGGTCGATCCCCGGAGAGCCTGCTTACCGAAATCAAAGCCCGCTCCAAAGAAAAACCCGGAGCCCATTACCTCCCGGCGTTAAAGATGGGCGTCTATTTCGCCGAGAGCGATAAACCGGACCCGAAGAAACTTTTCCTGGATCAGTGGTTGTGACCCGGGAAAGTCTTAGGCCGTTGGCTTGAGGGCTGTTTGACCCTGCGGCTGGCCCGCTCCAAGAGGAGCGCACAGGCTTCAGGGCCGGCGGATGGTTTACTTTTCATGACGCCGTGCGCGACATAGCGCTCTAGGACGTCCAGCGCCTCGGCGACCTCACAAGGGCCTAGCTCCGCCCGAACGGCCGAGGGCAAGTTCTCCACGGCGGCGAGCGCCTCGACACTGCTGTCAATGTTCATAATCCCCTTGGAAGCGAACTCAGGATTTCGCGCTCTCAGTGCGAGCCGAAGACAAGCGAGCAACGCGGGGCGCTCCGCATCGTCCATGGGCATGACTGCGACCAGTGAGGCAAGGGCCCGCACCATGATGTAATGGTAGGCTGGCCGGGCGTTGTGCGCGTCAGCCCAGCGTCCGGCTCTAGGTCCGTCAACCAACTGCCCAGGGTGGACGCCAATCAAAAACTTCTTCCGAGCGGCGACGAGGTAACGCCCTTCATGCGTGGCCTCATAAGCCTGGGCCAGCAACTGCAAGCTGAAGGAGTTATAATTCCAATTAGGCACCACCGGTGCGGCGGCCGCCCAATCGGCGGCTTTCAGCGCGCCTTCGAGATAGCGCTGGTCACGGGTCGCGGCGAAAAGTTCCAGCAGGGCACAGCCGCCCAGCCCGTTATCGAACTGCAGCCCACCATCCTCCGTTGGATCGGCGCTCACCCACCCCTTGCGCACGACAGACGCCAGCTGTCCGGACTTTTCCAAGCCGGCCAGATATCGTTCGCTCACCTCGAAGGAACGACCGGACCCATCGCGTAATGCCGGAAAGGGAATAACCCCCGTACCGGCCTCGGATTGCGCCCAGAGCATGAAGTCTCCGCATTCGCGCGCAATCGGTAACAACCGAACGGCAAGCTTGGGTTCAGCTCGAGCGACGGCCAAGCAGGCTCGGGTGATTGTCGCGGTCTCGCGGAGAGCGTGGTTGAGTTTCGCGGGATCAAGGCCGACCTTCCACCAGCGAATTTTTTCGATGTGATCCACATAAGGACCGAAAGCCTCTGCGACGCGATCGGCCGCGAACAACTCGCTGCCTCCGATAGGCGAACGATAAACGTCCTTCAGCTCTGGTAACCCGGCCTGGTCGCCAAAGATTCGCAGGGACTCCAACACGACGGCCCGAACCGCTGCAGGATCTGGCCCGTGCTGCGCCGAGACAAGCCTGGGCTTCAGATCTTGCAAGGCCTGACGCTGCGCTGAGTTTAACTCCTGCACCTGCGCCTCAAGCATACCCGTGCACATAAGAACGGCCAGGAGCAGACGCATGCGGAAAGGCTGGAAGATGCGCCGAATGCGTCAAGGCATCAACGTCAGGCGGAAAACCCGCAGAGGCTGGTTGACCCCTGTCGACCTGAGATAATAAAAGAAGTCATGCGCCCCATCGCCCTGCTTTGCCTCGCTTTCCTAAGCCTCTTCGCCCGCGCGGCGGACGCCCCGCTCACCTACGTCGGGACCGAAGGAGCCGGCAAAGGGAAGAAGGTCGTGCTCATCGCCAACGACCATGAATATAAATCCGAGGAAGCCCTGCCGGAACTCGCCCGCATTCTCGCCAAACATCACGGATTTACTTGCACGGTGCTGTTTGGGATCGACCCGAAGACTGGTAATATCGCGCAAGGCAACCCCAGCGACATTCCAGGCACCCAAGCGTTGAAGGATGCTGACTTGATGGTAATCTTCACACGCTTCCAAGCCATTCCGGTCGAGCAGATGCAACCGATTCTGGATTACCTCAATCGCGGCGGCGCGGTCATCGGCCTAAGGACATCGACCCACGGCTTCCGCTACCCGAAGGACAGTCCCCTCTACAAATATTCTTACGATTACAAAGGCGAAGATTATAAAGGTGGCTTCGGTCGCCAGATCCTCGGCGAAACTTGGGTCGGCCATTACGGCCCCAATCATAAATCCAGCACGCGTCTCGATCTCGTCGCCGAACAACTGACCCATCCTATCCTTCGGGGCGTGAAAAATGCCTGGGCCGAGATTGGTGCCTATAATGCCGACCCCATCGAAGGAAGCACCATCCTCGCCATGGCTCAGCCACTTAGCGGCATGACTCCCGACTCGCCCACTGACACGACCAAGAAGCCGATGCCGGGAGCTTGGGTGAGAAGTTATAAGTCCACCTCCGGCAAAGAAGGCCGGGTCTTTGCTTCAACCTACGGGGCTTCGGGTGACCTCGCCAATGACGGCTTCCGCCGCATGCTCGTGAATGCGTGCTTCTGGACGACGGGTCTCGATGCCGCCATCAAGCCTGATCTCGAAATCAGCCTCGTCGGCACCTTCAATCCCACCTGGCTCGGCACGTTCAAGCGCGCAGGAGATGCAAAACCTTCGGACCTGGCCAGCTACGACAGCCCGATCTTCCCGGTCGTCGCCCAGAAGCCGAAGTCGAAGTAAGCCTAACTGACAGCGTCGCTTGCGGAGGGGACATTCTACCTTAAGCTAGACGCTATGATTCCAACCGTCGTAGTTCCCGTCATGACCTTGGGTAACTGCGTCTTGTTGCCGCAGCAGCTACTGCCGTTGCGCATCTTCGAGCCTCGCTATCGTAAGATGCTGAAAGAAACGTTAGCCGGCAGCCGCATGTTCGCAGTGTCACAGCTGGATCAGGAAAGCCTTTCACCGGACAACGACGAACCACCCTGCCCTTTCACATGCGTCGGTCGTATCGTCGGCCACGTCGAACTTGAAGACGGCACTTCGCACATCATCCTTGAAGGACTTCGCCGCGCCAAGGTGATTAAGGTGAAACGTAAGACGCCGTATCCGCAGATCGAGATTGCCCCGGTCGTCGACGAAGCCTCAAGCGACTTCCTCGGGAGCACACGTGACATCGCCCGCGTCCTCGCCTTCGCCGAGAACATCGTCGGCGAACTTGGTGAAGAAGCCGCGCCTCTTATGCAGCGCCTTCGCGGACTCGCCAATCAGCCCGGTGCTTTGGCAGATGCCGCGGCCGGACACCTCGTCGCCGACGCCGACACGCGCCGGACCCTGCTCGAATGCCTTTCTCAAGATCAGCGCATCAAGGCCGTGGCCGACGAACTCGCCCGCCTCGACGCCCAGCGGAAGCTGGACGAACAGGGCGGCGGCGAGGAAGCTCGGGGGCTGAACTAACCCCCCTTAGGGATAGGGGGAGGGGAAGGAGCAGTTAACCTCGCTGCTTTTGCCTACCCCCATGCCTATTCCTTTATAATCCACCTTTCCTCTTGCGGTTTAGACTCATTCTAACTCTTTAAGCGATTAGAATGATTCAAAGTCTCAACGAACATAATCGAGAGGACCTCCAAGAGGCCCTGAGCAAAGGCGGCCAAAAGCTGACTCCGCAACGCGAAGTCGTCTTTGCGGTCCTCCTCGCCCAACGCGACCACCCCACGGTCGACGAGGTCTTTAACCGCGCCCGCGAGGTCATGCCCGGCCTCTCTCTGGCCACCGTCTATAACTGCCTCGAAACGTTCGTCGGTTGCGGCCTGGTCCGCCAGGTCAACCACGAGCGCGAGTCCACCCGCTATTGCCCCAACCTGGCCCCGCACGCGCACTTCCGCGATAAGGAGACCGGACAGGTCCACGACATCGAACTCCCGCCCGAGGTAATGAAGAGCCTCCGCTCGATCCTACCGCCAGGCTTCGACTCCGAAGTCATCGAGATCAGCTTCCTCGGCCGCGCTAAGGCCAACGACTCTCTTAACTCCAATTAATTTCTCAATGTCTGATTCATTTGTTATTAAAAACCTCAACGCCTCCATCGGCGACCGGCAGATCTTGAAGGATTTTTCCCTCACGATTCCCAAAGGTGAAGTCCATGCCATCATGGGACCCAATGGCACCGGCAAGAGCACTTTGGCCAAAGTCCTGGCTGGCCATCCCGACTATGCGGTGCAGTCCGGCGAAGCCTTGCTCGACGGCCAACAGCTACTCGGACTCGAACCCGATGTCATCGCCCGCGCCGGCCTCTTTCTGGCTTTTCAATACCCGAGTGAGATCCCCGGCGTCACCATCGCCAACTTCATCCGCGCCGCGATTGTCGCCCGCCAAGCCAAGGGCGCTCCCTTCGACGCCAAAGCCTACTACGCCGAGCTCTACGCCAAGATGGATGCACTCAAGATGGACCGCAAATTCACGGCTCGCTTCGTGAACGAAGGCTTCTCGGGCGGTGAAAAGAAACGCTGTGAAATCCTGCAGCTGATGATGCTCAAGCCGAAGTATGCCGTGCTCGACGAAACCGACTCCGGCTTAGACATCGACGCGCTCCGCATCGTCTCCGAAGGCGTCAACGCCATGCGCGGCCCGGACACGGGCTTCCTCGTCATCACCCACTATCAACGCCTGCTGGAGTATATCGTACCCGACCGCGTGCACATCATGTGGGACGGACGAATCGTCCATAGCGGTGGCAAAGAATTAGCCCTCGAACTCGAAGCCAAAGGTTATGATTGGGTAAAGACCGAACTCGCCAGCGCCTAAACGACCATGGCTGAAATCGACGAATCCCAGACCCAACGCGAAGCAATCGAAGTCGATCGCAGCAAAGGTGACTTCAAATACGAGGAGAACTACGCCTTTGACGCTGGCGTCGGCCTCACTCCCGCGACCGTGGACTACATCGCCAAGGTCAAGGGCGAGGAGGAATGGATTCGCGAGTTCCGCCAAAAATCCTTGAAGATTTTTGAGTCCCTGCCGATGCCCACGCATTGGGCTACGACCGACCTCGACAACATCCACTTCGACAAAATCCGGTATTACCTTTCGAAAGGCCAGAAAGCCAGCCGCACCTGGGAAGAAGTACCGGACGACGTCAAGGCGACCTTCGAACGCCTCGGCATCCCCGAGTCCGAACGTAAGTTCCTTGCCGGCGTCGAAGCCCAATTCGATTCCGAGGCGGTCTACTCGCGCATGAAGGAAGAGCTAGAGAAACAAGGTGTGCTCTTCTGTGGCCCGACCGACGGACTCCGCGACCATCCGGAAATCTTCCGCCGCTGGTTCGGCAAAGTCATTCCCGCCGGCGACAATAAGTTCGCCGCGCTTAATTCCGCCGTCTTTTCGGGAGGATCATTCATCTACATCCCCAAGGGCGTCAAAGTAGCCCAGCCCCTTCAGGCCTATTTCCGTATCAATGCGGAGAATTTTGGGCAATTCGAACGCACCCTCATCATCGCCGACGAAGGCTCCGAGGTCACGTACATGGAAGGCTGCACGGCGCCCAAATTCGAGACCGCGACCCTGCACTCGGCCGTCGTCGAACTCGTCGCCCTCAAAGGCGCGAAGATCCAATATATCACCGTCCAGAACTGGTCGGCCAATGTCTTCAACCTGGTCACCAAACGCGGTGTCGCCGAAGAAGGCGCCGAAGTCCGCTGGATCGATTGCAATATCGGCTCCCGTCTGACCATGAAATACCCTGGTGTCGTGCTACGGGGCAAAGGCGCGCGCGGGGAAGTCCTTTCTATCGCTTTGGCGAATGACGGCCAACACCAAGATACCGGCGCCAAGATGATCCATGCGGCCGATGATACGACGTCGAACATTATCGCCAAATCGATCTCGGTCGGCACCGGCCGCTCCACCTACCGGGGCCTCG
>Ga0194048_10001130_pt1 | contig 13248 bp, 14 predicted proteins | sample JunL225m_MetaG_FD_161685 | JGI IMG/M metagenome (GOLD analysis project Ga0194048, IMG submission 161685) | Anoxic zone freshwater microbial communities from boreal shield lake in IISD Experimental Lakes Area, Ontario, Canada - Jun2016-L222-5m | ecosystem: Environmental > Aquatic > Freshwater >...
GTGCCATGGGTCTCCGTCTCGCCACAAATGCAGTACACGTTGCGGGAGCTCGATCGTCACCGAATGTTGCCGGCTGGCCTTGCTGTTGTTGCGCTCGTGGCTGGACTGCTTGCCGTGATGCTGTCCAAGCGCCGCGGTTTTGCGTTGCTCGTGCTCGGGATTGCGCTTGCTGCTGCGGCCTTCCTCCTGCGTCCAATTGCGACCACGGCTTCGGGTCTGTTCATCAACCGCGGCTCGCAAGGCGGTTCTGCCTCATCACTCGCACCGACCGTTGTTGAACAGGTCTTTACAGGCTGGTCGGCGGTCAGTGGCGCGCTGATTGCAATCGGGCTTGCGCTCGCCCTGGCCGGCGCTGTGCTCAGCCTCCGTCGTCGCGCCTAGGGCGTCGGCGGCAAGAAGGCGACACTCTCGGCATCAACGACGTGTGCGCCGCCATCGACAGTGATGGTGGCACCGTTGATACCGCTTGCCTTCTGCGATAGGAGCCACGCAATCGTTTCGGCGACTTCATCGGCGCTTGCTGGACGGCGATCCGGAGCAAGGCTTGTCGCCGCTGCATAGGCGTCATCGAGACCGCCGTGTGCGGCAGCAAGTTCACCGAGCGCGTCGTCTGCCATCGGGGTTCGCACCCAGCCAGGGCAGACAACGTTCGAGCGCACGCCATGGGGTCCGTGATCGACTGCGAGACAACGCGTCAGTTGGATCGCGCCCGCTTTGGCCGACGAATAGGCGATTGATGCAGGTCCCGCGCGCAGTCCTGCGAGACTCGACACGATCACGATCGAACCGCCGTTTGTCGTCAGTTCGGGAAGGCACGCCTGTGCCGCAAGAAACGGTGCGGTCAGGTTGGTACGCAACACGCCGTCCCAGCCTTCGAGGGTCTGGGTCAGCGCAGTTCCGGACTTTCCCGAGCCGGCACAACAGACGAGTCCACGCAGGGTGCCGCCGGCTGCCGTCAGGTGAGCGACGGCGGTCGCCAGATGTTCGGCATCAGCAGCATCGCCAGACAACGCAATGCCACCGGTCTCGAAGGCCACCTGGGTGAGTGGCTCGGCGCGGCGACCGACCAGGCCAACAAGCCAGCCTTCGTCCGCGAGTAGACGCGCGGTCGCAGCACCGATCCCGGAACCACCACCGGTAATCAGCGCCGCGGGTCGCATCGTCTACTGCTCGTGTCGAACGGGGTTCGAGAGCGTGCCGACGCCAGAGACGGTCACCTCAACGGTTTCGCCGTCTCGGAGATAGCGCTTCGGCTCACGGCCGTCGCCCACACCGCCGGGCGTGCCGGTTGCGATCACGTCGCCTGGTTCGAGTGTGGTTCCACGACTCACATACTCAATAATCTGCGCCACGGAGAAGATCAGATTGCGGGTGTTGCTGCTCTGAAGCACTTCGCCAGCGATCGTCGTCGAAACGTCGAGGTTGCCGAGATCGACTCCCTCCATGCTTGCGACGGCGGGTCCCAGGGGACCAAAGGTGTCGAAGCTCTTGCCGTAGACGAACTGACGCAATGGTGTTTCGAGCTGAGCGCGACGGCCTGAAACATCGTTGATAGCTGTGTAGCCACCGACCGCGTCGAGCGCGTTATCGAGTGTTGCTCGGAACGTGCGCTTGCCGATAATGACCGCAAGCTCTGCTTCGTAATCGGGGCGCGTCTCTTCGCGCGGCACGACGATCGTTTGGCCCGACCCGATCAGTGCCGACGGAAACTTGGCAAAGACGACTGGCACTTCCGGAATATCGAGCTCGGACTCTTCAGCATGGTCGCGATAGTTGAGACCGATCGCAATCAGTTTGCCGGGGTGCACCGGGTGGAGCAGCTGGACGCTATCAACCGCGTGTGTCGTGCCAGCGGCAGCAGCAATGCTGCTCCACGCCTCGGGGGTCGAGTCGAAACCAATCGCGGGAGCGGCGCCAGCGTCTGTGATCTGGTCGCCGTCGAGGCGTCCTAGTCGCACATCGCCACTCGTTGTTGCAAAGCGCACAGCCAGCATGCTGACTCCAATCTGTAGGGGTACAACTCTTGATGAGTATCATGTCAGCCAATCGCTGCACGGTGTAGCGACAGTTGGGGGGAGGACCCCGGATGGCCACAGTTCAGGAACTCGAAGCCGCGGGTGTGCGCATCTTGCGTCTCGTCTATGCCGATCTTCATGGCAAGCAGCGCGGCAAGGACGTGCTCTTGGAGCGCGCCGGCCACGCGATCTCCCACGGCAAGCCGTTCGTCGAGGCCGTCATGACCATCGACAACAACCACAACATCGTCAGTGGTGAGGCCGAGGGCTTCCGGGATCTCCTGGCCATGCCGGATCTGAAGACCGCTCGCATCAATCCATTGGACCCTGAGGTGGCAGTCGTTCTCTGCGACCTCTCGTCCGTTCCGAGCCACCGCCCATCGGGGCTCGACTCGCGTGGTGCGCTCAAGCGCGTCTGCGCCCGGTACGCGAAACTCGGCCTGACACCCGTTGTCGCCCACGAGCTCGAGTTCTATCTGCTTGAACGCGATGCCGAGGCGATTGGCGGTCTGCGCCCGATGACGATGCGGGATTCGAGCGTGTACACGGTTGGACCACTGGCAGACCCCACTGGGATTGTTCGTGCGATGTTCGACGCCTGTGAGGCGTTCCAGCTGGAGCCGATCTCGATGGCGCAGGAGTACGGCCACTCGCAAAACGAGATCAACCTCACACACGGCGAGGCAGTCGAGGCCACCGATCGCGCCTTCCTCTTCAAGGCCCTGGTCAAGCAGATCGCAGATATGGACGGCATCGTCGCGACGTTTATGGGCATGCCCGTCGACGAAGATGAGTGCTCTGGGTATCACCTGCACGCCTCGTTGGTCGACAAGGCCGGCAAGAACGTCTTTGACGCTCCGCGCGCGCAAGACGGTTTGTCCGTCATTGCTCATCAGTTCATCGCTGGTGTGATCGAGCATGCCCCGGCAATGGCTGGGTTGCTCAATCCGACCGTCAACTCCTACAAACGCATCATCAACGGTGGTCTATCGCCGAAGTTTGCGAACTGGGGCCATGACAACCGGATGGCGATGTTGCGCATCTGCGAAGAGCGCGGTCCCGCTGCACGCGCCGAGGTACGTTCGGGCGACGGCGCGGCGAATCCTTATCTGATCGCGACGGCAATCCTCGCCGCTGGTCTCGACGGGATTGAGCGCAAGCTCAAGTCACCGAAGCCAGTCGTGGGCAATTTCTACGAAGGGCCCGCAGCGGCGATGGGTGCCCAATTGCCAACCTCGCTGGGCGCTGCGCTTGACGCGCTCGAGGCCGATACACGACTCGTCAAGTTGGTTGGTCCGGCCCTGATCGAGACGTTCCTGGCAATCAAGCGCTACGAACTTGGTCGTTGGGAGGCGCAACAGAACCGCCTCACAGCCTGGGAGCTCGAGGAGTACGCCGAGGCGCTCTAGGCGATCAACGTCGTTTAGGGGTCTGACCCCAAAGCAACGTTGATCGTCAGGACTGTGCGCAGGGGCCAGCTTGGGCCGCGTCAGCTTCGGCCTCGGAGAAGCCGGACTCGAGCAAAATCTCGCGTGTGTGTTCCCCAAGCAGTGGGGGGTGCATCGGGGAGGTCAGGTGATCGCCGTTGAAGGCGATCGGTGAGCGAAGGGTGTGGATCGTCCCGGCCGTCGGGTGCTCGTGCGGCTGGAGCGCGTAGGGAGCGTTGGCGATCGCCTCCGTGATCGTGCGGACAGGACCACTCGGCACATCACGCTCGGCGAGGGCAGCGAGCAGGGCGCCAGCATCCCAGGTGCGCGTCGCGTCTGCCAGGAGCGGCACGAGCACGTCGCGGTTTGCGACGCGGTTTGGATTGGTGTCGAAGCGTTCGTCGGTGCCAAGGTCTGCCACACCGATCACATCGCAGAAGGAGCGAAACTGACCATCGGTACCCACGGCGACGACGACGTGGGCCGACGTCGTGGGAAACGTCTCGTACGGCACGATCGAGGGATGGGCGTTGCCGAGTCGCTCTGGGGTGATGCCGGCAATCGACGCCTCGGTCCCGCGGTTGGCCAACCAGGCCAGTTGCGCATCGAGCAGGGAAACCTGAACGCGTTGGCCTTCGGCGCCGCCGCGTACGGCATAGAGCGCGGCCAAGATGCCGTTGGTGGCAAACATGCCGGAGGTCAGGTCGGCGATCGCGACGCCGACCTTCATCGGCGGGCCGTCCTCAGCCCCCGTGACACTCATGATCCCACCTTCTGCTTGGATCGCGAAATCAAAGCCCGCCAGTGCGGCTTCGGGGCTGTCGTGCGGGTAACCACTGATGGAGCAGTAGACAAGTTTTGGATTATCAGCCCGTAGATCCTCGAAGCCGAGGCCGAGGCGATCGGCGCCGCCTGGGATGAAGTTCTCGATCACGACGTCGCAGGTCGCGGCAAGTCGGCGTGTGACAGCGATGCCCTCGGGATCGCGGAAGTCCACGGTGATCGAGCGCTTGCCACGGTTCGTCGCCATGTAATAGGTGGCCTCGCCGCCGGCCCAGGGCGGACCCCAGGCGCGGGTGATGTCGCCGCCGTCCGGACGTTCCACTTTGATGATCTCCGCGCCGAGGTCGGCCAGGATCATCGCGCAGTATGGACCAGCCAAAACGCGCGAGAGATCGAGGACACGGACCCCCTTCAGAGGGCCATCAATCGGGGCCGCGATCGTCATCTCAGCCGTTGAGCGTCTTGACGATCAGCTCGAGATGCTCGCCGGGCTTGACCTTGTGCAGCACGTGTTCGATCGTGCCATCCGGGCCGATGATGAACGTTGAGCGCTCGACACCCATGTACTTCTTGCCGTACATCGATTTCTCGACCCAGACGCCATAGGCCTCGGCCACGGCATGTCCCTCATCGGCGAGCAGGGGGTAGGGCAGGTCGTACTTGGCCCGGAACTTGGCGTGGCTGGACGGCGAATCGGGCGAGATGCCAAACAACGTGACGTCGAGAGCCTCGACGTCCTTCCAACCATCCCGGAGGGCGCAGGCCTGTGTCGTGCAGCCCGGAGTGTCGTCCTTTGGGTAGAAGTACAGAACGACGCGCTTGCCACGAAGGCTCGTCAACGCGACGGCGGTGTTGGCGTCATCCAGGAGGTTAAATTCTGGTGCAAGGTCATCGACGGTAAGGCTCATCCGGCTAGTGTACGCGCAGATGTCTCTCGTCTCCCGCCGCATAACTCAATCGCTGGCGGTCGCCGTTGGGATAGCAATCGTGTCGCTGAGTGCAGGGTGCGGCTCGTCCAGTCTGGATGGGCGCGTCTCGATTGTTGGTTCCACAACCCTGCTCCCGATGATGTCGGAGGTTGCGGGCAATTTTGGTGCACAAAACCCGCTCGTGACGATGCAGGTGCGGATGGCAGGTACCGGTGACGGCGCGGGCCTGTTCTGCGATGGTCTCGTTTGGATTACCGCAGCGTCTCGCGCATTGAATGAGCGAGAACTTGCTAGTTGCACCGCGGCCGGAGTCGAGTTCGCCCGCCTGCAGGTTGCCGACGATGCGGTCGTGTTGTTTACCCCTGCCCAGGCGAAGCTTCCGTCGTGTCTCACATCGGAGCAAATCTACGCGTTGATGGGACCAGAGTCCGCGTCTGTCGACTCATGGCGTGCCGCGAGCTCGATCATCCCAGGCTCGGGTAGCAACCTGCCCGATTCGACGTTGAACGTTGTTGGGCCAGGATCGGGTGCGGGCACGAAGCAGGTTCTGTTGGATTTGATCATTGGTCCGATTGCCAAACAGCGGGAGCAGGCCTCAATGTTGCGCGGAAATTATCACGCGCTGATCAGCGAGCAGCTGATCCCATCGACGACGCGGAGCGCCGTTGGTGGTCTCGGGTTTGCGGGGCTACCAACCCTCAAACAGGCGAGCGACGGCCTTCGTCCACTGGCGATTGACGTAGGCAATGGGTGTGTTGCCCCAACGGTTGAGCATGTGCACGACGGAACCTATCCGCTCGCACGGCCCTTGTATCTCTACGTCAACCTCCAGGCCGTAAATAGCCAACCGACGCTGGAGGCATTCGTGGATAGCGTTTTGTCGGATTCAGGGTTGGGCGCCGCGGCGGAGACCGGTGGTATCAGTCTCGACTCGGCAGAGCGGGACGCCACGCGACGGCACTGGCAAGCAGTCAAAGTCAGCGGGAAGGGCGACGGTTCGTGAATACCCTGACGCGCCTCGATGGTCCGGAGCTGACGCTCGTCTGTCTTGGTGGGACCGCTTTGTTCTCTCTTATCGCGATTTTCATGTTGCGCTGGTTGATCTCTGATCGGAGCCGTGAGCCGGCCGGCCTGACCGCGGCGGCCTATATGACCGTGCTCGGCAGTCTGTTTGCAATTTTGACGGGCTTCCTTATCAATACGGAGTATTCGACCTATCGACAGGCCTCCAATGCGGTCGGTGTCGAGGTCGCGGCCGCGAGCGAACTGGCCTACGCAAGCGCGAGTCTGCCCGCCGCCGACACGTCGCTGGTGCAATCCGAGCTCGCGAAGTATCTGATTGTCACGACAAAGCGCGAGTGGCCACATCTGGCGCATGATCCTGACCAGCCGTCGCCGGCGGGTTCAGAGGCGGCTCTACTGTCGCGACGAGTATTTTCGTATGGAGAGCGCTCGTATGTGGGCTCAACCACGAGCGATGCTATGCAATCGGCTGCAGTTGGTCTGACCGAGGCCCGACGGCAGCGGATCGTGATCGCGACGCAAGAATTACCGCTGCCATTGTTTCTTCTCGCGGTCATCAGCGGCGCGGCGTTGATAGTAGGTTCGTTGATCGTGGCGTTGCGCTCGGGGTCGAGATTCGCATTGGTTGCGGTCGGCGTGGTGCTCATTGTCGGGTTCGATCTCGCGGCGATTCTCGCCATCAGTGCACCGTTTGCCGGACCGACCGTCGTATTGACCTCGACGGGGCCGATCGATCAGTTCGTGGCAGAGCTTCAGGCGGGACAGTTTCTCCCTTGGGTGAGCGCGCGATGAGAATGTGGACTGGACTGCGGATCGGGATGCTCGTTGTGTTACTGGGTTTTGTTGTGGTCGGTTGTGGCGGAACACAGACGCAGACAAAGCCACTCTCTGCTGCCTGTGCGGAGAGTGGCAAGACCTGTCTTTCCATTGGGTTGGGGCGTCCGATCTACCTTGGCACTCTGCTGTTTGTGGAAGACCCCACGGGTGACGACGTTGCCCAGAGCGTGCGGATCGCTATCGACTATCTCGACGGTACGTTCGACGGGATTCCCGGGCAGTTGCTTGGCCACGACATCGCCATCTTGCACGAAGATGACGGCTGCTCGTCGGTGGGTGGGCGGACGGGTGCCACTCGACTCGCGCAGGAGCAAGACCTGTTGGCCGTAATCGGCACGTCGTGTTCGTCCGCGGCCTTCGGTGCGGCCGATGTCGTGCTCGCCAAGCAAAACGTCTTGCTGATCTCGCCTTCGAATACTGCTCCAGGTCTGACCGCGTCGGCGACGCACCAGCGAAACTATTTTCGGATCGCCTTCAACGACGTGCTGCAGGCCTCGGCGGTCGCAGATTTTGCCTATGCCCGCCAGGGCTGGGAGTCGGCGGTCGCAATCCATCGCAAAGACGACGCCTATTCGTCTCAATTGACGCTCGCTTTTTCTCAATCCTTGGGCGTCCTCGGGGGAACGTCACTTGCAGATCTGAGTTACGACAAAGAGCCACCGGCGGCGATCGCAGCGTCCGTCGCGCGGCAGGACCCGGACATGGTGTTCATCGCCGAGTACTCGCCCCGTTGCGAAGAGCTCGTCGCGGCACTCCGCAGTCTTCCTGCAACACGAACCACACCGATTGTAGTTTCGGAGGCCTGTCAGACGCCCGACTTTTTTGCTCTGCTCGGTAGCAAAGCCAATGGGATCTATGCGGCTGGGCCCGACTTCTCGGTCGTGCGGGAGAGCGCCTTCTACCGAGATGCGTATTTGCCGGCCTACCGTCGGTTGACCGGCGGCGATCCGATTGGGGTCTTTCATCCGGCTGCGTGGGACGCGGTCAATCTTCTGTTTGATGCCGTTCGCCGCACGGCTGTCGTCGATCCGAGCGGTGGTCTATCCATCGATCGTGAGGCCTTGCGAAGGGCGCTGCTGGCGGTCCAGGGGTATGACGGACTGTCCGGGCGCATCACATGCGAATCGAGCGGTGACTGCGCAGAGAGTGCGCGCATAGCGATCTATCGGGCGCCAAATTGGCCTGTCGTGCGAGGTGATTCGGCCAAGCCTGTGTTCAGTCAATTGAAGACGTTGGCAGAGGTCATGAACGGCGGCTAGACCGACGCTCGGGCATACTTTCGGTGTGGTGACCGACATCCATATCGGCCTTGGCGTCGTCGTGATTGCGATCAATCTGATCGCCGGCATCTGGGGTCTCTTCGTGTGGAAGCAGAAGCTTCCGGCGAACAAGGTTTACGCACAGGTCCTAGCGGCCTCGCAGACCGTGATCATCGGACAGGCTGTTCTCGGGCTGCTGCTCTTGAGTCAGAACCTGCGGGCGGCACAGCAGTTGCATTACGTCTATGGCCTTCTGCCGGTGGCGATGATCATCTTCGCCTATTCAGCGCGCGGCAAAGAGAACGGCCGCAACATCCTGATCTTCTCGATTGCGGCACTGCTCTCGATGGGTCTGGCGACGCGCGCTCTGATGGTGAGTGGCATTCTCGGCTAGGTGCCGGGTACGCTCTAGGACATGCCGCGTTCCGTCATCAACTGGATCGTCGTTGCGTTGATTGCCGCCGTGGTCACGGTGCTGCAGGTTCTCGCCGGCCCGGTCATTGCGATCCTGATGATCGCGATCCGCGTGTTGATCCTCGCCGCGTTTGTCTACTTTCTCTACACGCTCTGGCGCAATAATCGGCAGCGACTCTCGTACCTCTCTTTGCGACAGAAGCTGTTGTTCTATGGCGCGGGTGCGCTCTTGGTACTGGTCGTGCTCGGCTCGTTCCTGCTTTCGTGGACGCTCCTGACGACACTGCTTTTCTTTGCCGTCATCGGCGGCTGCGCCTACGTGATGTGGCGCGTCTATCAGGACACAGCTGGCTGGTATTAGGCGCGTCGGTATGACGCCCTAGCGTCAGATCGCTCCGAAGGCGGGTGGTATGGCATCTCGAACGTGCGCGGGCTGGTGCCATCGTCGAGGGTATGCGTCAGGGACAGGCCAGCGTCGAAGTGGCGATTGCCACGCTCTTGGTCATTGCCATCTTGGCGTCGGCGTGGGTGGTTACGTCGTCCGCATGGATTCATGCCGAGACCACGGTCTCCCGTGTGGCGGGTACGCAGGCGGGGCTGCGTGGACGTGATCCAGCGGCTGCCGCGCGTGCTGCGGTGCCATCGTTCGTGCGTCCAGCGGTGCAACTCCAACTCGCGCGCAACGCGGCAGTGACGGCTGGAGCGCGATGAGACGTCGCCGTTCGGGTCAGGCGATCGTCGAGGTGATTGTGCTGGCTCCGGTCGTCGTGGCGTGCGTGGCAGCGTTCATAATCGTGGTTGCTCGCGTAGCGGCGACGGCGCGCCTCGAATCAGCAGCGCAAATCGCGCTGGCAGCAGACGCCGCGGGAGAGCCCGTGAAGGCAGCGCTGAATGGGCGTGCCAAAGACGTCGTGATCGAGCCGCAGCGCATCGTGATCACTGTCGCTGCGCCCCTCCGAGATCTGAGCCTCGCGGTGCCACGGATTGTCCATTGAATCGCCGCGGGCAGGTGACCGTTGGCCTCTTGGCTGCGATCCTCCCGACGCTCGTTCTCGCCGCTATCGCGGTGATGTTCGTCGCCGTCCGGGCGAACACCGAGCGTGCTCAACGGCTAGCGGACGCCGCTGCCCTTCAGGCGGCGATCATGCCAAGCCCAGTCGTGGGTAGCGATCTTGCCGACCGCATTGGGTTGGTGGATGGCAGTACGTTAGAGCTGGTCTCGCGAGAAGGCGTTGTGACGGCCCACGTCGCGTTGCCGATCATGAAGTTCTGGATTCCCTTGGTCAAACAGACGGTCACCATCGCTCCTGAGGCGTGGTCGTCGGCGCGCGGAGTGACGCTGGACGACGGCGAGATGGGTGCCGTTCGAGTTGATCAGGGTCAGGAGCACAGCCTGCACGACTAGGATTGCTCTGTGGCACTCGGCGTCGAACTCATCCGCGAACGGGCGCGCCAATTGCCGAACGAGCCGGGCGTCTACGTCTATCGAGATCAGGTCGGTGACGTGCTTTATGTCGGCAAGGCAAAGGCGCTACGCAAGCGGGTCAGCTCGTATACGCGACCGGTGCGCAGCATGGAGCGACGGACTGCCGAAATGGTGATGCGGGTCGCCGACGTCGAGGTAACCGTCACAGGCACAGAGACCGAGGCGCTGTTGCTCGAGCAGACACTGATCAAGGATCTAAAGCCGGCGTTCAACGTACGTCTGCGCGACGATAAGTCCTATCCGATGATCGCTGTCACGACGGGTGAGGATTTTCCGCGTGTCTTGTTTACCCGCCGAGGCAGTCGACGAAACGCGAGACTGTTTGGCCCGTACACGAATGCGCGAATGGTGAGAGAGACACTCGAGGTGCTCAATCGCGTGTTTGCGTTTCGTCCCTGCGAGGGGCCGACCCCGGGGCGCCGTTCTGGATCGCCCTGTCTGGACTTTCACATCGGGCGCTGCACGGCTCCCTGCGTGGGGAAAATCTCGAAAGAGGATTACGGCACGTTGATCGATCAGGTGATCCAATTCCTCAATGGTGACACCACGACCATCACGGCAGCGCTCGAACAGGACATGGAGCGCGCGTCGTCGGAACAACGCTACGAAGATGCCGCTCGCGCGCGCAATCGTCTGGTTGCCGTGACGATGCTCGCCGAACGCCAGCTCGTTGATCGTGCCCACGACGGCGACGCGGATATCTTCGGCGTCGCGCTCGGTGACGAGCTGGCCGTGGTCCAGATCTGGCCGCAGCGAGACGGTCGGCTGACGGAACGCATTGAGTTGATTTTTGAAAATGCGGGCGGCGCGACGGTTGATGATCTCGTCGAGTCCGCGATCGCCGAGCGCTATCACGTGGGAGCGGTCGTGCCACCTCTGGTCGTCGTACCACTCGGTCTGGAGCGGCCACAGGAAATCGAGGCTTTGTTGATCGAGCATCGCGGGGCTACGGTCGAGTTGAGGATGCCTCAACGCGGTGAGCGGCGACGGCTACTGGAACTCGCTCAACGTAATGCCACCCTGTCGCTCGAGGGTCTTCGCCTGACAGACGAACGCAGCCGCACCCGTGGCGCCGACGCTCTCGAGGAACTGCGCGATGTGCTCGGACTCGAGTCGCTCCCGCAGCGCATCGAGTGTTACGACATCTCGACGCTCGGTGGCGACCATCAGTTCGCCTCCATGGTCGTGTTCGAGGCCGGCGTCGCCCGCAACGACCTCTACCGGTCGTTTGCCATTAGGCACGGCAAGTTGGACGATTACGCCTCGATGGCCGAGGCCATTACGCGGCGGTTTGCCCGTCTCAATGCCACCGAAGAGGATGCGTCGTTCTCGCAGTCGCCCGATCTCGTAGTGATCGATGGCGGCAAGGGGCAACTCAACGCCGCCACGGTTGCCATGGCATCGCTGGATGCTCCCCGCGTCAGTGTGATTGGACTGGCAAAGCGGATTGAAGAGGTGTTCGTTCCGGGCCAGCCGGTTCCGATCATGCTCGACAACTCGTCGCCGGGTCTCTTATTGCTCCGCCAGATCCGCGACGAGGCACATCGTTTCGCATTGCGTCATCACCGCCGCAGACGTGGAGCAGCGGCGACGTTATCGGTGTTGGAGACCTTGCCGGGCGTTGGACCGTCGCGCCGCAAGGCGATTCTGCAGCACTTCGGTTCGATCGACGCCGTGATGGAGGCCACCCCAGAATCTCTGGCCGAAGTACCGGGCCTTCCCGCCAAAACGGCTCAGGCCATCCACCAAAGCCTGCATCGTGTCGGCGGTCCGGCGCCTGGACGTGAGCGCGGCGGAAGGCATGTGGTGACGCGTGGTGGTGGGGCGGCGTGACGACGTTCTCGTACGACGCCGGACGGTGGGGGATTGGACTCCTGCGCTACGACGGCGACAGCCTGATCGAACACATCGAGCCAGGAGAGGCCCACATCGCTGCGTCGCGAGGAGCCGCACCAGTGGGAGCGGCCGAACTAGCTGAGCGGTTGGTGGGGTATCTCAACGGGGAGGTTGACGATTTCCTCGACATCGACTGCGAGCCTGCGATTGAGTGGGCCGGCCTGACGCCCTTCGAGTCCGAACTCGTGCGTCAGCTGCGGATGGTGCCATGGGGAGAGACCGTTTCTTATGCGGAGTTGGCGCTACTCGCCGGCCGGCCGCGTGCTGCCCGTGCGGCCGGGACCGCCTGTGGTCGAGGTGTGCTCAGCCTCGTGGTGCCGTACCATCGTGTGATTCGCTCTGACGGTCTCATCGGGGAGTACGGCTCGCTTGGACACGAGCGCAAGCTTGCGCTGCTTGAATTGGAGGCGACGCATGCGCGCTAATCCCAAGATTGTCTGTCTGGGCGGCGGCACCGGCCTCGCGGCGGTGCTACGCGGTCTCAAGCTGGCAGGAGTCGCGCCGACGGCGATCGTGACCCTGACCGATGACGGCGGGTCTTCGGGTCGTCTGCGACGCGATCTCGGCATGCCTCCACCGGGCGATGTTCGCAACTGTCTCGTGGCCCTTGCCGACGACGAATCCGTCCTGGCTGAGGTGTTTCAGCACCGCTTCGATCGGGGCGATCTTGAGGGGCACTCGCTTGGCAATCTGGTGCTCGCGGCACTGACCGAGGTAGCAGGCTCCTTCGACGCTGCCGTCGCGTTGTCGTCACACGTGTTGGCTATCTCAGGCAGCGTGCTCCCCGCCACGCGAGAGAAGGCCGTGCTCGTCGCCGAGATGGAAGATGGTCGCGTGGTTGCGGGCGAGACTGCCGTGGCCTCCGAGCGCCGCGCCGTGCGGCGCCTACGACTCCAGCCCGAGAGCCCAATTCCTCACCCCGACGCGATCGCGGCGTTGTTGGAGGCGGATTTGATCGTGCTTGGACCAGGCTCGCTGTTTACGTCGACGATTCCGCCGCTGCTCGTTCCCGCTCTGGCCGATGCCGTGCGCCACTCGTCGGCCCGCCGGATCTACGTCGCCAACCTCCTACAGGAGCCGAACGAGACGATTGGCTACGACGCGGCAACGCACATTGAACGACTCGAACGCCATTTGGGTGCCGGGATCGTCGACACGGTGCTCGTGCCCGTTACGCGT
>Ga0194048_10001132_pt1 | contig 13231 bp, 14 predicted proteins | sample JunL225m_MetaG_FD_161685 | JGI IMG/M metagenome (GOLD analysis project Ga0194048, IMG submission 161685) | Anoxic zone freshwater microbial communities from boreal shield lake in IISD Experimental Lakes Area, Ontario, Canada - Jun2016-L222-5m | ecosystem: Environmental > Aquatic > Freshwater >...
GAGCGCAGCAATGCGAATTTTCTTCGGCGAAATATTTGTTTTCGTTGCCATTAGAGCGCACCACTTCCTTGCGCAAAACCAGTGGAATCAGAGATCGAGGCAAGTGCGTCAACCAAGTCATCCGCAAGAATTCTTCCGACCGGCTTGTTCTTTTCATCGACGACAATAATTGAAGAGCCACGGTTATTCGCAAACTCATCGATAACTTGATCGAGTCTGGTGTTGATATTTACTGATGTTGGATATGGCGGGCCAATCAAGGTTGATAGCGCAGCACCTGGTTTTGCCGCTATTAGTTCAATAATTTGAATGTGGTCAAGGAGCTTTCCCTTAGCGTCAACAACAACAACGCCATCTGAAATATCACGCTCTCTATGTTCAACCAATAGCGCAAGAGCCGAAGCTACGGTATCTGCTTCATGTGTAATCAACATATGCGAAGTCATGATTCCGCCGGCAAGAGTTTCATCAAATTCAACAAGTTTACGGAGTTGTTTTGCAACTGAAGTATCCATCTCAAGAAAAATACTCTCGCGGTGGTCATCATCTAGGTCACGCAAAACTTCAGCACCTTCATCTGGCTCCATGCGTGAAATCAATTCGGCAGAACGCTCTGCTGAAAGACCTCGGAGCAAACCTTGTAGCTCGTCATCTTCCATTTCTTCTAGCGCATCTGCTGCGAGATCTGGATCAAGCATTTCAATAAGTGCGTTACGTTCGCGGCCCGCTAAATCTTCAATTAAATCTGCAAGGTCTGCTGGTCGCAATTGACCAAGTGCAGCGCGAGATTCTGTCGACCGAACAACACCAGTTCCATGTGCCAACGAGGCAACGTTTGCCCAATCAATAACATGTTCTGGAATTGGTCCACGCCCAAGTGCTCCTGGGAAGATTCGACGAATAAATGCCTTGAATGAAATATCTACACCAACTACTCGAATCTCACGATCAAGTGGCGCTAAATACAAGTCTGAAGATCTAACAACTCGGAGCCCATTAACATCAACGATTTGGTGATCTAAAACATCAGCATCCAATAAAGATTCACCTTCACGGCGGATAAATTCAGTCAAGTCAACTTTTGAAGTTGATAATTGAATTTCGTTCTGAGTTAACTTGGCAATTCTTGCGCCATCAATAAAAGATTTGCTCTGCCCAACTTTTACAATTAAACCGGAAACTGGTGGATAAGAATCTTCACCATGTCGAACAACAACATCAACAAGTCGTCCAATTTCATTTCCACCTTGATATTTAACGGGACGGCCAATTAAGCCAGCGACAGAAACTAGAGATTCTCTAATATTTTTCCGCTGAAGAACCATTTCACTTCGGCCAACAAGACGTTTAGCCACTGTGTTGATGCTATTTACTGGTGGCTTTTTCATAGCCCAATCTTAGGCGATGTTAGGAGATTGAAAGCCTTACCCCTACGAGGGACTTCGGGCGAAGAGTTATTTTTTCCACGATAGCAGCGAAAGCTTCACTTGCTGGACATGTTGGATCGCTTATAACAATGGGTTGGCCAATATCTCCACCTTCGCGCAGCGCTGGTGCGAATGGGATCTGCCCAATAAGTGCAACATCTGCTCCTACCAAACTCGAAAGATGTTTAGCAGTTTCAGCGCCACCACCAGTTCCAAATATTGCAATTGGCTCGCCACATTTTAAACATGAAGTGTCAGACATATTTTCGATTACACCAATTATGTGTTGCTTCAATTGATGAGCAATTCGACCGGCGCGCTCTGAAACTTCAGCAGCTGCAATTTGTGGCGTGGTAACAACAACGATTTCAGATGCTGGCAATAGTTGGCCAAGTGAAATTGCGATGTCGCCAGTTCCAGGTGGTAAATCCAAAAGAAGTAAATCTAAGTCGCCCCAGTAAGCATCGCTTAATAATTGTTCAAGAACTTTATGCAGCATTGGCCCACGAAAAGCAACGGCATCAGAGCGTTCAGGTTTAAACATCTCCATTGAAACAACTTTTACGCCAAATGCTTCAACCGGGATAAATGTCTGATCAATTGCAGTTGGTCGTTGCCCAACAATTCCCATAAGTCTTGGAATCGAGTGGCCATAAACATCCGCATCAAGAATTCCAACCTTTAGCCCCTTTTGCGCCGCCGCTACTGCAAGGTTGACCGTAACTGAAGATTTTCCGACGCCACCCTTTCCAGAAGCGATACCAATAACGCGGGTTAGCGAATCTGGTTGAGCAAAGGGAATGAATTTTTCTTTACCGCCATGCAATAACTTTTTAACTGCATTTCGTTGCTCTTCATTCATTACGCCGAAAGTTAAATCTAGCGAGTTAACTTCAGTTATTGGTTCGAGAGAATCTGAAATATCCTTCTGCAAGCGATCGCGCATCGGGCAACCAGAAATTGTCAACAAAATTGTTATCGATGCAACTCCCCCAGCAAATTCAACGCTCTGCACCATACCAAGTTCGGGCAATGGGCGATGGAGTTCTGGATCTGAAACTCCGGCAAGTGCAGTATGTATCTTTGCTATTACTTCGGCGCTCATAGTAAATCCGGATCTATTTTTGCTGATTTCTTTAGCTCTGCAATCTCAGCGGCAGGTTCTGCGAGTACTTCATTGATGTGCTTAGTTATGAATTTTTTAGGATGTAAATCTGTAACCTTTAAATCTTCGTAACCAGGTCCAAGATTTTCACGTAAATCTTTAGTTGCACCTTGGGCAAGGTCTCGGACCTTACGGATGAATCTCGCAGAGTCGACTGAAAATTGTGGCAATTTATCTGGGCCAATTAGTAGCAAGGCAAGGAGAATCAAGGCTACAAATTCGCCACCACCGATTCCGAACATTTTCAAATCCTATATCTACTGCGGTTACTTTGCCGCAACGAGTTTTAGCGTTACCTCTTTAGTTATATTTCCACGTTGATATTTAACTTTAACTACATCGCCAACGCTGTGCGAACGAACGCTCACAATAGCTTCGTCAGCTGAAGCAATCGACTTGCCATCAATTTCAACAATTACATCACCCGGAGCAATGCCGGCGCGATCAGCAGGACCGCCAGGTGAAACTGAACCTGGAGTGTTTGGAATTTTTGCACCTGTTCCTGCAAAGCGAGTATCGAGAGAGACTCCCATAATTGGATAGGTAGAACTTCCAAATTTAATTAACTGATCAGCTGTCTTCTTAGCTTGATTAATTGGAATCGCAAAACCTAATCAATCGAACCGCTTTGACCGCCGAAACTTGAACCTGTAGTTGCGATAGCTGAATTGATTCCTATTACAGCGCCAGATAAATCAACTAAGGGGCCGCCGGAATTTCCTGGGTTAATTGCGGCATCTGTTTGTAGCGCATTAATAAATGAGCTCTCACTTGTTCCGCCGCCAGAAGTTACGGGACGATTCTTCGCGCTAATGATTCCTGAAGTAACTGTTCCCGTTAAGCCAAGTGGCGAACCGATAGCAATCACGCCATCACCAACCTGGATTTCATCACTATTTCCAAGTTGTAGTGCAGGTGCATCCGTAACGGCAATCTTGATAACCGCTAAATCATAAGAAACATCGCGGCCAATTAACTTTGCGCCATAATTCTTACCATTTGCTAATTTCACAGTTATATCTGCGCCATTTGTGGCAGCAGCCGAAATCACGTGATTGTTAGTCAAAATATGGCCTGAGCTATCTAAGAAGAATCCAGATCCGGTGCCCCCGGTATTTCCGTTGCGAACTTCGATTGATACAACTGATGGCGAGACTCGCGCCGCAATTCCAGCAATCGAATCAGGTTTGCGTTCAATAACGCTCTTGGTTGTAACTAAATTAGTTTTGGAATCTAACGTTGCTGATGTTCGTCCAACAAAACTTCCGATTACTCCTGCAATAAGAGCCATCGCAATAGCAATTCCAAAGCCAACAGTTCGAGTATTAGCTTTTTTTACTTCTGCAGTTGTTACAGCAGGATAGTTAGAGACCCACCATGGGGTGTCTGGATTATTCTGGGAAGCTGACATAATTAAATTTTACGAGCAACTAGCGCGCCGCCGCCAATTGGAAGAAGTGTTGAACTCCATCTGGAATCTTCTTTTATCGCCTTAATTGAATCTCTGCGGGCGATAGTTTCAAAATCTCGTTGCGTTGGATCTACAACTTTTCCACCATCTAAAGCATTATCAATAAGTAGCACGCCACCATCTTTTAACAATCTAAAACTCTCTTGGACTACATCAACCATATCTTTTGGCGACCTCACAATCATTAAGTCATAATTTGAATCAGCCAACTTTCCAACAACTTCTATAATATTTCCAGTTATTAACCTGAATCTTTGCGCAGAAATTCCAGCCTCTTCGAATATCTCTTTCGCACTTGCTGAGTGTTCGCGCTCTGAATCAATTGAGGTAAGAGTTGCATCTTTTGGAGCACCGTTAAAAGCCCAAAGTCCACTTACGCCAGAACCAGTTCCAATTTCAACAATTGATTTTGCGCCGATTAAACCGACCAAAAAATTAATTAAGCCACCAATTCCCATTGTTGGATCAGGTGCACCGATTTCTGCGCCATTCTTCCGCGCTTGTTGCATAAAGAAATCTTCGTGTGGAAAATTTTCAGAGAAGGCAGACATATCTCCGCGGTTAATTGTGGTCATAGCGAAGTCAACCACTCTGTCAGCAATCTGACACCGAAACCTGTGCCACCTTTTGGATTTTCTCCGGAATCACTCTCGGATCTTGCGGGGCCAGCGATATCTAAGTGAACCCAAGTGCTCTTCCCTGCAAAATGTTCTAGGAAGAGAGCTGCGGTTATCGAACCGCCATTAAAATCTGGTTTCTCTGCAGTGTGATTGAAATCTGCAACTTCACTAGCAAGTGCAATCTTGTAATCATCAATTAGTGGCATATGCCAAACCCGCTCGCCACAACTCTGTCCAGCATCATAAAAACTTTGTGCCAACGAAAGATCGCGCGTATACATCGCGGCATATTGCCGACCAAGTCCTAACGTGGCCGATCCGGTTAGCGTTGCAATATCTACTAAGTAATCTGGGTTCAATTTTGCATCTGCGTATGCCAAACCATCAGCCAGAACTAAGCGGCCTTCGGCATCAGTATTAATAACTTCAACTGTCGTACCACCAAAATGCGTGATTACATCTGAAGGTCGTTGGGAAGTTGAAGAGAGTGCATTTTCGGCGCACATCAGCAATCCGGTAATTCTAACTTTTGGTGCACTTGAACCCATCTCAGCAATTGCAACAACGGTTGCGAGAACTGCTGCCGCACCTGACATATCGCTCTTCATTCCAACCATCGTGTCATAAGGTCGCTTTAGTGAAACTCCACCAGTATCAAAAGTGATTCCCTTGCCAACTAAAACAACATGTGGCCAATTCTTAGAACCCTTTGGGGCGTAGGAAATTTGGATAAGCCGTGGGCCAGGTTTAGGTGATGAGTTTCCAACAGCTAAGAGGCCACCGAATTTCGCAAGTGCAGCACCACTCTTAATCTCAAGCTTAAGGGCTGGAGATTTAACTTTCGCAACTAGTGTTTTAGCTTGGTTCGCGATCCATTGTGGATTTTTAATATTTGAAGGGGTGTGAATTAAATCGCGAGCCCGCCAGACTCCAGTTGCCAATATCTGCGCACTTGCGAGTTCTTTCGCAAAATTACCAACTAAATCAAAGCTAGCTGCCTTTAACTCTTTCACTGGTGCGCTCTTTAACCCCCAGGAATAACCTGCAAGCACAAGTGCAACTAGATGGCTACGTGCACCTTCTTTTGAAGTGACAAGACCGTTCAAAACTGTGGCACCAGAATTCTTAACCTTACGTGAAATTGCAGCGCCCGCTTTACGTAACTCTTCTGGCGTGGATGTTCCAACTCCAACAAAATAAATTCTGCTTAATTTACTACCTTCGGCATCTGCCGGAACTTCTAAGAGTTCGCCAGCTTTACCACTTGCTTCCGGCCATTTTTTAAGTAACTCAGTTAGGTTTAATCTGAAATATTTCTCAACCGCTTTTACAAATTTTGGGTTTTCAATTTCAAGTTCGATCTCGCCTTTAGCAAATGGAATAGCAATTGCATCATAATTTGAGAATTCGATTTCAGATTGTAATAAACAATCAATTTTCGGAGCTAGCGCCACGGTCGTTGGTTAATCCATCAAAGGCAAGAAGGAATTACTTCTTAACGAGAGAAACCGCTGCCTGTAGGGCATTGCCAAGATTTGTTGCTTCTTCAACATTGAGTTCAACTACAAGACGTCCGCCGCCTTCTAACGGGATCCGCATTACAAAGCTGCGGGCTTCCTTGGTAACTTCCATGGGTCCATCACCAGTACGAGGTTTCATGGCTGCCATGTTTTTTACTCCTTCATAATTCAAGCGGGGAACTAACTTCTAAAATCTGTACGGCATCCAAAAATGCAGTGGCTAAGTATCTCGTAAATACGGCTGTGAATGGAAATTGAAAAAGTCGGCCTATTGGCCAGGATTTAACGCGGAAAGTAGACGAGATTTGCCACTCGTGATAACGCTTTCAACTGCGCGTTCGGGGACCCCCAAGGTCTCTGCAATCTCTTTTGCTGACATTGATCGGATGTAATGCATTGTGAGAATAAAGCGCTCTTCCTCCGGCAAGCTTGCCAGAAGTTCAGAGAGTCCGCCCATGGGTAAAGGTTACCTGTCTTATTTAGACTTTTTAAGTTCTTTAATTACTTTAATTAATTAGAAAGCGTGCACGCACGGATTGCGCTTGGGATATCTGGGCACCAGGCCACTAATTCATTAGAAGTCGCACCGATAAATTCTTCATTGCTTAAGAAATCTAGTGAGCTTTTGAGTTGTGCAAATGTTCCGAAGGGATCGCATACAACAACTGGCTTGGCGTGATATCCCAATTTACGTCCAACCCAAATTTCAAAGAACTCTTCGAGAGTTCCAATTCCACCTGGCAACATAATAAAAGCATCTGAGATTTCTTCGATCTTCGCCTTGCGAGTTCTCATATTTGAAGTGATAAACATTTCAGTTGCTTCTGGGTCTTCAAATTCAATAGTTACAAGTTTCTCTGGAATTACACCGAAAGTTTTTGCACCACGTTCGCGCGCACCCTTTGCTGCCGCACCCATCATTGAAATCTGGCCACCGCCCCAAACTAAATCCGCGCCACTTGTGGCAATGGCAACGCCAATGTCGAAGGCTAGATCGATATATTTTTGGTCGATACTTGGTGAGGCTGAGCAATAAACGGCTATTCGCATAATAAAAGAAGTCTAGTAGTGAATTGCTTTTGGTAGCGTTATCTCATGAGAAGCGCCTTTGGATTTGGAATAGCCAGCACCGCGAACACTGGTGAAGTTCTAGATGTTTGGTATGACTCGATTGGTCTTGGCAAGTTAGCTGAAAATAATGGTCCAGATTTATCTGCGTTCATCGGTACGGATTCATTTCGCGGCGTGACAAAATCAAAGGTAGCAATTGAAATCGATCTTGATTCTGCCCCCAAAGATGTTGCCGATGCATATCTACGCCTGCACTTACTTTCACACCGCATCGTTAAACCGCACGGGCAATCGTTAGATGGAATTTTTGGAATATTAAATAACGTTGTTTGGACATCTGCCGGGCCTTGTTCAGTTTCAACTTTTAACTCTGTTGGTCCAGCGCTGCGCGCAAAGTTTGGAACGCTAACAGTTTTTGCGGTTGATAAATTCCCAAGAATGGTTGATTACGTAGTTCCAGAGGGCGTGCGAATTGCTGATGCAGATCGAGTGCGTCTCGGTGCACACCTTGCAAGTGGCACAACCGTTATGCATGAAGGCTTTGTTAACTTCAATGCCGGCACTCTCGGCAAATCAATGGTTGAAGGTCGAATCAGCGCAGGCGTTGTTGTTGGAGATGGAAGTGATATCGGTGGTGGTGCATCCATCATGGGAACGCTTAGCGGTGGTGGCAAGCAGGTAATTTCAATTGGTGAACGCTGCTTACTCGGCGCAAATGCTGGACTTGGAATCTCGCTTGGCAATGATTGTGTTGTTGAATCGGGAACATATATAACTTCAGGTTCAAAGATAACTTTGCCAGATGGCGCAGTTGTTAAAGCAAGCGAGCTTTCAGGTGCAAACAATTTACTTTTCCGCAGAAATTCAAAGACTGGTGCGCTTGAAGCACTTCCAAAAACTGGTAGCTGGGGTGGCTTGAACTCAGTACTGCACGCAAATTAATTTAATAAATCAAACCAAGATGATGGCAATTTAACTGCCGTTTTAAATATTCCAACTGGAATTGTCTTTGATTGCCCAGCACTAGAAAAGCCAGTAATGGTTAATACGCTGTTAGTTGCGCTTCTCGAACTTATTTCATAGCGCAAAACATCCGGTAGCCCAAAAGCTTTTGCCATGACTTTCTGTGAAACCTTCTTAGTCCAACTTGCATAATTCTTATTTATTGTGGGATCGATGCTCCATGGATCTGGCACATTTACTAAGTGTGGGATATCAGTTCCCCATACATCAATCGCGCGTTGCGTCATCCCCCCCGTTGAAGATGAGAAGAAAACGCTAATAGGTGCACCATCTATCGTTACGGCAAGTCCGTGTTCGCTATCAACTGCAGTTGCATCAACGGCAGCTTTCCACAATTGACCATATATGGCTTGACCCTCCTTTAAATATCCAACGAATGCTTGATCGTATTTAGAGTTATATACATGGCAGTCGCAAGCCTTCTTTAACGAATTCATTCGCATCATTGCGTAGGTTCGCGAAGCAATTACCTGGCTTTCAAGAGCGGCACTTGGCCATGATGAAGGCACCTCCGCTATTCCATATAAGTATTCATCATGCAATCTAAGTAAATTAGTAGCTTCGATTCGATAACCAATTCCGGTTGCCTTAACTGCCCGCAACTGAATATAACCATGGTTCAGCTTTATAGATTGGGTTCCAGATGTAAGAGTTAAAACTGAATTCGGATCGCTCCACTTAATAACCAAAGCCTTTGCACTTCCACTTGGTCCGGTAATTAATTTACCGACGATTGCAAAGTTCAATGGGGTGCCTGCAGCAAGCGGTGTTGAAACCGAAACCTCGTTGGTGATCGTTGCAAAATCAGGAGCTGGTAGTTCGATTTTTAACGAAGTGACTTGATGCGCAACATTCACGCTAACAGTTGCGGTGTCTACGACCGGAGCTACTTGGGCATCAGGAAAGTAATAATTAACAATTTCGGTCGCAGTTTTACCTTCAAGTGCTTGGCCCTTGGCACCATATTGACTTAGTCCTACGCCATGACCATAACCGGCGCCGACAAAGGTAAATGATTTCGGAACTTCGGCCTGAGCTTCTGAAGTTAAAAGGAAGGTGGAAATAGCTAGAAGTGCTAAAAACTTTTTCATTCTTCCTCTGCCATAAGCCCTTTTGGTGATGAGAGATATCCAGCGCCCCAGACCATATGCATCGTAAATAGAACTACTGGCAAAATTGCCTTTTCCGCAACACTTTTACCAATCCAAATAGCTCCAAGAATTAGTGAACCTAAATAAATTGCAAGTGGTGCGAGAAAAATTGGAGAGTAAGTAATTCCAAGAACAAATGAGAGAGTATTAATTGTTAGCGCGGTTGGCGGTGCGAGGTATCTCAAATTCACACTTCCGCTGTGGCTTCTAGAAACGGCACGGCGCCAAGTTCCGTATTGAAAATATTGTTTAGCAAGCGCCTTTAAAGTTGATCGCGGGCGATATTTAACAACTAGCGATGGGTCGAACCAGATAGTTCCACCGTTTTTTCGAAGTCTAAAATTTAACTCCCAATCCTGGGCGCGAGTAAATCGTTCGTCATATCCGCCAACTGCTTGCAGCGCAGTTTTTAGAAATGTTCCGAGATAAACCGTATCGGCTGGGCCAGCGCTTCCACCTACGTGGAATGAAGCAGAGCCAACACCAAGTGGCGAGCGCATTGCTGTTGCAACCGCTCTTTCGAATTTAGTTTTGCCTTCTGCGGCCATGATGCCACCAACATTTACTGCACCAGTTTTTTCGAGAACCGCAACTGCTTGTGCTAAATAAGTTGGCGAAATTTCTGCATGTCCATCAATGCGCGCTATCACTGGAAATTTAGATTTAGCAATCGCCGCATTTAATCCATTTGCAGTTCGGCCGGTTGGATTTTCGACTAAAACAACTCGCGCATCTTTAGCGGCAAGTTTTGCTGCAATTTCATTTGTGCGATCAGTGGATGGACCGAGTGCGAGGATTACTTCGAACTCACCTGCATATTGCTGGGCCAAGATTGCGCTGATGCTTTCTTCCAGGTGGCGTTCCTCATTTAGGATGGGCAGAACGACGGAAATACCCCTCAATCCGCCAGAAACCTGATTCATATCTCCAACGGTAGCGTTACCTCGCACTAGTATCGGGCAAATGAAGCTTAGAGTTTCCGTAATTGGTACTGGATATCTTGGTGCCACCCATGCGGCATGTATGTCGGCTATGGGATTTGATGTAATCGGCGTTGATGTCGATGCCACCAAAATTGAACTTCTAAGTCGTGGCAAAGTTCCATTTTACGAACCAGGGCTAGAAGAACTTCTGCAACAAGAAATTGCATCCGGTCGCCTAACTTTTAGTACGGACTTTCAAGCAATTAAAGAGGCAGATGTTCATTTCATCTGTGTTGGTACCCCGCAGAGTGAGAATTCATTAGCAGCAGATATGAAATATGTTGATGCTGCGCTAGATGCGATTGCGCCAATTTGTAAGCCAGGTTCGCTCGTAGTTGGAAAATCAACGGTTCCAGTGGGAACAGCGGCAAGACTTCGTAGCAAATTGCTTGCGATAAATTCAAAGGTAGATCTTGCTTGGAATCCTGAGTTCTTACGCGAGGGCTTTGCGGTCGAAGATACGCTGCACCCAAATCGTTTAGTTGTAGGTGTTACAACTGATGAAGCAGAGAATAAATTAAAAGAGATCTATGCCAAGAATTTATCTGAAAATACTCCTTGGGTTCGGGCGGATCTGCCAACTTCTGAGTTGGTAAAAGTTGCTGCAAATTCCTTTCTTGCTACCAAGATTTCTTTCATAAATGCAATGGCTGAAGTTTGTGAAGCCGCTGGCGGCGATGTCACAGTTTTGGCCAAGGCAATTGGATACGACCCAAGAATTGGAAGCAGATTCCTTCAAGCTGGAATTGGATTTGGTGGTGGCTGTCTTCCTAAAGACATTCGAGCATTCATGGCACGAGCGGGTGAACTTGGTGCTGATCAAGCACTGGAATTCTTACGCGAAATTGATTCAATTAATTTACGCGCCCGGCAACGAGTTATTGAACTCGTCCGTAAAGATTTATCAGATAATTTAACTGGCAAGAAAATTACAGTTCTTGGTGCCGCATTTAAACCAGATAGCGATGATGTTCGTGACTCCCCCGCTTTAGATATTGCAGTACAAATTGCTGCAGCTGGTGCCCAGGTAACAATTCACGATCCCAAAGCTATAGCTCCTGCAAAGAAGAGATTCCCCGCACTTGGCTTTGCCGAGGATGTTGAAGTAGCTTTGAAAGGCGCAGATTTAGTTCTGCATTTAACTGAGTGGAAGCAATATCGTGAACTTGATCCAGCAAAAGTTAAATCTCTAGTTGCATCACCAATAATTATCGATGGCCGTAACGCACTTGATCGTGAAGCCTGGATAGCTGCTGGTTGGAAATTTAGAGCATTGGGGCGCGCAAATTAATCAAGATGAATTGGTAAATATCGTTCTTGGTTTAAAAACTTGGGCAATTGTTGGTCTTGGTAACAATCCAGAACGTGCGGCATTTGGAGTTTCAAAGCTCCTTCAAGATAAGGGTCACCGAATTATTCCGGTTTATCCTCGTGCGGAAATAGTCCATGGTGAAGTGGGTTATAAAACACTTGCCGAAATTCCGGTGGAAGTAGATGTAGTTGATTGCTTTGTTAACTCAAATTTGGTTGGAAAAGTAGTTGATGAAGCTATTGCTATTGGCGCTAAAGCAGTCTGGTTGCAACTAGATGTAATTGATCAAGCGGCAATTGAAAGAGCGAAGAAAGCTGGGCTATATACCGTTATGGATCGCTGCCCTGCTATTGAATATCGAAAGCGCGCTTAAATAACTTTAGATCGCTGAAGTTTTATTGACCAGATACCAAGTGCAATAACAACAATTGCAGTCGCATAGCAAAGGGCTTCATATGAAAATAATCCGATGATAACTCCGCCAACTGCGGCGCCTCCTGCGCCCATTAAATTCATAACTAAATCACTCGCACCTTGTGTCGAGGGACGCATATCAATACTGACTGTTTCAGAAAGAAGGGTTGACCCAGCTATTAATGTAAATGACCAACCAAGCCCAAGTAAAAAGAGTCCGATTCCAAGAATGAAAGAATTGTGATGTGGAGCTAATCCCGAAATAATTGCCGAAGCAGTAAGAATTACGATTCCAATTTGAATAGTCTTTATTCGACCTATCTTGTCGCTGATTGTTCCAACAATTGGCGAAAATGCATACATACCTAAAACGTGAACACTTATAACAAATCCAATAATTCTCAGAGTTACATCAAAATGTGCCATATGGACCGGCGTCATAACCATGATTGAGACCATTGCTAGATGGCCAATCGCAACTGCAGCGATCGCAAAAAGTGCGACTGGGTATTTACGAATGTGTGCCAATGCCGCCCGAGTTGTTTCATGTTTCTTCTGTGTTAATCCGTCAGAAGAACGATTCGCCAATAGGTACGGATCAGGCTTCAGGAATAATTGAATAACGATTACAGCAAATGCAAGAGTTGTTGCCGCAATAAAATATGGACCTACTAATTTCGGCAATCCTAAAAACACCGCAAATTTTCCAGAAGGTTCCATTAAATTTGGACCAGTTACCGCTCCAATTGTTGAGCCCCAAACTACAAAGGATAAATTTTTAGATCTATTTTCAGCGGTAGCTAAATCAATCGCAGCAAATCTCGCTTGATAACCGGAAGCCGAAGCGGCTCCTACTAGGAATGCGCCAAGCAACATAAAGAATAAAATCTTTTGGGTTCCACCAAAGATTGCGAGTGCGGCGCCAATTACGCCAGCCGAATATCCGACCGTGAGAGCTAAGCGACGTCCACCGCGTTGCGTAAGACGGGCAAGAGGTAGCGCCATAACTGCGGCACCAAGAACTGATGTTGTTTGTGCAAGACCAGATAATCCCTCGGACTTTGTAATCGATGA
>Ga0194048_10001134_pt1 | contig 13224 bp, 11 predicted proteins | sample JunL225m_MetaG_FD_161685 | JGI IMG/M metagenome (GOLD analysis project Ga0194048, IMG submission 161685) | Anoxic zone freshwater microbial communities from boreal shield lake in IISD Experimental Lakes Area, Ontario, Canada - Jun2016-L222-5m | ecosystem: Environmental > Aquatic > Freshwater >...
GCCTGCTGCAGTGCTGATTGCCTTAGACCGGATGGAGAAGTCAGGCACTGCTACTGAGATTGGCGATAAGTCTGCAGTGCAGGCAGTTGAGAAAGAATTTGGCTTGCCGGTTATTGCGATTGCCAATCTTGCAGATTTAATGGCTTTCTTAACGGCGTCTAGTGATGCAGAGCTAACAAATTACTTACCAGCAGTGAAGGCTTATCGCGAGAAGTATGGGATTTAAGCGGTCTTGCTTAAATCTCTATTTCGCCTTCAAAGACCGTAACAGCAGGGCCTGTCATGACGACTGGCTGAGCGACATCATTTACTATTCCACCCCACGCTACCTGCAAGTCGCCGCCGCGCGTATGTACTTTGACTGGTGAGTCCAACATACCGCGACGAATGCCAGAAACCACCGCAGCGCAAGCACCCGTTCCACAGGCAAGTGTTTCACCAGCACCACGCTCAAAGACACGCAGTTTGATTTCCTTGCGATTGATGATTTCCATATAACCTGCATTGACCCGTTTTGGAAATGCAGGATGCTTTTCAATGAAGGGGCCTTCCTCATTTACTGGCGCACTATCAACATCACCCACCACTTGAACTGCATGTGGGTTGCCCATCGATAGTACGCTGATCCAGTCATCATGAGCGCCAGGATTGTTGCCAATCGGAAGCGCATAGAGCATCTCATGAAACTCCTGTTTGCTAGCTAAGCCATGCGCTTGAAAAGGAATATGGTGATGTTCAAAAATTGGTGCACCCATGTCTACCTCTACTTGCCCGTTTGGATGGGACTTGAGCGTAAGAACGGTATGCTCGACTTCAACCCGCAGAGGATTCTTGGTAGAGAGGCCTTGATCCAATACAAAGCGAACAAAACAGCGTGAGCCATTTCCGCATTGCTCTACTTCCCCACCGTCAGCATTGAAGATGCGATAGCGAAAATCTGTATCTGGACGAGTGGCTTTTTCTACTAATAAAATCTGATCTGCACCAATGCCAAATTGACGATGCGCAATTTTCTGCCATTGTTCGCGAGTGATGTTGCTCAGATCTTGATCAATCCCATTAAGCACAATGAAATCATTACCTGCACCATGCATTTTGGTGAAACGGAGTTTATGTGCGGGGTTGCTTAAATTCGTGCTCAAAAGAATTTTCGTTTAGTGAGTAGTGTTAGTTATAGAGGCTTGGCTCGCCAGGTGGCCTATGTTTGAAGCGTTTGTGTACCCAATAGTACTCTGCCGGTCTTTGGCGAACAAGTTCTTCGATATATTGATTTAGACGTGCTGTATCTGCCTTCATATCATCGCTAGGAAAATTAGGGAGGGGCTCACTAATATTGCAGGTGTAGCCTCTGCGATCCTCGTTTAGGGTAGTGGTCATGAGGCAGACTTCTGCGCCACTCAGTTTTGCTAAGCGCGAGACAGATGTAATGGTATTCGTTTGAATGCCAAAGAAAGGCACAAAAACAGAATCTCTAGGGCCAAGGTCAATATCAGGCGCAATAAAAATAAAGTTACCAGATTGAATTTCTCGCAGGAGATCGCGTAAGCGACTCTGCCTTTCAATCGATTTGCCGCCAAAGCGATTGCGCCATTCAATCATCTTTTGATTAAAAAAAGGATTCTTCATATTTTGATAAAGACCCGCACCTCGGGGCCAATCGTGTTGGCTCGCCAGGACGGAGAGTGTCATAAAGCCACCTTCAAGCCCAACAAAGTGCGGGTTGATTAATAAGCGCGGCTTGCGATCTCCTAAAGTAATGGCAGATTTGATCGTCACAATATCGGTAATTTGCTTGCCACTCCCAAGCCAGACGCGGCTTCTTTCGATGACGCTGCGTCCGAATAATTTCCAGTGCTCGAGCGCAAGGGAATGAATTTCCTGTTCGCTGAGATTTGGAAAACACATGCGCAGATTGGTTTTAACTACTTTTGCACGTTCATTGGGAATGTGGGCAGCAAGCCAGCCAAGGGCATAGCCAATATAGATTGTGAGCGTATAAGGAAGAAAGGCAAAGAGGCGCAGTAGGTTTAGCGCCAGAAAGTTGAAAAGGTTTTGTAGCCAGGTCATTTTCAGTAATGAGTTGATTAATTTATTTTTAATCCTGTGGTGGCAACTCTGCACCGGCGGGATGCTTGTAACGGTTATAAGCCCAGAGAAACTGTTCCGGCGCACGTAGGATGGCATTCTCAATCGCTAAATTTAATTCTCGCGCGGCAATGTGAGGCTCTTCAGAAAATGGCCCAATCCGTTTGGCCTGCATAAGCCAGCCGGCACCCCATTTTTTGCGGACTGCAGTAAACATCAGCACAGGTGTTTGATGGCGGTTAGCGAGACGCGTAGGGAGGATAGTAGTGTAAGCAGGGCGACTAAAAAAGGGCGACCAAACACCCTCTCCGCCACTGGGCACTTGATCAGGAAGAATACCAATAGCCTCCCCACGAGTAAGGGCTCTAGTCATTTGTCGAACGCCATGTAAATTTGTAGGGACAAAATCTAAGTTTGGGTAGCTACGGCCTGCTTCAACAATTTCATTAAGCCATGTTTGTCTAGCTGGGCGGTACAAAATAGTAGCTGGGTAATGTTCTGCAATGATGCGCGGAATGACCTCAAAACACCCAAGATGGGGGGTGAGCATGAGCAAGCCATGACCTTCATTAAAGGCTGATACAACAAGGTCAAAATTGAGTACTTCGACCAAATCAAGGGATTTTTTTGGATTTTTCCACGCCCATAAACTATCAGCAAAAAGCATTCCTGAGCCAGCAGCGGCAGACCAGAGCTTGATTGGCAGGTGATATTGGCTTGTAACGGCTAGGTAATGGGCTTTAAAGAGCTGGCGGTAATGGCTAGATACGAGATAGGCAAACACCCCCAAAAAAGCACCAATAGCTTGTACTACGGCAAGGGGTAATGCCCCAATACCATTCAATATGAGCTTTAGAAATAGGCTTTGCACCTTTCAATGATATTCAATGCTGGCGGCTAGGGACAAATTTAACTTTTGGCTTGATGAATTTGCTGCATTTCAGATAGAATTACCATATCGCCGAGTTAAGACAACTTGCAGGGCGATTCAAAAATTCTGCTAAAGCGTCGCCGTTGTGATTCCTGGCACGTCGAGTTGTCCCATAGATCGTGTTAATTTTTTAAGGAATATGCAATGGCAAATGATTACTTCTTTACCTCAGAATCTGTTTCTGAAGGCCACCCCGATAAAGTATCAGATCAAATTTCTGACGCTATCTTGGATGCCATTTTGGCTCAAGACCCTACTGCACGTGTTGCGGCAGAAACTTTGTGCAATACCGGTTTAGTGGTATTGGCAGGTGAGATTACTACGAATGCAAATGTGGACTATATCCAAGTGGCTCGTAATACTCTGCGCGAGATTGGTTATGACAACACTGCCTACGGTATTGATTACAAGGGTTGTGCGGTATTGGTCGCTTATGACAAGCAAAGTCCAGATATCGCTCAGGGCGTTGATAAGGCGCATGACGACGGCTTAGATCAAGGCGCTGGCGACCAGGGCTTAATGTTTGGTTACGCTTGCGATGAAACTGCTGAACTGATGCCTTTACCAATTCATTTGTCACATCGTTTGGTGGAGCGTCAGTCTCAACTGCGTCGCGATGGTCGTCTAACTTGGTTACGTCCAGACGCGAAGTCTCAAGTAACTATCCGCTATGTGGATGGCAAGCCTGACTCTATTGATACCGTTGTGTTATCTACTCAGCACGATGAAGATATTTCTCTTGAAAAATTGCGTGAAGCAGTCATCGAAGAAATCATCAAACCAGTATTGCCTAAGCATTTGATCAAGGGTGCGATTAAATTCTTAGTAAACCCAACAGGTCGATTCGTTATTGGCGGCCCGCAAGGCGACTGTGGTTTAACAGGCCGCAAGATCATTGTGGATACCTACGGTGGTGCAGCTCCTCATGGCGGTGGCGCTTTCTCAGGTAAAGATCCTTCTAAAGTTGACCGCTCAGCCGCATATGCTGGCCGTTATGTTGCCAAGAATGTGGTTGCTGCTGGTTTGGCAAGTAAGTGTTTAATTCAGATCTCCTATGCCATTGGGGTTGCTAAACCAACTTCTGTGATGGTAAGCACTTTTGGCACAGGCAAGGTTTCAGATGAAAAGATTGCCCAATTGATATCTGAGCACTTTGACTTGCGACCAAAAGGTATCGTGAAGATGTTGAACCTCTTGCGTCCAATCTATCGTAAAACTGCTGCTTATGGCCACTTTGGTCGTGAAGAGCCAGAATTTACTTGGGAACAGTGCGATAAAGTGCCTGTATTACGTGCAGCAGCAGGGCTGTAAGCGCTAAATAAGCAGTATGTAGTTGTATTGAAGCGAAATATGGAGAAATTGATTACAATTTCTCCATACCTTCAAGGAGCGTTGCAAGGAATGCTGAGAACCAGCGTTTCCCCAGGCTTGAAGGGAGTGGGCTCCTAAACGGAGTTTGCTAATTGCAACCGCGCTCGCTAACCCATGATTCAATGGCTAGCGAGTTTCTACTCCAGCATTGGATCGTATTTAGCTGGAGCATTGATGAATACCGTTTCTGATTTCAATTTACAAGACTTTGTAGCAACTCGTTGCGCAATTGCTGATATTTCTTTGGCTGACTTCGGTCGTAAAGAAATTGCCATTGCTGAAACTGAGATGCCAGGCCTCATCGCTATTCGTGATGAGTTCTCTGCGCAACAGCCATTACGTGGTGCACGCATTACTGGTTCATTGCACATGACCATTCAAACCGCAGTGTTGATTGAGACTCTCGAGGCTCTGGGTGCAGAAGTGCAATGGGCTTCATGCAATATTTTCTCAACCCAGGATCACGCTGCCGCTGCAATTGCTGCCAATGGCACGCCTGTATACGCAATTAAGGGTGAGACTCTTGAGCAATACTGGGATTACACCCACCGTATTTTTGAGTGGGCTGATGGCGGTTTCACTAATATGATTTTGGATGATGGTGGCGATGCTACTTTGCTCTTGCACCTCGGTACTCGCGCAGAAAAAGATCAAGCCTGTTTAAATCACCCAACGAGCGAAGAAGAAACCATTTTGTTTGCAGCAATTAAAAACAAATTGGTGCAAGATCCAACTTGGTACTCAACTCGTTTAGCACAAGTTAAAGGCGTTACTGAAGAAACAACCACAGGCGTACATCGTTTGTATCAAATGTTTGCCAAAGGTGAGTTGAAGTTCCCAGCAATTAACGTCAATGACTCAGTGACCAAGAGTAAGTTCGACAATCTCTATGGTTGCCGCGAGTCTTTAGTAGACGCAATTAAACGCGCTACTGACGTCATGATTGCCGGTAAGGTTGCAGTGGTGTGTGGCTATGGTGATGTGGGTAAGGGCTCTGCGCAGGCATTGCGCGCTCTATCCGCTCAAGTTTGGGTGACTGAAGTAGATCCAATTTGTGCCTTGCAAGCTGCGATGGAAGGCTATCGTGTTGTCACAATGGACTACGCTGCTGACAAAGCGGATATCTTCGTTTCAGCAACTGGTAACTATCATGTGATTACGCATGACCATATGGTCAGGATGAAGAATCAAGCTATCGTTTGTAATATTGGGCACTTTGACAATGAGATTGATGTTGCTGGTATTGAAAAATATCAGTGGGAAGAAATTAAACCTCAAGTTGACCATGTGATTTTCCCGGCCGCTAACGGTATGCCTGAGAAGCGCATCATTATTTTGGCTAAAGGTCGTTTGGTTAACCTTGGTTGTGGTACAGGCCACCCATCTTATGTGATGAGCTCATCATTTGCGAACCAAGTGATTGCACAAATTGAATTGTGGAATGCTGTTGGCACCAATAAATATCCAATCGGTGTTTACACATTGCCTAAGCATTTGGATGAAAAGGTAGCTCGCTTGCAGTTGAAGACTCTCAATGCACAGTTGACTGTGTTGTCTGATCAGCAAGCATCTTATATCGGCGTAACTAAGGAAGGTCCTTATAAGGCCGACCACTATCGTTATTAATTAACGCAATAAAAGTACATAGGCCCAAAATCATGGAATTAAGTGTCGAATTCTTTCCTCCTAAAACACCTGAAGGTGAGAATAAGCTGCATTTAGTCCGCGAGCGTTTAAGTGAGTCACTTAAGCCCGCATTCTATTCCGTGACTTTTGGTGCTGGTGGCTCTACGCAGTCTGGAACTTTAAAGGTAGTAAGCGATATTCATGCTACTGGTGCAGTTGTTGCTCCGCACCTATCTTGTGTTGGGAGTTCACGTGAGAGTGTGCATGAGATGCTCAAGCAATACCAGGCGCTAGGCATTAAACGCATCGTGGCATTACGTGGTGATTTGCCATCAGGTATGGGTCAGTATGGTGAATTTCATCATGCCAATCAATTAGTGGAATTCATCCGCGCTGAAACTGGTGATTGGTTTCATATTGATGTAGCGGCCTATCCAGAAACACATCCACAGGCTAAGTCTCCTGCTAGTGACATTGCTTTCTTTGTCCAAAAGATGAAGTCTGGCGCTAACTCCGCTATAACCCAGTATTTTTATAACAGTGATGCTTACTTTCGCTTTGTAGATGAAGCTTACGATTTAGGGGTAACTCAACCGATCATTGCTGGCATCATGCCCATTACCAATAGCAGTCAGTTGCTGCGTTTTTCTGATACTTGTGGTGCAGAGATTCCACGCTGGATTCGTTTGCGCTTGCAATCTTATGGTGACGACATCGCCTCTATCCGCGCATTTGGGGAGGATGTAGTTACCGATCTATGTGATCAGTTGTTAACGGCTGGTGCGCCAGGTTTACATTTTTATTCATTAAACCAAGCCGATGCAGTCTTAGCAATTTCTGACAACTTAGATTTAGCAAAGTAATCAAAGCAATTTAGTTTTTTAGGCCAGTTTCCGTCAGCATAAAGTCTAGGGGCTCATCGTGTGTTTGAGCCTGCCATTGAGCATCATCGAGCTTTTGCCAATCAAACCCTATGCCAATGCATATTAAGCTGGGTTTCGCTTTACGCAATTGGGTCAGGGTACGGTCAAAGTAGCCACCGCCATAGCCGAGGCGCCAATAGCGATTCTTGCTGCCTATTGATTGAGACCAGCCCACGCATGGAATGAGGATGCAATCTGGGATGACCTGGGCTCGTTGGGGATTGCTTGGATCTGGTTCTGGAACCCCATGTTTGCTTGGTATCAGAATATCACCTGCTTCCCAGATATAGAAATCAAGATGTTTATCGGCACGCGCAAAAGGTAGCGCTAATTGGCGTTTACCACTCCCCAAAACCCAAGATAAAAGCATAGTGCGCAGGTCTGGCTCATTTTGAATTGGGATATACAGTGCAATAGACGAAGGATTTTCCTGGGTCAAGAATAGATCGAGCCCTGTAGTCAGTTGATTTAGGTTTTTTGGGTAGCTCGCGTCCGCAGCAAAACGCGTTCTTTGCGTTAGCAGTTCTAGGCGTAAAGTTTTTAGCGAATTACCGTGCATACCAAGCATTATCAGGCGAAAATTGATAGATATAGTAAATAAGTGATTATGTAGAAGGTTAGATAGTGAAAAAGAAGTTTGATATTGAGATGATGAAGCGTAATCGCTGGGCTGGAATTTTATTTTCAGGCCTAGTCCTCTTTGCGCCCACTATTTTTGCTGAAAAAACCAAGAAACCCATTCTCCCAAAGTCATATGCCAGTAAATCAGCCCCCGCCGAAATTACGGATGTTGATCGAATTTTTATTCAGTTGCGTGAGGCTGCCAAAAAGAATGATGTATTTCGTGCGCAACAATTAGCCTCTAGTTTGCCGAATTATCCTTATGACGACTATGTCACCTATTTTCGCATCAAGCCCCAACTCTTCGATAGTGCTGGTGGTGCTAGAGTCGATACCAGCACTGATGCACAGGTAAATGCTTTTCTAAGACAATACGAGGGGACAGCTTTAGCTGATCGCATGCGTAATGATTGGTTGCTCGTGTTAGGCAAACGCAAAGACTGGGCTAGCTTTGATTCTGAATATGCCAAGTTTGTATTAGATGATGACACTCAGGTGAAATGCTATGCCTTGCAGTCCAAGTTGGCGCAGGGCGAGAACCCAACTAAATTAGCGATTGATGCACGTGCAGTATTGATTAATCCAGCCTACTTCGGCTCAGCTTGCCAAGAGCTTGTTCCTGTATTGGTTGCTGAGGGTGGCATGACACCTAGTGAGGCTAAGGCAGTAGGGCGTGCCGCTAGTGAAATGGGTTTTGATACCATGTCCCGCCGCATGAGTGGAGAAGATCCGATTGCCGACATTGTGAAGCTTGCTAAATCAGATCCAGTAAAAGCATATCAATATTTTTCACAAAATACATCACGCTACAGTAAGGAGAATCAAGCAGTTGCTTGGGGTGTGATTGGACAGTTCTTGGCTAAGAAGTTAGACCCCAATGCAGATGATGTTTATCGCTTGCAACAAGACTTAGGTTATAACGAATTACTTTCTACCGAAAGTCAGGAGTGGAAAGTGCGCGCTGGCTTGCGCGCCAAAGATTGGACTCTCGTTAAAAATGGTATCGAGGGCATGAACCCCGCCGTGCGTAGTCGTGATCCTGCTTGGACTTATTGGTATGGCCGCGCCTTGAAAGTGGATGGTCAGGATGCTAAAGCTCGTGAGAGCTATGAATTTATTGCTGATCAGTACAACTTTTATGGACAGCTAGCCCGTGAAGAGCTTGGTAAATCCAATCATGCCCCTGTACGCACCAAGGTATCCGAGCAGGATATTGATGCGATGGCCAGTCGCCAAGGCTTCATCAGGGGTGATCGCTTTTATGCCATGAATCTCCGCTTTGAGGGCAACCGCGAGTGGAACTGGGAATTGCGCAATATGACTGATAAGCAATTATTAGCTGCTGCTGAATATGCTAAACGGATTGGTTTATACGATCGGGTTGTGAATACGGCTGACCGAACCAAACAAGAGCATGACTTTAGTTTGCGTTATCCAACGCCATATCGTGATGAGCTATCACCGATTGCGCGCCAGATCGATTTGAATTTGGCTTGGGCTTATGGACTCATCCGTCAAGAGTCACGTTTTATTATGAATGCCTCGTCTTCTGTTGGTGCATCTGGCTTAATGCAAGTGATGCCAAATACCGCAAAGTATGTTGCCAAGAAAATTGGCATGACAAATTACACCAACGATAAGTTAAGCGATACCAATACCAATCTCACCTTAGGTAGCAATTATCTGAATATGGTTTTACTAGATCTGGATGGTTCATGGGTTTTGGCTTCCGCAGCCTATAACGCTGGCCCTTCTCGCTCTAAGCTATGGCGTGAAAAATTAACTAGCCCAACTGAAGGGGCAATTTTTGCTGAAACAATTCCTTTTACCGAAACGCGTACATATGTAAAGAATGTGCTTTCCAATGCAAACTACTATTCATCGGTAATGCAGGGTCAAGTGCAGTCCTTGAAGCAGCGCTTGGGTGTGATATCGCCTAAGGCGGCAAGCCCATCGGAATTGCCTTAATTAGCAAGAGCAACACTATAAAACATCGGACCTTATGAAATACGACATTCTTCTTATTGGTGGTAATGGCTTTGTAGGGCGAGTACTCGCCGCCAAACTTCAGGCTGCGGGATATTCTGTGCTTTTACCAACGAGTCACCTAGCAGCCGCTCGCGAGTTGCGTATTTTGCCTAAGGTGTACCTCGAAGATGCAGATGTGCATGACTTTGATGAGTTGCAAAATTTATGTGCTCGTATCAGGCCAAATGGAGTCGTCATTAATTTGGTCGGCGTATTGCACGATAAGCCTGCTAACCCCTATGGCAATATTTTCAAAGCAGCACATGTCGAATTACCTAAAAACATCATTACAGCTATGCAAATACATAGCTTAAAGCGGTATTTACATATGAGCGCATTAGGAGCAGATTCCAATGGCCCCTCTATGTATCAGCGCAGCAAGGGTGATGGCGAGCTTGCAGTTAAAGTAAGTAATCTTGACTGGACTATCTTTAGACCTTCAGTCATCTTTGGTGCGCAAGATCAATTCATCAATTTATTTTCTAAGTTAACAAAATTAATGCCTGCTTTACCACTAGCGAACTGTGAGGCAAAGTTCCAGCCAGTGAGCGTTGAAGATGTAGCCGATGTCTTTGTAAGAGCTATCAAGATGCCAGACACGATTCATCAGTCATACGATTTGGTTGGGCCTACCATATATACGATGAAAGAGATTGTCACATTTGCAGCGCGCAAAGCAAAAACCGCTTGCTTGATTATTCCAGTACCAGCATTTATTGGGTATCTACAGGCTTTAGCATTTGAGTTCTTGCCTGTGCCTACCTTAATGTCGCGTGACAATATTGCCTCCATGCAAGCCCCCAACATATTGCCTGCAAACTCTAAAGATGCTTTACCAGAAGTATTTGATATTAGTCGTCGCTCGCTAGAGGGTATGAAGTAATGAAGATTTACGCCGTTGGCGGAGCCATTCGCGATACCCTGATGGGCTTGCCTATCCATGATATCGACTATGTGGTAGTTGGCTCTAGCGTAGATGAAATGCTTGCTAAGGGATTTAAGCCAGTAGGCAAAGATTTTCCAGTGTTTCTCCATCCAGAAACTCAAGCTGAATATGCATTAGCGCGTACTGAACGAAAAACCGGCAAGGGCTATAAAGGCTTTCTCTTTCATGCTGATCCCACGGTCACTTTAGAGCAAGACTTGGGACGTCGTGATTTAACGATCAATGCCATGGCTCAAGAAGTTGGTGCCAATGGAAAACTCATTGGCCCAGTCATCGACCCTTATAACGGCCAAAAGGATCTTGCTGAGAAGGTATTTCGTCATGTATCAGATGCATTTGCTGAAGATCCATTACGTTTGCTTCGTATTGCCCGCTTTGCCGCACGCTTTCCCGAATTTATTGTGGCTGATGAAACAATGGTGGCATTAAAAGCAATCGTAAAGTCTGGAGAATTAAGCGTTTTATCACCTGATCGCATTTGGCAAGAGCTTGCAAGAGGCTTGGTTGCTAGCAAGCCCATGCGAATGTTTCAAGTGCTATTGGATAGCGACGCAGCTAGAACAATTCTTCCTTCAACTTTAGTTGTGGAGCTATCTCAAGAGTCACACCGTGAAGATTTTATGGTGACTCTGCATGCTAGCCCTGCAAAATTAGAAATGCGTTGTGCGGTTGTATTAAGGAATATAGCTGCTAGTGAAATTCGTTCTTGGTCTGAGTGTGTACGCATGCCAATTGAAGTGCGTGATTTTAGCGAAATCTTCAGTGGGCTTAATGTGTTGGTTAGGGAAAATGCTAATGGGAGTTATCAGGCTGTAAATGTGCTGGCTTGGTTTAATCGCGCCGATGTGTGGCGTAAACCCAGCCGTGCACAAACTCTGCTAGAGCTGGCGCAAAAGATTGATCTGCATGTATCTGGGTTGATCGGGGCTATGCAACAAGCACAAGCATTGAATCCAGCAGAAATTATTGCTGGGGTCCCTGCGCAGGATCGGTCTAAAGGTGAAATAATTCGCAGTGCTGTGGAGGCTGCAAGACTAGCACTTATTACTTCAGCGCTGAGTTAAAGTCTATTTCTGCCTCTAAGTCCCGGCAGGTCCTCAAGTGTTTGCCTTGGCAATAAATCATCGAGCTGTTTTGAAAAGGCAAATGCTTTAAAGAGTTCGCCCATCTCAGCTTCGGAAAGTAATTTTTGCAGTGAGTTAGAGATTGGCAAGAAAGTTTTTGGATTGCTTGGGTCCCCAATCTCTAAGGCAATCTCACCGATACCTGCATCTAATAGAAAAGCTGCTTGATTAGTAAGGAAAACATCATCCACATTTTCTGCAAGGGCACTTCGGGCAATTTGTGCCCACTCTACGTGGCTGGTTAAATCGCAGAGCCCCGGTAAGTGAAAGGGGTCTTGAATGGCATGGTGGCGATGATGAGCCATCAACGTACCTTCCATTCGTTGTGGGTGGTAATACTCACTTTCTGGAAAGCCATAATCTAATGTGAGGAATAAGCCTGTATCCAATTGCTTGGCCATCTGACGAACCCATGCATTGGCCTGAGGGTGTAATTCAGTGGTATAGCCTTCTGAGAAGTTTCCAGTCAAAAGACACTCTGGTAATAAGGCTTGCTCCACAGGCTTGCCTACTTTCCAAATGAATGTATTGGCAGCTAAGCTCACGCCATACCAATACCAAAAGCCATTTTGATAAATCAGGGTATCGCACGGAATGGCGTCAATGACCTCATTGGCCAGAATGACGCCTTTAAAGTTATTTGGTAGCGTGTTGAGCCAAGAGCATTTAGTGCGGAGGTTTAATTCACTTGCCAGTTTATTGAGACCCTCTTGTTGCCTTTGCGCTAGATCAGGCGAGATCTCAATAATGTCGTAACGATCCAGCACAAAGCCCAGGTCGTTTAGTCGACTGAGAATGGATTGAGCCAATTTTCCTGTTCCAGCGCCAAACTCCAAAATTTGGCTAGGAAGGCCCTGAGCTTTGAGACCTTGCAATACAGGCAGGAGGGTGGAAACAATAGCTGCCCCAAATAGAGGACTCAGTTCTGGGGCGGTCGTGAAGTCGCCTCCTGCACCTAGTTTATGGGCTCCAGCACTGTAATAACCCATTCCAGGCTCATATAGGGCCATTTCCATATAACGGGAAAAGGGGATCCACCCCCCCTGGGAGGTAATTTCAGTGGCAATTTTGTTGCCAAGGAGCCTGCTATGCTCCATTTCAAGGCTGGTCAAGGTAATATCCATAGCTCGCTAGTCTAAGAGAATTTAAGTGAACCATAGTTCAACCCCCCCATCCCAGCAAAATAAAGCGGTTTTAGTGACCGGTGCAGCCAAGCGCCTAGGTCGCGAAATTGCTTTGCAGTTCGCCCAGGGGGGATGGGATGTAGCTATTCATTATGGGCGATCCGAGGCCCAAGCCCAAGAGACGATCGCACAGATTGAAAAACTGGGACGTAAGGCACAAGCATTCCCAGCCAATTTAGCGAATGAAAGTGAAATCAAATCCCTATTTACTGCAGTAATGAAGCAGTTTCAGGGTCTGCATTGTGTAGTGAATAGCGCATCTATTTTTGAATATGATCGTGCCAACTCAAACTCCCCGCTAACTAGTCAAAGTTTGCAAGATCATATGCAAGTGAATTTAGCCGCGCCAATCTTGTTAGCTCAGTTAATGTTTGAAGCCCAAAAA
>Ga0194048_10001136_pt1 | contig 13218 bp, 18 predicted proteins | sample JunL225m_MetaG_FD_161685 | JGI IMG/M metagenome (GOLD analysis project Ga0194048, IMG submission 161685) | Anoxic zone freshwater microbial communities from boreal shield lake in IISD Experimental Lakes Area, Ontario, Canada - Jun2016-L222-5m | ecosystem: Environmental > Aquatic > Freshwater >...
GTTCAGAAGCGGGGGGTTTGTGCGTACGGCGTTAGATGAACCCGAAGAGGTTAAATACTTCAAAGCAAAGCGGCGTCAAGCCTACTACTAAAGGATTAGGATATGGTTACTCAGAAATTTATGGGTAAGGGGCAGTTGGTAGACCGGCTTGCAGCACAGGTTGGGGACAGGGCTATGGCGATAAAGATACTGCAACAACGGGGGCAGATGAAAGAGGACGGCAAAACTCTCACACAAGCAGGGCAAGCACGTAATGCTATGACTGCTGAAGAACGCGCTAAAGACCGGGAATCAAAACGTACAGGTAAGTCTGAAAAAAAGCTTACGTACAACCCGAAAACAAATCGGGCAACGATAAGGAAATAATATGGCAACAAACATGGATAAAGGTTTGTATCAGGCCCCGCAAGGGTTGGACACTTTGGGGGATATAGATACAGAACAAGGGTTGCAGATTGATATCGTTAACCCAGATATGGTTACGTTGGATGACGGCAGTGTTGAGATTACGATAGCCCCGGGCGAAGAAGAAGGGGAAAGTGAGTTTGACGAGAACATTGCAGAAACAATGAACGCAGGAGAACTAGCGATGTTTGCTAGTGAGTTGGTTGAGGATATTGATGCGGACTTGAATGCGAGAAAAGAGTGGGCAGACACTTTTGCAAAAGGGCTGGAAGTTGTTGGGTTTAAGTATGAAGAGCGCACCCAGCCGTGGGACGGGGCGTGCGGTGTGTATTCTACGATACTAGCTGAAGCTGCCATAAGGTTTCAAGCTGAAACCATGAGTGAGACGTTTCCCGCCGCTGGGCCGGTGAAGACCAAGATTATTGGTAAATCTACCAAAGAAAAAGAAGAAGCGGCTGTTCGTGTTGGTGAGGACATGAACTATCAGTTGACCGAGAAAATGATCGAGTACCGCAGTGAGCACGAACGCATGCTCTATAGCCTTGGGTTGGCGGGTTCGGCGTTCAAGAAAGTTTATTACGACCCCACCCTTGAGCGGCAGGTATCTCTGTATGTACCGGCGGAGGACGTGATTGTGCCTTACGGTGCCTCACATATCGAGATGGCTGAACGCGTTACGCACATCATGCGCAAGACCAAGAACGAAGTCAAGGAACTTCAGGTCAGTGGGTTTTATCGTGATGTAGAACTAGGCGAGCCTGAGACATTTTTCAGTGAGATTGAAAAGAAAAAAGCCCGGGAAGGCGGGTACGTGCTGTCAAACGATGACCGGTACACCTTGTACGAAATCCATGCCGACTGTTGCTTGCCGGGGATAGATGAAGAAAGTGAGGATGAGGACAAGGAGCTTGCCAAGCCTTACGTTGTGACAATAGAAAAAGGCACGGGCGAAGTGTTGGCTATCCGGCGTAATTGGGAGCCAGAAGACCCCCTGAAACTCAAGCGCAACCACTTCGTACATTATGTATATGTACCCGGGTTTGGGTTCTACGGGCTTGGGTTGATACACATCATCGGTGGTTACGCCCGTGCGGGTACGGCCATCATCAGGCAGTTGGTTGATGCTGGAACCTTGTCTAACCTGCCCGGGGGCTTGAAGTCTCGTGGATTGCGCGTAAAGGGTGACGATACACCGATAGCTCCGGGAGAGTTTAGAGACGTAGATGTCCCAAGCGGGGCCATCAAAGATAACATTATGACCCTGCCATATAAAGAACCGTCTCAGGTCTTGGCAGGGCTGTTGGATAAAATAACGGACGAAGGCCGTCGTCTTGGGGCTATCAGTGACATGAACATCTCCGACATGAGCGCACAAGCTCCGGTTGGAACGACATTGGCGTTGTTGGAGAGAACTTTAAAGCCAATGGCGGCGGTGCAAGCCCGGGTTCACTTTGCCATGAAGCAGGAGTTCAAGCTGCTCAAAGGCATTATTTCGGACTTCGCGCCGGAGGACTATCAGTATGAGCCGGAGACAGGGGTATCTCGCGCCCGTAAAGCTGACTACGCGATGGTTGACGTTATACCGGTTAGCGACCCCAACAGCAGCACAATGGCCCAACGGGTGGTGCAGTATCAAGCGGTATTTCAGATGGCGCAACAAGCCCCGCAGATTTATGACTTGCCGTACCTGCACAGGCAGATGATTGAAGTTTTGGGTATTCGTAATGCAGACAAAATTGTGCCCACGACTGAAGATCAGAAACCGCGTGATCCTGTGTCTGAGAACATGGCGATACTGGTTGGCAAGCCGGTCAAGGCGTTTATATACCAAGACCACGACGCGCACATCACTACCCACATGAGTTTCATGCAAGACCCGATGATTGCCCAGACTATTGGGCAGAACCCGATGGCGCAGCAGCTTATGGCCGCATCCCAAGCGCACATTGCCGAACATCTGGCCTTTAGTTATCGCAAACAGATTGAAGACAAGCTTGGGGCCCCGCTACCCGCGCCCGATGCACCGTTGCCTGAAGAAATTGAAGTGTTGTTGGCTAAGTTGGTGGCTGAGGCAGGTAAACAACTCACTCAAGCTCATCAACAGCAAGCGGCTCAACAACAGGCACAGCAACAAGCCCAAGACCCCATGTTTCAGTTGGAGCAAGCCAAGGTCCAAGTTCAGCAGTCTGAAGTCCAACGCAAAACCCAGAAAGATCAATCCGATGCTCAGATTGCAGCCGCTAAATTGCAGTTGGATAAACAGCGGGTTGAGGTGGACATGCAAAAAGAGATGGCACGGGTTCAGTCGCAGCATCAACAGAATGAGTCCCGCGTGCAGTCTCAAGAGCGTCAAAACCAACTTCGCTCACAATCACAGACCGAACAGGCCCAGAGCAAGCTCAAGTTGGATGCAATGAAACTGTTGCATGAAACCTCTAAACCCCAAGTAAAGCCAAAACAACCAAAGGAATAACCGGTGGCAAAGACCGTCTTTGACGTGCTGATAGAAAAATACGAGGAAGATGTTGCTTCCTCTGCGGACTTCTTGATAAACGGTGGAGTTAAAGACTACGCCGAATATCGTGAGGTGGCGGGTCGTATCCGGGGTCTACGACTTGCTATCCAAGCAACTAAAGACCTTTCGCGTTCTCAAATGGAAGAAGATGACGATGACTGAGCAAACCGCTATTACCGACGAAGAATTGGAGCAACAACTTCCAAAACCCGTTGGTTACAAGTTGCTGATTGCGCTACCGCAGGTGGAAGAAACTTTTAGTGACGCAGGGATTGTTAAAGCTGACAGGACTATGTACGAGGAAAAACTGATGACTGTTGTTGGTTTGGTCTTGGATATGGGCGAACAAGCATATGCCGACGTAGAACGCTATCCGACGGGCCCGTGGTGTAAGGCGGGGGATTACGTGCTGTTTCGGGCAAATTCTGGCACTCGCTTTAAAGTTAATGGAGTGGAGTACCGCCTGATGAATGATGACAGTATCGATGCCATCGTAGCTAATCCGCACGGTGTAACTCGTGCATAAGGAGCATTAAATGCCATTTGAAAGAGTGCAATTTGAGTTCCCTAACCCGGACAAAATAGAGAATCAGCCAGCCGTTGAAGGCGAAGACGACATTAAAATCGTTATCGACGGCCCCGATTCACCGTTAGAAAGTGCTTCGCCGCCGCAAGAACCTGAAAAACAAGCAGAAAAAGCGGTAGAAATCGAGGTAATTGATGACACTCCCAAGGAAGACCAAGGTAAGAAACAGTCCAAACCTCCGGACGAAATTACCGAAGAAGAACTTGAGAGTTACTCGGAGAAAACCCGTAAGCGCATCAAGCACTTCAGTAAAGGCTTCCACGACCAAAGGCGCATTGCTGAAGCGGCCCAACGCGAAAAAGATGAGGCTCTTCGGGTTACCAAACAGCTCATGGAGGAGAATAAGCAGCTTAAGGGTACTGTTAGCAAAAATCAAGAAGTTCTCCTTGCTCAAGCTAAGAAAGAAGTAACCGGCGAAATTAATGTAGCAAAGTACCAATATAAGCAAGCTTATGAAGCAGGGGACTCTGATGCAATTATCAAAGCGCAGGAGGATTTAACTTCTGCTAAGATAAAAGCAGATAAGATAAATAATTTTACGCTCCCCCCTGTACAAACAGCAGAAAGTAGTGTAGAACAGCAAGCAATCGCCCCGCAAATGGCTGTGGATTCAAGGGCTTTGGATTGGCAAAAAGACAATCCTTGGTTTGGGCCTGATGATGAAATGACTCATTTTGCTTTGGGGTTGCACCAAAAATTGGTGAAGCAGGGCGTCAGCCCTCAATCTGACGAATACTACGAGAAGATTAATTCTCGTATGCGCCAAATCTTTCCTGATAATTTTGAGGGAACAGAGGAAGCAGTTGAGCCAGCGGAACCGCGTCGTAGAAATGTAGTGGCACCTGTAACACGCAGCGTTGCGCCTAGGAAAATCACGCTGACGAAGACACAAGTTGCCTTAGCTAGACGGTTAGGACTTCCGTTGGAACTTTACGCCAAACAGGTTGTAGAAGATATGAGGAAACAAAATGGCTGAGAACAGACTTGCTCGTGAACTAGAAACCCGTGAAAAGACTGAACGCAATCGTAGTTGGGTCAAGCCGGATGTACTGCCTAATCCAATTGCCGAACCGGGATATGATTTTCGCTGGGTACGCTTAAGCACGCGTGGGGAATCCGATCCCATGAATGTTTCTCTCAAGCTTCGTGAAGGTTGGGAGCCTGTTAAAGCTGTAGATCACCCCGAGGTGTTTTTGTCCGCCGTTGAAAACGACCGGTTCAAAGACAATATCGTGATTGGTGGACTCATGCTTTGCAAGATGCCAGCGGAAATAAATAATGAACGTCGCGCCTACTTCCAAGACGTGACTAATAAACAGATGCAGTCGGTGGATAATAATCTCATGCGGGAAAACGATCCTCGGATGCCACTTTTCAAAGACCACCGGACCAAAGTTACGTTTGGCACCGGAGCTTAATTTTAGGAGTTCTATATGGCTTATCCTACTGTTTCAGCACCGTACGGGCTAATCCCCGTAAATCTGCTGGGTGGACAGGTTTTTTCCGGTTCGACCCGGCAAATTCCGATTCAAACGGCGCACGGCACCAGCATTTACTTTGGTGATGTGGTTTTGATGTCTTCCAACGGCTGTATTACCACCGCTGTGTTGACCGTCACTACCGTTAACGTAGTTGGTATTTTCATGGGTTGTAGCTACATCAACTCCTTGGGCCAACGCGTTTACTCGCAATACTTCCCCGCTCTGACGACCGGCACCCCGGACACCTCGACCGCTATCTCTGCGTATGTTGCGGATGATCCCGATCTGGTGATGAAGACCGCAATTGTTTCTGGCACCACTACTGTTGCACAAGCTACCCGTGCAAACTTGGTTGGCGGAAACGCCGCGCTGGTTCCTAACGCTGGCAGCACGACCACCGGCAACAGCGCACATTGTGTACTGAACAGCACTGCAACTACGGCAGCAATTCCGTTTAAAGTTGTGGATGTCGTGCCTGATACCGCTCCAGCGACCGGTTCCTTTGTCGAAGTTCTGGTGTCATGGAACCAAGGCATTCATCAATATCGCCTTGCAACCGGCGTTTAAGGAGAATAACAAATGGCTATTTCACGCGCACAACTACTGAAAGAACTCCTTCCGGGGCTTAATGCTTTGTTTGGTCTGGAGTATAAAAAGTATGGCGAAGAGCACAAGGAGATTTATGAAACTGAAACCTCCGAGCGTTCCTTTGAAGAAGAAACGAAACTGTCTGGGTTCTCCGCTGCTCCGGTCAAGAATGAAGGCGCGGCTATTGCGTACGATAATGCGCAAGAAGCTTGGACTGCTCGTTACCAGCACGAAACCATTGCTATGGGCTTTTCGCTGACTGAAGAGGCAATTGAAGACAACCTGTATGACAGTCTCTCAAGCCGCTACACGAAGGCACTTGCTCGTGCTATGGCGTACACCAAGCAGGTTAAGGCTGCTGCAATCCTGAACAACGCCTTTTCCGGTGGTCCGACCTACGGTGACGGTGTGGTTCTGTGCAGCACTTCCCATCCTTTGGTGTCCGGTGGAACCAACAGCAACACCCCTTCAACTCAAGTTGATTTGAACGAAACCTCCCTTGAGGCGGCGGTAGTGCAAATTGCTGGTTGGACGGATGAGCGTGGGCTGTTGATTGCCGCCAAGCCTCTGAAGCTGGTTGTCCCGCCGTCGTTGATGTTTGTGTCCGAGCGCCTGTTGAAGACGCCGGGACGTGTTGGCACCGCTGACAATGACATTAACGCTCTGAAATCAATGAGTTCGGTTTCGGAAGGCTTTTGCGTTAACCACTATCTGACGGACACCAACGGTTGGTTCCTGACGACGGACGTTCCGAACGGCTTGAAGCACTTCGTTCGTATGCCGCTGGCTAACAGCATGGACGCAGACTTCGACACCGGTAACAGCCGCTATAAGAGCCGTGAGCGTTACAGCTTTGGCGTTAGCGACCCGCTGGGCATTTTTGGTTCGTCTGGTTCGTAGTAGTATGTAGTATGATGTAAAGGTGGATGGTTAGAGTGAAGCCCTAGCCATTAAATGAAAGCTAAAAGCGTCCACCTGTTTTATATCTGGGTACTTTTTTACTTGCGCAGACTGCCCCAGCAGACGTTGTAGAGACGGCGTAAGTTTGTGCTACAACACAGGAGATTCACATGGCTTTGACCACATTTCAAGGGCCGGTACGTTCGCTTAACGGCTTCTATACTCAAGGGCCGGGTAACGTCATTACCCTTGGCGCTACCGCAACTCTTACTGTCGCCGCTCACGCTGGACGGATTCTGCTGGTTCCGGCGACCTGCGCGATTACGCTTCCGGCAGTTAATGCTTCGTTGAACCCCGTGACCTCTGGCCCCGGCTCTGATCCGAATACTTTAGACAACCTTGGCGCTATCTTCACGTTTATCTTTACCGCAGCTTCGGCTGGTGCGACTGCCCAGACCATTACTTGCGCTGGTAGCGATGTTTACACCGGTCAAATTCTGGTTGCGGGGACGACTTCGATGGCATTCAACTCAACCGCTGGCACAATCATTACGCTGAATGCAACAACTTCGGGTGGCGCTGCTGCTGGTAGCCGCTTGACGTTGATGCCTTTTGCCGCTGCTAAATGGCTGGCTGATGGTTCGTTTGTGGGTTCTGGCACTGTTGTTACGCCCTTCTCCTAACCTTCAGGGGGCTTCGGCCCCCTTGTTTAACTTCAAGGAGATTTGGCTATGCAAACAGATGTACTAGCAAGCGTACCCCTTACGTCAAGTGGTCAATTTACTGATCAGGCAACCAATAATATTGCGCGTTGCAGGGTTAAATCAATTTATATTGTCCCCTCCGCTACAGCAGGGAGTCTTATCCTTCGGGATGGGGGTTCAGGTGGCGCGATTAAAGCGACAATCAATACTGTTGCTTCTGCTTCTCAACCAACATATATGTTGATGCCCGGTGAAGGGTTGTTGTTTCAAACCGCCGTATATGGAACGGTGTCAAACCTTGGTTCAGCAACCATAATTTACGGATAACTAATGCCAACCCAAAAAGGCTTCGATCTGGCGGGTAAGAAATTGATGATAGGGCTTCCCGCCTATGACCACAAAGTAACTGTAAGTATGGCTGTGTCACTTATGAAACTCAGCCAAATGGTATTGCAACACGGGATTGAAATACAAGTCAACAGCATCTGTGGTTGTTCTGTTGTTTCTCGTGCGCGGAACGTCATAGCGAAACAGTTCTTGGAGTCTGATTGTGACCACCTGATGTTTATTGACGCAGACATGACGTTTGAACCTGAGTCAGTAATTCGGTTGATGGCATGGAATCAAAACCGTGGGGTTGTTGCCGGTGCTTATGTAGCTCGTAAAGAAGCCAAGACTTATATCTTGTCAATTGACGGGGGCACTGGAATCAACGGAACTCATGGCAAGATCACGATGGATGAAGATGGTCTTGTCAGGGCATATCGCGTAGCGACAGGCTTTATGATGATTCAAAAGCAAGTCTTTACCAAGTTGGCGGAAATGCATCCTGAGTGGAAACACATGGATACCAACAGCCCCCAAATGCTCTATAGTTTCTTTGACTTCAAAGTTACTCCTGAAGGTATGATTGGAGAAGATTTCCTTTTCTGTGATCGTGCGCGGGATGCTGGGTTTGAAGTGTGGATCGACCCAACGATTAAATTGGGCCATATGGGTGTTATCGAACACAAGAGCGATTTTGGTAACGACGTTTTGTACCCCTCTATGATATCGAATAGAACCATGAGCGAGGCCGCATGACACAAGCATGGACAAGAAAAGAAGGAAAGAACCCCAATGGTGGGCTGAACGCGAAGGGGAGGGCATCGTACAACGCAGCCAACCCCGGAAAACCCGGTTTGAAAGCGCCTCAACCAGAAGGTGGGTCGCGCAAAGCTTCCTTCTGTGCAAGGATGACGGGGATGAAGAAGAAGCTAACATCCGCAAAGACAGCGAATGATCCCGATAGCCGGATAAACAAAAGCCTTCGGGCTTGGAAATGTTGAGTAATGCACGAACAATCGGAAACTGTTGAGCGCGATGGCAAGTTCTTTAATGTGTATGGGGCTGCTACACCAAAAGCTGGGAAAGTTTTACCCGGAGAACCTGCCTACAATACGGTAAAAGAAGCGGTAACCGCCGCAAAAAACAGATCAGAACGCTATGGGCGTGAGCATAACCCGGAGGGTAATAACATGGTTTCACCAAGTCAGTCAGATGTTCGCAAAATAGATAACGAAATGGCCAAGAAAGCGGAGAAACCCCCTTCAAATTTGCAAGATGTAAAAGACCAAAAAATGCGTGAGAAGGAAGATGCTGCTCCTACCACAAGAACTAATATGGGAAAAATGTTTGCAAAAGGCGGCAAGATCAAACGGTATAGCGGAGAAGATGACAGCGATGTCAGAACGCCCGAAGGCGAATTTAAAATGTCTGGGTTGGGCGATAGAACCATTGCGGAAACCAACGCTACCGAAGCAGGTTCTGCGATGCCTGCTGAAAAACCAAAAGGTTCGGTTGACTTTAACCAGCGTTTCCGCGAGGAAATGAAACGCTTTAAAGACGAAGGCGGAGACAAGTCTTTTGAGTACAACGGCAAAAAGTACGCTTTGGAGTACGCAAAGCCAAAAGCCGCTGCCCCCGCTGCCCCCGCAAAAGAACGGTTTGCTAGGGCAGTAACTGGTATTACTTCCTACGATTCAACTAGGAAAGACCGCGAAGCCAAGCAAGATAGGGATATGGGTATTGCTAATGAAAAAGCAATGGCTAAAGATAAAGGCCCCAATCTTCCCGCGTACCGCGCCATGAAACCTCTTCGTCGTGGTGACAGTATGAAAACTGGCGGCGCTATCAAGAAGTACGCCTCTGGTGGTTCCATTCGTGGGGACGGTATTGCGCAACGCGGGAAAACCAAAGGACGGATGATCTAATGCCTAGCACCTCAGCCAAACAACATCGTTTCATGGAAGCAATAGCCCATAACTCTGCATTTGCAAAGAAGGCTGGTGTTTCGCAATCCGTAGGTAAAGACTTCTCTGCTGCTGATAAAGGCAAGAAATTTACTGGTATGAAGGGCGGTGGAAGAACTCGCCGGTTTGATGAGGGTGGAGAAATTTCGGAAGAACAAGCAAAATGGCTTGGGAAAGCAGATCAAAAAGACCCTATTATTATGGCCCGTATGAGGGCAGCGGTTCCTGATAGGCCCCGCGCTACTCCAGCCCCCGTAGAAGAACGTAATGTAAACAGAGTTGGGTCTACCTTTGGGGAGCCTGAAGTTTCTCCTCCTCCTCGCGCCCTACCCCCCACCGCTAATACCCCAGCCCCCATAAGTGAAGAAATCAAAGATGAAACTGGGAAAGTCAGTAATATAAGACGTAACTTAGAGACAGGTGACCTATACAACTCTGTAGGTGGCCCTTCAAAACGTGCCGCTGCCCCCGTTCCTAAACCCAAACCTAAAGTCACGCCTACACCTGAACCAGCACCTGCGGCTCCTAAAAGGATGCGGGATATTGACGTTACTGGGTTTGGTAAAGGGCGTATGCCCGTTGCTACGGATTTGATGGATACTGTAGTCAAAAGAAAACGCAATATTGGGGATGAGTTTGCGCGTCCTCCAGCAGAAATTGTACGGCGGCAAAGAGAAAAAGTAGAACCTTCTTTGCTTCGTAAGTTTTCAGATCAGTATCAAGGGCTAAAAAAAGGCGGGATGCCAATGGAATCTAAAGACATGGTGCGTAAAGAAGTAGATTTTTTTAAGAAAAAAGGCGCTCCTAAGTCAATGATTGCCCATGAAAAAGCAGAGATGAAGGGCTATGCTAAAGGCGGTGGTATTGAGTCACGCGGCAAAACCAAAGGAGCTATGGTTCGTATGGCTACCGGCGGTTCCGTTAGCTCCGCGTCCCGTCGTGCGGATGGTATTGCTCAACGTGGCAAGACCCGCTGCTGATATGCGCCCCTCCCGTGGGATGGGGGATATGAACCCCAACAAGATGCCTACAGGCAAGCGCAAAGCCAGACGCGACAATACTGATTTCACTCAGTATGCGTCTGGCGGCGGGGTTAATGCTGCGGGTAAACAGTTTGTATCTCAGCCCAAAAGCATAGCTAGAAAAACAGCAGGGTATAGATAATGACTACTTCCGGCTCAACTGGGTTTACCCTTGACTTTGCAGAGATTGCTGAAGAAGCGTGGGAACGTGCTGGGCAGGAGATGCGGACGGGCTACGATCTTAGGACGGCCCGTCGTTCCATGAATTTGATGACCATAGAGTGGCAGAACCGTGGCATCAACATGTGGACAATAGACCAAGGGGCGCTAACTCTAACGGCGGGATTAAGCACCTACGCCCTACCTTTGGACACTATTGATCTGATGGATCATGTTATCCGTACGGGAAGTAACACCGCATCCACTCAGGCCGACCTATCTATAACGCGTATTAGCATGCCTACATACGCAACGATTCCTAATAAGTTAGCCACAGGTAGGCCCATTCAAGTTTGGGTTCAACGGTTGTCTGGGGTACTTTCTCCTACAAACGCAACGCTAAACGGTACGATTACTGCAACCACAACTACTATTACGCTGTCTACAGTCGTAGGGCTCCCCGGTGCAGGGTTCATCAGGATTGATTCTGAGGACATTTACTACGGTTATTTGAGCGGCAATACATTAGGTGGGGTTTTCAGGGCGCAAAACGGTAGCACCGCAGCCTCGCATACTACTGGGGCGGCAGTGTATAACCCCAACTTACCGGCAATTACCGTTTGGCTGACCCCAGACAACACCCAGACATATCAGTTTATCTATTGGCGGATGCGGCGGATACAAGATGCGGGGGCCGGAGTGCAGACCGCTGACATGAATTTTAGGTTTTTGCCCTGTGTTGTGGCGGGTTTAGCCTACTACATTGCCATGAAAGTACCCGATTTGGCCCCTCGTTTGGACATGCTCAAACAGGTATACAACGAGCAGTTTGACCTTGCAGCGGGGGAAGATAGGGAAAAAGCAGCGATTCGGTTTGTACCGCGTCGGATGTATATTAGCGGCGGCGGTTAATGGGTAACAGGTATGCTTCAGGCAAAACAGCGATTGCGATATGCGACCGTTGTGGGTTTCGTTATTTGTTGCGAGACTTGAAAACCCTGATTATTAAAACTAAGAACGTCAACCTTTTGGTGTGTAACGCGTGTTGGGAACCCGATCAACCCCAGTTGCAGTTGGGTATGTATCCGGTAGACGATCCTCAAGCGTTAAGAAACCCGCGCACGGACACGACCTACCAGACTTCTGGGGCGCTCTCCGATGGGTCTTTGGGAGATGGTAGTAGGCAGATTCAGTGGGGGTGGAATCCAGTTGGTGGGGCTTCATTGAATGACGCGGGGCTAACCCCGAACGACTTGACGTTAAATATGCAGTTAGGCACCGTAACCGTGGTTACGACATAGGAGCTATTATGAATAAGTATCTATCTGGTGGGGATGTCAAGCAAGTTAAGAAGATTGCCGACAAAGAAGTCAAAGGACATGAAAAGAGATTGCATGGCATGAATTCAGGCGGCGTAGTTGTGCGCGGCGGAAAAGCCCAAACCAAGGGTAAAATGGCCCGTGGCCCAATGGGTTAGGAAGTAGTCCATGAATTACGCTGCTCTTTGCACCAATATACAGGATATCACTGAGAATACGTTCACAGCGGATCAACTCGCCATGTTTACGCAACAGGCGGAGCAAAAGATTTACAACACGGTGCAAATTGCTAACTTGCGTAAAAATGTCACTGGGACACTAACAAGCGGAAACAAGTATCTTGCGGCTCCGTTAGATTTCCTGTCTGTCTATTCTTTAGCGGTTTATCCAACTAGCGGAGACTATACATATCTTCTTAATAAGGATGTGAACTTCCTCCGGGAAGCTTTTCCCGGGTCTACCGGCGGAACAGGGTTGCCCAAGTATTATGCAATATTTGGCCCCGCTTCCAATGATGTTACTGAATTGACTCTGATTGTTGGCCCGACACCGGATGCCACTTATAACGCAGAGCTTCACTACTATTATTATCCAGAGTCCATTGTCACAGCTAGTACGACTTGGCTTGGAGACAACTTTGATTCAGCGTTACTCAATGGTGCATTGATTGAAGCTATCCGGTTTATGAAGGGAGAAGCTGATGTTATTGCCAATTATGAAACCCTGTACGTGGCTTCGTTGAAGATGCTGAAAAACCTTGGGGATGGTAAACAACGTCAAGATGCGTATCGTTCCGGGCAAGTTAGGAATACGGTCTCCTAATGTCAATTGTACAAACACTAACTACCAGCTTCAAGGGGCAACTCCCCCTTGCGGTACACGATTTCACGACCGACACGATGAAGATGGCGTTGTATGTATCCACAGCCAGTCTTGGTTCTGATACAACGGTCTACACGACCAACGGGGAAATCACAGGCACTGGTTACGTAGCGGGTGGGGTTGTATTGACTGGGGTTACCGTGCTGACATATAGCACAACGGTGTACATAAACTTTGATAATCCTGCGTGGGCTGGGGCTTTGACTGCACGGGGGGGGTTGATCTATAACGCCTCCAAAGGAAACAAATCGGTTGCAACCATAAATTTTGGCGCGGACAAAACATCCACCACGACGTTTACTGTACAAATGCCAGCGAACACTTATACCTCTGCGCTCATTCGTATATAGGAATTTATATGCTAGT
>Ga0194048_10001137_pt1 | contig 13215 bp, 13 predicted proteins | sample JunL225m_MetaG_FD_161685 | JGI IMG/M metagenome (GOLD analysis project Ga0194048, IMG submission 161685) | Anoxic zone freshwater microbial communities from boreal shield lake in IISD Experimental Lakes Area, Ontario, Canada - Jun2016-L222-5m | ecosystem: Environmental > Aquatic > Freshwater >...
GACACCAGCGACAAAGAATAGAAAGATAAGAAGACATGGCCGAGAACAAGAACGTTGCTACCGGACGAATCGCCCGCGTAACAGGTCCAGTGGTTGACATCGAGTTTCCTCACGATGGTATTCCAGGCATCTATAACGCTCTGACCACTGAGATCAACCTAAACGGTGAGATTACAACTCTTACCCTCGAGGTTGCTCAGCACCTAGGAGATGACCTAGTGCGAGCTATCGCACTAAAGCCAACCGATGGTTTGGTTCGTGGTCAAGCTGTCCAGGACACTGGAGCGCCTATCTCTGTTCCTGTTGGAGATGTGACCAAGGGTAAGGTTTTCAACGTTACCGGTGACATCTTGAACGGTAAGCCTGGCGACAAGGTTGAAGTCCACGAGAGATGGCCGATTCACCGTAACCCACCTTCATTCGATCAGCTTGAGTCTAAGACTGAGATGTTCGAGACCGGTATCAAGGTTATTGACCTACTAACCCCATATGTTCGTGGTGGAAAGATTGGTCTATTCGGTGGTGCTGGTGTTGGTAAGACAGTTCTTATCCAGGAAATGATTTACCGTGTTGCAGAAGACCACGATGGTGTTTCTGTTTTCGCTGGTGTTGGTGAGCGTACCCGTGAAGGTAACGACCTTATCGACGAAATGACTGAATCAGGTGTTATCGACAAGACAGCACTGGTCTTCGGCCAGATGGATGAGCCACCAGGCACCCGTTTGCGTGTTGCACTGTCAGCTCTGACCATGGCGGAATACTTCCGTGATGTTCAGAAGCAAGACGTGCTTTTGTTCATTGACAACATCTTCCGTTTCACTCAGGCAGGTTCTGAAGTTTCAACACTTCTTGGCCGTATGCCTTCAGCTGTTGGTTACCAGCCAAACCTTGCTGATGAGATGGGTATCTTGCAGGAGAGAATTACCTCTACCCGTGGTCACTCAATTACATCTCTTCAGGCTATTTACGTACCTGCTGACGATTACACCGACCCAGCCCCGGCAACAACATTCGCTCACCTTGATGCAACAACAGAGTTGAGCCGTGAAATTGCTTCTAAGGGTCTATACCCAGCTGTTGATCCTCTAACTTCAACTTCTCGTATCTTGGACCCTCGCTTCATCAGCGCAGAGCACTACGCGACTGCAACGAGAGTGAAGCAGATCTTGCAGAAGAACAAGGAACTTCAGGAAATCATCGCAATTCTTGGTGTTGAAGAATTGAGCGAAGAGGACAAGATCACCGTATCTCGTGCTCGTCGTATTCAGCAGTTCCTATCCCAGAACACATACATGGCTGAAAAGTTCACCGGTGTGAAGGGTTCAACTGTTCCACTAAAGGACACCATTGAAGGCTTCACTGCTATCGCTAATGGTGACTTTGACAATGTTGCAGAACAAGCCTTCTTCAACGTTGGTGGCTTGGAAGACGTTGAACGTCAATGGGCAAAGATTCAGTCAGAGCTTAAGTAATCATGGCTGAAAAGAATCTAAGAGTTGAGCTAGTAGCTGCCGATCGTGCAGTCTGGTCAGGCGATGCCAAGATGGTTATCGCTAAGACAGTGGAGGGAGAGATTGGTTTACTAGCCGGTCACGAACCAATGCTTGCCATCCTAGGTTCAGGTGAAGTTCGTATCACCCTGCCAACAGGGGAATCCATCAAGGCAACAGCTGCCGATGGTTTCCTATCAGTTGAACATGATGTTGTCACAATCGTGGCAAGAGATGCTCAACTGGCATAAAGACTAAAGAATAAAGCCCCGAGCTTACTCGGGGCTTTATTTATTAATCCTGTTCAGGTCTTCTCTTTGCAGGAGCTTCACGTCTGTTAGCAGCTGGAACCCATTTGACGTCGCCACCGTGTTTGATGTTTGCGTAACGGGCTAGGACGAAGAGTAGATCGCTGAGTCTGTTTAGGTACTTCACTGCCGCAAGGCTGATGCCACCTTCGGTTTGACCCTTCTTGGCAGGCTCTGTGCCGTGCTGTTCGATAGCGTGCCAGGTAGCTCGTTCAGCTCTTCTTACCACTGTTCGGGCAAGGTGAAGTCCTGCGGCTAGTCCTGATCCGCCAGGGATGATGAAGGAGTCTAGTTTGTCTAGCTCTGCGTTGTATTTATCTATGGCGGCTTCAAGAGCGTCAATCCAAACTTCATCAACGCGAAGCGGTTCGTATTCATAGTGCTCGTTCAAAGGGTTAGATAGGTCGGCACCTAGGTCAAAGAGCTCATTTTGGATCTGCAAGAGCAGGGCAAGGGTTTCCTCATCAAACTCATTCTTGGCAAGAGCAACAGCTACGCCGATGGCTGAGTTAGCCTCATCAACATCAGCGTAGGCTTCGATTCGAGGGTCGGTTTTCCTGACTCGGCTGAAGTTGGATAGACCGGTAAGACCTTCGTCTCCGGTTCGGGTGTATATCTTCGTGAGTTTTACCATTAGACAAGTTTAGGCTTGTCTAGTGCTTTTATTGTTGCCTCCGAGCGAATCCAAGAGAATTGGTGGGTCCAACCTAACCATCGAGCAGGTTCATTTAAGTTATGGGCAGCTCAATGAAGCCAGGGACTTAGTTCTAGGGGATTTGCTAAAGCTTTGTAAGAACAAAGCAGAAGCAGCTCGAGTTCTAAAACTAAGCCCAAAGCAATTAGGTGAGATTGATCTTAACCTTGCGATAAAGACTGCTCCAACTATGCCTGCATACCAAAGGTATGAGGGGACACTCTATAAAGCGATGGCTGTCGAAACATTCAGTGCGCACGAGATTGAGCAGATGAAATCACATGTATTGATGCAAAGTGCTTTATTTGGTTTGATTTCTGCGACTGACAGAATTCCTTGGTATCGACTCTCCGCTGGAACGGTTTTACCTAAAGTGAGCCTAAAGAAGATTTGGAAAGAGCATCAGGATGCAGCTTGGGCAAGATTGGTAGACATGCCAATCATTGATCTACGTTCAAAGGCGTATGTTGATATAGCACCTATTCCTGATCAACTTGATTCATATTGGGTTGAGGTTGTTGCGGAAGATGCCAAGGGGCAGAGAAAAGCGCTTAACCACTTCAATAAGACTGCAAAGGGAGAATTCGTAGGCGCATTCCTTAGAGCGAATACAGCGCCAAAAACCATTGCCCAATTAAAGACAGTTGCTAAGCAGGCTGGTTTAGAGTTGGAAGTCGAAGGTAAAATCCTGTATCTGATTACCTCAGAGATTATTCGAGGTAAGAAATAGTGTTATCAAGTGTTTTTGTTGGGGAGTTATGGCTTTGGTAACAGATAAAGAAAACCTAGTCTTCAAGCGCGTTAGATTATCTTTTCGCTGGCTTGGTATTGCTTGCGGAGCAACTCCTACTTTGTCATATCTACTATTTGCATACACTTTCGAACGCATCATATATGTTCCAAACTACGACACAGGAAATCTAGAAATCACCAGAGACCTGGATTATCACATCAGCCAATACGCACTTTTGGTAGGTAATGCAACATGGCCTTATCTCATGCCAATTTCGTTCGTGATCTTGGCAATAGATATTGCATTAGCACTTAGGAAGCAAATCAGAGAAGCCTAAGCAATCTAACTAAGCTCTTTTCTTCTGAAGCAGCCAGGGGCATGATCGTTCACGAATCCAGTTGCCTGCATCAAGGCATACATAGTTGTTGAACCAACAAATCCAAAACCAAGACCCTTGAGGTGCTTCGATAAAGCATCGGATTCCGCGCTAGTTGCCCGCCATTGAAAACTTGAAGCAGGTGGAGTTCGATTACTCTTAGCTGGAGCAAAATCCCAAACAATTTCACTAATACTCAAGCCTTGTTTTTGGAGATCCAAGACGATGTTTGCGTTTTTGATGGTGCTGGCTATCTTGGCCCTGTTCTTGATGATGCCATCATCAAGCATGAGTCTCTCGATATCCTTCTGCGTCAACTTGGCAACTTTGCTCACTTCAAAATTCTTGAAGGCTTTTCTAAACCCTTCTCTTCTTTTCAAAATGGTTATCCAAGACAGCCCCGCTTGAAAACCCTCAAGGGCGATGCGTTCAAACATCTCGTTGTCACCAAAAACTGGAACACCCCATTCGCTGTCGTGGTAATCGATATAGAACTGGTCTTTACCTGGCCACTTGCATCTGGTCAGACCATCATCATATTTATGAGAATGTTCAGACATTATTTGGAGGGTATTCCTTCATGATTAAGAAGCCACTGTTTGGTTGGGATGCCTTTGCCACCGGAGTAACCGGTTATCTTGCCGCTTGCTCCCATAACTCTGTGACAACCGATAACCAATGGCACAGGGTTTGATCCAACTGCGCCACCAACTGCTCTAGCAGCTTTTGGTTTGCCTATAGCTTTGGCAATGTCAACGTAAGATTTTGTTTTTCCAAAACCGATGCGACCTATTTGTCGCCAAACACTTCTCTGGAATTCGGTTCCTGAACTTAGATCAACTGGAAATGTGAACTTGGTTAGTTTTCCTGCAAAGTATTGGTCTAATTCGTTCTTGGCTAGCTGCAACACGGCGGTTTCATTTGAAACGGACTTTGCACCTTTGGCGTCGATGTCAATTGCAGTTACTTTGCCATTAGTTTCGAATACACGGATTATCCCTATGGGGGAGGAGAAGGCAATCAAGTTAGGTTTCTGCACAGTTTGAGAATACCTAAGAAATGCAAAAGCCCGGTTATCCAATTGTTTAGGTGGATAACCGGGCTCTTGACTACCTTGTAAATCACATCAATTCAAACATTTCACCAGCAATAGAAAGCGAGTGGCGCAGCTTCTGCTCCAGTTCATCGAACTCCGTCTGACCAATGGTCAAAGGTGGAGCTAGTTGAACTACAGGGTCGCCACGGTCATCTGAACGGCAATAGAGACCATTGTCATACATGTGGTGAGAGAGGAACTGTCTTAGTAGCTTCTCTGACTCTTCATCATTGAATGACTCACGGGTCTTCTTGTCTCTTACTAGTTCGATTGCATAGAAGTAACCTGCTCCACGAACATCTCCAACAATTGGAAGATCCTTTAGCTTCTCCAGTGTCTTCTTGAAAGCGGCCTCGTTGCGAGCAACGTTGCCAACTAGATCTTCCTCATCGAAGATATCTAGGTTTTCTAGAGCCACAGCACAAGCCACAGGGTGACCTGCGAATGTGTATCCGTGGGAGAAGATGTTCGTCCCGTGTTTGAACGGTTCAAATAACTTCTCAGTCATCATTAGAGCACCAAGTGGTTGATAGGCCGAGGTTATACCCTTGGCACAGACCAACATGTCTGGTTCTAATCCATACTTCTCGCTGGCAAACATAGTTCCGATTCGACCAAAACCATCGATAGTCTCATCTGCAACTAGCAGAACGTCATACTTGTCGCAAATCTCACGGACTCGCTTGAAATATGAAGGCGGAGAAGTGAAGCAACCACCTGAGTTCTGAACAGGTTCAATGAAGAACGCTGCAACAGTATCTGGATCTTCGAAGAGAATCATCTCTTCTACTCGGTTAGCTGCCCACATTGCAAAGGCTTCTTCATTTTCGAAGTCATCCTGTGCACGGTACCAGTTGGTGTTTGGAACTCTGAATGTGCTTGGAACCAATGGTTCAAACATCTTCTTCATGGAAGGAATACCGGTTAGAGACAAAGCTCCGTGCGAGGTGCCATGGTAGGCCACTGCTCGGGTTAGAACTTTGTGCTTCATCGGCTTGCCAGTCATCTTGAAGTACTGTTTGGCTAGTTTCCAAGCTGTCTCGTTTGCCTCGCCACCACCGGTGGTAAAGAAAACTCGACTTAGGTTTTTAGGTGCATACGAAAGTATGCGCTCTGCTAATTCAATAGCTGGAGCGTGTGCATGCGACCAGATTGGGAAGTAATCTAACTTCTTCATCTGCTTAGCTGCTGCTTCAGCCAGCCTCTCTCGACCGTGTCCTACGTTGACAGAGAACAGAGATGAGATTCCATCAAAGTACTTTTTGCCATTGATGTCCCAGAAATGATGTCCTTCAGCTTTTGCGATGATAGGAATGTCATTTGTCTGGTACGGACTGTGACGAGTAAAGTGCAAAAATAAATTATCTTTTGCAGCTTGTTTCAGCATTGCCGGGGTTGCTTCTTGACCCGCTTTACGCGCGTCTAGAAGCGGGGTGGCGTGGTCGGCTTTTGCTTCGGCCGGCTTTGATGCCGGAGCCTTACCTGGCTTTAGCGCCGAGGTAAGCTTGCTTGCTTTGCTCTCCTTGATTGCCATTTGATATCACTCTTTACATAGTTTTGTGTTGCGCTTTTGGGTAATCGTCTGATTATCCACTTCGAGTACCAAGAGATACCCAAACCTTGGTTATCTAACACCCCAGTTATAGAACTGCTTGTGGAGTTTTAGATAAACAAAAGTTTCAGTTGATAGCACTTCTGGCAGTGATCTGATTTTGGTGTTCAATACTTCGATGAGGTCCTGGTCGTTTTCAACAACGACTTCAACAAGGATGTCGAAGGACCCTGCTGTCATCACCACGTAGTCTGCCTCTGGCATCGCAGAGAGCTTGTTAGCAAGTTCTGTCATGTCGCCACTGCAACGGATACCAATCATGGCTTGACGGTAGAAGCCAAGTTGAAGTGGGTCAGTAACTGCCACAACCTGCATGATGCCGGATTCAGTAAGTTTCTGCATACGCTGGCGAACAGCTGCTTCGGAGAGTCCTACGGCCTTGGCAATCTCGCTATAAGGCTTGCGGCCGTCATGCTGAAGCTGCTCGATGATCTCCTTAGAAATCTCATCAAGCGTCGATGCTTTAGCTCTATCCGTTCTGGACATACTGCGATTTTGGCACAGTTTTGCCTTTTTTGGTGCTGATTTCGTAGTGAATTTACCATTTTGGTATAGATTCCACACCTTCAGAGCCTTTTTGGCTACGGATTGGCCTTGAAATCAAGGTTTGTAATAGTGTTATGGCTAGGAGCGATACGTTCGCTTCCTTATGAATAAAGGCTCGAAGGAGAGTTTCAAATGGCAGTTCGCGAACTAAAGAACTTTGTCAACGGTCAGCATGTTTCAGCTAAATCAGGTGAGACTTCAGATGTAATCAACCCTGCCAATGGCGAGGTTTATGCCACAGCACAGGTCTCTGGTGAAACAGATATTGACCTTGCCTATAAGGCAGCTGATAAAGCTTTCGAAACCTGGAGTCAAACCACTCCAAGTGAACGTCAACTAGCGCTTTTTAGAATTGCTGATGCACTAGAGGCAAGAGCTGAAGAGATGGCTGATGTTGAATCAGAGAACACTGGTAAGCCTCGCAGCACTTTGGTTGAATACGAAGTAATGGTTTCTGTTGACCAGATTCGTTTCTTTGCAGGAGCTGCTAGAAACCTTGAAGGACGAGCAACAGCTGAGTATGCCAAAGATCACACCTCATCTATTCGTCGTGAACCTATCGGTGTCATCGGTCAAGTAACTCCTTGGAACTATCCGCTAAACATGGCCACCTGGAAATTTGCACCAGCAATAGCTGCAGGTAACTCTGTTGTTCTAAAGCCTTCAGATACAACTCCAGCTTCAACACTGTTACTTGCAGAAATCGCAAGCGAATTCTTGCCAGCAGGTGTATTCAACGTCGTAACCGGTAATCGTGATTCAGGTCGAGCAATGATTGAACATGAGATTCCTCAGATGGTATCCATCACTGGTTCTGTTCGTGCCGGTATGGAAGTTGCCAAGAGTGCAGCGTTAGATCTAAAGCGGGTTCACCTTGAGCTTGGTGGAAAAGCACCGGTAATTGTTTTTGCTGATGCAGATCTTCACAAAGCAGCTGCACAGATTGTTGTTGCTGGTTTCTTTAATGCAGGTCAAGACTGCACCGCTGCAACAAGAATTCTTGTTCACGAAAGTGTGCACGATGAGTTCGTTGCAATTCTTACTGCTGAAGTAAAAGCAAATGCCATCACTGGAGATCCAAGTAGAGATGACATCTTGTTTGGTCCAGTAAACAACGTAAACCAGTTAGCTCAGGTCACTGGTTTCATTGAGCGTCTTCCAGATCACGCATCTATCGCTATTGGCGGTAATGCTATTGCTGGCAAGGGTTACTTCCACGAAGCAACAGTGCTTACAGGACTAAAGCAAGATGACGAACACATCCAGAGAGAAATCTTTGGTCCAGTAGTTACCGTGCAAAAGTTCAAGGACGATGCTGAAGCTATGCGTTGGGCTAACGATGTGAAGTATGGTTTAGCGTCATCAGTTTGGACCAGCAACCACACCAGAGCAATGCGTTTTGCGAAGGGTTTGAACTTCGGTTGTGTTTGGATCAACACCCACATTCCATTAGCTGCTGAAATGCCTCATGGTGGTTTCCGTCACTCAGGTTACGGTAAAGACCTATCGATGTATGGCTTTGAGGACTACACACGTCTCAAGCACGTCATGAGCTACATCGGCGACTAACAAAGCTTGAAACAGCCCGTTCTCCACAACAGGAGGGCGGGCAGTTTCATTTAACTTCCTATTCAGGCATCATCACTAAATGCGATGGTTTGTCTTGTTGCCTGGTTTAGTTCTTGGTGTGGTCATGGCACTGGTTACCGGTATGTGGCAATTTGCTTTGTTTACTTTTGTTGGCTTGCTCTCGGCAACACTAACCACGGCTCTGGTTAAGAGAAACAAACGCGAACCTGATATGGATTTTAGTGATCAACCTATTTGGATTAGTCCTGGTGCAGTCGCGATAGGGGATAAGGTCCTGCCTAAAACAGGCTTGTTCTTCAAGGAACAATACAGTGACATCTTCTTCGACTACTTCAGCAAGCTTGCTAAAGAACGTGAGGTTGAAAAGAAGAGGTTAGAACTTCGTTCTAGTTTCTACAAGGCAAGCAAACCCGGTCTCTTGCCATTCTGGGTAGGCATTGCAGAAGCTGCTGATCTTGAGTTCGATCTGGCTCGAGATGGCCCACATGCCCTAATTGTTGGCGCAACCGGCTCAGGCAAGAGTGAGTTCTTGAAGTTAATTACCAGCTCGATGTTGGTTAGCTCCGCTGCCCAGTCTTTGCAGTTGGTGCTAATTGATTTCAAGGGAGGAGCAGCGCTTCGAAGCTACGCCGAACATCCAGCAACTTTGACTTTGGTTACAGATTTAGATGAAAGCAGGCTAGAGCGATTCTGGCTCTATCTCGCCGGTGAACTCAAAAGACGAGAAAGATTATTGGCTCAGCGCAGAGTATCTTCAATAGAACAACTCGATGACTTGCCGAGGCTTCTAGTAATCGCTGATGAATTACCAGCAATCATCTCTGCGCATCAATTTAGTTTGGGAACCTTGGAGTCGATTGCAGCTCGAGGCAGGTCCTTGGGTGTGCACCTGATTGCCACTAGTCAGTCACTGGCAGGAATCCCACGAGCACTCATTACTAATCTCACTATGCGATTTGCTATTGGCACAACTGACCCAGGCGATTTGATTGCGATGGTTCCGACCATGCGTTTAGCTAACTCAAATTCTTCAAGAGCTCTTGCCATCTGGGGTTCAAATACTTCGTCTTTTGATTTTCCGATGACCGAAGGTGTTCCAGATAGTGGAGTTACAAAGCATTGGCGTGAGCTGAGTGATTCCTGGACGACAGGTTTAGCACAGCGGATTTCTGCAAGTGCCGGAGTAGTTGGTTTCCTAGATATTCCAAGTGAGCATCGGATAGAGCAATTGCGGTTCGATGTTTTTGGAAATTCATCCCTGCTGGTTGTCGGTGCACAAGGTTCTGGTAAAACATGGTTTGCCTTGAATGCTACTAACTCTTTACCTAATGCACTTGTTTTGGATTGTCCACCATTACCGGAACTAGAGGAAGCTTTTCAAACTGGGAAGCAAGTGATTTGCGTTCTATCTAGTAATTTCTTGTTACCGCTGACAATTCAACGAAGGTTTGAGCACATTATCTATTTGCGTCAAGGAAACTTAGATCAACATCTAGCTGCGGGCTTAGCTAAAAGCCAATGGAATGAAAAATTACCACCAGGGAGATGTTGGTACCGGAATCTTTGTTTGCAGTTGGTTATGCCAGCACAGACTCAACAGGAGAGTAGTCAAGACCATGTGCTTGAGCAACAGGTTCGCTAACTAGTTTTCCAGCATGAGTGTTTAGTCCAAGTGCTAGAGCTGAATCAGAGTTACAAGCACTCTGCCAGCCTTTGCTTGCTATCGCTTTTGCATAACTCAAGGTTGCGTTGGTTAGCGCATAGGTTGAGGTGTGAGCAACAGCACCTGGCATGTTAGCGACACAGTAGAAGATCGAGTTGTGAACTTTGAAGGTTGGGTCAGCATGGGTAGTTGGTTTTGAATCTTCAAAACAACCACCTTGGTCAATTGCGATGTCAACGAGCACTGATCCAGGTTTCATTTTCTTCACCAGTGCATTGGTAACAAGCTTTGGAGCTTTAGCTCCTGGAATCAAAACAGATCCGATAACTAGATCTGCTTCACTCACTGCTCTATCAATTTCAAAAGTATTACTAGCAAGAGTTCTTAGACGGCCATGATAAATAGCGTCAAGTTCTCTAAGTCTGTTGATGTTGGTATCCAGAACAGTTACCTCTGCGCCAAGTCCTACTGCCATTGCGATGGCATTAGTTCCAGCAACACCGCCACCTAGAACAACAACCTTTGCAGGTCTAGTTCCTGGCACTCCACCTAGCAAGATGCCGTGGCCTCCATTTTGAGCAAAAAGTGTTTGAGCACCAACAAGGGCAGATAGTCGGCCAGCAACTTCACTCATCGGAGCTAGAAGTGGCAGTTGACGGGTTGGAGTTTGCACAGTTTCATAAGCAATGGAGGTGACGTGCTTAGTGATTAGCTCTTTGGTAAGTTCTAAGTCAGCTGCAAGGTGCAGGAAGGTAAATAGCACTAGTCCTGGTCGAAGGTACTGGTATTCACTCGCGATAGGCTCTTTGACCTTGAGTACCATTTCTCCTGCTGCCCAAGTGCTGGCTGCATCTTGCAAGATGGTTGCTCCAGCGGCCTGGTAATCCTCATCTGAGATGCTTGAGCCAAGACCAGCTTTGCTTTGAATAAAGACTTCGTGCCCTGAAACTGTTAGTTCATGCACTCCCGCTGGGGTAATAGCCACGCGGAATTCGTTATTTTTGATCTCTGCAGGAACAGCGATCTTCATGATTCTCCTCTGGGTTAGGCACCATTGCCACAACCACCTAACAGAATACCTCAACCTCTGCTGTGGTTCTGGTTCGGACTGGTCCAAAAAGGCTGAATAATCAGTTTTTGGGGATATCGGGTTTTTGCCCGTTCCCAGCCCTTAGGTGTGGCATTATTTTTATCAATGCGTTCTTTCGCGCAGTCCGTGTGTTGACTGGCCGTATGACGGCCCTTGCATTTAGGAGCTAGTTGCTATGAACCAAAACCTTCCAGAAGATCCACAACTACGCGAAATGGTTAAAGCTGCTTTAGCCCATAAGGTCACTCGTCGAGCGGTGCTCGGTGGAGCCATGGCAACTGGAGCTGCAGCTTTGCTTGCAGCCTGCGCTCCTGGTGGTAAAGCTTCGCTAACTCCAGCAAAAGATGTTAGCGATTCAGACCCAAGTCTTATTTGGAGTAACTGGTCTCTATATATCGACGTTGACGCTAAGGGTAAGTACCCGACTCTTGAAAAATTCCAGAGCGAAAACGGTATTACTGTTACCTACCGCGAAGACTTTGACGACAATGACTCTTACTACGGCAAGGTGAAAGATCAGCTAGCTCTCGGTCAAGACATCGGTGCAGATATCACTTGCCCAACTTCTTGGATGGCTGCTCGTTGGATCAACCAAGGTTATGTTCAAACATTTAACGATAAAGAACTACCAAACAAAAAGAATTTGCAGCCTGCTTACCTAGGTGCTTCTTATGACCCGAACAGAACTATGTCATTGCCTTACCAAGGTATTTTGGCTGGTTTCGCCTTCGACAAAAAAGCATACAAAGCGGCTACCGGTAAATCAGCTCCTGCAGTTATGGATGATCTTTGGAACCCAGCACTTAAAGGTCGCGTTGGCGTCCTAAGCGAGATGCGCGACACCGTTGGCCTAGTTCTTATGGATCAGGGTATTGCTATTGGAGATGCAAACAGCCTTACCGCAGATGCATTCATGAACGCTATTGATGTTGTCGGCGCAAAAGTTGCCGATGGTCAGATTGCTCGCATCAAGGGCAACAGCTACAAGGATGATCTGGTAAACGGTGACACCATTGTTGCTATTGCTTGGTCTGGAGATATCATCCAGCTAAACGCTGAAGCAGGTTACGACCGTTTTGGTTTTGTGCTTCCTGATTCCGGTGGAACTATTTCAGCTGACTGTTTTGTTATACCTATGGGAGCTACTCATAAGAAGAACGCTGAGAAGTTAATGAATTTCTACTACGACCCATACAACGCTGCTGTTCTAGCAGCATATGTGAATTACATCACTCCAGTTGTTGGCGCTAAAGAAGAAGCAATGAAGCTCGATCCAGCATTGGCTGACAACGAATTGATTTTCCCTTCAGAAGCTTTCTTGGCTAAGACTCAAGCTTTCCGTGCTCTTGATGGCAAGGAAGAGCAGAGCTTTACCAAGGCGTTCCAGCAGATTAAGTTAGGCGCGTAGTGGCAAAAGAGTTTGTTGCCCGCGGCGCTGACTTAGAGCTAAAGCAAATACGTAAAGAGTTTCCTGGCTTCACTGCAATAGATAACTTAGACCTTCACGTCCCAGCGGGAGAGTTCTTTGCGCTACTTGGTCCTTCTGGTTGTGGCAAGACGACAACACTGCGTTTGGTAGCAGGTTTGGAGTCTCCAACCAAGGGAAATATTTTTATTGGTGGTAAAGACGTCACAGCTACTAAGCCTCACGAGCGTCCAGTAAACACTGTGTTCCAGTCATATGCGTTATTCCCGCACATGACTGTTTTAGAAAACGTTGCTTTTGGACTTCGTCAGCGTAAGGTTGCAGATCCTGTTGCTAAAGCTAAAGATGCACTGAACCTGGTTCAGCTATCACACCTTGCAGATAGAAAACCTCAGCAGCTCTCTGGTGGACAGCAGCAACGTGTTGCGTTGGCTAGAGCTCTAGTTAACCGACCTTCACTACTACTACTTGATGAGCCATTGGGTGCTCTGGATCTAAAACTTCGTCGTGAAATGCAGACAGAACTAAAAGCTATTCAGATGGAAGTTGGACTTACCTTCTTGCACGTTACCCACGACCAAGAAGAAGCCA
>Ga0194048_10001138_pt1 | contig 13214 bp, 18 predicted proteins | sample JunL225m_MetaG_FD_161685 | JGI IMG/M metagenome (GOLD analysis project Ga0194048, IMG submission 161685) | Anoxic zone freshwater microbial communities from boreal shield lake in IISD Experimental Lakes Area, Ontario, Canada - Jun2016-L222-5m | ecosystem: Environmental > Aquatic > Freshwater >...
ATCATAGGCCTTTTGAAAATCCACCCGTAGAAACTGTCTCAAAAAGTACTGAGAGCATTCTTCAAGAATTTGATTCAATTATAAAAAACAATGGAACGATTGTTTTAAACGCGTTTTCAGACTCTGCCCGCCAGTTAGCCGCTCTAATCGAGGGCAATTTAACTCTCCCCCCGGAGGGTTATAATGATCTGGGCCGGGGAGTTCTCAAATATCCGGGAGACCCCCAGCAGTTTGAGGAAGAAGAAAATAATAGAGACTTCAGTAAGCCAAAAGAAATTGCGGCTAAAATGTATGAACAGATTGGCAAACTCGCAGAGAACGCAGTGCAGTTTGCTGAGGCTGTTACCTATGGTCAGAAGCAAGACCTCCTAGGACAAAGATTTAAAAGTTTTACATCAACTGGTCTCACTATCGAATCGCTTAGAAAAGACCTATTGGGTGACGAAGAAAACGGCTCCAGAAGGCTTCCATCAATCGGCGGCAGACAATTCAACGACTATGCCGACTACGAGATATTAAATTATTTTGGTGAGGCTTCTGAAAAGTATACGACGAGACGCCCTTTCTTTTACAAGAAGGAGGTTGTCAAGAGGGATAAACAGGATGAGCAGGCTCAGGGGCCCGAGATCTTCATCCCCAGCGTTGAGGTTCGAAAAAATGATAAGATAATTGAGTTGTCAGAGGGTGGCGAAGGCGTCACCCCTGGTAATTTTGCAGTTGCCAACAGAAAAAGATCAATTGGCGACGTGAAGACTGTAAACGGTTTGAAGGTCCCTCAGTTAGCAATGAATTTCACAGAAAGGGACGGCTGGGTTCTTACAGAACCATCTAGTAAGAGACTGCAACTTATTCAAGATAAACTCAATGAGGGCAAAGAAGTTTCTGCACAAGAAACGCAACTGCTTTCCGATCAGCAGGCATTTGAAGACGCCGCAGGTAGCGAAGAATATCTTAATTTTGTTGATGATGCCAAAAAGGGTTTAATTAACGATTTTGAAATACAGAGTGATAATATCGAGCCTACTGAGACTCAAAGAAGAAATCTTTTCTCCTGGATCTTAAGCCCACTTGAATGGGCAACAAAAGATCAAGAAAGAGATCAAGAGGAAGATGCTCCGGAGGAGGGGGCTGCCGAACTTCAGGGAGAAATGCCCACGGAGATCAAAACGGTCGAGGACCCCAACGGTCTTGAGGAAACTCCAGAAATGGAAAGCCTCGCTCCCAGTGATGTTCAACAGTTTGCAGAAGAACAGTCCGAGGAAGAGGAAGCGTCAAGCGTTGATGATGACGAACAGATATTGGACTGGGATATGCAAATTGAAGATCTTCTTGCTAAGGTGGATGCTCTCGCACCAGAAGGCGTCGCTGCAGCCGATGAAAGAAGAGAACTTCTTGATAAAATAAATTCTCTTAATGGCAAGATTGAAGAGAGAATCAACGAAATCGAGGGTGGCGGAAAAGGCCAGTATGAACAGGCGTCTCTAGATAGAAGATACAAAAGCAACGAGAACTGGAAAAAACAACTCTCTATTCCAACAATGGGCTCTCTCGATAAGGTGGCTCAAGACATGGTCCAGAACCTTCCAAGAGACGTTTGGGATAAACTCGCAGACCCCAAACTTTCGATGAAAGTCCTTGCGCAATATGGCTTTTTTGGTGAACTAGTCTCGTCAATGCTCAGAAACGATGAAGGCCCTCTTGGTAAGAGACTTGACAGAATCAAGTCAAGTCAAAAACTTGCCGGTATGGGTCTTACCCCTGCTAGCGCAGAGAACAATCTTTATGATTTTGTAATGAATAACATTCTTGATCAAAACAAAGTAGCCAACCTGAATGCTGGCGTTTCGCAAGAAAATGTTGATGACAACGGCACAGACCCCAAAAAGGCTCTAAGAAGATTTGTTATTCCAGGTGTAAAGAATGGCCAGCCATTCCAGGACGACGGAGAGGACATACCGACTAGTTACGTTTTTCCAAGAAAACTCACAAACTTCCTTGTCAGTCGTAGCCAGATAGGCGGCGACGATGTCTTGCTGGGTCAACTTTCCAACGCTCTTCAATCGAAAGACAGTGAGCGCGAAGTCGCTCTTCAGAACTTTATTAAGGACGCTCTTTACAAATATGTTGGCAAAACAATGGGTATGGGTCTTTTTGGAATCTCACCGGAAAGAAAGCGTGCTTATCGCGAAGCAAAAAAGATGGAAAAAGAATGGAATAGTGAATTAGAAAAGACTCGACAGGGGTATCTTGAAGAGTTTGGTGGCGATGAAGAAAAAACGGAAGAGGCTATAATTAGTTGGGTGTCTAAAAATCCACCGCCTATTTTAAGCATGACCATCAAAGACACTCTTTACGATCCAACCGACCCGGCCCAGATGGGCTCACAAAGCCTTGCTGAAATGATAGACGGATTCAGCGAAACAGATGAAGATCCAACGTATAAATTTACTGAGGCTCTCATGGATATGACTACAAACAAAGAGTACATGAGCAACGACCAGAAAAGAAAACTTGATACTGCCATTAGCGCTTTAAGCGAATATGACGAAAAATTCAAACTTCGATGGTCATTCTTCGCTGATCCTACAAGCAAAGACTCTTATTTCAAGAAGCAGATGTTTGCGCGTGAAGGAGAAGATCCTGCGGATACGCTTGAGAGACTAGAAAACTATTACGAAATGGTTTCTCCACGCAGTAGAAAAGCATCCTTGAAGAATCTTGAAGAGAATGGCCCAGCCGCTGACTTCACAGCACAGTGGAATTGGCCAGCGGTTATTAAAAACTTTGACAGACTTGTTGGGCAATATCCTGGTTTTGAATACCATGTGGGCGATAAAATAATTGTCGATCCCAACGACCCAGAACTGACGGACGAACTCAAGAAAAATTCTATCGATAAACTTTTCAATTATCTTATTCTTAAAACGGGCAATAGTATTGAAAGTCAAGAAAGAATTCAAAAACTAAGAGGACAGGATCCAAAGAAGCCAGGCACTCTTACACCAGAATCAGAACCAAGAGTTGAGATTCCACGCAAGGACAAACCGAAGTCTGAGGTTACAGATATGGCAAAACAGATTCAAGAACAACTCAACGCATTCGTCGCAGACTGGGAATAGTTTGGACGCCCGCATGGACTGGCTGGAAGATCTGGATCTGACTAACGAACCTCCATCTGAGTGGAGCGAGTATGCCGTGTCATTAACTCCAGTCGATTCTCATAAACAACCTGTCGTTTTGAGCATATGGGCAAATGGACTTGAAGAAGCACTCAACTGCGGTGAAATATTGTCGGCGGTGTATCTTGGGTAAAAGACTAGCCACAAGGCAGGAGATGCTTTATACGGCCGCTCAGAAGCCCTGGGAGATCATGATAGAGAGCGGCGAAAAGGGTAGAGACATAGTTGGAGCCTACCCATGTTGGAAAGACGCCCACAAGGCCCTTAAAAAGTGGCTACAGGGCTTCCACAAGGGTGATATCAACGAAGAGGATCCGACCGACGCTGAGGAGATCTCAGACGCGGCCAAAATGGAAGACCAGTGGGCCCTCAAGAGTCTTAAGAATTGTCCTGAAGACGTGAGATGGACATTCCGTTTCCGCCACGACAATTCGAAGTACACAGTGTGCCTTCAACCCGTCGGCTACGTCGATAAATAGCATCGCATCTCGCATTACGCTATAAGAAAGACTGATTCTACCACTTAAGGAATACAATGCCATTTAAATTTGAAACAGCAAACGAACGATGGGGCGAATACAAAAAGTCCGCCGAGCAAAGCCCCTACCCCTTTGGATACGACGAGGGCCGTGGTGAAAGCCCCGCCGATGACCTCATGGCCGAGATCGACCTTTCGCTCGAAACCAGCGGCGACACCCTCTCTCTTGAAAACCTATTTCAGCAAATGACTCAATTAATTCAAAGTGGTCAGCATCCGGACGAAATTCTTGACGGTATTGAAACGTTGGCTCAACAAGCAAGAGCGCACCGCAGTCAAGCCTCGGAGTAAGACTCAGTTCTTAGGAGGCTGCTTATAAAGCGCCTCTAAGGTCTTCTTGTCTTCAACCCTCTGAACTCTATCCCCAACGCCTAGAAGCGCCAGTAGGACCACCACAACGGCCTCTACGGGGATGTCAGGGTACATTCGGGTGATAAACGCGGCAATAGCGAAGCAAAAGGCATAAACCCTAGCCGGGTTGTTATGCACATACGCTTTAATGCGACGCATTAGTTGCTCAGGGGTTCGAGTTTGTCTAAAAGTTCTTTAAGTGCACTCGCACCAATAGTGTCTTTGATGCTAAAAAGGAAATCACGAAGCACTTTGTTTTCTTTTCTTAGGCGAACGTTCTCTTGCTTGAGACCTGAGTGCTGCTGACCAAGGAGTTCATGGGCGGCATTCAGGCTGGCATACTTATCACGCCAACTATCCAATTCTTCTCGTAGCACTCGAACCTCTGCTCTGAGTGCGGTAACCTCATCATGTAGTTCGGCTCTAATTTGCTGGGCTACGTCTACCTGAAGTTTTTGGATATCCACCGATTCTCGCTCCTCTTTACGATTGTCTGCATGACGCTGTTTGTAAAACAATGTGCTGAAGTTCAGAAAGAAATAGCCCACAATGGCAACAACTACAACGAGTAAACCGTCAAGACCAGAGATCTGAAATAGGTCGACGATATTCATCTACCTATTATCGGGTAGATATAGACAAGAATAGCGCGTGTATGCTAAGATTTCCTCATGACTATTGACGAAATCCGTAAAGCAGTAGCCCTCGCCAGATTCTATGATTCAGCGGCTAGAATAAACAAGGCTCAGATTGAGTATGTTGTCTCTAAAGATAAACTAACCGACACTGATTGGCTTGTTGACGTTGAAACCAGCGCCAACAACCTGTTCTACGACATTGAAGTGGCAAATGCCATTCGCAGATCTATTCGTGCAGCATTAGGATCGGGCAAAGTATGACCACCCACGACTCTCTTGAGGAGTTCGAAGAGTATCTGAAGTCTTTAGATCAGGGCGGCCATCAACTAGAGAACAGTGAACAGGTACTCAAGGGAGTGCATAGCCTAGGAGACTGCAAGGGCGAATACTGCACAATCCACAACATGTCTGATCACCACATGAGATCGTGGCCGCAGCACTGGCGTGGAGATCGGGGATTCATGGAGCGCATCTGCCCACATGGAATCGGCCACCCCGACCCAGACGAATACCTATTAACAGTCAACCCATTCCTGTCAGCAGTACATGGCTGTGACGGCTGTTGTAACAAGAAGTGAGAGATCATGATACAAGCAACCATTGTAGTAGTAATCATCTTCCTATCAGTCGGCTATCTCTACAACAGATTCGAGACAACACCCAGATGCCCCAACTGTAAAGCAGAGCGCTATGACTGGCTCTATAAGAACAAGCATAAAGATGATGGTCCCCCCAGTTCGACTAAATGCCCTAACTGTGGTTGGTGATCCCCCATCCCGATAAGGGATGTCCATCATCCTACCACTACTGCAAAAGTATCCGTATACAAGATACAAATGCAGTACCAATCAGGACTCGATGTGTGCTTAAACGTATCAAACAGATACGTTTCCGCACCGGCATGTAGATAGGTGCCGTGCTTATCTACGCGGCTTCGCCCCAAGTCACACGCAATACACACGCAATACACACGCAAGTCACACGCAATACACGCCAAGCGTGAACAACGTGAAAGACGACACGACAACCGAGCGGCAACAACAGTAATCCGCATAAACTTGCAAATACAATAGGTTGTAGGGATTCAACTCGCACCCCTATGCGAGTTAACTAGGCCAGTATCCCCACTCATCCCAAGAGTCAGCATTGGTGTATAGGCTCTTAGCGGGAACAGTCATCTCAACGATCTCACTGCCACCAGGCTCATCCCAATGATCAGCATGAGATTGAGCGTATTTAAATGACGGCGTAACCCAATCACCAGAGTTGATTACACGCTCTACATTTGATGGCACTGCGCGATATATCTTAACAGGATAGTCAGGATTGCCACGAGCGGCAAGAATCAATTGATGAATCATTTGATCATCAGAACCAGTACCGAAATATCTAACACCTTCAGGACTGTATACATCATCAGGATAGAACCCATCAGCGGTAAGATTATAAAGCGGCGCACCATAATCAGGACTAGCAGGTCTATGCTGCATCCTATACTCAGACAACATCTCAACTCTAGTCTCTACACGTTTCATTATACCGACATTTGAGTATTAAACTGCTGCGGTTGACCATTATTAATATTAACCCTGTCATGTAGCATCTGATAAGGATTGTTACCATTAGGGCCACTTGCTGGCGTTGTACTATTCGGGTCAAGATGCTGCAAAAACCACCTTTGAAACTGCACATCATCATCCATATGTTGTATTAAAAGCCAAGCATTGTACTTGACCGAACCATAAGAATCGTCAGGAGAAGCGGCAATCTCATCAATATGCTTTTCAATAAGCGGTTTAGCCATAGCACGAGTCTGCTTATCAAGGAATGGATCATCAGCGGTATGACCAACAAGTCGCAACCAATCGGCAAACAATCGCTGATTGTTCTGACTATAAGCAGGACTAGACCAGTCATCAGTGCCAATCTGCTGCTGCACATACTGGCGATAACTAGAACGCCAGTATTGATCCTGATTGACCAGTGCTTCTAACTGCTGATTAACATTGTACTCACCAAGCATCTCAAACCTTGTCTCTACTCTTCTTGGCATCCTATTCATTATACTCAAGCAAGCGGCTAAGAACCAGCCCACCAACTGGTAGAGCGGCAAAACCAACAAACAATGAATGAACACCAACAGTAGTAGTAACACAGTAACCCACAGTAGGGGTGAGACACTCCCATCATGGTGATCAGACCCACACAAACACCCAAGATTAACGTGTCATGTTGCTTGCAGTTGAACCTGTACAAACCCCCACAGTTACCCACCAAACCCCACCAAAAACCACACTTGCAAACTGACCCCCCAATTGAGGAAGATTTGGCTCAGTTAAGCGGAAGTTAGGACAGTGAAGGTGACGGAAACCGGGCCTTTGACCAACTCCTGATTGGTGGATCGTCCGGGATACGGACGGAAAGGGAGTAGCAGCGCCGAACGGAACGGCAGCACCGCAGAGAGGGACATACCGTCCGTCCTGCGACCTTTGGAGTCCCGTAGGGTGAAGCCCTACCCCCTCCAAAATGCTGTCGGTTCGACATTAGGGGCTGCCCCTGTATCCCATGCGGGGAACACTACTCACCGGAGGTGAGAATAATGGGCAACGTAATCCACACTGAGATTACTTCGAAGGTGTCGATCCAGCATCGACTCCTGTCCCCGACGAAGAAGGCTATCGCTGCCTTCGCTGGGGAGATGGGCGTCGATGTCGCTGACATTGACTCCTGCCTTACCCGTGGTGACATGGTTGGGCAGGTGTCGTTGCTCATCGATGACATGACCCTACCCGCCGCTTCGTTGGCGCAGGCTGTCCGCGCAGCGGACGCCTACATCACGAAGGGCCTCGCCGACAGCGAGACGCTGCCGACGACGGCGAGCGAGGTCATCGACCTCTGCTACAGCAAGGTGCCGACGAAGACGGCGGCGTACGCTGGTCACTACTTGCTGCCCAACGGCCAGCAGGTCGTGGTCGAGGTCAAGGACGGCACCGGCGCCAGCAAGGGGCATCAGTTCCTGAACGTGTCCGTTGCTGGTGGCAAGGCCGTGCCGTTCCTGTCCCCCGACGGCACGACGAACATGACGATCCGCCGAGCAGCGATGCGGGCGATTGCACGGGGCGAGGCCACCAAGGTGTCCAAGCCCGACACGAAGGTCGCCAAGACGGCGATCGCCAAGGCTGCCTTCGAGGCCGCCGTGGCTGACTGGGAGTAATAGTCCTCCCAGAGATACACCGGGAGGGGGCTTCGGCTCCCTCCCACCTCTATAAGCGCCCCGTCAAATCGGCGTGGCGTTTATACGGGTGACAACGGTGTCCCCGACATAGATCCCGAGGAGGGATTGCATATGGCCAAGAGTGGTGCCAAATCCAAGCGCCCAAGCGGCGCGAAGGTACCTAGCCCCAAAGTGAAATCGGGGCGAATTCGCCTGACTGCCGAGGATCGTGCACGGCACAAGGCACGGGCACTCCGAAACGCGTCCATCGGATCCAGTATGGAATCGGTGGAACCGGTCGGCACCGCCATCGGCGCTGTTGGTGCGGCTCTCGTCGCCTCGTCTCAGTCGACCCTCGCCGCCATTGTGGCGGATACGGGGTCGTTGTTTGAGGAATCGGGAAAGGCTCAACGACGCAGGCGGCGTGCCGAGGAGATCAAGTCCGGCATCAAGGCGGCTAACGTGATCGGCGACGGGCTCGTCAACCCGATGGCATTGAATAACGCCATCGAAATCGCCATCGAGGGCTTCCCCGTGCTCAGAATGCGGGAAGACGGGCTCTGGATGGTCAAGAGCAAGTCGATGCTCAAGGTAGTCGGTCGGAGCCAATTCCGCGCCGAACGTGCTCTGCAGGAGGCAATCGCTGAGTTTAGCGGTGTCCGGCAGTCACGGGCGGAGCGCAAGGCACGGCGGAGTCGATGATCATGCACACCATGATCAACTACAACGCCAAGGCTCAGTGGCACCGGGACGAGGCACAGGGCTTCCTGCGTCTCGCCCGGCACTGGGCTGAACGTCCTCTGTGGCTGGATGACTGGGAGCGGGATACCCACGACCACTTCATCCAGATGGTCGCCATACACCACAAGGCGGCACGGCAGATGGACAAGAGGGCCAAGAAGGTCGAAGAGATCGGTGCTGGTCTCTTCGGTCTCGTCCTGTGGGCAGCCATGTTCGGCTCCCTCTGGGCGTTGGGGTTCATGCTCTGATGTTACGAAACCCCGAATACTGGATCCTCTTTTGGATGGTCATCTGGGGGCTTGCCCTCATGATCGTCCTCACCATCGCTCTCTGGTAGCGGTGGCTTTTGCGGCGTAGCCGCACCGAGCGAGCGCGACGGCGGGGGCTTCGCCCCCGTCGTTGTTATCGGCTCCGTATTTATTGCGGGTTCGATAACAGCGATACGTCGCTGAAGACCGTCGTGTAGCGGGCACGACGAAAAGCAAAACCGCTAATACCATATACCCTCTGAAAGGGGGCACATACGATGGCTCACACCCATCACCCGCAGATCCGCGAGCAGGGACTAGCCGATGGCTGTCTCGACTGTGCTGCGTATGCAGACGATCCGTGGTTCATGGACACCGAGAACTTCGCAAATCTCGTCCATGTTGCGAAGCAGGGCTTGTGGGGGTATCCGAAGTCTTGGTCTGATAACCAGATCAAGGCCTACGAGAACGTCCGCACGCTGCTCAACCGGGTAACCGCCATGGAGGTTGCGCTTCAGAATCATCCGAAGCCGACTGTCGATCTGGCTGCCGATGGTGTCGTCACGGTTGCTTCGTGGGAGGACTTCGAAGATGATCCCATGGAGCCGCGATTCGAGGCGGCGGACTAGTCATGATCTCTCTCTGGCTCAACAAGATCATGGCTGCCCTGCTGTACTTTGCTGGGGATACCACCGAGAAGGTCACGGCGTGGGACGCTCAGCGCACTGCTGATCGCTTCGGTGGCTGGGAGAACATACCCGAGGACTACTACGACCGCTTGCGGTGGGTGGATCCTCTGGCGTGGTTCTACCAGATCTTGATGCGTGCATACTGGTTCTTCGCTGAGAAGGCGGTCTAGTCATGCTGCTCAGGGATGAGTACTACGACCAGTACCTGCGGGGCATCGAGGTTGGTGAGCGCCGTGGTCGTGATCTCTGGTATTCCAGAGTCGTGGCTGCGGTTCTCATCGGCTTCATCCTTGGCGTAATGCTGGGGATCATCGGCTACGTGGAGGTTCTCTCCTCTCTCCACGCATAGCCGATTCGGCTGGACGTTGGTGTAGTGGCAACACACCCGGAGACGTTCCGGGATTCGCAGGTTCGATTCCTGCACGTCCAATGTCTACAGCGTAGTGCTGTAGATCAACAAACCCCAGACGGGGGAAGGGAGTTGCTCAAATGGGCAGCCTCGACACATACATTCCGGATCCGGCTCTTGCGGAGAAGTACGTACCGCGAGAGATCGGTATTCCGGGTGTCCTCGACATCGACCTCTACGAGGCCGCGATCAAGGGTGGCCGCAAGGCTACGCTGCTGAGCGGTCCGACGGGTTCGGGTAAGACCGAGGGTATCCGGGCCGTATGCGCCAAGAACGGTTGGCCTCTGTACATCGTGCAGGGTTCGATCGACGTGACGCGTGAGGCGTTCTGCGGTGGTCCTGTGGTCAACGATGACCCCAACGACCTCCGTCAGTTCGTACCGAACCCGGGTCCGCTGGTCAAGATGGTTGTCGGTCATGACTGCGCCAAGGGCTACAGCGGCACCTCGCAGTACGAGCACACTGTGTTCGTACTTGACGAGATCAACGTCGTCAAGCCTGCGGTCCTTGTCTGGCTAAACACCATCAACGACGACCGCCGTGCGCTTACTCTTCCCGAGGAGCGTGGCACCCCGAACATCAGGGCTCACAAAGGCTTTGCCTTCTTCGGCACGATGAACGAGGGCCATGAGTACACCGGCACAAGGGAACTGAACCCGGCTGTTCGCAACCGGTTCAACACGTTCCCCGTCGGTTACTCGCATCAAGTGGAGGACACTCTGCTGGTCGACCTGCCGTGGATGAAGAGTGCACGTGATCAACTGCGTGTGGCCATGATGGCTAAGAGTGCCGACGGTCAAAACGGTATCCAGTCCACGATCTCGACCCGTGCTCTCCTCGACTTCCAAGCGAACGTCAAGGAGTGGTCACAGCACTTCTCCGAAGACCAGGCTGTAGATCTGGCCACCGAGGCCTTTCTGCAGACCTGTCTGGAGCAGGATCGCGTCGCTGTGCAGGAGATTCTTCGCACAGCCCGTGGTGGCGGCAGCGGCTACATCCGGGCGGTCTGACCCGACCAAAGGTAGTCCACGGTTCTGCCACAAGGGTGGGGGCTTCGGCCCCCACCCAAACCGTCAACGCTTGTTGCAGTTATCAGTTCCGATAATACGGGATTGATAGGTGCAACACGGTGTTGCACTCATAACCCTGTGAAAGGGGGTGAGCATAGTGCCCAGTAAGGGTATCGACATTCTGTTGAGGGATGTTGACGTTGAGCCTTACGACGACCTAACGCACGATCAAGCACGTAGCGTCGTATTACTTGGCGATGCAATCGGGATGACTGCGTCTGATTTGAATCAGCGTATTGCCCTTGCCATTGTGAAGAAGAGCGAGGGCAGTAGCCCGAGGTGTCTCCTCGTAGAGAACGTGACACCGGGCTTTGCTTGGGACATCCAAGAGTTGGCAGATGAATTGAATCTGCCAATTAGTCTGGCTTTCATTCCTTCGGTTCGAAGCGCTAGACCGATGAGGCCCATGAGTGCTGGCGACTGGGCGGAATATGATGCGCTGAGGCTCAGTGTCCAACGCTGGGAGCAGAAGTTTGATGAATGCAATCGCAAACTCCAAAAAGCGTATAACCAAATGCGAGGGCAGGATCGTCACCTCCGCAGGGCACAGAACCAGTTGCTTGTTGCAACTGAGGATCTCAGCCCGCTTGATCCGAACGATCCCAATACGTTCGTTCTCAGGCCGACACGTCTTGCCGAGATCACCACGGTTGGGCGACTCAGCGACGACTTTATACGGATCGTCTTTGAGATCCCGACGACCCACGCCCTTGAGAAGATGGACAAGGCGTGGAGGGACAGCGCTGCTTACGGTCGGAATACCGGATCGCCCGGTCCAGCCGGGTTTATGGCTAGGAAGGTGCAGACGCTGAATGATCAGTTGCGACGTGCCTCTCGCCCTAGCCTTCGCGGATCGCGGCGTGGCGCTGATCGTGTCATGACCGGGCTTATTCAGATCATGAATGACGTGTCGATAATAGATCAGATGATTATTGACCGCATGAATCATGCAAGGCTCAACCGCTCGAAACCCGCACGCTATCGTAAGTCGCGTGTCAAGTGGTAATTGTCCAATCTGCAAATCCAACGAAAGGGGATAACTATGCAGATCAATCCTAACCACCATCGTAAGGTGCTCCAGAAGAAGGACCGCATCCTTACCGGAGAGTTCGATCTTTGTGTCGGTGAGTACCCCGAGACGGAGGGCTCTGCTCGCAGGGCTCCGTTCGTCAAGACCAACGGGGTTGACCTGTCGATCAAGTACGATTACTTCCCGACGGAACTCTCCGATTCGGCAATCCTGCTGATCGATGCAGCCAATGCGCATGCTCTTGCGCATAACGCTCTTACGCCGCGTCTCGTTGAGGCTATCGGTGAGGAGTTCAACCGGCGCAGCCCGTTGTTCCGTCAGGCGTTCAACATCGCTGAGGACTGGCGAGTCGAGTCACAGTTCGTTGACATGATGCGGATCTCCGGCAAGCAGTTCGCTGCCATGTCCGTGTACTTTGACCGTATCCTTGGCAGGCTGGGCAACCCGCTGTCCGACCACGACCGTCTCGTCCTTCTTGTCGGTCGTATGTATCTCTGCGACCCGACGTTGTTTGGTAGCAAGATGGTCGACTACATCAGGAATATCGCTGCGCTTGCTGCCGTCGATTCGATCTGGTCCAACGGTGTAACCATCAGCGATCTGTGGATGGCACACGATGCCATCGATCAGCCCCACAACCGGTTTATCTACGACAAGTTCGTAGGCACCTACGGTCATCTGACCGGTGATGACTGGGTCAACATGGTCGCTGGTCTTGCCCGACAGTTCCACAGCAAGCGCTATGCGCTGACTGTCGTCGATGATACGCACCTGCCCGCGAGTGCCATGTTTGATCTCGTCGAGCGCCTCATGTTCCTCATCCCGCCTTCAAGTGCTCGTTCCGATGGCACCAATCCTGTGTTCGATATCTGGCAGGACATCACGTTCGATTTCACCGAGCAGAGTGGTGGCGATGGCCCCGGCGATGGCCCCGGCGATGGCCCCGGCGATGGTGATGGCGATGGCCCCGGCGATGGTGATGGCGATGGCCCCGGCGATGGCCCCGGCGATGGTGATGGCAAGCCAGACAAGCCCATTAACAAGGGCGAGGGTGGCAGTCCTAACGACGGTTACTACCACCAGATCGGTGGTGGTGACGACTGTCGC
>Ga0194048_10001140_pt1 | contig 13213 bp, 11 predicted proteins | sample JunL225m_MetaG_FD_161685 | JGI IMG/M metagenome (GOLD analysis project Ga0194048, IMG submission 161685) | Anoxic zone freshwater microbial communities from boreal shield lake in IISD Experimental Lakes Area, Ontario, Canada - Jun2016-L222-5m | ecosystem: Environmental > Aquatic > Freshwater >...
CTGGTGCCGTGCTACCTCAACGAGTACGAGGTGCCGCTGCCCCCCGACACAAACTCTGTCTTGTCGGTCAACCGGCGAACGATGTTCCGCCAGACGGGGACGCCCTTCTCGGATATGGGCGGCACCGCGTCGCTGGCCTTCGACGACGACTTCGATACCGCTTGCACCCAAACGGCGGTCAACGGCAGCATTGGCACGGTGTTCACCACCGCGACGCAGATCACCACTGCTGGCATCCTGTTTGGCAGCGCGGGCACTTTCGGCCTGTTTTTTGAGTACAGCAACGACGGCGTGTCTTACACGCCTCTCACCTCCACAACCACCACGTCCGACGACGAGCAGTGGCTGTGGGTCGATTTGGCTGGTGCCCCCGCCGCGCTTTACTGGAGAGTCAGAAGCGTGAGCGCGTCCGATTTCTTTTCGGTGCGAGAACTCTACTTTGGCAACACGCCGCAGGAAATCGTGTTGGGTTCGTGGAACATCGATGACTACACCGCCATGCCCAACAAGACGCAGGGCGGCCAGATACTCAACTGGTATCAGCAGCGCGACCGCGATGCGCCGTACCTGCTTGTGTGGCCAGTGCCCAACAACCTTGCGAAGTACGACCTCCTCGTAATCTGGACGCATGAGATGTTGATCGACGTGACGGACGTCACGCAGGCTGTTGACGTGCCGCGTCGCTGGTACGACGCGATCTGCGCGATGCTTGCGCGCAGGCTGTGCCGCTCTCTGGAGGAGGGCGACATGGCCCGCTACCAGATGCTTGTGGGTGAGGAGCAGGAGGCGGTGATGCTTGCGGTCGCGGAAGAACGGGACAACTCTCCCGTCAACTTCGACCCCGGCATTGCGGTTTACACCCGGTGATGTATGCCTAGGTTTCTCAACACCACAGGCAACGCGACGCTGGGCATCGGGATTTGCGCCCGGTGCCAGTTCAAGTTTGCGTTGGGTGAGCTACAGCCGGACGTCAACATTCCGGGCCTGCTGGTGTGCGACAAGGATCGCGACAACTACGATCCCTACCGCCTCCCCGCGCGGCCACCGGACAGGATTTCGCTGCCGTTTGTGCGGCCCGACGTGGCGCTCACAGCAGCGCCTGTCATTGATTGGGAGAACGAGCCGTGACGGCCAACAACTCACCCGCAGCGGCGATGACGTACAATTCCTTGGTGCAGGACATCAAGGCGTACCTTGAACGCGGCAACACCTCCGACGAGACGGTCCTCCGGCAAATCCCGATTATCATCAACAACAGCGAACGCTCGCTGGCCGACAAGATGAAGATACAGGGCTACCGGGACGTCATCACGTCGACCATGCAGCAGCAGGTCAACGTGATCGACAAGCCGCAGGGATGGCGCAACACCGTGTCTATCAACATTGGCACGGGCACCAGTAATAACACGCGCGTCACGCTGCGGGTCCGCTCCTACGAGTACCTCCGCATCATCGCGCCCGACGACACGAGCTATGGCCAGCCGCAGTGGTACTCGGACTACGACTTCAATCACTGGATCGTCGCCCCGACTCCCGACAACAACTACCCCTTCGAGGCGACCGTCTACCGGCTTCCTGATCTCCTAAGTTCGAGCAACCAGCAAAACTACCTGACTCAGTTTACGCCATTTCTTCTTCTGTATGAGTGCCTCACTGCGATGGAACCTTTCCTCCGCAATGACTCGCGCATGGGACTGTGGAAGTCGATGCGTGACGAGCAGTTCGCGAACATCAACACGCAGGAAATGCAGAAGGTAGTCGACCGCGCAATCCTGCGGACTGGAGCCTAGACATGAGCAGCTACACCTCCGTCTTCGGCGGCCAGACGATCAACCCGACGATGTTGTCGTATGCCGCCTACACGACCGCCGTCGATTTGGACCTTGTATGGAGCTTTGAAGCGTTAGACGGCAGCGACGTCATGGCGGCGAAGCTCGACGTCATCGCCAGCGTTGCGGCGCTCTCCGTTGCTTTTCCAAAGGCGTCTCTTGTTAGCGTCGGACAGGATGTCCTGATCCGCAACACGGGTGCCAACCTTTTCTCGGTGCATGACTACGCGGGCAACACGCTGGGCACCGTCGCGTCCGGGGAGTCGTGGTACTTCTACCTAACCGACAACTCGACGGATGCGGGAACGTGGGAGTCGGTGCAGTTCGGCACCGGGACGTCGTCTGCCAACGCGGCGTCGTTGGCGGGCTACGGCCTCGCTGCCGTCACGACTCTCCTCAACCAGAACCTTCCGACAACTGCCTTGACGGGAAACTACACGTTTGGGGTAAACGACACCGCAAGCGTTGTCCGAAGTAGCGGTGGAGCTGTGGTGTGGGCGTTTGCCGCCGCCGCCACGTTGGGAAGCGGGTGGTTTGCCTACGTCATCAATGCAGGAACAGGGACTTTGACTCTGAATCCGGCGGGGGCCGAGACCATTGACGACGCAGCGACAAAGGTTCTTCAGCCGGATGAAAGCTGCATTGTCTTCTGCGATGGGGTTCAGTTCAGCACCGTTGGCTACGGTCGTGCCGTCACGTCTACCGTCACCGCGCAGTCCATCGGCATTGCCGGTGGCCCCAGCACCGTCACACTCTCTGCCGTGCAGAATGCTGCGCAGATACAGAATTTTACAGGCGCGCTTACTGGCAACCAGATAGTCGACTACGGCGTCGGTGCCGGGTACTGGTTTGTCTACAACAACACGACGGGTGCCTATACTGTTACCTTTCGCGCCGGAACATTAGACGCGGGCGTCGCCGTTACTCAGGGGGCCTTCTCGATCATCCGGTCGGATGGTGCGAACATGAAGGTCGCATTCACGGCCACGTCTGGCACCGTCACCAGCGTGGCGACGGGCACCGGCCTCACGGGCGGCCCGATCACGACCACCGGCACTGTCGCGCTGGCCAACACGGCGGTGACTCCCGGCACCTACGGCGGCGCGCTTAATATGACCGTCGCCATTGCTGTCGACGCGCAGGGGCGCATCACGAGTGCTGCCGACGGAAACATTGCCATCCCACTTACGCAGGTCACGGCGTTCTCGTCTGCCACGCTGCGCGGGCAAATGACCGACGAGACTGGTACCGGACTTGCGGTGTTCGACACGAGTCCGACCATCGCTACGCCGACAATCACCAACCCCACCGTCTCGACGGGCACCTTCACCAACCCCGCCGTCTCGACGGGCACCTTCACCAGCCCGACGATCACCACGCCGACAATTAACACACCGACGATCAACACGGCCTCGATGGGCGCTGCATCAACCGCGACGACGCAGGCGGCTGGCAACAACACCACACTCCTCGCCACGACTGCATTCGTGACGGCGGCGGTCGGCGTGCGTCCGGGCTTCCGGGCAAACCTCGACGGCGTCGGTGCCCCCGGTGCTTTCGGCAAGATAACCTTGGCGGCGGCTTCGTTTAACGTAGGCAGCTACTGGAACAATGGAACGCAGCGGTTCACACCGCCGTCGGGCCTGTACCTTCTTCAGATCGGCCTGACCGCCGCCATCTCCAACAGCTACTTGGAATTGTATCTATACAAAAACGGTGTGGGTATCGCAACCGCCTATCAGGGAAACAGCCAGACGTGGAACCAGAACGTCGGCATCAGCATCGCTGATCAAGCCAATGGGACGGACTACTACGAGGCATACTGGGCTGGTGGTGCGTTCTCTGTCCCAGCGAGCATTAACGGCTGGTTCAGTGCTGTTGGGGCCTGATGATGCCTGACCAGAACTTCCCCACACCCAAGACTCAACTGGTGCGGTCCCAGCCCGGCGTACGCCGGGACGGCACGATGCTGGCCAAGAACACCTATTCCGACATGCTGTGGGCGCGGTTCTATCAGGACCTCCCCCGCAAGATGGGCGGCTACGCGGAGACGGAACGCTACATCGACGGCATCGCGCGCTGCATACACCTGTTTGCAAACGACGGCGTCTGTAACATCCACGTCGGCTCGACTACCTCCTTTCAAAGGTTCTCTGTCGACGACAACACCGACCTCTCCAGCGGCATCTCTGACCGCACTCCGGCGGGATATGCTCCCTCCGCCTTGAACTTGTGGCAGGCCGACTCGCTCTACTACGCGGGAGACACGTCAACGGCGATCATCGCGGCGGCGACACCCTCCCTGCTGAACCTCACCTCGACGGCGGAGCTTCCCTGCTACTACGGCGACGTCACGCTTAACACGGCGCTCGACCCCATATTGGATGCAGGCAGCCTTTTCACATTGATTGCAACCGGAATGGCAAACAACGGCGCTGGCCTGATCCGCGTCACGGTGGCCTCAGTGGGGGCCTTGGCAACAGGCGACAATGCCGTGATCACCGGGACTGTGGGAACAGTCGAGGCGAACGGGACGTGGACGGTCACCTATATTTCTCCTACGACGTTCGACCTTGTTGGGTCCACATTCACGAATGCGTGGGTGGCCGGTGGCTCCTGCGACGTAAGCACCCCCATCTTTACGTCGGGTGGCCTGTGCGCCATCGGAACGTCGGTGTTCGTTTACGGGCACGACGGTCTCATCAAGTGGTCCAGCCCTGTCAACTCCTTTGACTTTACTGGCTCTGGCAGCGGTGAGTCGCGCCCCGTTCCCACCAAAATCCTGAAGGGCCTGCCGATCCGTGGTTCGTCCGCACCCGCCGGTATTTTCTGGGCCATCGACGCGGTGATCCTCTCGCAGTATGTCGGGACTCCTACCTTCTGGAACATGACCACGCTCACAACGTCGGGTTCTCTGATGGGCCAGAACTGCATCATCGAGCACAACGGCATCTACTACTGGGCGACGATGGCCGGGTTCTTGATGTTCAACGGCGTCGTGCGGGACATCCCCAACGAGTTCAACAAGCGTTGGTTTGTGGACAACATCAATCTGACGTATCGCAACAAGTCGTTTGCCTACAAGGTCCCGGCTTTTAGTGAAATCTGGTGGTGTTTCCCGTTCGGCAACGCGACCGAGTGCTCGCACGCGGTAATCTACAACTACGAGAAGAACTACTGGTACGACACGGCGTTGCCTAATGAGGGCCGCGCCGCCGGGGCTTACAACATCACATGCCCCTCCCCATTTATGTCTGGTGTTGTGTTAAACGACGACACCGGTAAGTACTCGATCTGGAGCCACGAGACAGGTGTCGATGAAGTGAGCGGCCCGCGCTCCACAAGCCTCGCCATCAAATCGTACTTCGAGACGTCTGAGTTCAGCATCGTCGAGCCGCAGCAACTCGGCCAGCTTGGCGACGACAAGGCGATCTCCTACAGCCTGCTGGAGCCCGACTACGATCAGGTGGGCGACCTCAACTTCTATGTCACCTCGCGCGCCAACGCGCGGGCGACGGAGCAGGTCAGCGACGCCATCGTGATCCCGGCGAACCCGTCGGCCAACGAGCAGTTGGTCAAATTCAAGAAGACCGGGCGTCTGACCAAGTTCAAAATCGAGAGCAACGTGGCGGGCGGCAACTACGTCTGTGGTTCCCCGGTGATCCACTTCCAGCCGTCGGATGGAAGAAGAGAGGACTGACGTGTCCCTGACCGTGGTCCCCGATCCAAAAGGTATGCAGTGGCAGGATTGGTCCGACACTGTTGTGGGGTTCAATCAGGGTCTGGTGGGGCGGGCCCCGGTAGAGTCAGATTGGCGGAACTTTGCTGACGGTCTGACTCTGTTTGAGCCAACCGCCCCCCGGCACGACATTTTCGACACTTGGGATGCTTGGGCGCGGGCGCTCAAGTTCGCGCTATCTGTCTAGTAGGGGGGCTGGTTACAGCCCCTAGATGTGCTAAACTTCGGTCCTACCATGCACGGAAGGCCCTCCTTATGAGCGGCTTGGCGCGGGTGAGACCCTTACCGGGAACCCACGAATATGGCTGGTTATTTCTCGAACTCCGGAGAAGGCGACTCACCCAACGCTGCAAAGCAGTTCGAGCGGGAGTTCGCGGATAATCCCGGCTCGTTCGGTGGTGAGGGTGGGGGGATCATTGGTCGCCTGATTGGCGCTCGACAACCCAGCAAGATCACTACAACGGTACTGGACGACCAGACGCCGCCCCCGTCACCGGGCGGCAACATCCTCTCCGCGCCAATCATTACCAGTGTCATCCAAAGGTCCATGAGGCCTGCCCCGCCGCCTCCGATGCCGCCCCAGTGGTCGCAGGGTGCTCCGCCCGCCCAAAACGGGCCGCCGATGCAGCTTCCCCAGCAGAACCTGCCAAACGCGGCACCGCAGGGTCCGCCCGACCTGCGACAGCAGATGGCCGTGCCCTTCCAAGGCGCGGGCATGCCGGGGCGGGGAATGAACATGGGTCCGGGGGGCCTCAACTCGCCTGTGCAGCTTCCGATGGACGGCATGATGCCGCCGATGCCCCAGCAGCCTCCGCAGGGCGCACCCCCGCCGCAAGGTGGAGGCCAACCGCAGCCCCAGCCACAGACACCCGGCTGGCTCCGCAGCCTGTTCTCACGGCGACCGCCGCCGCCCCAACAGGCCCCGCAGAGCCTCCAGATGCCCTACAACCCGGCGCAGCACCCCGCAGGTCAGCCCCCCATGCCGGGGGCAAACGTGCCCGCTGGGGGCATGACGCCGGAAATCGCAGCCCAGATCAATGATTGGTACAGACAGTCCCAGAAGGGCCCCGGAGGCCCCGGAAACTACGCTCAGGGCGGCTACCTCCGCATGATGCGTGGCGGCTACCCGGCGGACCTGATGATGGGCATGCCCATGCGCCGCGACTACGCCCAAGGCAGCTACGTTTCCGAAGACGGTCAGGGTGACGGGCGCAGCGACCACGTCGAGGCGCGGCTGTCCCCCGGCGAGTGGGTGGCCGACGCGGAAACGGTCAGCATGCTGGGCAATGGCTCGAACGAAGCGGGAGCCCGCAAGTTGGAGCAGATGCGGCAGGGTCTTCGCAGGCAGAAGGGCAAGGCGCTGGCCAAGGGCAAGTTCTCGCCCGACGCCAAGAGCCCCGAAGCCTACATGCGGGGCAAGTCGTGAGCGCGGTGTTCGGCATCGATCCCGTGAAGCCGGAGCATGTCGCCGCCGTCTGGCCGGAGGTTGCGCCGCTGTTCGAGCGCGCCCTGAAGCGTGCCGACTCGTGGGACACGATGGAGGGACTTCGCGCGGACGTAGACAAGGGCAACACTGTCCTCTGGGTGATCTGCGATGGCGTGTCTCTTGTTGCCGCCTTCATCACCGGAGTCGTGACCGCAGGCCGGGGCAGGCTCCTCAACGCGGTCATCCTCGGCGGTAGCTGCATGTCGGAGTGGTTCGTGCAGTTCGAGGCCAAGCTGCGGGACATCGCGAAGGCCGAAGATTGCAAGGCGGTGGTCGCCGTAGGCCGCAGGGGCTGGAAGCGGATATTTGAGCGTTGTGGCTGGGCCGATGGCCCGACCACCATGTTGAGGATGATCTGATGAGCTTCCTGAGCGGCCTCTTTACCGGCAGCAGCGGCGGAAACAATTCTTCGACCACAAACTCGAAGTCTTCGACCGACTACACGCCGCAGTACAATTCCTACGTCAACAACATCCTCTCGACGGCGCAGGGCCTAGGCTCCCAGCCGTTCCAGCCGGGTCCGTCGCCTGATGCCCGTTTCGCCCCCGCCCCGCAGGCTATGCAGCAGGGCTGGGCGAACATGATGGGCAACTCGGCTAACTACATGCCCGCGCAGAACGCTGCGATGTCGGGGCTGAATACCGCGAGCCAGACGCCGAATGCGTGGAACGCCGGAGCGCCTGCCTTGGGTGCTGCCTACGGTCAGCAGGGTGGTTATCAGGCGGCGCAGCCGTGGATGCAGGCCGCCAGCCAGACGTGGCCGGGTGCCGCGAGCCAGTACACCAACCCGTATCTCTCTGGTGCCATTGGCTACGGCAACCAGCTTGCCACTCAGAGCCTGATGGAGAAGACGCTCCCCAATGTGATGGACCAGTTCGTCACGTCGGGCGGGCAGCTTGGAAGACAGAACTACAACAACCAACTGAGCCGCACGCTTCGCGACTTCGGCAACACTGCCTACGGCAACGCGATGACCGCGACGTCGAACAACTACAACAACCTCTACAACCAGTTCAACAGCGACGCGACGCGCCTCGCCAACGTCGGTCAGGCGCAGGGCACCCTCGCCAACCAGACGATGGGGCAGTACGGCAACCTTGCCACGACGGCAGGCGGCCTCGCCAACACGGGCGCTCAGCAGGGCCTCAACATCGCGCAGGGCGCTGGCAATCTCGCCAACACCCTGAGCGGCATCGGCATCAACAACGCAACCAACCAGATCAATGTTGGCGCGCAGCAGCAAGGTCAAGATCAGCAGAAGAAGGACTACGCGGAGCAGCAGCGTCAGGCGGGCGTCCAGTGGCCGTACCAGATGGTCAACTTCATGCGCGACGCGCAGTCGGGTCTCCAGATTCCGACGACGCAGAATGCCTCGTCCACCACAACCGGCACCGCGCAGAACACCGGCTCGACGTCTCCGATGGGGTCGGCTCTTGGCACGTTGGGGGCTGTCGGCTCGCTGTTCACACCGGGCAACGACGGGACGAGTGCGGGCGGCAACATTCTGTCGGGCATCACCGACTGGTTCGGTGGTGCGCCCAGCTACACAACTACGCCCACCGCCCAGCTCGGGAGCACCTATGATCCCTCGCAACCCGCCGGTCCCGGGAATATTCCCGTGGCGAAGCGCGGCGGCCACTTCTCCAAGCAGAAGGCCAAGAAGTTCGCCGCTGGTGGACACGCCGCCGTCGTCAAGGCGACAGCCCAGAACACCAAGCGGTCGCTCGACGGGGCGAAGGTACGTCGTCGCGCCGCCGAGTCGGAGAACGAGCCGCGTGGCGTGTTCTCGGGTCGCGCCGCCCCGAAGATGCCTGTGATGATGCCGCCGCCTGCGCCGCCACCGGGTATGGGTGGTCCACGTCCGCCGATGCCCGCCATGAAGCGCGGCGGCTACTTTGCGGGGAGCCAGCGCCGTGGCCGATGATCTCGACACGACCGATCCGGTCGCCGCACTTCCTGCCGCGCTCGCCTACACGCTGGGCGGCGATCAAGGCGTAAAGAACCCCGCACTGGCGGAAAAGTATTTGACGGAACGCCGTGGTCGCAGCGCGAAGTATGCTGCCGACTACGAAGACGTGATGTCTCAACGTCAGGCCGAAGTCGAGAACGCGAAGCGCATCCTTGACAGTGCCGCCGAGGCCATGCGCGCGGGCCACACGGGCGCGGGTCCGGGCCAGATGAACCTGCCCCTGCTCCAGATGGCGGCGGGCTTCTTCAAGCCAACGAAGACCGGCAACTTCGGCGAGGAATTCGGCAACGCCTTGACGGGTCTCGGCGCGGGCGTCGCGCACCAGCGCATGTCCAACGTCGAGTTTGAGAAGGGCATGGCCGACCTCGCGACGAAGCGTTCGACGCTGGTTCAGGAGCCGCTGAAGGACAGGGCCGCGCTCCTGAAGGCGCAGCAGCTTGCCGACGAGCAGGGCGTGCGCGCTCTTGAGGTGGCGCAGGTTAAGACGGTGGGCGGTAGCGACAACAAGACAACGGCGCTCTACAAAAATTACGTTGAGTGGGCGAAGGACCCTAAGAACGCAGGTAAGACCCAAGCCGACTACGAGGAACATCAGGCCGAGTTGCGTCGCCAGAAGACCGCCAACCAGAAGGAACTGGAGGACCTCCAGAAGAAAATGCCGGGGGCCACCATTGATGACCTCTACCGCATCAAGGCGCGGGAGGCTGCTGCGGGTAAACAGACGGGCGAAGATCAGGCGAAGGCTGCAAACTTACTGCCCGCACTAAAGGCCACTACTGAAGAAGTTAATCGCATCATTGAAGAGATGGTGGTCCATCCCGGCATGGCGAACGCCGTCGGGCGTTTGTGGGCGACTGCCCCCGGCATCCCCGGCCAACCAAAAGCTGACTTCGAGGCCATTGAGCAGAATCTTCTTGGTAAGGTGTTCATGCGTGCCTACGAGGCTCTTAGAGGCGCAGGTGCCATCACGGAGGCAGAGGGCCTCAAGGCTACGGCATCTGAGCTTCCGACGTCTCGAAAGCAAAGCAAGGAGGCGTACATCAGGAACCTCCGACAGTATCAGAAGTGGATGGCCAAAGGTCTTGAGATAGCCGACCAGAAGGCTGGCGTGCTTCCGACATCACCGCCCACATCTGCCGCGCCGAGTGGTTCAAGTGGTCCGAAGGGGCCGTGGTCTAATTACGGGGGAGGCGGCTGATGGACCCCCCGAAGCAAGGTGCCATCATCGACGGCTACGCCTACTTGGGCGGCGATCCTTCCAAGCAGGAAAGCTGGAAGAAGGCGGATGCTGCACCGGAATCGGTCGCCGCGACCGGAGCGCCGCGTGTCGGGCAGGTGGTTGACGGGCACGCCTACTTGGGCGGTGACCCCTCCAAGCAGGAAAGCTGGAAGGCGCAGAAAAACTACGACGCCGCAGACGTGCCGCTGACCGCGATCAGCAACCTCCCGGCGTCTGCACTGACCGAGGCCGGAAACATGGTCGAGGGTGTCAAGCACATGGTGCAGCACCCCGTCGACACGGCTTCCACTTTTGCCAGACTTGGTATAAGCACGAATCCTCTTGCCCCCATACTGGGGCTTGTCACGCCGCACCTGCCTGAAGGTGTGCGTGAGAAGGTCCAGCCCGCGCTCGACTGGCTCAACGAGCCGAAGAACGCGATCATGCAGGAGTACGCCGAGAAGTACGGCGGCTGGGAAAACTTCAAGCGCACCGTTGCCGAAAACCCGGTGTCGTTCCTGATGGACGCGACGACCCCGTTTACGGGCGGCGTGGGCGCGGGAGCGAAAGCCACGAAGGTCGGGAAGGTTGGGCAGTTTGTCGCGAAGGCGTCTGACCCAGTTGGATTGACTGCGTCCGCCGCCAAGATGGCGGGGAAGGGTCTGACAGAAAGTCTTGGCGTCACCACAGGTGCAGGTCCCGCCGCGCTGAAGGACGCCTTCGACGCGGGCAAGGTGGGGGGCGAGCCGGGCAAGACGTTTCGTCGTGCCATCATGGAGGAGATGCCCGCCGAAGAAATTGTAGGAATTGCACAGAAGGGCATGCAGAACATCCGCGACAAGATGTTCAGTGCCTACAGAACCGACAAGTCTGTGTGGGAGGCGCAACAAGGCCGTCTTAGTTTCAGCCCAATCGACAAGGCATACAACGATCTCCAAAACAGCCTCTTCTCAAACTCTGGGACCCGCGCACACTCCAGCCTCCCCCTTGCCGAAAGAAAGCAGATCGCCAAGCTCGGCGACGTGATCGCCGAGTGGCGTGCCGATCCTGCCGCGCACACTATCGAGGGCCTCGACACGCTGAAACAGCGTCTCCGCAACGAGGTGAACTTCAAGACGGACCACGATCAGGTGGTGCGCGCCGCGACGCAGCTTTCCAACTCGGTGCTCGACACGATCAAGACGCTGGCTCCTCCGCAGTATCGAAAGGCAATGAAGGAGTACACGGAGTCGTCTCGTCTGCTGGATCAATTGGAGCGTTCGTTTTCCCTTGGCCGCGACAGCGCGGCGCACACGGCCATGAGCAAGCTCCAGTCGGTGATGCGAAACAACGCCTCGACGCAGTACGGTATCCGCTCGAAGGACATGGCTACCCTTGAGACGCTGGGGGATGTCAGTCTTCGCCCCGCCTTGGCTGGCAGCGCGCTCAACTCGTGGTCTCCCCGTGGCATCGGTCGAGGCATCATGGGGGCCGGTGCTCCCATCGCTTCGGGCATAGCCCTCAGTGGTGCTTTTAATCCGCTGACACTGTTGGGCGGCGCAGCCGGTCTGGCTACTACAATGCCTCGTCTTGTGGGCGAGGCCTACCACGGCGCTGGGCGGATGGCGGGCGCACCGGGACGCCTTCTCGACAAATTGCCGAGTCAGATTTCTACGCCCATTAAAGAGGTAGGCCGTGGTGCCTTCTCTCCAATGGCTCGCCAACTCTATCGCATGGAAGGCGACTCTCTTCCGCCTGAAGAAGAGCAACGCGCACGCGGCGGCTATCTCCGGAAGGCCTCACACTGATGCCCTCCTTCTTCGACTCCTACAGCCTGCCTGACGCCTTCCCTGAACCGGGGAAGGCACGCCTGCCGCAGCGTCCGAAGCCGCAGCCGTTCCTTGAGGCGAAGCCCACGCGGATGCCTGAGCTACCATCGCTCGACGCAATGGCGCAGGAGCAGGCGTCTCAGTTCGCCCAGTTTGCGAAGGCGATGAAGCCGGAGGAGAAGGCCAAGGACCCCACCGACGATCTCATGCGGAGCCTCGCAGCGCGCGGCGCGCTGGATACTTCGGGCGTCCGCCCCGGCTACTTCAACGGCCCCGTAGGCGGCTCAGGAGCGCCTGTAGCGCCCCGCGCTCGGTCTCCGCTCGACGGCCCCGACGACGGCTCCCCCGACCTCAACTCCGACGTCCCCGGCGTCCCGGCGGGCTACTTTCGTAGCCTCTACGGCGTCGAGTCGAGCAACAACCCAAATGCCGTGAACACAAAAGGCGGTACCAACGCCTCCGGCCTCGGGCAGCTTCTGCCGGGAACCTACCGCGACATCCTGCGTGAGGCCCCTCACCTAGGCCTGAGCCCCGACGGCATTCTCGATCCGGCGCAGAACGCCGCCGCGACCCGCTACTACACCGAGAAGAGCGTCGGCATCCTGAAGGAACTCGGCATCCCCGTGACATCGCAGAACCTCTACGCGCTTCACCATTTTGGCTACGGCGGCGGCCCCAAGCTGATCGCCAATCAGGACGCCCCTCTCCAGTCGATCTTTGGACCTGAGATATTTCGGGCGAACCCATACATGAACCAGTACCAGACGGGTGCCGACCTGATGGGCCTGTTCAATAAGAAGTTCGGAGGAACGCGGTGACCGAATATGTGACCCTCGTCCGGCGAGGGGGGACCCCCATCCGGCTTGCCAATGCGTTTGGAGCGCCCTACCCGACTTCGGGCACAGGCTCGTTGGTGTTCTCTGACTCCCCGACGCTTGTAAATCCGACCTTAAGCGGGAGTGTCACTTTTACTGGCACACTTGCCGTGGCGAACGGCGGCACGGGCGTCACGGGTTTCGGTGTCGTCACGTCCAAGACGGCGAGCTACGCCGTTTTGGCTGCCGACAGCTACAAGGATTTCGACAACAACGGCGCAGCCGGAAGCGTGACGTTCACGCTGCCCGCCTCGACCGTTGGGCTGGCCTACGGATTTGCTGTCATGG
>Ga0194048_10001145_pt1 | contig 13191 bp, 4 predicted proteins | sample JunL225m_MetaG_FD_161685 | JGI IMG/M metagenome (GOLD analysis project Ga0194048, IMG submission 161685) | Anoxic zone freshwater microbial communities from boreal shield lake in IISD Experimental Lakes Area, Ontario, Canada - Jun2016-L222-5m | ecosystem: Environmental > Aquatic > Freshwater >...
GTGGGTCTTTGCTTATGCGTTGATACAAGTCATGCATGACTTGTATCAACGCATAAGCAAAGACCCACGACACACAGATATTATATTTTTAGGTGAGAACCACATCGCAGCGAGAACCTTTGCTGATTGGAACATGGCCCACCTCTATTCTGCTCAGCAAAATGAGTTCGCTAAACCAATTTTCGCCAGAGATATGCTGACGCTCAGACAGTCGATATCTGGGAAAACCCGCGGAACGAAAGCTTTCTGGTATATGGCGAAGGAATTGCTTCAAAGATAGCCCGCGCGCGAGGCTACTTCCTGCGCAAGATGAGGGTGACCTTGCCGGATATCTGAGGAGAGAAAGTAGGCAAGATGTCTACTAGCTGGGTCATTTTTACGACCCCACGCTATCCGCGCAGGTAATCATCCGCTATGATAGCAGACGATTACCTGTCAGCGCGACCGCTCAGCTTCTGGCGGAAACTTGAATGCCGTCGATGATCTCTCGTGCCTTGCGGCGATTAAAGTCATCGGCGCGACCAGAGGCGGTGAAGAGGTCAATGAGCCACCAAATTCCGCAGCCCCCGAGGGTCAGGTATTTCAGAACGCCCAAGGTAATATCCCCTAGCCAAAAGCGGTCGTAGCCCAAGATAGCCAAGATAACAACGGTGCCGCGGTCTTTTTTATCAGAAGAGTATTGCTGATTAAAAATCATTCTTTGGGTGTCCGTGAGCGACTTGGACATTTCTGCGAGTTCGAGAGCATTGAGTTCGGCCATAGGATTTATTTTTTAACTGAGGTTATTATTTTTGATACAAATAAAAATGGTTTAGCCAACTGCCAAGTAATAAGCCCGGCCACTGGGATAATGAGCCAATTCATAGTCAGAGCTTCCGTAAAATGTCCGCGGATGAGGTGAGCGCCAGCCCGCGAGAGCCCGCACCCCCAGCATTCGTGTTTAAAGAGCAGAGTCCACAAACAGGGCAAGCCCCCCGACCCAGTTGACGGGTCGACAATCAATCCATACACGACCAAAACACTGAGCAGTGCCACAGACGTTAAACGGCGAGTTGTTGTGAACCTGATGATGACCAGCAAGAAATTTTGAAGTCAGCGCCGAGGCAATTCATAATTTATCAGCCGTGAGTTCCATCGCACAATTTTTGCAATGAACTTAAGATGACCCCAGCGTGGGGGTGACCAACTAACATTAAAAGCGGCGCCCCAACCCAAGACCGAGCAAAACCCCCTGGCTCAAATTGAGTCGAGCCGACGCTGCGCTGGCCCCTATCGTAAAATGGCCTACATTGAGCAAATCTGCGCTGGCGGTAATCTGCCATTTTTTTTGCAATCCGGAGCGGATAGCTAAACCGGCATAATAGCCGAGCGCAACTTTGTGTCGGGTACCTTGCACCACTTCGCTCAGGGGAGCCGTGATTGCCTGCGTCGTGAAACGTTCCGCCAAAGCGAAAGAAGCCGTGCCGTTCAACAAGGCCGGACCACCATGCAATTCAAGTCTGGTCTGCTTAGATTCAACAATCCTCACGACCCCACCCAATCGCACTAACCACCCGCGCAAAGCCAACTGCCGAATACCTACGGTCTCGCCGGTCACCATACTTAAGGATCGCTCGGGGACATCACCAATGCGCGACGCGTATGGGACGACAGCATATCCACCAGATAGCGGAGCGCTCGGCGGTATGATGCCACCTAACTTATAACTGTCGGTAAGCAGAGTGAGCGGGACCGTCAGAATATTCTGGTTATCTTCACTGAAAATAAGGCGAACTGCCCGCAGCTCTAGACCGTAAGACCGCGCGACTTTCTGTCGTATAATCTGATAATGCAGCCCGGCCGCTTGCTGACTTTTTTTCACTCCTGATTCATAATATGGCTCCAACGCGGGTTGCAGCAGATGCATTCCGATGGTGCCGGCGGCAATATTTACCTGATTGTTGTAACTATACCCCCAATATCCTGTACGGTTCAATAACCCAGGCAATCCTTCCCCGATATTACCGGAAGAATCAGGACGATTGTAGCCATCAAGATAAGTACGACTGAGTCCAGCAGCCAGGCCTGGCGCTGCCGTGCGGGGATCATGCAGCGTAAACGAGCTACGAATGTTAATGAGCTGCAGTCCCTCGAGCCCCAATGTTTGCTCATAATCAGAGGCCAACAAAATACTGCCGCTCAACGACAGACAGGCGGCCCAGACTACACCAAAAAACCTGGGGAATAAAAATCTCATACCGCGCTTATATAAATTAAATCTTTTAGACGAAAGAGCGTGATCGATCATAGCGACTACGCACTCCCCAGAGCATGAAGAGCATACCGAGTGACCAGAAGCTAATAGAGCCACCACCGCCTGAAGATCCAGTGGAAGTTGTGTTCGCAACAGCTGTTGGGGTTGTCGCCGCAATAGTCACCGTAGGAGTGGTGGGCGAAACGACTGACGGTGATGACGCGGGCGGATTATTGCCAACGGCAATACTGCCGGTGCCGGACTTAGAATAGAGCACTTGATAAATTCGTGCATTCGTCGGTTTAGTTTTTGTTCCCGGGGCTCCATAATCCATCCATGAAATGGGTTGGCCGGTGCCTAAAATTGGCATGGTGCTAGTGGTCCAATCAGCCGAAGCGTCGTCGCGATACATCAGGGCTTGGTCGCGATACATAACCCAATAAGTATAGCCAATTATACTCGGAAATTGCACATAATTGCGTCCAGCATAACCAACAATCACTTTAATTTGTCCGCTGGGCAATAGAGTGCCAGCTGGCTTGGGGATAGTCTTAGCCTGAAACATTAACAACTGTAGCGCAGGACGGGGAAAGGGCTGCATGTTAGCGCTGAAATACTCTAAAACCAGATCGAGCGAATCCCCCGGCAGCAATTCCGCGAGGCCGGAAATGAAGGGGGTACCATCATCATTATATCCCGAGGCCGACATCATAGTTACTCCTGCCGGCAGAGCAGGAGCCGTAATCGAAAATGAAATCATTGGAAATACAGTGGTATTGGTGAGCCGAATATATTGCTCATACAGACCCGTCTGCGGATTAAGGCTAGCCGCCCCCCAATTGGGCGCGGTGTCTGCCTTTAATTCGGCCAATAGTGGATAATAAATAGTCGGCGTTGCGGTAATATTTTCGCTCGAGCCATCCATGTAAGTAACGCGAAACATAACCGCTGTTTTTATCGTCGAACCATCTTCACGATCAACAATCAGGAGAGACAACTCGCCTTGCGCGGTGATCACTGGCGGCTGGCTAAAAACGGCCGCATCCCAGCTAACCATCTCTAATTTGCTTACATTAGTATTCGGGCGCAATAATGGCAGCACATCAACCTGCTGCGTAACCCCACCTAAAAGCTGGCGAGTCACAAATAAACTAGTTGTCGCTGTCGCGCTCAGACCAGTTTCGCCGGTAACTTTCGCCATCAATGTATCCAGACTGAATGCTTCAGCGCCGCTGGAGTTCGCATTATAAATCAATCCACTGAGAGCCTGATTAACAAAATCTACCGATCCACTAACGGTAATAGTACCCTGATCGGTAACGCTGGCCGAATTAAGACTAGGAATACTTAAAGTTCCCGCTGCGACAGAGAGTTCCACCGTAACGCGCGCCGAAGCAGAATCAGTGATCATCACCGAGCCAGCTAAACTGGTGCGAATTGGGGCGGCATTGAGGGGGGTGACGTCAATACTAACAGGGGCGGTAATACTAGGCGCGGCTAACACCCGAACTGTCACCGTTGCATTAGTCGTAACGTAGCTAGAATTAGTTGGGGTCAACGTAACCGTCAGCGTGTGCGTACCCGACGCCAAAATGGTGCCGGCGGCAGGAGAATAAGTCAGCGCGCCAGCCACACTGCCTATCGCGTTAAGCTGCGTGCTACTCAATGCCGTACCCGCACTCATCGCGGCAGGATTGCTCCAGGTGATCGTCGCTCCACCAGAGCCAACCGCAAAAGCTCGCTGCACTGCTGGCGCCGACGCATAAGTAGTGCTGCCACTTGTACCGCCTATTTGATTCGCCTCCACTACCACCGTACCAGTTCCGGTAATAGTTAATGTGTTACCACTCACTGTCGCTGGGCCACTCGTTACTAGATACGATATCGGCAAACCAGAATCTGCCGTAGCCGCTAGCTTCAATGGAGCGACCCCATACAGCTGATTGTTAATTATGGGAAAAGTAATCGCTTGGATGGCCCACACCAGAATGGTTACGGCAGCACTGGTGGATCTATAACCTGAATCTGTTGGGGTTAGCGTAACGGTCAGCGTATGAGTACCTGCGGATAAGAAAGAACCCACTGCTGGTGAATACGTCAGGGTGCCAGCCACGCTTCCTGTCGCATTAAGCTGCGTGCTGCTTAATGCGGTAGCCGTGCTGATCGCGGTAGGACTGTTCCAGGTAATTCTCGCGACACCGGCACTTACCGAAAATGTTCGCTGCACCGCAAGAGCCGCCGCGTACGCGTTGCCGCCATTCGTACCGCCGGCTTGATTTGCTTCGACGACCACGGTGCCGAGGCCAGTGATTGTCAACGTGCGACCACTCACCGTTGCTGGACCACTAGCCACACGGTAGGTCACCGACAAACCGGAATCTGCCGTCGCACCAAGCGGAATCGGCGCGACCCCATACAATTGATCACTCAGCACAGGGAAAGTAACAACCTGTGACATCGTTCCACTGATGACCGAAAATGCCGCCGCGCTTGAAGTTGCCGTTTGATAATTATTATCAGCCGCGATTGTAGCTGTTACCGTATATGAGCCAACGGCCGTAGGGCGCGTGGCACTCGGTCCGTAGCTCGTACCACCGGTGCCTTCATAACTGTAAGTTACCGCACCGCTCGAACCTGTCACACTCGCACTATTGGGTCCTTGAGCAGAGCCATTGTACGTGTAGCTACCACCGGTAACAGCGATCGATGAACTTGCTGGTGCAATCGTAAATGCGGTGGGGGTAGATGAGGCACCTGCATAGGATCCACTCGGGGCGACCGAAGCTATCACCGTATATGATCCGGCGGAGGACGGTCGGGTCGCACTTGGCCCGTAGCTCGTACCACCGGTACCTGCATAACTGTAAGTCACCGCTCCCGTCGAGCCCGTCACGCTCGCACTATTGGGCCCTTGAGCAGAGCCATCATAAATGTAACTCCCCCCAGCGACGGTCACTGTCGAAGAAGCTAAGCCAATGGAAAATGCTGTCGGGCTCGAGGAAGCTGACAGATAGGCGCCATCAGCTGCCACCGTCGCAGTTACCGCATACGAACCAGCTGCCGTAGGCCGCGTGGCACTAGGTCCATAACTCGTGCTGCCGGTGCCCGCATAACTGTAGGTCACCGCACCGGTTGAGCCCGTCACACTTGCACTTGTCGGCCCATGCGCAGCTCCATCATACGGATAATCTGCGCCCGTCACTGATATCGTCGAGTCATCACTAACAGCGGCAACAGCGATGGAAACGGTCGCGTTACTTGCCGAGTCTACGGTCCCATCATTCACTTTGAACGTAAAGCTGTCCGCCCCGTTGTAATCAGGATTCGGAGTATAGGTCAGAAACGCCCCAACACCACTGAGCGTGCCGTGGATCGGTTCTACAACGACCGTGTATGTCAGCCCATCGCCATCGGCATCCGTGCCCGCAAGCGTGATTGCCTGATCACTATCTTCGGTGGCACTAACGGACTGCGCTGTTGCCACTGGAACATCATTCACCGCGCGCAGTGAGATCGAGATCACCGCATTCGCCACTGAGTCCACCGTTCCATCATTCACCTTAAAGGTAAAACTATCAGCCCCATTATAATTAGCCGTGGGTGTGTAGAGCAAATTGGGCGCTACTCCACTTAGCACGCCATGATTAGGTTCTGTCACAACCGTGTACGTCAAAGCATCCCCATCCACATCCGTGCCCGCTAGCGTAATAGATAAATTGGTATCTTCAGCACCATTGAGCGTCTGAGCGCCAGCGACGGGAGCATCATTGATTGAGACAACGGTGATGGAGACGGTCGCACTTGTACTCGAATAGGTCAGGCCGTCATTAACGCGAAAGGTAAAACTATCCGCGCCATGAAAGTTTCCCGTCGGCGTATAGGTAAGATTGGGTATAGTGCCGCTCAATACGCCGTGTGCAGGACTGGTTACCATGGAGAAGGTCAAAGCGTCACCATCTTCATCAGTACCTGCCAGCGTGATCGCCTTACCCGTATCTTCATTAGTGCTGATCGTTTGTGCCGTGGCCACGGGAGCGTGATTGGAGGAACTGACCGTGATTGAAACCGTAGCATTACTGGCAGAATCTGATACTCCGTCGTTCACCTTAAATGTAAAGCTATCGGCCCCGCCGTAACCATTGGTTGGGGTATAAGTGAGATTAGGCGCGGTGCCACTAAGCGCGCCGTGACTGGGCCCTGAGACCACTGTATAGATTAAAGCATCTGCCTCGGCATCACTGCCACTTAATGTAACGGCGGTCGGTGTATTTTCTGCAGTCCCCAATGATTGAGCACTCGCCAACGGCAGATCGTTTACTGCCGCCACGGTAATAGAAACCGTAGCGTTACTTGCTGAGTCAACGGTGCCATCATTTACCTTAAACGTAAAGCTGTCTGATCCGTTGTAGTTGGCCGTTGGACTGTAGGTAAGATTCGGCGCTGTCCCACTGAGGGTGCCGTGGCTTACACCAGCCACCACCGTGTATGTGAGCGCATTACCATCGACGTCGGTTCCCGCTAACGTGATTGCTTGATTAGTATCTTCGGTGGCACTCACAGCCTGAGCCGTCGCGATCGGCGCATCGTTGACTGCATTTATAGTGATGCCCACCGTGTCGCTGTCCGTTAGCGCGGGAGTTCCACTGTCAGTGGTTAGCATCGTGAGCGTATCGGCTCCATTATAATTGGATGAACCACGATAGCTGAGCGAAAGCAGCGCATTATTAATCTGCGTTTGAGTGCCGGCCAGAGTGAGTGTTGCTGAGCCATTAGCTCCAGCCGCAATAGTGGCGCCACCTGAAATGCTCACTGTCACCGTACCGTGAAGGACAGTCAGCTGCACCGTCGCAAGATTGCCGTCACCGTCAGTGGTGCTGATTCCCGTTACGGCGAACGCTGTATCTTCGTTAACTGTCTTGCTCCCTGGTACCGTATTCACCGGAGCAGAATTAGAATTAATCATCGTAATCGAGATGACTGCTTCACTTGAATATTGCGTGCCGTCATCGACGACGAAAGAAAAACTATCCGCGCCCACATAATTTGAGACCGGCGTGTAAGTCAGATTAGGCAGCGTCCCACTTAAAGTTCCGTGGGCCGGATTGACTGTAATGGTATAACTTAAACTACTCCCTTCGACATCTGTACCCGTTAGGGTAATCGCTTTCGTTACATTCTTGATGGTTGAAGTATTTTGGCCGTTAGCAGCAGGCGCATCATTAACCGCATTGATGGTGAGTGAGACCGTGGCGTTAGTACTGGAATCAGCGGACCCATCATTAACCTTAAAAGTAAAACTATCGACCCCGTTGTAATTGGAACTTGGCGTGTAAGTGAGATTAGGCGCTGTACCGCTAATCTCACCATGACTAGGACCCGCCATGACCGTAAAAATAAGACTGGAGCCTTCCACATCGGTAGCCGCCAAAGTGAAGGCTTTGGCCGTGTCCTCATTGGTTGTGACTGATTGGTCAGTCGCCACAGGCAGATCATTCACTGCTACCACCGTAATATTAATTGAGGAAGAAGTGGTTAATGCTGGTGTGCCACTGTCCACCGAAGCGACCGTCAGCGTATCACTCCCATTATAGTTCGCGCTGCCTTGATAGAATAGTGTCGCCAACGCGGCGTTAATTTGGGTCTGCGTACCGCCGAGCGTTAAACTGGACGACCCATTCGTGCCGGCACTGATCGTCGCTCCCCCAGTCAGACTTACCGTTAGCGTGCCTTGCGATACCGCGGCTCGAACTGTCGCTAGATTCCCCTCAACATCGTTCACTGAAATTTGCTGAGCACCCGTAAATGCAAGCGCCGTATCTTCATTAACACTCTGAGTCCCAGGCACGGTATTGCTTGGGGCATCATTTACCGCGCTCACCGTCAATGCAATGGTGTCAGAATCAGTCAGTGCCGGCGACCCGCTGTCAGTCGAAAGCATCGCCAAGGTATCATTTCCATTATAATCGAGGCCGCCTTGATAAACCAAAGTCCCGAGGGCGGCGTTGATCTGCAGCTGAGTTCCTGTGAGGGTGAGCGTGGCCGATCCGTTGGCGCCGGCCCCAATACTAGCCCCGCCAGTGACAGATACCGTCAGGGTGCCGTGCAACACCGTGAGTCGGGTGGAAGCGAGATTGTCATCGATATCATCGACGCTGAGCGTCGATGCACCCGTAAAAGTCAGCAGAGAATCTTCGTTAACGGTTCGCGCACTCGAAACTGTATTAACCGGATTAACGTTCGCTCCCGTGTTAAGCGTAACCGTGATCGCGACCGTCGCCGTGTTAGAATAGGCTGTGCCATCCCAAGCACGAAAAGTGAAACTATCTGCCCCAGTATAATCAGCCGTCGGCGTGTAGGTAAGATTCGGGATAGTTCCGCTCAAGCTACCATGGCTCGGATTAGCTACAACAGAGTACGTCAAAACGTTACTCTCCGCGTCAGTGGCCTGCAGAGTGATCGCTTTACTTTGATTGCGAAAAACCGCAGGGGTTTGGGCGCTCGCGACCGGCGCATCATTCACGGCTGCGACGGAAACGGTCTTAGTCCCCGTGTTGCTCGAAGCGGTACCATCACTGACCGTGAAACTTACTGTACGATTAGCAGTCGTCGGAGTATCCGAATTCGCAGTATAAGTCACAGCGCGCAGCGCGATTTGCCATTGAGCTAAGGTGGCCGTTGCACCTGCCGAACTCAGTGCCAACACCCCAGTTCCCGCGGTATAGGAACCAGCGATATTGCCCATCGTGGAGCCATCATTTGTAAAAGCTAGCACGTCCTGCCCACTTTGAAAATTACCCGTGATCGCAATCGTCGCGGAACCCAGAGTCGTATTATCGACATCACTCACCGTAACGCCCGCATCGATTGCCACCGCAACTTGCTCTGTGGCTGCGGTTGTACCTGACGCTGCCACTACAGCGGGCGCATCATTAACGGCGGTGATACTAATCGTAACCGTCGCATTGGCTGAGTAAAGAGATCCATCATAAGTTCGGAAAGTAAAACTATCAGCACCATTATAATTTGTGTCGGGAGTATAGGTAAGATTAGGAGCCGTTCCCGATAGCATGCCATGCGCCGGATTCGTGACGGTACTATAGGTAATCGAATTTCCATCGGCATCAGAGCCCGTCAGCGTAATCCCCTTGGCGGTATCTTCTGCGGTCGAAACACTCGGCTGTGCGTCAGCGACCGGAGCGTGATTGCCAATGCCAAATCCATCCGTATTCGAGAGCGTCAACGAATAATCATTCGCGAGAATATAAGAGTCGGTGATTAAACCGGTGGCATTATTGCCAAAAGGAACGGTAATGCCGAAATTTCCTGTGCCACCCATCAAATCTCCCGCGCTTATCGCCGCTGGCGTGGCTGCCAAATTACCCGTGTTGGTCACTGGCATAAAGCGCGCCGCATCACCCACATTCCATTGCACATTGGGAGTTCCACCCGAACTTCCATAAATTGTCGCAAGGGCGGTATTAATTTGCGCCAAAAGTGCGCCAAAGGTAATGAAATAATTCGTGGCATTAGCCGCATTCAGGTAAGCGAGAGGACTGCCTGTTGTAGATACAAGGTTGGCATTAACGATCGTTTCGGCTGTGGCTGCGACTGAACCATCAGCCTTGAAATACTGGGTGGCGCCAATCAAAGCGGCATCGGCGCCCGCTATTTTACCGACGATAATATGATTAGGCCCTTCATTAACATTGCCGACAATGGAAGTGACTGTGCGAGGCGCGCCTGAGATAAATACATACGCTACTGGGGCCGTCGTCGTGCCTGGAGACGCGGTACTGAGGTAGATACCGATATAAAAATCGATATTCGCCTTGCCGACTGTCCCGGCCGAGGGGTTGGCGGCAACGTCGTCACGTTTCACTAAATCAACTCCGATTAAAAGTGATCCTGAAGCAAAAGCCGCCTTAGGCCAACCGATCCGAAAGGCAATGGCTGCATCGCTAGCTGAAGCGGCACTGCCAGCGGCTGAACTCTTACCGCCCGAGACCCAAAAACTTGGTGAACTATAAACTGACCCGACCGAAGTATAACTCACCCCGCTAAAAACCACCGGCTGATACCCAGCGGTAGCTGTACTTGTCGTGCCAGTATAATTTATGCCACCATAAGTATAGTTAGAATTAGCCGTGCCTAAAACAGGGGGCCCACCAGCAGGCTGATCGTTCATGAAGCTGGTCCGATAAGTAGTCGTAGTAACACCTCCAGTCGTAGTCTGACCTGCTGTGGTGGTAGCCTGCGCTCCCAACATATTCGCATTACTTTGCCCCACCAAAGTATCAGCTCGGGCTATACACACCCCCATATTCGTGAGCAGCGCCACACTTGCCAGCCACCAACTAAGCCGCCGCCATAAAGGGCAGATCACGGCTGAATCATCTAGCTGGTGATTATCGCAAATCACCGGGCTGATTTTTGAAGCCTAACGGTATCAGCGCAGCTAAGCATACAGGGATTCATCGTAAGGATTTAGATAAATAAGCCGCACCACTCAGAGCAAATGATTAACCTATATTAATCATCGTAAGTTATTATAAATGAACTGATTTACCCAATTATTAATGGGTAATAACCCCCAGTAATTGACCCTAAATCTACTAATTAAAGAAATCAGACCCAGCAGCAGGAGCGGCGCATAAATCATCCCGCCTACTTGGAGTTACACTTATGGACGCTTTAAACCATCAAGCGCTTCGAGCAAATGCTGGCGCGCGGTCCGATAGGCTACGCTGTCTTTGCGGTATTGATCGAAGCTTTGCAGCACTTCCGCGATAATTGCCTCAGCCCGACCGCGATCTCGCCGTTTTAATTGCGTCAGCAATTCATAATCCTCTAGCCCGATGCGGTGCGCCTCAAATCGATGACTCGCAAGCGGCCCAGCCGGTAAGGGATAAAAAATATGTGAATCACCCGCTGGCAAAAATTGTCCTTCCATATGAAAACGGACCAGCTCTTCAAAGGGTTTCGCCGTGTGAAAATTTCCGCCCCAGTGAAGAAATCCCTGCAAATCATATTTAGCACAAGCCCAGCCAAGGTACACTTGCCGTAAACGCTCTTGATCGAGCAAACGATTTAACCACGGCCCGCCCGGAGAAAGACAGGTGTAGACCCACACCTGATCACCAGCCGCCTGGCGCTTCCTGAAAAAATCTTGGTGCGCTTGATACTCCTGCACCTGCGGGCACCAAATATTCACGAGCCCGCTGACATTTAACGTCATCGTCGCTTCAAGAATTTTAATATCCGGCTTAACGGCGCGCAACAAAGCGATCAAGACGCGGTAGCGTTCTACAAAAGGATCTTCTGGCTCATCAAAGACACCTTGGACCCATGCTCCGGCCCAATGATTCGCAGCCATCATCGCCACAATTCGCTCCGCCATTTGTGTCAACATGCGCTGCCCCTTGGGTGACACGGCCACCACCTCTTGCCCGCCCGCCGTGGGCACGTACAAGAGCATATCCGTCGACGTCCAATTTCTTCGACCGAACATTGGGGCTCCGTGAATTGTAGTCAGCCCCGCATCCAGAAATACCCGCAAATAGCGCTCTAAACGATCGCGCCGAAATTCCACTACCTCGCCATTTGCATCGATGGTAAAATAATCAGCCCAATTAAACCAAAAAGCATTTTGCCGACCATGCGCCATCAGCTGAGCATACTGGGCGAGCATTGCCCAAAACGGTTCGCTCCATTTTTCAACGCCATGGGCACTGCAAATATTATCAATGCTGTGCCAATTAATATAGGCCAACGTAGCTTGATTCACCGGCGGTACGAGTGCCGCATGCACAACGACTGTAAGCTCTAAGACCTCTACCTGCGCACCAATGGTAAGCTTAAGTTGATGCCGATAAGTTCCCGCGGCCATCGTCGCGGTAATCGGAACTTCTACCCGCAGCGCTAGCGAACTTGAACTGACCGTGAGCGGTGAATGCACCGGCTCCAGCGGATCATAAACACGAAAAGGCGCCCGCCGGATAACATAAGGATTTATTTTTCCGCTATATTTTTCGGTATTTCGATCGAGACCCGTATTCTCGAGCACCGGCACATCAATCATGCGCAGCCACCGCAGGCCCGGCGTCGCTGATCCGTCAGGAGATGATTCCCCGAATTGAATGCGCGGCGAACCAGAGAGTCCCGTGATCATGATGGAAACCCCGGCCAGCGTATTCCGTGCAGTGTGGACCGTGAGCTGCCGGACCGGCTCAACCAATACGGTGTCGGGGTAAAGTTCTTGCACCTCATCAATCAGCCCAACGCGGAGCTGAGCCGGCGCGGCTTCAACCACGGCTAAGGATGGCAGCGCCAATAATATGCTCAGCGTGCTGAGCATTATCGCTAGAAAAAATCGTTCCGTCGCCGGCCGCTGCTTAATCATAATTCTGAGAATAATAGGTTACCCCTGATTTATCGTAGCGTCCGCGGCATCGATATGAAGAACAAAGTCAGTCGAGACTTCGCGCCCACCGCCCAAAGCCCGCGCGGCTAAGGCAATTCTTCGGCCAGTCGCTGCGCGGCCGCCTCCGCCTGACGCTTCTCCTGATCGGTCATATTTTGCTCCACTAGCCCCAAAATAATCTGAGGGGTCATCAGCACGCCCTCCCCTTTTAGTTGGTAATTTTTGCTAGCGACTAAATTAAACCAAGCATGCGCTTGCACGATATCCAGCGGCGCCGGTTTATCGGTCCAATCAAAAAACTCGGTCACCGTGCGAAATGGGCGGGGCGGCGGCGGCTCGTCAGCTCGCCGCCACCATTTCTCGGCTTCCTTTTCGTTGGCTGCTAAGCCCTGTCGACCATCGAAGAGGATGCTGCCCCACGATGCCTGGGCCTTACGATGACCGCCTTCCGCGGCGAGCCGAATCCACTGGGCAGCGGTTGCCTCATTCTTGAGCGTGCCTTCACCGGCGAGGCAAGCCTGCGCTAAACGCCATTGAG
>Ga0194048_10001147_pt1 | contig 13187 bp, 34 predicted proteins | sample JunL225m_MetaG_FD_161685 | JGI IMG/M metagenome (GOLD analysis project Ga0194048, IMG submission 161685) | Anoxic zone freshwater microbial communities from boreal shield lake in IISD Experimental Lakes Area, Ontario, Canada - Jun2016-L222-5m | ecosystem: Environmental > Aquatic > Freshwater >...
GCTATCGCTGTAATATACTTGGCAACGGCTTAACTACACTATCACCATGCACTAGCAAGAAACGGCTAGTGGCTACGCCAAGTGGGACCTGAGCTACCCATATGATCTTATTCTCCACACGAGCCCGATACACATAACTATCTTTTGGTAAAGCCATATAAGCAGAGTGTTGTAGCATGTGATCGCGATCTATAACGTAGTAGCAGTAGCCCCAATCACGCCAACGACCCACAGTTTCATTAACAAGTTCCATATATGTTCATAGTTATGCTAGAGTAAAAGAGCAAGAGAGAGCTCGCTGTACGCTCGATCTCTATACGAGGAATATAGGTAAGACCCCGCTGTGCGTGGTAATGAGGGGCGGCGTTATACAATGTATTATGCAGAGTGGGGGTCGCAGTATCTCGTGCTGGGAATGAGGGGAATCGCAGTATCTTATGCTGGACCTTTAAGCATAGCCTCTCTGCCCCACAGTGTGCTAAATTTTTTTTACACGTTATTTCTACTGTTTTGAGCCGTTTTCTCCCAAATATTCCCTCAATATGGCGCCATTTTGTCCCTATTCTGTGGTGTTTTTGCCACAGTAGACTCACAGTTATACCGTCCCCCCACCACTCCCTTATTGACTTCTACGGTAAAACCATGTATAATATATAGTATATTACAACGTAACAACTAGAAAGGTATCACACTATGTACAAATATCAATTGTGGATCAGACTCAACAATGGTCAGACTACCTATAACACCGTAGTATACGCTGATAACGACTATGCTGCCAAACAGTTAGGTGAAGCTCAGTATGGTGTTGGTAATGTGCTTAACTATACACGCATCGTTGAGTAATACTATATAATACTATATAGTAGTATAGAGTCAATCCTGTAGACCCCGCTGTACAGAACCAGATAATTACTGTATAATAATAGTAGTTTATATATACATAAAGGATCAGTACAATGGGAATAAAGCGAGGGATTATACAAGCAAGAGGTCTGGGTGATATACTAATAGCATTACCAATAGCCAAACATTACCACGATCAGGGTGACGAGATTCATTGGCCCGTATGTGAGGAGTTCTATACCAGCTTACGGGACTCTGTGCCTTGGGTCACTTGGTATTCTATTCCCACTGATGATCGTGGACGTTTCTTTATTGATGAACCCGTGAGGATCTTTGCTGAACAGGGCATAGATCTGGATCAAGCACTGTATCTTTACCATTACCTTAACACACAACCGCAGATGACTGATCCGGAGTTATTCAACATACTCAAGTTCGATCAGTACAAGTATCAAGTCTCAGGGGTTCCTTTCCGACTCAAGTGGACTCTTAGTTCGTGTATAGTGAGAGATCCCCTTCGTGAGACAGCGTTGCGGGATCGGTTGAAGTTAACTGATCGCTATGCTGTAGTACACCAAACTGGCAGTACATTTAAGACCGCTGTGGACCTAACGTGGCTAGACCCCGCTGTACAAGTAATCAATGTAGAGGATCACCAAACTGATTCAGTATGGGATTGGATTGGTGTACTAGAGGGCGCAGAAGCTGTAGTATGTGTAGACTCAGTCATTGCCAACATGGTGGATCAGCTGTGCATTACAGGGCCGGATCTCTACTGGATGCGCCGTAGTCCTTGGGACCTTACACCTGTAATGGGAAGTCATTGGACTGTTGTACCTACCAGCTTGCCCATAGCAGAGCCCAAGCGTGTAGACCCCGCTGTAGAGGCCAAGCGTTTGATGGATCGTATGGCGGAACTGAACCGTCCTCAGCCTAGAGTTGATGCCCCTGCACCACGCCGGGAAGCCAGTGGAGTTACCAGTCATGTACCATTCCAAGCCAAAGGCGCAATCCCTACCAGCTTTATGAGTGCTGTGAAGAACGGTGGGGCGTCAGGTAATGCTCCTTTAGGACAGCCCGCACCAAAGAATGCCGCAACCGGACTGCTTGCTAGTCTAGGTCGTTGAGTGTATAATAAGCGTGTAGGGCCTTTAGCACAACGGTTAGTGCGGCCGACTCATAATCGGTTGACGAAAGTTCAACTCTTTCAAGGCCCACCATGCATCTGCTGTATAGTTACAAAACCGTAGTCAAAGCGTTGAGAGGAGTTACAAGGACTGAGATGGGTTGAGCCATGTGCTCTGTGCGGCCCATCAACGTTACACTCCAAAGCTGTGCAGCCTAGCTGGAGCCGGGAAAGGCAAAAACGGGCCTCAGGCGTCTCTACCGTCGGGATGACGTTGGACACTTTTAGCGACAGCGTGACGAATTGGGGTAGAGTTCGCAAGCTCGAGAGGATGTGTCTGTGATGGGCACATGACCCAAGCGGGCCGTATGACCCTTCCGTCCGGGGAGCATATGGACAAATGGACCCGCAAGGGTCTTTTTTGTTTGCACCGTCTGGGTAGGATGGTGGCTCTCGACGTCCACCCCCAGAATGCTGTTCGAACCACCGGACCCCTGGGGCTTCTTCTTATTCGCTCGCTCCCCTCACTATGAATACAGTATAACACGGTATTACCAATTTGTCAAGAGATATTTGCCAAAATATTTCAATCATTTTAGTTGACATTTTGGTAAAAAGGTGTTATACTGTATGCATACAGTAAGAAGTTATTACTGCGTTCTTTAACACTACTAGGAGCTATATATGCAAACATTTTCAAATGTTGTTTTTGCGCCACAAAGTCAACGTCAAGTTAAGCAATTATTGAAGTTTTTAGATAACGAAGACTATGCTGTTTATCGTAAGCGCACTGAAGCAAGTAAAGCGTATAAGACAGCTATTAAAGCATTAAAACAGTTTCATAGGCATGTATATAACAATGCTGGTGATTATGAAGTAGCAGGCGAATGTTTATGGGTTACTAGCGGGCTTACTGCACGATGCGAGGCACTAGCTACTGAGATGCAGATACCTGCGTGGACTGTTACTAGCGATGCAAATGCTTGGGGGTAAGTAGACACTAACATAGGGCACTCTTTGAGTGCTCTATTTTTTTAGGTTGACAGTTGGTAATACCTGTGCTATACTTAACACTTAAACACTAAAGGAGCAGATATGTATACAGTAGAAATTTATAAAAAAGATGCCCGTAAGAAGAGCGGCGAAAGATTGTTTGCTAAAGTAGACTATCCTGCGGCTGACGACAGACTACAATTAGAGCGCGATATGAGCAGGGCGTGGAAAGCGTCTAAGGGCTTCCGTTGCACTATACACGAGACTTATGTTACTAAAAAGAACTTAATGGGCGGCGGCGAGTTTACAGAGCGATATGATACTCCTTACTACTGTAGCCCTGCTAGCGAATCCTACTGGAGTATGTAGGGGTTGACAGAAGTGGTTTTACCTGTTATAATGTTTACATACACTAAGAGGAGCGAACATGACATTCAAACTATTATCAACTGCAAACCCTAAAATCCAAAAGGGTACTAAACTAGGATACCTATCCTTTATATTACATCTTGCGCCTGCGGACTTGAGCGGACACGAAGTATGCCCCAAGCGGACTGTAGGCTGTACTTCAGCTTGCCTTAATACGGCAGGGCGTGGTGGTATGTTCAAGCGAGGCGAGAGCACCAATGCTATACAGAAGGCGCGCATTCGTAAGACAGTGGCGTTCTTCTTTGACAGAGACCAATTTATGTTAGACTTGCATAGCGACATTGCTAAGGCTATTAATTATGCTCGCAAGCAGGGCCTAACTCCTGTATTCCGTTTGAATGGTACTAGCGACTTGAGCTGGGAGAAGTACGAAGTTCCAGGTACTGAGCGTAACATTTTCCAATGCTTTCCTACAGTACAGTTCTATGACTATACTAAGGTCCTGGGTCGTAAGGTTGCTAGCATTAAGAACTACCATTTGACATTTTCTAAAGCAGATGGCAACGATGCTGATTGTGCTAAGGCTTTGGCACAAGGCTTGAGTGTAGTGGCTGTCTACGATGAGATTCCAGAGGGTGTTCCGTCAGCTGATGAGACAGACTTGCGCTTCTTAGATCCTAAGGGCGTGATGTTAGGCTTGAAGGCTAAGGGCCGTGCTAAGAAGGACTATTCCGGTTTTGTAATTCGTTTGAAGGAGGTTGCATGAATCATCCAATGATGGAAGAGGATTCGGTAAGATGGTTGGCTAGCCGGTGCGGGGCTTATTGTGAAGACGGCAAGCCTGTTCAGTTTGACGACTTTGATATTGTCAAGTTCGCAAATCTAGTATTCAATCAGGGATATAGGACAGGTAAGGGCGTAGATTATTTTAAGGAGACAGCATGAGAACAGAAGAGGACTACCAGAAGCTTTCGGCTATTGCTACCCTTAGCGATGCCATAACCCAAATCTATAACATTGAGGGCGATCGTTGGCAGATGGCCTACGATACGCTAGAAGCAGTATTGGACAACCTAAAGATAGAGGAACCAAAATGATTGAACCATTAACCGAACGACAGCAGGACCTAATCGTATCCAATGTCCTTAAGGCCGTAAGGGATATTGAGCTATTAAACAAGACGGGCTACAATTTCCTGTATCTTGCATCGGGCTTCATAGCCCACTACAATATACACGGCTTCAAAGCCCATTATAGTAGTCACAGTCTAGAAGAAGACATCCTGCTCAATGCCCGTTCCAATATGTGGTATAACTTTGGACCCGGCGATGAGAACTATGCTTATTATATGACCAAACGGGCAGTCTATCAACGAATCCTTGCTGGAATCAATTACATTAGCCAACGGGAGTATGCATGAAGTATCGTTGCCTAATCTGTAAGCTCAAACAAAAGGAAAACACCCACGAGAAGCCGGGCTACTGTCAGGGTCATTAAGGGGTTGACAAATGGTAAAACCTGTGCTATAATATACATATACTGAGGAGAGCAATTATGAAAGCAATAGTTGACGGACATGAAGTTACAGTTGGAGATGTAGTAGGATTCAAGTGTGACATTGAGCAATCGGGTGTGATTACCGCTATTAAGAAGACCTATGCTGGCACTAGCCTAACATTAGAAAGCAAATACGGGTTCTCCGGTGATTATATCGGTGGCGAAACGGTTACAACAGAATTGGCCAGTGATTGTTGGTATTTGGGCAATTAGGGGTTGACAGGTTTTACCAGAGATGTTATACTATACACTTAAACACTAAAGGAGCAGAAGATGATTTCAGCAGAACAGATCCAAAAGGGAATGGCTATCGCAATACAGGCAGGCCAATTGATGTATGCCAAAGTCGGCGAGCGTGACGCTTGTGGTTTTGGTTGGACAGAGGTTTATGTAGACCGCACTAATTCTAAGCAGGCTAAGGAATTGATTGCCGCTGGTTTCCGTAAGGACTACAAACCAAAGTGCCTTACATTTTGGGATCCGGCAGGTGTGCCTACGCAGAGCATTTCGGTTAAGGAAGCAGGCGCAGAGGCATTTGCGGCTTACTTGACAGCATTAGGATTGAAGGCCTACGGTTGCAGTAGGTTGGATTAAGGCTGTAATGGGGCCGTGCGGTCCTTGGGGGGCCTTGATACCCCAGAATACGAAGCGAGTGAATGACGGTGCCACTTACAAACCATCCGTCAACGATTGCTCCGGACGAGCATGGGGGTAGTGTCCTAGAAGCAGTGCTCGTCCAACCAGACCCGCCGGAGTAACGTCTGGCTAGTGTGACCCGCATGAAGGAGAAACGGTGGTCGTACCCCGTGGGTGGTTCCAGTCTAACCAAACTGGCGCTGGCAATGCGATAACCTTAGTAGGTCGGGGTGCTAGTTCCGCCTAGCCGCTACTAGGGAGCTCTGTTGTATTTTAACCACAGATGCAGATAGGGGTTGACAGATGGTAAAACCTATGCTATAATATACACATACACTAAACGAACAGGAGCAAAGATGTTACCAGATTTAAGATACAAATACAAAGGCTTTGAATACAGAACCTTTGATGATGTTGAAGAAGACAATATCAAAACCTTCCACTACTGCTACAAAGACGGCAAAGAAGTTAAGATGGCCTATGAGTTTTACAATACCAGTCCATACGACCTAGTGGCTGTAGAAGACTTTAAGAAGTTTGTAGATACTATAGAAGTGTTCGTACAATCCAAATGAAGATCCTACAGGAAACTACGGTATGGGACACTGCGGTGCCCAACCACATCTATTATGTTTCGGATAACAAGGAGAACTTGTTAGCCTACATCAAAGCAGGTAGCAATGAGCCTACCGTATTAAGTAAACCAATGAAGTTTAGCACACGATACAGAACCTTTAAGGAGATTACAATATGAGCACATACGATCCAGCAGACGACAATCGTCTAGAAGACTTGCCAGAGATTGTCCTAGACGTTGATACTACAGACTATATTGACGATGAGCTCTACGACTTGTTGCTAGATGCTTTCGTTGCCCGTGCTAAGGACATGGGCATTGATATTGTAGATCGTCAGGATCTAGTGCTGGGCGATTGGACAATTAAAGCTCGTTTAACCTACATTTAGGGGTTGACGGTTTTACCAATTGATGCTATAATATACACTTACACTAACAAAACAGGAGCGAATATGTCAGCACTAACAGATTTTGTAGAAAAAGAAAACGCATACATGAAGATTTTCGGCCGCCCACCTTTGAGCCTCGCTATTGCCGCAGATCGTCAAACAATCGCTGGTCGCATTGACAGCCAGTTGAGTCCTGAGAACTTGACCTGTGATGGCGAACTGCGTGGTGCCGCTGTCCAGAAGAAATACCGCATGCTTACCACAGCGGCCAAGCAGTTACTACAGGTTGATCCAGAAGTTAAATTTTACGAATACTACGAAGGAGTTTAATATGCCTAATTGGTGCGCCAATACTTTAGAACTAGCCCACGAGGACCCTGCAATGATTGAGCGGGCCCGAGTGGCTTTCAATGATGGTCGACTCTGTAACGAGTTTGCTCCAGTGCCAGAGGACTTGCATATTGTCGCAGGCCGTGTAGGTAGTGACGACGAGCAGAACCAAAAGGATCTAGTAGCACAGGAAGAGGCTAACATGGCCAAGTTTGGTTATGCCAACTGGTATGACTACTGTGTGAACGAGTGGGGAACCAAATGGGATGTAGGCGGTGATGGTATGATTGCTGACTTGCTAGAAGATGGACGCCTAGCAATGACCTTTGATAGTGCGTGGAGTCCTCCATTAGAGTTCTACGGTAAGATGTGTGACTTAGGTTTCTCAGTGCGTGCCTACTACTATGAGAGCGGTATGTGCTTTGCAGGCATTTGGGAAGATCACGATGACGACTTCTATGACTTGAGCGACTGCCGCGATGCCCAAGAGGTTGAAGATACTCTGCCTACAGTGCTTGACGAGATGTTCTGTATCTCCGAATACATGCGAGAGTATGAAGCAGAGAATGCTGAAGAGGAAGAACTCTATACTTTTGTAACTGAAGGTGCCGAGGCTAAGAAAGCCAAGAGTGAATAAGGCCAATTGGATCCTAGTGGCGGTGGTGGTAGCCGCCCTAGGTTTTATGCAGATGGAGATCGCTACTGTGCATGATGATGTACAGGACATCAAGGAGTTCATCATCAAGGGCAACGACAAGATCAAGTATACATCAGCAGACTTCAACTGTTTGGCCAAGAACATTTATCATGAGGCTGGCGTAGAATCCCGTAGGGGAAAGTTTGCGGTGGCCCAGGTCACCTTAAACAGACTGCGTGAAGGACGATATGGCAACACGATCTGTAAGGTGGTACATGCCAAGGCTCAGTTCTCGTGGACTCTGTACGAAAAGAAACGCAATGAGAATCCTAAAGGTCCTCTCTGGGATGAGAGTAGGGCTGTGGCTGTAGATGTTCTGGACAGGGGTATGCGAGTGCCTAGTCTGGAGTCAGCAACCTACTATCATGCGGACTATATCAAACCCCCAGTCTGGACCAAGGCCGTGGCAAAAATACAACAGGTTGGCGCACATATATTTTACAAAAAGACTTGACATTTGGTAAAACCTGTGTTATACTAATGTTATAGTGAGAGGAGTGGTACCTTGTTAGATAATATATTAAAGTGGACAGCTTGTGCTGTAACGTTAACAGCGGCATTGCTTACTAGTTTTGAATTACTTACTTACAATAGAGAACTGTTTGCTGTAGGGGCGGCGCTGTACTTGCTGTGGAGTGTACGTATACGTGAGGCGAACTTGATTGTAATTAACGGAGCATTGCTAGCTATATATGCGGCGGGCATTGCAGTAAAATAATGCTTGCATTTTGGTAAAAAGTGTGTTATACTACACGTACACTAAAAGGAGCAAGTATGCAAAAACGTAAATTAACTTACACTACACAATTAAACAGATACTTTATAGGCGACACTACAAGTGGAGCGACTAACGACATTTACATTACAGACGGTAATGTAACATTAAAACTAGAGGACTGTTTAATTTGGGAAACTAGCGAGTTTAAGTTACGCGACTTTGACGAGACAGTTAAACAATGTAAAACAAACGCTAGCGAAATGCTAGAGATGGGGTGGACATTATGTTAAGCGATAAACTAACATTAGTAAGCAAAGAATTAGACAGCGACGGAATGCTTAACACACATTATAGTTGCGATGTGCGGGCTACGATTGCTGGCGACAGCATTTGGGACTGCGCATTTACAGATGCAGACGACATACGCATTAGAAACATTTACATTACTGAGGGCACGGCAGGTAGCGACTACGAGAACTACAGACATATTGCTGTGTACTATTTGGTAAATGGTAACGACGACGGCGAGGCATTTGAGGAAAGTTGGCGCATATACACTGACACGGGCTTTGCTGATACTGTAAGCGAACTGTTAGGCGAGGAAGTATATTTTACAGAGCAGGGCATGCAGGACGAGGGTAGGGCGAGTATGGAGTAACACTACTGGCGGTAGGGTTATTGTATAGCACACTTGACAATTTAGTAAAAGTGTGCTATACTACACGTACACTAAAAGGAGCAACACAATGTTAAGCAATTACGGAAAAGCAGAGCAACTGTACAAAGCAATTAAACTATTAAACGAAGTTAACGTGCTAGTACAAAAAACACTAGGGGCGAGCGACGACACTTACAAAGTACATTGTAAATGTGAGGACTTGCAAGCTACGCTAGCAGACTATTGCGAAAATTTAATAGAAATGCAAATAACTGAATAAAGTACTTGACACACTAGCAAAAGTGTGTTATACTACACATACACTAAAACAACAGGAGCAATAAAATGACAAAAAACATTTATGTAGTACAGGGCTTGGGACTGGGAGATGATGAGAACGCATTTGAAAACATGTGTGCGTTTACTAACTTAGCAAGTGCTAAAAAGCAAGTAAAATTGTTTATAGCAGAAAACAAAGCTGAGGGGTGGGAAAACACTTACAATATAGAGGAGTTAATACTTAACTAGCAGTAGTAGTGTGGCGTAAATGCCACACCCCAAGATAGGGGTTGACAATTGGTAAAACCTGTGCTATAATATACACATACACTTAAACAAAAGGAGCAACAAATGGGTTACTTTACAGACACTGATTTTGATTCGTCCGCTGACTTGCTGGATGCTGTTAGCGAAGTAGTTGAGAGACATGTACAGGGCATGCGTAAAGAGCCTGCAAGCAGACTTGGGCTTGACGAGCGATGCGGCATGTTGTATGTTGACGAGGATACTATTGTTGCATACACTGGCTCGCGTTTGGACTACTACGGTGGATTTGAATACATTAAAGAAGGCGAGGGGCGCACTACGCTTGGCGACTGGACTTTTTACACAACAGAGAGCTCGCGTGTTGCAGACGCTATTGAGCAGTTAATGGAATTTGACGGGGAGTGCGAAAGTGAGTAAAGACTACGGCATGTTTACTGACACAGGCAACGAGCTTGTCCACCGTGTGGTATGCGAAGCCCGTGTACAGGGCTACGACTGGGCTAAGGTCCAGCGACATTTGGACCTGTTGCGCCGTGCCCATCCCCACACTGCCTCTGAAGCGATGGATACAGTGGTCCGGGAGGCGGTATACACGTCGTTGGGTTTTGGCAACACACAGAGCAGATTCTACTTATAGGTTGACATTTGGTAATACCTGTGCTATAATATACATATACTGAGGAGAGCGGATATGGGTTACAAGGTTATCGCAGGCAAGGACGAGATGGACATGATGCGCATGAAGTACGGCGCACGAGATGGATTGGAAGGCCCGTTCAACTTCTCCGGTAGGGTGTTGTATTATGACAACAAAGAAGGCGCCTACTATGACCCGACTACGGACTTCTATGTAGGCCAAGCAGAGATGGACGGCATTAACCAACGCCTAATGGATGTAATTAGGGGTTGACAGTTGGTAATACCTGTGCTATACTATACACTTAAACACTAAAGGAGCGATACATGTACGATACAGTAACTAACCCAATTCCAAGTTCCAAACTTTGGATTACACCTAAAGATGAGCAGGACTTGTATAAGCGCATTGAAGAGATGAGCGCAACTCCAGAGGCACAGGCTATGGCCTGGAACGCTGTGATGTTTACCTTTAACTATTGCAACAAATTGGTTGAGGACGAGATCCTATCCAAAGAAGTATTCATCTAAGGGGTGACTATGCAATTAACATTCGATCCAACAGCACTAATCAACAGCATCCCTAGCGACCTGTTACTGGCCCTGGGCGCCTTTATAGCAGTATGGTGCCTTGCTATGGTCGTTATGTTTGTGATGGTTACCCGCAAATAGGGGTTGACTTTTGGTATTACCTGTGCTATAATATACACATACACTAAGGAGAGCGACAAATGGCAACAAGATCAGCAATAGCAGTAATGCACGGTGAGCGTGTTAAATCTATCTACGCACATTGGGATGGCTATTTAGAACACAACGGCTACATCCTAACCAACTTCTACAACGATTCCGTACTGGCTAATAAACTTGTGTCAATGGGCGATGCTAGTTCGTTGGGCGCAACAATTGGCGAGACGCACGACTTTATGAAGATTGACTTGACTCCTGCAGAGCGCGATGCGTTATACATGGACACAGACAGCGGTTGTAGCGTCAACAAGGAGTGCACCTTTTACAGCAGAGACAGAGGTGAGGATGCTCCGTTTAAGAGCTTTGACGACTTGACAGCATTTATTGAATACTACACTGGCAGTGGTTGCGAGTTCTTCTATGTTTACATGGACGGCTACTGGCAGTTCTGTACTTACAATAACCATTGCTTCCGTCCAGTTGACGAAGAGTTGAAGAAGGTGGCGGCATGAGCAATACCCTACAGGAGTTCCGCGCAGGGATACAGCGCCTAGGCGACCGACAGCTAAGGGCCTTGTTCCTGCTGTATGCTGAACAGGCTAGCCCAGGAGTTAACGATACAGTTCGCAGAGATATAATTGAGTGCGAGCTTTACGAAAGAAAGGTCATCGTATGAAGTATAAGACTATCATCTATACCACAATCCGTGCTGAGATACATCACGATGAGGAGTTTGCTGGCCGTGGTGATGCGCTTGCTCGTATCGTTGAAGAAGAGCTCCTGGACTATGCTAATGTCCTAGGCAGTTCAACAGACTGTGGTTATAACCAACTACGAGTCACCTCAGTAGAAGTTGTCACAGACGAAGTACAGGACTATAACTTAGAACCAGACGAGGAGTATGCAGATGAGTAAATTCCATGTAATGTGTAGCGAAACAGTTTGGTACCGTGTTGAGGTAGAGGCTGACTCAGAAGAAGAGGCTCGACGATATGTAGAGACCGGTATGGTAGAACTTGGCGAGCCCTATGACGGCGCCAACTTTGAAATCGATGATGTTGTCCTTAAGGAGACGGTGCAATGAACAGCGTGTTGGCATTGATTATAGGATTAGGGTTGGGTTGGTGGTTGGGCCCAGCATTTACCATTATCGCCAAGAACATTTGGCAAGAGATCAAAGATAGGAGATACAGATGAAGATGTTTATCATTGGAACAGTGTTTGGGGTTATGATCGTTACCGTAGGATTTAGCGGTATCGCTCGTATGTTTGATAACGGTGTAGCCAAAGTCCAAAACATCTCTAAGGAGGCGGCCAAATGAGTCGATTTGCACGTATCGTAGAAGATCCAGAGTATGAAGAGCCCGTAGCATCAGATTGGGCAGAGTTGTTAGATGGATTCGTAACTGTGGCAGAAAAGCCACATGAAGAGTACAGCCCGTTTGAAACCGTTAACTCATAGAGGTTGACTTTTGGGCATTTTGGTTGTATAATAGTATTTGTAGTATTAATTAACACACACAGAAAGAGGTAACATATGTTTTATTCACATGCAGGTGTTTCAAAATTAAATGGCGAGTTCAAAGTTCGTTTTGCTAATGACGCATTGCGTGTCAAAGTGCTTGCGAAGAATGGACACAAGGACATCGATATCGTTGAGTTGAAGACTCCAATGACTAAGGAAGATGCAGTTGCGTTCCTAATTAGCATTGACTTTGCCAACGGTAACAAGGAAGTTCAGCAGGCATTGGATGCGGCTGCCGACAAGCGCGGTGTTACAGTTGCTCCAGCTCCTAAGTCAGCTCCGGCAAAACCAAAAGGTGCTCGGGTTGTTAAGACAGCAGATGCTGAGCCAACGATGACTGTTGCAGAAGCCAATGCTGGTATTATGAAGCAGTTGGCTGAGAAGTATCCAGAACAGATCTAAGCAGTAACGTGGAGGGGGCCAACGAGAGAGCCCCCGCGAACATTTTGGAGTTGTTATGAACAAGTTATTAACCTTACTCAGCGTTATCGCGTTATTGGTAGTGCTGGTAGCAATTGGACCCATTGTAGTCATTTGGGCACTCAACACACTATTTCCAATCCTGGCTATTCAATTTACATTCTATACTTGGTTGGCAGTGGTTATCTTAGGAGCATTCCTTCGTGCTAATGTTTCGATCAAAAAAGACAAAGACTAACGCAACACCTATAGGCGATATCAAAGACTGGCGAGATGCTGGCCATGAGATCGAAAGCCTAGGATTACAGTTGGACAATGCTCGCCAAGCGGCCGCTAAGGCTTCAACCAAATGGGCTCGAGACTTTTGGACAACCACATCAGATCGGTTGTTTACCAAATGGTCTTTGATGATCCAGCTAAAGGATACAGGGCTACGTCAGCAAGGTCCCAGCAGTATCTACTCAGGTATTGACT
>Ga0194048_10001150_pt1 | contig 13145 bp, 14 predicted proteins | sample JunL225m_MetaG_FD_161685 | JGI IMG/M metagenome (GOLD analysis project Ga0194048, IMG submission 161685) | Anoxic zone freshwater microbial communities from boreal shield lake in IISD Experimental Lakes Area, Ontario, Canada - Jun2016-L222-5m | ecosystem: Environmental > Aquatic > Freshwater >...
GAGCGGCGATTCGGCCATTAACGCCCGGCTCCCGTAAGGAAGTTCTCGACGATCTTCAGCCCGTCCTCCGTGAGGATCGACTCCGGATGAAACTGCACTCCTTCAGCGGGAAGCTGACGATGTCGGACGGCCATCACTAACCCATCCCCCCGCGCCGAAACCTCAAAACATTCGGGCAGGTCGGCATCGGCAGCGATCAGCGAGTGGTAGCGGCCAACCGTAAGCGGCGAAGCGAGGCCGCTAAAGATCGTCTTACCGTCGTGCTCAATCGTCGTCGTCTTGCCGTGGACCGGCTCGTGCCGGACGACGCTGCCACCGAAAGCTTGGACCAGAGCCTGGTGGCCTAGGCAGACTCCGAGCGTTGCGATTCCAGCCTCAGGGAAGCGGCGCACCGCCTCGAGCGTTATCCCGGCCTGATCCGGCGTGCACGGGCCGGGTGAGACGACTACGCGCTCTGGCTCAGTCGCCAGCAGCTGATCAACCGTCGCGCGGTCGTTTCTAACGACCTCGATCTCGGCCCCAAGCTCGCCGAGGTACTGAACGAGGTTGTAGGTGAACGAGTCGTAGTTGTCGATTACGAGAGTGCGCACGGCTACCACCAGCCCGGCTGGTTCGTTGCCAGCTCGATCGCGCCGATCACGGCCTTTGCCTTGTTGACCGACTCCTCGTATTCGTACTTCGGGCTGGCATCGGCGACGGTGCCGCCGCCGGCCTGGACGTGAACCTGACCTTCTCGGCAGACGACGGTGCGGATGTGGATGCAGGTGTCAAGGTCGCCGGCGTAGCTGAGATAGCCGATCGCGCCGCCGTAGCCACCACGCTTGACCGGTTCCACCTCGTCGATGATCTCCATCGCACGGACCTTCGGCGCGCCGGAAAGCGTCCCCGCAGGCAAGATCGCGCGGAGTGCATCGAGCGCCCCGATGTCACGGCGAAGCGTCCCCGAAACAGACGACACGATGTGCATAACGTGCGAATAGGTTTCGACCTGCATCAGGCTGTCGACCACGACGGAGCCGTACTCACAGACTCGGCCGAGGTCGTTGCGCCCGAGATCGACCAGCATCACGTGCTCGGCGCACTCCTTCTGATCGGCCAGAAGGCCAGTGGCCAATTCGAGATCCTCAGCGGCGCTAGCGCCGCGCGCGCGGGTGCCTGCAATCGGCCGTGTCGAAGCCGAGCGGCCGGTGACCGTGAGTAGCGGCTCAGGGCTTGCGCCGACGACCTGAAAGTCGCCGAACTCAAGGAAGTACATATACGGGCTGGGATTGACGACGCGTAATCCACGATAGATCGAGAACGGATCAACCTCCAGCTCAGCCGACCAGCGCTGCGAGGGGACCACTTGGAAGGCGTCACCGGCGTGGATGTAGTCGACGATCTTGGCGACCACCGCTTCAAACTGATCGCGTGTGAAGTTGGACTCGAACTTTGGTGCCTCGCGCGCAGGGCCGTCGGGTTTGGCTGCTGGGAGCGGACCGGCCAGCAGCGCGCGCACTTCAGCGATCGTCGCCGCAGCCTCGTTGTAGCTTTCCTCGCTCAGCTGGCCGTCTTCGACGACAGCGTTAACGAGGATTGTCAACGTGTGGCGCAGGTGATCGAAGACGACGAGCACATCGCTGCGCATCAACGCCATGTCGGGCAGCCCAAGTTGGTCGGTGTTAGGCGCTCCGAGCGGCTCGACGGTGCGGACGAGGTCGTATCCGAAATAGCCGACTAGGCCACCCGCGAACGGCGGCAGATGATCGAGCGGCGCTTGACTAAGGCCGCCGAGCATTTCGGCGGCGAGCGCGTAAGGGTCTCCCCCGTCGGCAAGATTCCAGCGCAGTAGCTGGCGTGGACGAATACCGATGAAGCTGTAGCGACCCATCCGCTGACCCTGCTCGGCCGATTCGAGCAGGAACGAGGGATCCGCTGGCGCCGCGGCACGGAGCTTGAGGAAGGCCGAGACGGGCGTCTCGCAGTCGTCGATGAACTCGTGGCGCAGCGGCACCAGCGTGTAGTCCGCCGCGAGCCGCTGAGCCTCTTCAAGCGTTGGTTCGACGAGAAGCTGATTTGCTGCGGCGCTCATCGCAACGCACCGGCCAAGACGCGCTCTTCACTCTGCTCCGTGGCATTTGGCGGCTGAGCGGGATCCGCAAACTGCGGCGCTGCTTGCTTTAGATACCAACCGAAGGCGCGGTCAACGATCCGCTGATTACCGATCACCGCAAGCACCGCCGTCAGCAGACGCGGCGGCAGCGCCGGAATCACTCGCTGCAGCGCGAGCGCGATAGCGAACGGCCGCTTGTGGCCGCTGTTGAAGCTTTCGTAAGCTGCCAGCGCCGCGGCCCGATCGCTGCGCCCTTCGACGACCTTGCGCAGCTCGCGGCCACAGGCAATCCCGAAGTAGAAGGCGGTCCGGATCCCCTCGCCGGAGAGCGGGAAGCAATGCCCGGCGCTGTCGCCGGCGAAGAAGATCTCGTTCTCTGTGGCGTCGCGCAGGCGGTGAGGGAACCAATTGCCTTGATATCCGACCGCGTCGCTGTCGAGCCGCGCGGCGAGCGCAACAGTTGGCTCCTTAACGTGCTGATTTGGATCGTAAGAACCGACCCCGATCCGCGCCTCATCGCCGGCAGGAACGCGCCAACCGTAGCCTCGACGAACAATCGATCGTTCAACCCAGATTTCGAGCGCGTCGCCTGAACCGTCGTGCGGCGGATGGACCTCCAGTCCGCGCGAGAGCGGGGCCTGCGGCGGCTGATAGTGAGGACTGCTGAGCACGCGGCGCCAACCGAGCGCATCGACTACGAGCGGCGCGCAGATCGTCCCTCGATCGGTAACGACCTCAATCGATCCGTCGGCGCGGCGCTGACCGATCGACTCGACCTTCGCTGTCTCAAAGCGCGCATCGCCGCACTGAGCCCAAAGCAGCTCGCAGAGCTGCCGGTAGTCAAATGACGACCAGCTCCAAGGCAGGCGGTAACGGGCGCTCCCGCTCGGCGTCGTGAAGCTCATGTATGGGAGCTCCTGTTTGATCGACCCACCAAGGCCGAGCGCTTCGAGCCACGGCGTCGGGCAGGCGCAGGCGGACGTTTGGCGCTCGCCGATCTCGTAGCGATCAAGAACGAGCACGCTGGCGCCGCTGCCTGCCAGCTCCCGCGCCACCGCGAGTCCGGCGAAGCTTGCTCCACAAATCAGGACCTCGGCGCGCGTTCCCTCCAACGAGGTTCGCTGCGCGCCACGCGAGGTCGCGCGGACGGTCACGAAACCAGCGCCCAGGAGGACGCGCCAACGGCCTCCCACGGACGCAGGCGGCTGGAACGGGTAACGACGTCGTAGCCGTTCTCCTCGACGCGATCAAGAACCCGCAGGTAGACAGCGCGGGCGACCTTTATGCCTGGGCGCACCGGTGCAGGCAGAAGCTGCCCGAGCGCTTCGCTGGCCGCAAATAGGTCTCGCGCCCGCGCTACCTGCTGGGCGATGTGGTCGCGCAGCGAGGGACTGGCGGTCCGCTGGCGCAGGTCGCTCTCTTCTAGCCCTGGCAGGTAGATGCGGCCCATCTGCCAATCGAGCGGCACGTCGCGGATGAAGTTCGTCAGCTGGAAGGCAACGCCGAGCAGCCGCAGCAAGGCGACTGCGCTGTCGGGCGCGTCGAGCAGCGGGGCGGCAACGGGCCCGACGGTCGCCGTTCCGTCCATGTAGTGATCGAGCTGCGCCTGGGTCCGCATCCGCACCTGCTCGTCACAATCGGCGCGCATCGATTCCATGTAGTCGGGGAGCAGCTCTAGCGGCATGCCATAACGCGGCCCGGCATCGACCAGCGCAGCGATTACCGGGTGGAGCGAGTAACCGCGGTCTAGACCCTGCTCAAGCTCAAGCTGCCATGCGTCGAGCGCAGCACGGCGTTGGCCGTTGAGCTGCGTGTTGTCAGCGATCTCATCGGCGCCGCGGACGTAGCCGTAGAGCGCGTATAGCGCAGGACGACTCTCGGCAGGAAGGCAGGCGGTGGCTGCAAAATAGGTTGGGTCATGGCGCAGCTGCATGCGGCGGCATCTGCGGTAAGAATCATTGACAACCTTGTTTGGACTGAAACCCACGCCCCTACCGTAGACGGCCACGTGAAAAAGCGGCAACACGACATCTTAAATTGCGAGCTGATCGTCGTAAGCGGGAAGGGCGGCGTTGGCAAGACAACTATTGCCGCGGCGCTTGGCCTGGTCGCCTCCGCTGCGCCAAAGACGACGATCGTCTGCGAGGTCGCGGGCCAGAGCCGCGTGCCAGCCCTTATCGGCCACCCGACTGCAGGCGGCCCGGGCGTAGAGGAGCAGGTCGCGCCCGAGCTTTGGACAACAACGATCGATCCCGAGATGGCGCTCGTCGAGTGGGCCGGGAAGCTGATCCGCCCACGGGCGCTGCTCGATCTTGCCGTCCGCTCCAACAGCTTCTCCGGCTTTATCAACGCGGCTCCCGGTGGCCGCGAGCTGCTTACGATCACGAAAGCCGCTGAGCTCAGTCGCGACGAGCGCTGGGACAGCGACAGCGATGGTTACGAGCTGGTGGTTCTCGACGCCCCGGCTTCGGGCCACGGACTGGCGATGCTGAAGACGCCTACGACCTTCGCCGAGATAGCGCGCGTAGGTCCGATCGCCAACCAGGCCCGCGAGGTTGAAGCCCTACTAGCGAACGCGCAGCGCAGCCAGATTGTGCTCGTTTCAACGCTCGAAGAGACCCCAGTCAACGAAGTGCTCGAGCTTGACGCGGCGCTAACGAAGCAGCTCGGGCGCGGCGCCGATCTGATCGTCGCAAACGGCCTGATTCCCGACCGTCTCAGTGAGCAGGAAGTGGCGCAGCTAGCGGTTCCAACCGTCGCGATTGATCCCGTCGCAGTCGCCGCGATCAAGCTGCGCCATGCGCGCTCAGCGATGCAGCGTGAGCAGCTCGAACGGCTGCGCTCAGGCGCGCAGTGTCCGCTGATCACGTTGCCTGCGATCACCAGCCACGCCGTTGGGCCCGACGAGCTCGAGCAGCTTGCCGCGCTCTTGGGCTCTGAGCTGCAGCTCTTGGCCTAGAGCCTCAGTCGATCCCGAGGCGGTCGAGCAGGCCTTCATCGGTACGCCAGCTGCGGCGCACGCGGACCGAGAGGTCGAGATTAACTTGCGAGCCGACACGCTTCTCGATCTCGCTGCGCGCGGCAGTCCCAATCGAGCGGATCATCTTGCCGCCGCGGCCGACCAAAATCCCCTTCTGGGACTCGCTTTCGACCCAGGCAAGTGCGCGAATCCGCAGCAACCCCTCACGCTGCTCCTCAATCTCCTCAACGACTACCTCGACGGCGTGCGGCAGCTCTTGGAAGGTGCGGCGAAGGATCTGCTCGCGGATTAGTTCGGCCAACTCGATGCCCAGCGGCTGGTCTGAAAGGTCATCGACGCCAAACAGCAGCGGACCCTCCGGCATCAGCTCGGCGAGACGGGCGACGAGCACGTCAACCCCCTCTCCTGTCTTCGCCGAAATCGGAAAGATCTCGGCGTCCAAGCCGAGCTCTTCGGCCGAGAGCAAGGACTCCAACGTGCGCGAACGATTAAGCCGATCGCCCTTGTTGACTGCGATCAGCACTGGCTTTGAGCTGACCTTCAGCAGCTCCGTGATGAAGCGGTCGCCGGCGCCAACGCCTTCCTCGCCGTTGAGAACAAAGAGGACCGCGTCGCTATCGCTGAGCTCGCGCTCGACACGCTTCTGCATCCGTTCGGTCAGAAGGTCGCGCGGGCGCTGGAAACCGGGCAGGTCGACCATCACGATCTGCGTCTCGCCGCGCATCGCGATGCCGCGAATTGCCCGCCGCGTAGTTTGCGGCCGGTCGGAGACAATCACGACCTTCTCGCCGATGATCTGGTTCACGAGCGTTGATTTGCCTACGTTTGGCCGCCCGGCCAGTCCGACGAAGCCGGCCTTCGTCACCACGAGCAGATCTCGCCCTGCAAAGCCAACATCTCGCCGTCGTCGGTCTCGTGATCCATTCCGACCAGGTGGAGCGCGCCGTGGACGATCGCCTCACGCAGATCGTCGGTCATCGGCGGACAGATGATGATGTCGCCGAGCTCGCGTGGCCCGGTTCCGTCGTCATCGCCGTCGACAGGGAATGAGAGCACGTCGGTCGCGCCTTGAATGCCGCGGTGGGCGAGGTTCAGCTCAGCGATCCGCTGCTCGCCGACGAATTGAACTGCAACGTGACCGTCCTCAATACCGGCTGAGGCGAAGGAGAGCGCCAGCAGCCGTTCGACTTCGGGCTCAGGTGGATCGCCAGCGCTCAGGTCGGCGCCTATGTAGTCAAGCTCGATCATCGCCAGAGGCTCTAAGCCTGACGGCGCTCGCGCTCAGCGCGCAGCTCAGGAGCCGAACGCTCGGCAAAAGCACCGTAAGCCTCAACGATTCGCTGCACGAGGCGGTGGAGGACAACGTCGTCGGCGCCGAAGCGGACGAAGTCGATCCCTTCGATCTCGCTGAGCACGTCGGCAACTACGACAAGCCCTGACTGCTGCTCTTTCGGAAGGTCGATCTGGGTGATGTCGCCGGTGATCACCATCCGCGAGCCGAATCCGAGCCGCGTCAGGAACATCTTCATCTGCTCGGCTGTTGTGTTCTGAGCCTCATCGAGAATGATGAATGAGTCGTTCAGTGTGCGCCCGCGCATAAACGCCAGCGGCGCAACTTCAATCACGCCGTGCTCGAGGTACTCACTGACCTTCTCTGGGTCGAGCATGTCGTTGAGTGCGTCAAAGAGCGGCCGGAGGTAGGGGTCGATCTTGGCCATCAGATCACCGGGCAGAAAGCCGAGCCGCTCGCCGGCCTCAACCGCGGGACGGGTCAGAATCACGCGGTTGACCTCTCCGCGCGAGAGCGCCGCGGCGGCCATCGCTACGGCAAGAAAGGTCTTGCCGGTGCCGGCCGGGCCGATGCCAAAGGTGACGGTGTTCTCACGCACCGAATCGACGTACCTCTTCTGGTTCGGCGTCTTCGGCCCCACTTTGCGGCCGCGGTGGCTCCAGACGACGTCGCCGAGCACGCTCGCGGGCTTGATCTCCTCGCTGAGCGCACCGGTCACGGCATGAATTGTTCCCTCTTCAAGCTGATGCCCGTTGTCGGCGAGTTCTGCCATCTCGTCAACTATTGTCGCTGCAGCTGCAACCGCGGCGGCTTCACCGTCGAGCGTCACTACGTTGCCCCGTACGACAATCTGGCAATCGAGTTCGCTCTCCAATCGCCGCAGTACTACGTCCCCCGTGCCGCAAAGTGCGCTCGCCGCGTCGTTCGAGAGCTCAACCGTTTGCCGCATTAGCCGCTTAGTGACTCCTGGGCAATTGCCGACACACGCTTGCCGTCGGCCTGTCCGGCGACCTTCGCCATCGCGACCTTCATTACTTGCCCGGTGTCTTTGGCGCTTTCAGCGCCGGTTTCAGCGATCGCAGCAGCGACAATTTCGCGCAGCTGATCGTCGCTCAGCTCAGCAGGTAGGTACTGCTCGATAATCGCCGCTTCGGCCTCTTCGCTTTCGGCCAGCTCCGGCCGCCCCGCTTCGCGGTATGCCTCTGCCGCCTCGAAGCGGCGCTTGCGTTCGCGGCGCAGGACAGCGAGCTCGTCGCCGTCGCCTTCCTTGGCGTCCTTCTGCAGCTCGGAAAGGATTACGCGTAGGGCCGCAACGCGCTCCTTCTCCCCAGCCTTCATCGCCGTCGTGATCTCGTCTCTTAGAGTCTCGCTAATCGGCGTCGCGTTCATAAGCTGGAAACTACGTTACTGCCCGGCGCTGTCGGCGACGTAGCTGGCGACTGCGTCAATCTCGGCGTCAGTGAGAACGTCGGCGAAGGCTGGCATGCCGCTGCCTCCGTTCGTTACCTGCGCTTTGACCGTCTCCTGATCAGGCGAGAGGTCGTCGAGATTCGGACCAACTTGGCCGTTTGAACCGGCGGCGGCGAGCGTGTGGCACTGCGCACAGTTGGAGGCGAAGATTTTCGCTCCGACGGCGTTGGCCACGGTCTGCGTCGTAGTCGAGCCGCTCGTCTGGCCGGCGGTCGTCGATTGACTCGTGCTGGCCGAAGTGGTGCTCGACGAGCTGCCGCCGCATGCAGCGACGGTTAGAGCGCAGGCGCAGAGCGAAAGCGCGATCGATGAACGAACGGTCAAGATTCGCGCATTCTAGGCAATCGGCGAGATCAAGTTGTTAAGTCGCCCGCTCCAGTAACAGTGCGCCCCACTCACCGCTCGCACGACGCTCTCGCTCGAGCAGTCCATGTGCGAGCGCGAACGCCTCGGCGACCTGGTCTAGCTGGTCGGTCAGCAGCCCACTGGCAACCATCAGGCGAGGGGGGTCCCGATCGAAGCCGGCGCTGGCGACCTCGAGCAGCAGCGGTAGCAAGAGGTTCGCCAACACCAGCGGAGCGCTTGGAACCGGCCCGTCGCGGCGCAGGTCAAAGCGCTCGGCAGTTACGGAGACGCCGTTGACGGCCGCGTTCTCGATCGTCGCCTCAACGCTTTCGGCCTCGTGGTCAACACCGACTACTGGCAGCCAGCCAAGCTTCGCGGCCGCGATTGCGAGCACACCGGAGCCGCAGCCGAGATCGACGCAGCCGCCCGCTGGCTCAAGCGCCAAGAGCAGCTCGAGGCAGAGCCTTGTCGTAGCGTGAGCGCCAGTGCCAAAGGCCTGGCCGGGGTCGACGACGAGGTCGATCTGGCCGGCTCCTCCATCTGGCTGCTCCCACGGCGGTCGCACGCGCAGAACGCGCCCGCCGGCCTCGATCGAGACCGGCTTATGAAATGCCTTCCACTGCTGGTCCCAATCGTCGTCAACTTCGCTGGTGACGATCTCAACCAAGGCGCCGCTCGCGGCGGCTTCGAGATCGGGCAGCGCCGGAAGCTCGCCCGCAGCGCCATAGACGGCGTATTCGATGCGGCCATCGGGCAGCTCGTTCTCCTCGACCCCCGATGGGGCCAGCTCAAGCAGCTCGGCCAGCACCAGCTCGGCGTCGGCCGCTGCTACTCGGATCGCAAGCCGGATCACCGACTGGAACTCAGCAGCCGCCGCAGCTTCGCGCCGAGGCCTTCGGGAGCGGCCAAGTTCTCGTCGGTGAGTGATTCGGCGAGCTGCTGATTGAGGCTGCGCTGCTCCTCTGTCAGGCGCCGCGGAATCACGACGTTAATAACGACGCGCAAGGCGCCGCGCCGCTCTGGTCGCCGCAGCTGTGGCATTCCCAGCCCGTCAAGTTCGATGATCTCGCCGGGCTGCGTCGCCGTCGGCACCTTCACAGCTACCGGCCCATCAAGCCCTTCAACGTCAAGCGTCACTCCCAGCGCGGCGCTCGGCGCGGGCACGTCGAGCACGCAGATCAGGTCATCGCCGTCGCGCAGCAGATGCTCGCTGGCCTCAACCTGAACCTGGACGTAGAGATCACCGGCTGGCCCACCCCGCTCTCCTGCATGGCCGCGGCCGGAAAGGCGGATCCGCTGACCGTCGTCAATTCCTGGCGGGATTTCGATCTCCAACTCGCGGCGGCGGACGATGCGGCCGCGACCGTCGCAAGATTCGCAGGGCGAATCGGCGATCTGGCCCTGGCCGCCGCAGGCATCGCAGGCGCGCCGCTGCAGCACTTGGCCGAACGGAGAATTCGCGACCGCCTCGACTACGCCTGAGCCTTGGCAGCGATCGCAGCTGGTCAGATTGCTTCCGGGCTCAGCGCCGCTGCCGTCGCACTCGTCGCAGCGATCGATCGCTTCGAACGAGATCGTCGTCGTCTTGCCGGCCGCGGCCTCCGGCAGAGTGACCGTGACGGCGATGATCGCGTCGTCGCCTTGGGCAGGCCCGCTCTGGCCGCCGCCAAACCCGCCACCGAAGAAGGCGCCGAAGAGGTCGTTTAGCGAACCAAAGCCTTCGAAGTTGGGGCGCATTCCGCCGCTGCGCAGACCCTCGTGGCCGTATTGGTCGTAGATCTCGCGGCGACGCGGGTCGGAGAGAATTTCGTAGGCCTCGGCGGCCGCCTTGAACTTCGTCTCGGCCTCAGGGTCGTGGCTATTTACATCGGGGTGCAGCTCGCGGGCGAGCGCGCGGAACGACTTCTTGATCGTCTGATCGTCGGCCCCGCGCGGCACGCCGAGTACGTCATACGGATCGCCAGGCACAGTGCTCGCCATTGCCTAGGCCGCGTCTACGTCTTCGATGTAGCGAGAAAGCTGCCAGGCGGCCTCGCGGACGGTTGCAATCACGGCGCCGTAATCCATCTGCAGCGGGCCGATCACGGAGACCGTTCCGAGCTTCTGCGCCCCTGGCCCATAGCCAGCGCCAACGAGCGCCAGCGATTGCAGCGCTGGCAGCTCGTTCTCGCTACCGATCCGCACGACGACGTCACGCGCGCCGAGCGCCAAGCGCAGCACGCCGAGCAGCGCGACACGCCGCTCGAGTGCGCTCAGCAGTTCGTTGATCTCAGAGAGGTTGTCGAGCCTGTCGCCACCGAGCAGGCGCCCTGCTCCTTCGACGTAAAGCATCACCTCAGAATCGGAGCGCAGATCATCGAAGACCGGCAGCAGCGCCTCAAGGAAGCCGCGTTCACTAGCCCCCAGCGAACTGTCGCCCAGTCGCGCCGCAACGGTGCGCGCGCCAAGTTCATGGCCGCTGAGCCGCTCGTTCAGGTACTCAGCAGCCCAGGCAATCAGGCCGCTGTCTATCGGCTGGTCGAAACTAATCAGCCGTTTAGCGACGCTGCCTGTCGACGTGATTACGACGACCATTGCGACGTGCGGCTGCAAGGTCAGCACCTCAACGTGACGCACCGTCGCGGCCTCAAGGGGCGGCGCCGAGACGATCGCCAGCAGGTTGGTCGCCTGAGCGAGCGTCGCGCTGGTGACTCGCATCGCCTGGTCTACCTCGCTCTTTACGATCGGCAGCTCGAGTTCGGCCCGCTGGCCCTCAGGCAGCAGGCGGTCAACGTAGAAGCGGCGTCCAGCATCGGTTGGAATACGGCCGGCCGAGGTGTGCGGGTGGGCTAGCAGCCCTTGCTCCTCGAGTACCGCCAGCTCATTGCGAATTGTTGACGGCCCGAAGTCGATTCCCGGATCGGCGGCAAGCGTCTTCGAGCCGACCGGCTGCGCGGTCGCCTGATGGGTCTCAACGACCCGGCGCAGAATTAGTTCTTGGCGCTCTGTAAGCACGAGCAACGATGGTACCGGCGCAGCTAGTCGCGCCGACAATCGCCTAGCTCAGCTGGAATCGCCGAGCTCAAGCACAGCAAGGAAAGCCTCTTGTGGGATTTCAACGCTGCCAACCTGCTTCATTCGCTTCTTGCCTTCCTTCTGCTTCTCAAGCAGCTTGCGCTTGCGCGAGATGTCGCCGCCGTAGCACTTGGCAATCACGTCTTTGCGGTAAGCCTTGACTGTTTCGCGGGCCACGATCCGCGCGCCGATCGCGGCTTGGATTGGAACGTCGTACTGCTGGCGCGGAATCTTCTCGCGCAGCTTCTCGGTCAACGTGCGGCCGACCGTGTGCGCCTTATCGCGGTGGACCAGCATTGAGAGCGCGTCTACCGGTTCACCGGCCAGCAGCACGTCGAGCTTGACCATGTCGGAGGCCTTCAGCCCGCTGATCTCATAGTCAAGCGAGGCGTAACCGCGAGTGCGCGACTTGAGCTGATCAAAGAAGTCGAGCACGATCTCGGCTAGCGGCAGGTCGTAGCTCATCTGCACACGCTCGGAGGAGAGGTAATGGAGGCCGGCGCTCTCACCGCGCTTCTCCTGGCAGAGCTCCATCACTTGGCCGACGTACTCGTTCGGCGTCAAGATCGAAGCGCGGATCATCGGTTCGCGGATCTCCTCGATCCGGCTTGGGTCAGGCATCGCCGAAGGGTTGTGAACCTCAACCGTCTCGCCACTGGTCATCGTCACCTCGAAGCTGACCGAAGGCATCGTCGCCATCAGGTTGAGGTCGTACTCGCGTTCCAACCGCTCACGAACAATGTCCATGTGCAGCAGCCCGAGGAAGCCGCAGCGAAAACCAAAGCCGAGCGCGTCGGAGGTTTCCGGCTCCCAGGTCAGGGCTGCGTCGTTGAGTGTCAGCTTTTCGAGCGCGTCGCGCAGGTCGGGGTACTGATCGGACTCGATTGGGAAGAGGCCGCAGAAAACCATCGGTTTGACGTCGCGGTAGCCGGGGAGCGCCTCGCTGGCCGGGTTGGCCTTCGTCGTCAGAGTGTCGCCGACGCGCAGCAAGGTGACGTCCTTGATACCTGTGATCACGTAGCCGACCTCACCAGCGAGAAGCTCAGGGACGCTTACCATTTCGGGCGTAAAGAACCCGATGTCGTCGATCTCAGCTTCGGTCCCGGCGACCATCGCCTTGATCGCTTCGCCCTTCGTGAACTTTCCATCGACGACGCGGATGTAGGCCACGACGCCGCGGTACTGATCGAACTCGGAATCGACAATCAGCGCGCGCGGCGCTCCATCGGGGTCGCCGCTCGGCGGCGGCACGTCGCGCACGATCGCCTCAAGCACCTCCTCGACGCCCTCCCCTGTCTTGCCGGAGATCTTCAAAATGTCGTCGGCCGGTTCGCCGAGCAGCTCCGCGACCTCGGCCGCGACGCGCTCCGGCTCAGCGCCGGGAAGGTCGATCTTGTTGAGGCAAGGGATCAGCTCAAGGCCGTTCTCGACCGCCAGATAGGTATTGGCGAGCGTCTGCGCCTCAACGCCTTGGGAGGCGTCGACGACTAGTACCGCGCCTTCGCAGGCGGCAAGCGAGCGAGAGACCTCGTAGGTGAAGTCGACGTGTCCGGGAGTGTCGATCAGTTGCAACTGGTAGGTGACGCCGTCGCGGGCCGTGTAGAGCACGCGCACTGCCTGCGCTTTAATCGTAATTCCGCGTTCGCGCTCAAGGTCCATTGAGTCGAGCACCTGTGCCCTCATTGCGCGCGGATCGACCGTTGAGGTCATCTCGAGGATCCGGTCAGCGAGCGTCGACTTGCCATGGTCGATGTGGGCGATGATCGAGAAGTTGCGTATTAGTGACTGTTCCATGGCGGCGTGTGCTCGGGATACAGCCTAGGGCGCGGCCGAGCGAGCCAAGTTAGGCACGGGAGCGCCGCAGGCGACTGGTGAAGAACACGAGGATCTGATCTGCCTCGCGGATTCGCAGC
>Ga0194048_10001151_pt1 | contig 13141 bp, 10 predicted proteins | sample JunL225m_MetaG_FD_161685 | JGI IMG/M metagenome (GOLD analysis project Ga0194048, IMG submission 161685) | Anoxic zone freshwater microbial communities from boreal shield lake in IISD Experimental Lakes Area, Ontario, Canada - Jun2016-L222-5m | ecosystem: Environmental > Aquatic > Freshwater >...
CCCGAATGCATATGGCAATGCCGTATTTGTTCCCGAACCGACGATCCGGATGCAAAAATGGGGGGCTGCGCATGATATGTCTTCTACCAAAACAGACGTAGAAAGTGATCTATGGAATCTTGCCAGACCTACGACCAAGGTTGTGTGTGGACAATTCACTCCGACAGAAGAGAGAATCCGGACTCTCACACCCATGTCCGAGGGTTCCTTCCCTAAAACACATGCTCGCCTCGTGGATCCGCCCTGTACTCTGAGAGCCACGGGCTGGAACCGCTGGTCCTGGTTGTATCAGGATCCCCAGGAGAATGTGGCAATTCCATTTGAGTGGGCGGTTGATACCCGTCACGCCAACAAAGACAGTGAGGCCCGCGATATCCTAACTTACAAGTCTGCCAAGCCGACGCCCTTTCCTGCCGGAACTCCCGTGCCTCGCCAACCCGTACAGGGAGCGCCGCAGGATTTCAATGATATAATCCCCGGATCCTCGCAGCGCCAAGGGTCTCCGCCGATATATACTGAGAAACCTCGAGGGGGCGCACAACAGGGGTCAACGGCCCCGAATGCACCATCTCTGGAAAAACAAAGGGCCGTCACTGGCCAAATAACACCACCGAAATGGTTTGATCGGACCTAGACTCCTTTACAAAAGATCATCGCATTTACGACGGAAATCGCAAGTGCTAAGATCCTTCTCCGATAACCCCTTTAGGGGTCTTAACCGAGGCACGGTATGTTCATCTCTGGAAATATTGTATCCCTGTAGAGTAATGGAAGTGTTAGCAATCGCCGCGCTATTGGGCGTCGGTTATACTCTAACAAAGCATAAAGGAGTTGAGACATATGCAGACTATATCGACGAAAACAAGGAGCAAGACGATCTCCAGTATGGAGGTCTTCCTCCGCCGCTCTATCCCAACGATAAGACTCGGCCCGGCGCTTTGACGGATCCCGGTAAGCCGAGACAGCCTCTTCCTTCCGCCGGCGGCGAGCTCGATCAATTTTATCGCTTACCGTCGGGATCGTCGCTCTCTGCTAATCCTGCGCAGGAACCGCCGCTGTTTCAGAGCCCTATAATAGTGCCCCAGGCTCCTCCTAAGACTGTTACAACTCAGGTCCGGATCAACCAAGACAACTCTGAAAAGATGCCCGACTATATGGGCGGTAAACAGGTGATCTCCGCGCTCACCGGTCTGCCGATGAATGCCGCAGAGTTCACTCATAACAACATGGTACCCTTTTACAAGGGTTCCGTCACACAGAACGTCAGTGATGTGGCCAATCGTAATATTCTGGATGATCACGTCGGCGCAGGATCTACCCAGGTGAGTAAGCGAGAACAGGCGCCGCTGTTCGATCCTCACAGGGAGCCCACCGGTAACGTGTACGGCCTGGAAAGCACTACGGATTTCCGCCAGGATCGTATGGTCGCCTCCACTTCTCGGGCCTTTGAGAAACCCGTCGAATCCGTGAAAGTCGCTCCCGGTCTCAACAGTGGCTATTCCTCCTTCGGCGAGGGCGGGTTTCATCAGTTCGAAACGAGTGAGATTATGCGGCAACGCAAGTCTGTAGATGAGCTACGCACTCTGTCGAACCCCAAGGTCACGTATGAGACACCGATAGTATCCGGTAAATTATTTATAACACAGCGTGGCGACATTGGAGAGACCCGCAAGTATCATCCCGACACGTTTTTCATCAATCAGAATGGCGAGCGCAATTTCGTGACGGTGAGCGAGAATAGTAAGCCCACGGAGCGTGCCGCCCAAGTTATCAAGCACCAGGCACGTGAGGATACATCGACGCAAAATATTGGCCCGGCTGGTGCAGCCGATTTCTCGGCGACCTACAATGTGCCGTCGGTCCGTGCGCCCATGGTACACCAACAGGATGGCTACGGCTTCCGCAATGCCGATGCCGCCACGTATGGCGTGACGAACACGGATGCCGAGAATAACGATTATGGGCGCCGCGGCGTAAATTTCTACACGAATCAGCGCAATGTCACGACGGAGCGTGGCCAGGGTCTGAATCTGAAGCCGGCGGGTGTGCCGGGTGCACTCACTGTGTATGATCCGGCGGATATTGCCCGCACTACAATTCGTGAAACGACGGCGATGAACGATTACTCCGGTATCGCTGGCCCGTCGGGCGGAGCGCAGAAACTCACGGTATACGATCCCACGGATATTACTCGTGTAACTCTGCGTAACACGAATGCGGAGCCGGATCGGGCCATGAACGTATCTCGGGCCGGAATGCCCGGTCAGCCCGTGCTTCCGTTTGTTGACGGAATGAAGAACACGGCCAAGGCGGAGATTTCGGCCCATTCGGCATACACGGGCCCCGGTGGTCGTGGTGCCGTGAACTTTGAGCAATCGTACAATGCGGCGTACGATATGCGTACGAATCCGACGAAGGAGGTTATCGCCAAGGGGCGCCGGCCGGTGGCAGGCAATGGCGCTCTGCCTCTCTTTAATGGCGAAGACTACATGAATGTAACATATCGTCGCCCGGACACCGACTCGCTAAACGATCGTGGTTCGGCGAAGAATCGGGTTGTCGGACCCACGCTCGGTACGGAAGCGATTGGTATGCAGCGGCCGAAGAACACGCTGTCTCTGGATATTTCTCGGGACCGCAACCTCGATGTAATTCTTCAGAGTCTGGATGACAACCCGTATGCGGTGAATATAGGTTCGGCGGCACAGTGCGGGGCGCTCATGCGGTAGGCATCTAAGGTCTAATTCCGGAAAGGGATTAGACAAAATGGACACAAAAGAACACGACCCGCATAGCCCACGATCCTTGGAGGATATGGCCGGTGCGGCAGAATGGGCTCCACTATCTGCTCTTATAAAAGGAGCATCTCCTCCTCACATAATTATATCTGGTGGCGCAGGTATAGGCAAAAGTCTCGCTGCCCGACTTATCCTGGATTCATCGGTTGCTCTATGGCTCCGATGTTCTCAAGATCCCACGCTGAAGATCGACAATCGGGACAAGATCAAGGCAACTGCAAGACGCCGTGTTCAAGAAAGCACAATTCATTGGATTGTCCTGGAACACGCCGATCTCCTGCATTCGGATGCGCAGGCATTTCTGCGTCGTATTATTGAAACGAGCACGGGTGCATCACGATTTATTCTGGAAACTCGGAATTTATCGGCCATTTCGGAGCCGCTCATGTCTAGAGCGACGTTATTCAATGCGCCGATTCTGCAACCATATGAGATTCGGTCCGAGATTATTCGCAGAAATCCGGCGGTCAGCATCGATGTTGCAGATCGACTGGCCGTCCAGGCAGAAGGTAATATCCGCTGGGCTACTCTACAGGGACTCGGTGGCAGCGATGGGTTCCACGGATTCCTGGCAGCAGATCTTCAAATGGATCAGATCCAGGGCGAAACGAAATGGGCTCGTGTTTTACGAGTAATGGAAGCTCTACAGACAACGGGTAGTTATCCGAAGGCTGCTATCGGTGGTACGGGTTGGGAACGGCCCGGTGGAGTTTGTCCTTGGGCCGTGGCAGCCAAGACTCTACAGTGCCTCAATTAAGAGACCCCTAAATGGTTTGCGTTAGAGCATGCGAACAATTCTACGGCCCCATGTCAGTAATGGAGAACGTAGCAACATATTCCGAGGCTCGCTCCGAATATACGAAACAATTGGCCAGCCTGATTGTCCCGGCCCTGTTCACGTGGTTTCAGAAAATGTGGTCTCGTAATTCCGGTGACAAACAGCGTTGCTTGTCGCTATTCCAGGGTGAGTGCGAGGAGATAGGGCGCTGGAATCAAGACAGAATCCAGGATGAGGTCCGAGCTCTCATCGAACGCTCCGGATGCGACTACATGGAGGAGTTGATGACGGCGGTCTTTGTTGCACATACTAAGGTACTAACCGCTGTCCGCCTATCTACAAAGCAGAAGAAGCTATCTATTACTGTGCCGAAGCTGGACCACTTCCTCCATCGTATTTTCAAGGAATCCGCCAGATGTTTTTGGAAGACGCCGTTTTTGTTCATGGATGCAGGGAATGTGGTGGAGCGCCAGAAGAACATGTTACAAGCCGAGCAGCTTCTAACAGAGGCAATTTCTACTGCGGTGCGCGGCCTTCTCCCGGTAAAACAGATCCTGAAGGATTATCTGGAGGATGATGGCGATGAGGCAGAAGTCATCGAAGCCAGGGCGCCCGAAGTCATCGAAGCCAAGGCTTCCGAAGTTGTGGAGACTATCCCTGAACCTAAGGAAGAGAACAAGACAGAATCCAAACATGAGACCAAGTCAGAACCCAACGAAAAGGCTGTAGTCTCTATCGATACAGAGCCCAGTGTAAAGTTCTCCGAGTACGATGCCGTATTTGATGAGACTCAGGGTGCACCCGAAATGCGCTATACACCAAAGGATGAGGAGGACTCTGGTCCATCAGATGCTTTAGTTGTAGATGAGGAATCGGCATCCGATGTAAATCTGGCCGATATCGAGGATTTAGAGGCTCTGGCTCCTCCGGCCCCTCCGGCTCCTCCGGCATCCGATGAAAAAATCAAGGATGATGACATCGTGGTTCTCGAGTAATTTCTGCGTCCAGACAACGCAAAAATTGATGCCCCAGCACAAAGATGGATACATACAATGTAGCACTCTTTGGTCTTATTGGTCTCGTCATAGCACTCATTGTCACCGGGGGTCTTGTTTCTATGGTATTTGGTGAGGAGCCTAGTATAGGACAACTCGCTGCCGGTGCGACTGTGGGCGCCGCCGCCGGCGGCGTTCTCGGTGGAGGCCAGAGCCTTGACTCCCTCACGAATCTGCTAGGATCTCTGAAGAAGAGTGGAGAACCCGAGATGAAGGTGGGGCTTCCTGCTTTCTAAGACAGGCTCCCTAGGAGTCTACGTAAGGCCAATCAGGCCCCCGAGGAGTCTACGTAAGGCCAATCAGGCCCCCTAGGAGTCTACGTATAGATATGTGCTATGCTCGCATCCATCGACTCCTTCTTCTTCAGGAAGAGTTCCACATGCTCCTTCTTCAGCGTAAACGGCAGAGAGAATCCGGCAATGGAAAACGGAACCTTGGTCGGGTCATTGTAGAACCGCAACATGTTCATCTTCGACACGATTGTCTGGATACACCGCTTCAGCTCACGCACACCCTTCTCACTGCCTGTAAAACGTTCGATGATATGCGTAAGGATCTCCTTGCTGATGCCAATCTTCTCGAAGAGATTGACCTCACGCAGAGCCGCCTGAACCAGATACTGCTCGGCGATAACGAGTTTCTCCTTCACGTTGAACCCCTCGACCTGGATCGTGTACATGCGGTCCCGGAGAATGGGGTTCACCTTCTCATTGTTGTTGTGACTGAAGATGAAGAGGCACCGGCTGAGATCCAGGTCGATACCCGTAAAGTACTTGTCCTGGAAACGGTCATTCTGCGATCCATCCGTCAAGTGAATCAGGAGATTGTTGATCTCCTCGCCCTTTGGAGTATCCGACACCTTGTCCAGCTCATCAAAGTAGATGATCGGGTTCATGCACTTGGACTTGATCAGAACGTCGACGATGCGACCCCAGGTGGACCCCTCATACGTGTACGAGTGGCCATCGAGGAAGGACGCATCCGTGGCACCACCGAGCGTGATAAAATGGAACGGGCGCCCGAGTGCCTTGGCCACGCCATCCTTGATCAGTGTCGTCTTGCCCACACCAGGAGGACCGTAGATACTCAGAACATTGCCGGCACCCTTGGGATTCGAAATCCACGACGACACGAACTGAAGGATTTGAAGCTTGGCCTCCTCGTGACCGTAAATCGCATTGTCCATATGGCCCCGAACACTTGACACGAACTTCTGACAGGGCTCCGCTCCATCCTCGAGCTTGACGGGGAGATCCTTGTAGACACCGAGAGGCAACTGGGTGTATCCGTGAATCCACTGGCTCGCCTTGTAGTACTCGGGAGAACTCGGATCAATATTCTGCATCGCCGAGTACTTGGACAGCGCCACTCGCTCCACCTCGGAGGGCACCTCCTTGCTCAGAATCTGGAATCGCAGAGGCACCGTGGGCTCGGCGGGTTCGATCTTGTTCTGGAGCTTTGTCAAGAGACGATCCTGAGCGGTAGGCGACAGACCCTTGAAGTAACCAATGTCCCGATCAATGTCCTCCTCATCGGGATCAACATCGGTCTGGACAAGCTTCACGAAGCGACGGACATTCTCGGGTTCGGTTTTGAGCTTGTATTTACGGGGTTTCTGCGGACCCGTATCGCCGCTGCCGAAATCGGCAATGTGAAAGGCAATACGATGGGGACCGATATCCTCCTCGCCCTCGTCGGATTCCTCCTCACTTTCCTCATCGGAATCCTCCTCACTTTCCTCATCCTCGTCCTCTTCCTCCTCCTCCAAGGCCCGGAGCCGCTCCTCCTCTTCCTTCTTCTTACGGGCGAGGCGCCGTTTACGGGCATCGGCCTTGATTTCCTCATCCGCCTTTACGGCCGCCTTGCGGCGAGGAGGGCGGAAACCGGGAGACTTCTTTTTTGTTTTCTTGCCCTTCTCATCCGAAGAAGTCGTTTCCCTCCAAGAAGACGAGTCAGGCGTGGTCTCCTCTTCTTCGAATTCCTCCTCGTCAGATACGATTAGGCCTCGGATATTACCGCGGGAATCTACGCTGCTGTCATCGTCGCTTCCATCGGGCGGATGGGCCTTGCGTTTAGAGGGCTCTGTGACCTTTGGTTTTTTGGACTCCTTAGGAGTCTCTTTGGGAGTATCTTTTGTCTTGTGGATCCGTGGCATCTTACTTAGGGTTGGGTGTTTGGCTGGGTGGTGTCAAATTTTGGGGTGCACATGTTCTTTTGCACTTTACGGTAACCGGTAGTATCAACGATTCTTCCGTGTTTTACGGCGCTTAGTCTTCTTGTATTTAGAGGCACGCCTCCTATATCCACCACGACCACCGGGGCCTCCTTTTAGTTGTTCAATAAATGCTTGTAGCCGCCCGTCTATATATTGAGAAACGTTATTCAGTTGCTCAATTACTATTGTTAGAGATCCTGGGGTACCTCTGATTGCGTCTTGTAATACTTCTTCAGTAATAGGCGGCAATCCCAATGACCGTATAAAAACTTCATTTGATTGAATGTGGCCTGCCTCCGTTATTGATCGTAGTTTATCCAGTCGTTTTACAGCATCTGTATATTCAGGATTTCTAGCAATAAAACTATCATACGGCTCTACAGGGTGTTCTGTTTCCAGTAGAGTTCTTGCATTTATATCAAAATAAAGAGTCCATAAATCTGGTTTACTGTTTATTTCTTTTTTGCCTTGACGTGCCGCATCAAACTTTTCATATGTTTCAAATCCGGCTTTTCGAAGACGTGAAGAAATCTTCTGCAATTGTTCTGATGGATTTAAATAATATTCCATATCCCAGAAATCTTTATTAATAAGCCCGCTGACAATTAAGCTTTTTGAACTCCATAAGTCACTGTCGGGCTGGTATCTTACAATACAGTTATCGCCTGTTCCACTTATTATAATAGGCCCTACTCCACCTGGATCAAGTATATCAGGTAGAGATACATCGGCCCGGGTTGTAACGTTAATTTGTCTTAATATCAGTTTTATATGTCTTTTAAGAATATCTTCGCGTTGTTTATACAAATGATTTCCTTCAAGTAACGGGACAAGTCGTAACGAAGCTGTCCTTGTAGCAACTTCTACTCTTTCTCCTATTTCTGTTAAGTGTTTTATAAATGTATCCGATTCGTTATCTGGACCGGGCGCACCACCCCCCTCAAACCAAACTATACCATCCGGCTGTTCGTGTTTTATCCAATCTGTAGATTCTTCTGTATGTGATATATTCATAACATTTCCTTCTGTTACACGTTTTCTATATTCTTGCCTACTATTATATGTCATTCCTTGCTCTGTTTTTATTAGCCTACAGCCATCAAAATACCAATTAAATGTGCGCACAGGTAACCCTGTTGTTACAGCCACTGAACTATACGGAGTAATATCTACTCCTGAATTATTAACTCTAAACGATGGATCCGCCAGCGATAATTTTGCATTCGCCTGTAATTTCTCAATTTCATCTATTAATCGTAATTGAGCAGGCTGTACACCTTGAATATTGGTCGAAGCGCATGTAGATATAATAATAATAATTGGCTTACCCGTGGCCTTAACCTTACGTTCTGCATCGTCAAGTATTTCTCCATACGTTGTTCCTTCGTAGGTTGCGAGGGATTTATCATATGAATATTTTCCATTTGGTGATTCAAGATAATTTATTCTACCTGTCGAATCAAAAAGATCTGCCCAGGGCTCTACACCAGGTATTCTTGTGGTATACGCTGTCAGCGATCTTTCAAATATTTCTTCGCCTTGCGTATAAGGATATATATTTTGAAAAGCCGTTTCATACATTTCAAGATTATCGACAAGAGACTTCATATATAAATCATGGTCGCCCATGCCTGTGTACAGCGATTCTGCAAACCCAATAATTTCAGCATAATTGCCACGTAAAATATTTCCTTGAAAAAAGACTGGAGACACATCTTTGAATATTTCATCAAAACGGTTGCATAATTCTACTCTCTCACCCCCTTTATAGTAAACGGGGTCATTATCGGAACCAGACATGTTAAATAAGTGTTTCTTTAGTCTATCGGGATACGTAAATAAGTTTTCCAGATATTTATCTATATACTGAAATACGGTTTCAGTAATACTTCCGGTTTCAAATATAGTAACACCGGGTGGGATCCTAAGTTTCTTTGCGCCAATCATTGCTCCACGTTCCGTGGGATGTGATATTCTGTAGTGACCATGTGAAGACACATGAACCTTTAAGGTACCAGGATCGATGATTGAACCAAAAAGATTCCCGTTTCTTTGTTGTAGACGTTCAGCATTTGCTTGTCTACGGGCTACTAAGTTTGCTATACTCGGTCCCCCAGACATACTTATTAATCATCCATATTTTAGTTAGTAGTGATGTCTCTCATGCAAAGATATCCGTCAAGTCCATGAGCGCAAATCGGGCCTTGTTCGACAGGCTCGGCGCCTTCTCCATGGCAAGCCTCACTCGGATCATTGTCGGCCCGACGCCACCCGCCTGAAGCTCTGCTGCACAGCGCTTCATGAGCGTCGTCAGACAGTCGGCATATTCCTCACACAGAAGCTGCTGCCCCTCCTTGACCTTTGCCGCCATCAGAGCCTCCAGAATGACATTGCACGTCTTCAACACGTCCTCCGTTGAAATGACCCGCAGCTTGGCAATCTCGCTCAGAAAGGCGCTGTAGCCACGACGATACTTGCGGCGCTCACGAAGGGCGAGGAAGGCCGCATACTCCGGACCCTCGCCCTCACCCTCGTTCGCCTCTGCAAACACGCCCATGAATTCGCCGAAGATGCGCTTCAGCTCGTGGTCCAGATGAGGAAACCCTTCGCGCAACTCTGTAATGAGTCGGGCGTAGAGTTCGCAGAAGGGCGGCTCCGATGCAGCCTTCTCAAAGACGAGGGTGATGAAATCCGTGAGAAAATCCGTCTCGCCACTGTCCAAGAGCTGACAGAGCCACGCCTTGATTGCGTCATACGTGGCCATGCTGAACTTGTTCATCTTGTCTCGGATACGATCCATCATGCGCTCTTCCACCGAGGCGTCGACACGTCCCCGGTTACCATAACGAGGGGCGGGGGCGGTCACACGATCCTTCCTTGGAGGCGGCGGACCCTGACGCTGGTGATGACGACCGCCACCCCCACCTCCACCACCACTGGGACCTGTACGCCAGTTGGTGGTCATCCGATGACCATTACTCAATGCAACAGTACCATCATCCGCCGGAACACGAAGAGTCGCAATACGTGCCTTCACTTCTTCAGGGCAGGACAGGTGCTTTTGCATGAGGCGCCGAGCATCTGCAATCTTTTCCATGGTCGTCATGGAAAATGCCAAGTCGAGGTCGGTGATCAACGGCAATGTCAAGTTTTACTGGCTATGGCGTACCCTTCGTTATCTTCTTCCAAAAGAAATAGGTTCCGTCGTTAATGAGCCGTGCCTATTTGGATGCCGTTGACCTCGATATCGATGCCATCGTCGACGCCTTTGCCCCGGCCACGGCTGTAGGAAAGGCAGCTCTCCTCGACCGTTTAAAGAATCCCCTCGTCGATCGCAACGAAATCAAGGATCGCCAACAGGAACTCCAGGCCATCAAACGGGCCTGCAAGGGCAAGGATGCCAAGATCACCGAGGCTCTCGCAACCCTTCGTGAAACCGAGGCCGATGTAGTCTCTGTCCGAGATGCGGCCGGCGATGCGCGTCTCAAGGAATATTACACACAAATCATGTGGGATCAAAAGTCGGTTGCGGCGAGACTGAATCATCTCGGCTGGCTAAACGAGATCATTGTGTTTTTGAGAACGATTTTGCTGCCGGGCCTATCTGTCCTTCTCCCGATATTCATCTTCATCGCACCGCTCATTCTGTATAGCATGGTTCTCAAAGAACCTATTACATTCTCGAAATATATCGAAATCATTCAAGGAGCGATTAAACAGGCCGTGCCCTCTGTTCTCGGTGCCCAGAGATTCAAGGGGTCCGGAGGTCTCGCCGAGACCGGTGAACAATTTCTACACATTGGCATCGCTGTCGTCATGCTCGGTGCAAGTATTTGGAATCAGGTATCGGCGGCAATGCACATGAGAAGCATCGTGGCAGATATGCGCAGGCGGGCTACTGCCGTACAAAATTTTACTGAGGCTGTACGGAATCTCAGCACTGTGACTGGAATTGCCGTAGACTGCGGCTCGCCATGGTCCACGGGTCCTCTTGGAATATTCGGTGATGCCTGGAATAACCCGGATCGGGTCGCCGTAGTACTGACAGCGGCGGGTCATTTAGATATGCTCGTATCGGTCGCAACCCGTAAAAAGACGTGCATGACGGTCTTCGATACATCCGGATTCAATCTGACGGATCTGTATCATCCGGGCGTGGCCAAGGACAAGCGTATTCTGAACTCGGTGACCATGACTGATCGAACCCACGTGCTCCTTACAGGACCAAATCGGGGCGGCAAATCCACGCTGCTCAAGTCCGTTGGCTACGCTGTTCTCATGTCTCAGTCGCTCGGTGTTGTATTTGCCCGTAGAGCAACTCTACCGGTCTTCGATTCGATTATTACGGCTCTGACACCGATGGATGTTGTCGGCAAGCTGAGTCTGTTTGAGGCGGAAATCGAATTCGCCAAGACCGTGCTGGGTCGCCTGGGTATCGGCAAGACATTCCTGATGATGGACGAAATTTTCCACGGCACGAATGCCCATGATGGTGTCGAGGCGGCGCAGGTGTTTTTGGATCAAGTGTACGGGGCTGCGAGCACGTATAGTATTGTATCGACGCACTATATGGCACTCCCGGAGAAATACGGAAAGGGCGCCACGCTGAATCTGTGCATGGGTGCTTCCGTGGATCAGGCGGACCCGGACTCGCTCGTTTACACCTACAAGCTGGCCCCCGGAATCAATCATCACAGCAGTGTTCGAGAGATTCTACGGGAACGGGGACTCTTGCGATGACTCTTACGGTGACTCTTGCTCGGGCTCTTGCGGTCTTTGCCGCCGAAAAACAAAGGGTCCTCTGAGTAAAGCCGATGAATCCCTTGTCGATGGAAACAATGTTCATGATTCTGAGCGCCGTAATTTTGGCGGCCGGTGTGCTGTACTGGTTCTGGAGCCACATCCAACTGACGCAGAAGAAGGTGCAGCTTCTGGAGAATGCCGTGTTTGAGCTCCGTGGAATGGTTGGGTCTTCATCTGGACCGGGCCCCGGAAACAGTCCGGAACCCATGGGCGATAGCGCCATGGCACCCTTTGCCCCCCAGCAGGAGGCCTATCGGGATCTCGAGGACGATGACTGGAAGGATGAGGAGGCGCCTCCTCCTGCCACGGTAACTGTTCAGCCAACTCTCCCGGAGCCGGTGGTAATTGGTCGGGAGGAGCCTGTGCCGTCTGCGTCTTTCAAGGAGCTCTTTATGACTGCTGAACAACCTCCGGCCCAAAATCAGACCCTGGAGGGCCTTCCTGTAAAGGATTTGCGCCGCATGGCTTCTGAGCGCGGGATTACGGGTACTTCCGAGATGAAGAAGAAGGAATTGATCGCAGCCCTCAGGAACACGGTGCATCCGTCTCTGGCGCCTGCAGAGGCCTCTGCAGAGACCTCTGTAGAGGTGGAGAAGGAGATGGAGCTGTCTAGCCTGGATGTGCCCGAACTCGAGTAAACAACTTCTCACTGAGGATTAGGATGGAATCTATACGTACAGCGAATCCCCGATATGTCGGCGCTCCCCCGAATATGGCCGATGGGCGTCTGTTCACCGATTATAGAGCATCTTGTGAGCTGGCACCATCATCTAAGAAGAAACATAGTATGTCCAACGGCCGTGCCGGTTTTGATCGCCGCGAACAGTTTATCAAGAATGGAGAAATCAGTATAGAAGAAGACCGCATGTTTGCTACCTGGGTAGCGGGCACCGTGGGTCGTGTAGATACAATGGTCCCTGAACTCAACAAACGGTTCTGCTCAAAGGAGGGCTGCAAGACATTCATGGGTCACCAGGTGGGTATTGGCACGGGACGTCTTGTAGTAAGCCCTGATCTGGCAGCCGCTGACCCTGATGTATTGGCCCTGAAGGCCACGCCGGCCCTGTTCGGTATATTCTCATCGCATTTGCGGGGGTCTCATCAGAATCAGCGCAGGGGTTTCGAGGAGACGAATAACTATTCGGCTCCTTATGGAAAATACTAAACACATAATATAACTTCATGGTACCAATATTAATTTCTCGGCGAGTAATTAACATCGGCACAAGCTATTAACTATTATAAAATAATACAATACAGTTAGAGTATATGTCAAAACAGAGATATATGACGGTTGGTGCAAGAGTAGAACGCCCATTTCAGGCACCCCCTGCTGAAACAGCAGAACCATCGTTATTATTTCCTGGATTATTATCGAAACCTAGCAGATTAACACATGAACAACTAACAGATGATTATTCTTTACAAATTTTATTACACATGGCGCCCAAAGAAGTAAAGAACATATTTTTCCCAGGAAGCGGCCTTGACC
>Ga0194048_10001153_pt1 | contig 13128 bp, 13 predicted proteins | sample JunL225m_MetaG_FD_161685 | JGI IMG/M metagenome (GOLD analysis project Ga0194048, IMG submission 161685) | Anoxic zone freshwater microbial communities from boreal shield lake in IISD Experimental Lakes Area, Ontario, Canada - Jun2016-L222-5m | ecosystem: Environmental > Aquatic > Freshwater >...
TAGCAGGCGCTGGGGATTACTTCAGGCAGCCGGTGAGCACGGCGAGAGGGATGGAGATGAAGCCGAGGGCGATGATCCAGGCGTAGGCCAGGGCCAAGCCGTCGAGGCGGGAGCGCCAGCGCTCGTTGCGCAGGCCGAGGGTCTGGAAGACGCTGCTCACGCCGTGGCTGAGGTGCAGGCAAAGGAGCAGCATGCTGACGATGTAGAAATAGGCGACCGGCTTGCAGGAGAAGCCCGCGATCACCATCTTATAGACATCTTCGCCAAAGGTGACGCCACCCAAGGCGACCGCCCGGAAGGTGAAGTGCAGCAGGTGGAAGACCACGAAGCCTAGGATGACCACCCCCGAGTAGGGCATGGTGCGGGAAGCGATCGTCGCGCGGCGGGTGGCGTCAACGGCCGGACCTCCGGCACGGGAGGCGCGGTTTTCGAGCGAAAGCAGGATGCCGGCCCAAATATGGGCGATGGTGCTGATGATCAACACCACTCGAGCCCCCCAGAGGAGTCCGGGATTGGCGTGCAGCCAGGCGGCGTAGGCGTTGATGGCCTCCGGGCCCTTGAACATCAGCAGGTTGCCCGTCATATGGCCGAGCACAAAGCCGGCGAGGACGAGGCCGGTGAGGGCCATGACGACCTTCTTCCCGATAGAAGAGGGACGGCAGGAGGAACAACAGGAGCTGGCGGACATGGCGGAGCGTGGACGGGATGCAAAAACTATCAAATAGGGAGTCGCCAGCCTTCCCACCCCAGAGGCGGCCAAAAGGGGAGGTATTAGCGGGAAAGCCCCCGGGTGTGAAAAACCCTCATAGGCCTGCGGGGCAGACCGCGGGGAGCGGACGTCGGCCGGATCGACCGACACGGTCCGGCCCGAAAAACCGCTTGCCACAGTTTTTTTCGGCCATGCAATTCGAAAGTCCAGACCGGCTCTCCGTCACAGGACCTGCCGGTCTTTTCTTTTTTACCCGCCCCCAGCCCACCCGACCCTTTTCCATGAAGTATATTTTTGTCACCGGCGGCGTCATCTCCTCCCTGGGCAAAGGCCTCACCGCCGCCGCCCTCGGCGCGCTCCTCGAATGCCGCGGCCTCAAGGTGCGCATCCAGAAGTTCGATCCCTACCTCAACGTCGATCCGGGCACCATGAGCCCCTACCAGCACGGCGAAGTCTACGTGCTCAACGACGGTGCCGAAACGGACCTCGATCTCGGCCACTACGAACGTTTCACGTCGGGCGAACTCTCCCGCCTCAACAGCCTGAGCTCCGGCCAGGTCTACGAGACCGTCATCCAGAAGGAACGCCGCGGCGACTACCTCGGCAAGACCGTGCAGGTCATCCCGCACGTCACCAACGAGATCAAGGAACGCATCCTCAAGGGTGGCGAAGGTGTCGACGTGCTCATCACCGAAATCGGCGGCACCACCGGCGACATCGAAGGGCTGCCCTTCCTCGAAGCCCTCCGTCAGTTCCAGCACGACGCCGGCCGCGAGAACGTGGCTTTCCTCCATTGCACGCTGGTGCCCTTCATCAAGGCCGCGGGCGAACTTAAGACCAAGCCCTCGCAGCAGTCCGTCGCAAAACTGCGTGAAATCGGCATCCAACCCGACCTGCTCGTCTGCCGCACCGACCGCCCCATCGGCGAGGAAAACCGCCAGAAGCTCTCGCTATATTGCAACGTCGGCCTCGACGCCGTGTTCGAATGTCGCGACGTCGAGCACTCCATCTACGAACTCCCGATGCAGCTCGCCGAACAGCGCATTGACGAGGTCGTCGTCAAGCGTCTCGGCTTGCAGTGCCAACCGATCGACATCACGCCGTGGCGCGAGATTGTCCGCCGCCTCCTCGAACCGAAGCACCGCGTGCGCGTCGGCGTCGTCGGCAAATACATCGAACTTCAGGACGCTTACAAATCCGTCTACGAATCCATCACGCACGGCGGCATCGCCAACGAGACCGCCGTCGAGGTCGTGCGCATCGACGCCGAGGACCTCGAGACCAAGGGCACCGCGCAGCTCGAAGGCCTGGACGGTATCCTCGTCCCGGGCGGCTTCGGCAACCGCGGCATCGAAGGCAAGATCATCGCCGCCCAGTTCGCCCGCGAACGCAAGGTCCCCTACTACGGCCTCTGCCTCGGCATGCAGATCACCGTCATCGAATACGCCCGCCACGTCCTCGGCCTCAAGGACGCCCATTCGACCGAGTTCGCCCCCGAGACCAAGAACCCGGTCATCCATCTCATGGAATCGCAGAAGAGCGTGGTGACCAAGGGAGGTACGATGCGCCTGGGCTCCTATGATTGCGCCCTGACTCCCGGCAGCCGGGCCCGGGCCGCCTACGGCACGGACAATATCAAGGAACGCCACCGCCACCGCTTCGAATATAACGACGCCTACCGGGCCCAGCTCGAGGCCGCCGGCCTGATGGTCGGGGGCACCAACCCCCAGAGCGGGCTGGTCGAGATCGTCGAGGTCAAGGACCACCCCTGGATGGTCGGGGTCCAGTACCACCCGGAATTCCAGTCCCGCCCGGACCGCGCCCACCCCCTCTTCGCCGCTTTTGTGAAGGCTGCGGTTGAGAAGTCCCGACTGTCCTGCTAATTCAGAGACGAAACCGGCTTTGCCGGACGCTGACAAGTGGGCGGAGATCCGCCGAACGCGCCACCCCGCGCGCCCCTTCCCCACCCCCATGTCCACTAACATCAACGCCGCCGGCACTTGGGTGCCGCGCCTTCGCGAACAGGTCGCCCGTGTCGTCGTCGGCCAGCAATACCTCGTCGACCGCCTGCTGATCGGCCTCCTCGCCAACGGACACGTCCTCCTCGAGGGCGTCCCCGGCCTCGCGAAGACGCTCTCGGTGCGCACCCTCGCGCAGACCGTCCACGCCGACTTCTCGCGTATCCAGTTCACGCCCGACCTGCTGCCGGCCGACATCGTCGGCACGCTCATCTACGACCCGAAGACCGGTGATTATAACGCCAAGCGCGGCCCGATCTTCGCCAACTTCGTCCTCGCCGACGAAATCAACCGCGCGCCCGCCAAGGTGCAGTCCGCGCTCCTCGAGGCGATGCAGGAACGCCAGGTCACGCTCGGTGGCGAGACGCACAAACTGCCCACGCCGTTCCTCGTCCTCGCGACGCAGAATCCGATCGACCAGGAAGGCACCTACCCGCTCCCCGAAGCTCAGGTCGACCGCTTCATGCTAAAGCTGAACATCGGCTACCCGACGCGCGAAGAAGAACGCAAGATCCTCGACGCGATGGCCAAGACCTCGCCGAAACTCGACGTCGAGGCCGTTATCACGAAGGAAGAAATTCTCGAGGCCCGCCAGGCCGTCGACGCCATCCACGTCGCCGACCCGATCCGCGACTACATCGTCTCGCTCGTGCTCGCCACCCGCGGCCAGCACCCCGGCGGCCCTGACCTCGGGAAGTTCCTCCAGTTCGGCGCCTCGCCACGCGCGACCATCAACCTCACCCTCGCCGCCAAGGCCTGGGCCTTCCTGCAGGGCCGCGACCACGTGACCCCGCAGGACGTGAAGGACATCGCGCCCGACGTCCTCCGCCACCGCCTCATCCTCACCTACGAAGCCGACGCCGAAGGGGTTGACGCCGACGCCATCGTGCGCCGCGTGCTCGACGCCGTCAGCGTTCCCTAAGCGATCCCGGCGACCGTGGCCCAGCCCGTCCCGACCCACCCGCAGGAGACCCTCCGCCGCGCCCAGCGCGTCGAGATCGTCGCCACGCGCGCGGTCAACGACGCGATGGTCGGCGCCTACCTCTCCCGCTTCAAGGGACGCGGCACCGACTTCGAAGAGCTGCGCGAATACGTCCCGGGCGACGACGTGCGCTCGATGGACTGGAATGTGACCGCGCGCACGGGCAAGCCGTTCATCCGGCTTTATCGCGAGGAGCGCGAACTCACGATGGTGATCGCGGTCGACATCTCTGGCTCGTCCTCGTTCGGTTCCGGCGAAGCGACCATCCGCGAACGCGCGGCCGACGTCGCGGCCTGCCTCGCCGTTTCCGCGCTCAAGGCGGGCGATAAAGTCGGCCTGCTCCTCTTCACCGACCGGGAAGAACTCTGGGTGAGCCCGAAGAAAGGTCGCCGCCACGTACTCCGACTGATCCGTGACGTGCTCGAGTTCCGTCCTGTCTCGCGCCGCACGTCCTTCGCGTCGCCGATGCGCCGGCTGGGTCGCGCACTCAAGCGCCGCTCGATGGTCTTCGTGGTCTCCGATTTCCTCGCCGGCCCCGAAGGCGCCGATGCGATGGCCGCCGCGCTCGGCGAACTCAACGCGCGCCATGACACGGCCTGCGTGCAACTGGTCGACGCGCGCGAGCGCGAGCTACCCGATGTCGGGATGGTCGCCTTGCAGGACGCCGAGACCGGCGAGATCCGCGAGGTCGACACGGGCTCGGAGCGCGTCCGCCGAACCTTCGCCGCCAACGCTGAAGCGCGCCTCGCCGAGACCGCCGCCGGCCTAGCCCGCGCCGGCATGGATGTCGCTCGGCTTGACGCCGAGGATTCCGTCGCCCCCACCCTCTCCCGTTTCTTCGAACGCCGCCGGCGCCGACGCTGATGTTCCTCGCCCTCGAAGAAGCCCCGTTCGCCCTGCAGGGTCCTAAGCCGACGATCCCGCCGTCGGCCTGGGAATCCAACTGGGCCCTCGGCCTCATCGCGCTCGGCCTGCTCGCCCTCGCCGTCGTCGCCGTCCGCCGCTTCCTCCGCAAGGGCCCGCCGTCGCTGGCTCCGCTCGCGCAGCTCGAACACGGGCTACGCCTCGCCGAATCGCAACCTGCACCCGAAGCGATCGCGCAAGCCACGCGAGCCTTCCGCGTCTACCTCGCCGCGGTCGAACCCATTGCCGCCCCCTCCCTTTCGACGGAAGAGCTCATCCAGCTCCTCGCCGGCCTGCCCGTGTTCCTGCCCGCGCGTCAACCCCTGCTCGCCGCGCTCCGCAGTGCCGACGCTGCGAAGTTCGCCGGCGCGGCGCTCGAGATATCCCTACTCATCGCCGGCATCCGCGAGGCTGCTAAGCGCGTCGAGGACGCGCGCCGCACATTCGCCAAGCCGGCCGTCGCGCCGATCATCCCACCCAAGCCGCGCCCGCCGGCGGCCGCCGCGACCGACTTGCCCCCGCCGCTGCCCGGCCCGCCGCCACTGCCTAGGAGGGGTCACATCTGATGGATCTCGGCTTCGAATTCCAATACCCGTGGGCGCTGCTCCTGCTCGCGCTACTGCCGCTTTACTCCTGGCTGCGCGGACGCGTGGGCAAAGCCGCGGCCCTGACCTACCCCGACACCTCGCTGCTCGACGGCCTCGGCCGGCCGGTCCGCGAACAGAGCGGCCGCCTGCGCGCCTTCCTCCGCCTCCTCACCGCCGCCCTGCTCATCATCGCCCTCGCGGGGCCGCGCACCGCGAACAAGGAGATCGAACGTGAGACCGAAGGCCTCGACATCATGTTGGTCGTCGACCTTTCCTGGTCGATGATGGCCTTGGACATGAGCACACCGCGTGCCGAAGTCACGCGCTGGCAGGCCAGCCAGAGCGTGATCTACGACTTCCTCTCGAAGCGTCCGGACGACCGCATCGGCGCCGTGGTCTTCTCGGGCAAGCCCTACCTACTGAGCCCGCTCACGATCAACAAGATCTGGGTCGAGAAAGGCATCGACCGCATGCACATCGGCATCGTCCAGGAAACCGGGACCGCGATCGGCGAGGCCGTCGCGATGGCCGTGGACCGCATGAAAAATACCAAGGGCAAGGGATCCAAGGTCATCATCCTGCTCACCGACGGCGACGACAATATGAGCAAGGCTATCCTGCCCGTGCCGGCCGCCGAACTCGCCGCCGCGCTCGGCATCCGCATGTATTGCATCGGCCTCGGCAAGGATGAGCCCACCGTCCTACCGCGCTTCGACACCCGCACCGGCCAGCTCTACCGTGATGTCCTCGGCAAGACGATCCCGATGCAGACCATCAACCCGGCCAACTACGAGATGCTTGGTAAGATGGCGAAGGTCGCCAACGGCCGCTTCTACCGCGCCCTCGACCTGAACCAGCTGAGCCGCGTCTATGAGGAGATCGACCGCCTCGAGCGCACCGAGGTCCGCATCCGCGAATCCGTCGTCTACGAAAGCTACCGCCTCGTCTGGGCCGCCATCGCCGGGGCGCTCCTCCTCCTCGAACTTGGCTGGGGCCTCCTCCGCCCTCGCGCTCCCTGATCCATGGAAACCGCCGACTTCCATTTCGAACAACCTTGGGTGCTAGCCGTCGCTATCCTTGGAGGCCTCGTGCTCTTCGTCGCGCTGTGCTGGGCGGAGAGACGCCGCCGCCGCGGACTCGCCGGCTTCGCGGCCGCCCGCCTGCTCGACCGTCTCACCGCCGGCTATTCCTCCGCCCGACGCCGCACCAAGGATGTCGCCCTCGCGCTGGCCTTCGCCCTGCTCGTCGCCTGCTTCGCCGGCCCGCGCTGGGGCGTCGAGATCTCCCAGCAGAAAGGAGCCACCGAGGACGTGGTCTTCGCGCTCGACGTCTCGAAGTCGATGCTGGTCTCCGACATGAGCCCCACGCGCCTCGCGCGGGCCAAGGCCGCCATCGCCAACTTCATCCGTCGCAAAGGCACCGGCAACGTCGGCCTCGTCGCCTTCGCGGGCCAGGCGTTCCTACAATGTCCGCTGACGCGCGACTACGACGCGTTCTTCCGCACCCTCGAGGAGACCGACACCGGCAGCATCCAGGTCCCCGGCACCGACATCGGCCGCGCGATCGAGGAAGCCGAGCTCGCCTTCTATTCCAACCGCAACCGTAAGCTCCTCATCATCCTCACCGACGGCGAAGACCTCGAAGCCGGCGGCATCGAGATGGCCAAGAAGCTCAAGCGCAAGGGGCTCGTCGTCCACGCCGTGGGCGTCGGCACGCCTTCGGGCGGACCCATCCGCGTCATCAGCTCCATCGGCTCGCTCGACACCTTGAAGGACAAGGACGGCGAGGAAGTCCTCAGCCGTCTCGACGAGAAGACCCTCAGCGCGATCGCCGAGGCCGCCGGCGGGCGCTTCGTCCGCCTCGGCCAGGCCGGCGAGGGCATGGAGGCGCTACGCCTCGCCATCCAGGCCGGCACCGACGAACGCGGCGCGGGCCGCCGCGGCATCCCGCGCGAGGAATGGTTCATCGGCGCGGCCCTCTTCCTGCTGGTCCTCGAATCACTCATCTCCACCCGCCGCAAGACCGCCTGACCATGAGAAACCTGCTTCCCTTGCTCTTCCTGATGTCAGCCAGTCTCGCCGCCGACAAGACTCCCGGCGACGAACTTGCCAAGCTCGACGCGCGCGAACTCCACAACCGCGGCACGCAGCGCCTCGCCGAAGGCGACCTAGCCGGCGCCGAAGATGCGCTCCGCGCTTCACTCGGCCGCGACATCGACCCGCTCCGCCCGCCAGCGCTGCATAACCTCGGACACGTGCGTTTCGGCAAGGGCAAGGCCGTCCTCGGCGGCAAGACGACCGGCGACGTGACGGAACTTTCCATCGCGCGCTCCTACCTCGAGGCGGCCGACGCAGACATCTCGGACATGAAGGACCAGATCGACCTGATCGACAAGGCGAAGGCGGAAAACCGCGAGCCTGACTATGTCCCGGCCACGTCCGCGCTCGGCGGCGGCATCAACACCTTCCGCACGATCAAAAAGCTCATCCCGAAAGAGGAAGCCATGGTCACCAAACGTAATGGTGTCGTCGCCGCCTGGACCCGCTCCGTCGCCGATTTCCGCGGCGCCCACGAACTCGACGCGGCCGACGCGCAGGCCAAGGCGAACGCGGACGCGATCGAGGAGCTTCTCCGTGCCCTGCGCCGTGAGACCACCGCCCTGGAGGAAGCCATCGAAGCCCAGCGCAAGAAACTCGAGGAACTCCGCGCCGTGATCCAGGAACTCGTGAAGCGTATCCCGGACGACAAGCTACCGCAGAACACCGAAGGTGAAGGCGACGACGACGAGAACTTCCTCCCGCCCGAACGCCAGAAACCGAAGCCGGGCGCCGGCGACCCTAAGAAAGGAAAGCCGGGCGAAGAACAGAAGATGACCGAACAGGAAGCCCGTGGCTCCCTTGAAGGCCTGAAGAACGAATTCGGACGCAAGATGCCCGCCGGCGGCCAGGACGGTAAGGACGGCAAGGGCGGAGGCGGCGGCAGCGGCGGCAAAGCCAACGAAAAAAAGGGCAAGGATTACTGAGATGCGTCGCCTGTTCTCCCTCTGCTTCGCCCTGCTCCTCGGCCTCACCGCCGCGGCGGAGGATCGCGTCAGCTGGGAGATCACCCCGCGCGTCACCGCCCCTGGCCAGCCCTTCCGCCTGCAGATCATCGTCGAGTCCGACGTCGTCCTCGGCGGCGCGCAGCAGGCGGGGAAGGAAATCCGTCCCCCGCGCGGCATGGCGCTACGCCTCTCGGGCCAGATCGTCCGCTCGGATTCTAACGAAGCCACCATCAACTACTCCGGCGTCGCCCCGGAAGTGGAAGGCGAATATATCATCCCGGCATTCAATCTGCGCTTCGCCCGCAAGATGGTCGCCGTGCCGGAGATCAAGCTCGTGGTCAATAAGAGCGTGGCCTATCGCCGGACTGCCCAAGCACGCGCCGAGCTCGTCATCCCTGACCGCACCTTCTACGTCGGCGAACTCATCCGCGGGTCGATCCGCATGCGCGGCGGCGAAGAGGAAACCGTCGTGGCAAGCTTCGGCCTCGAATCCGTGGCCGAAGGCTTCACCTTCTCGGTCACCGCTGACCGTCAGCCGCTCGCCGAAGAACTCGGCCAAGGGATGCAGACGTCCTTCGAGCTGACCCCGATCCGCGATGGCGTGAGCGAGTTGGCGCTCAACGGCACGATGCTCATCCAGGGCGCTTTGACCAACGCCTTCAGCAACAGCGGCCGGGACCGGCCCTACGCCTTCCGCCGCAAGCTCACCGTGGAACACGTCCCCGAACGCGGCCGCCCGGCCGACTGGACCGGCGCCATCGGCACCTTCGCCGCGGAAGCCGTACAGGTCTCCAAGGACAAACCTGAAGTCGGCGAGCCGATTCGCCTACGCGCAATCCTCACCGGCACCGGTAATCTCGACCGTCTCATCACGCCAGAAATCCCGAGCAGCGAACAGTGGGACATCCTGCCGGCCCAGGAACGCCGCCGTCACTCCGAAGAGCAGCGCTTCTTCGTCTACACGCTCGTCCCGCGCCTTCCCGGCAAGCTGCTCACGCCGGCGATCCGCTTCTCGACCTTTAACCCACTGACGAAGCAGTATGGCCGCATCGAATTCAAGCCCATCGAGGTGACCGTCACCGGCACCGCGCCGGCCAAGGTCGACCTCATCACCGCCGATCCTTCGGTGCCGGCTGACACGAAGAAGAAGACCGTGACCGGCCTGGCGGAACCAGAACCCAGCCGCACTTCGGCGCTCTTCCTCGGCGCGCCCTCCACGCCGCTCGCGGCCTCGACGGCTTTCTGGTCCGGCAACGGCCTCCTCATCGCCCTGCTGATCGCGCTGACCGCCGCGACCCTGTATCTCGGCTACCTTGCGGCCCATCCCGAGATCCGTATTCGCCGGCGCGCCCGCTCTCTGCTGAGGGCTTCGATCGGTGCCGCGGAGAACGCCCGCCGCGAAGGCGACCACCGCGCCTTTGCCCTGGCCGCCGCCCGCGCCCTACAGGTCGGTAGCGCCGCGTTGCTCGGCGCCGAAGAAGAGGCGATGACTCAGAGCGACATCGAACGCGCCCTCCCCGGCGCCGACCGCTCCTTACTCGACAGCCTATTCCTCCGCGCTTTCGGCGAACGCTTCGCCGCGGCCGCACCGGAAGCCACCGATGCCGACGACGACGCCGCGCTCGCGCTCGTCCGCCGACTCCTCGCCCTGCTATGAGGTCCTTCGCCTGCCTTCTCCTCTGCTGGGCGGCGTCCCTCTCTGCCGCCGATGTTGCGCCGTCCGCCGCGGAGACCGCCTACGCGAGAGGCGATTACGCCACCGCCGTCGAGAAGTGGTCCGAGGAAGCCCGGACGGAAGGCGTCACGGCCGGTCGGCTCTCCGCGCTCGGCAACGCCGAATGGCGACTCGGCCGCAAGGGCCGCGCGATGGTCTGCTGGGAACGCGCGCTGCTGCTCGACCCGCGTGACTCTGTCGCCCTCGCCGGCATCCGGCATGCGCTGAACGCCGGCGGCACCGAACGCCCCGCGCTGACTTGGTCTGAAAACTACGCTTCATTCCTGACCGCGGATGCGTGGCTCATCCTGGCCACGCTCTCCTTCTGGGTCGCCTTCCTTTGCGTCATCGTCCCGCGCCTGCGCCGTCGTTCCGCCAGCGAAGGTAATCATCGCGCCCGGCTGATCGCAGTGACCGTGCTGGCACTCTGCGTCCCAGGCCTGTGGGGCAGCCGCTCGCTTTCCGCCCGAGCGGTCGTCCGCAAGACCGAGCTCTCATTGCGACTGACGCCGACCCAATATGGCGAACCCTTGAACGCCGTCGCCGAGGGTGATGTCGTCCGGACCGGTCGTCCCTTCAATGGGCATGTCCGCGTCACGACCGCCGACGGTAAGACTGGCTGGCTACGCGCGGGCGAGATCGAGTCCGTCCGCGGCCCTGGGCTGCCGGCCGATCTGGATCAGAAGGCCGCGCCCTGAGCCTTTCGCCTTGGAGAGACGGGCTGGGTCGGCTTGGATGCTGAGGTGCGCCTCCTTGACCGCCACGTCCTGACCGAAACCGCCGTCGCCGGCGGGGCCGCCACGGGCGCGTTCGTGTTCGTGATGGTCGCAGGCAACATCCTGACCCAGGTCTCGAGCGCGATCGCGACGGGCCGCGTCAGCGGCTGGGAAGGACTCCAGCTCGTCGGCCTGCTCTTCCCGGGCGTGCTACCCTACGCGCTGCCGCTTGGCCTGCTGACCGGCGTACTCATCGCGTTCGGCCGCATGAGCTCGCAACAGGAACTCACCGCGATGAAGGCCAGCGGACGTAGTCTCGGACGCATCGCCCGCCCCACCCTCCTCCTCGCCGGCGCCCTCGCGCTCCTCTCGGCCTGGCTCAATCTGGAGGTCGCCCCCTATTGCAACACCGAGTACCGCCGCCTGCTGGTCGGTTCCGCGAAGGATAACCCGGCTTCCGTGATCGTACCCGGCAAGCTTAACCGCCAGTTCCCCGGCATGGTGATCCGCGCGGCCGAACGCGACGGCGAGGTGCTCCGTGATTTCTGGCTCTGGAGCGCCGACGAACATGGCCGCCTGACTCAGGCCATCCATGCGCGGGAGGCGCGCCTCGCTCCCGCCATCAACACCAAGGGCGAAGGCATCCTGCGGGTCACGCTGACCGACGCCCGTCTCGAGAAGCGCCAGGCCGGGGATGAGAACTTCGACCGTCCTTCTTCGTTCACGACCGCGGGGACCACTCAGCTCGAATTCCCAGCTTCGGGCATCTTCAAGGACGGCGATAACTTCCAGCGCAAGCTGCGCTGGCTCACGACCTCCGAGCTCCTCGTCGCCATGGACAAAGGCTGGCAGGTCGCGCCGAACGCCACCCGCAAGGAGAAGGAGCGCGGCCAGATGCTCGCGACAACGCAGCTGATGGCGCACCTCGCCGGCGCCTTCTCGGTCTTCTCGCTCGCCTTCCTCGCGGTGCCGCTGGCCGTCCGCGTGGGCCGCTCGGAAACCTTCGTCAACGCGGCCGTCGCCCTCGGGGTCGCCCTGTCCTATTACTTGCTCACCTCGATGGCCGCCTACGTCAAGGACCCGGACCTACGGCCCGACCTCCTCATCTGGCTACCGAACATCGTGGTGGTCGGCCTAGCGTGGACGTTGCTACGGCGCGCCTCGCGCCATTGAGCTGGCTCACTTCTCCTGCTGATACCAGGCGAAGAAAGCGTAGGCCATGCAGCCGAGCGCGAAGACCTCATTGAAGCCCTTCATGACGACCGCTCCCATGATCATGTCGGAGGAGGCCGTGAGGGAGCTGATGCGCGGGGCGAGGCGATAGGTCTCGTAGATCGGATGTTCGCCGAAGATCAGCACCGCCCAGATCGGCAGGTCGGCGATCATCAAAGCGAAACAATAGAACATCGCCTGACCGTAGCCGATGCGCGGCAGCTTGGCGGACATCGAGAACAGCGGCCAGACCATCAGGATGGCCGGAAGGAACATCGACCAGTGCTCGATGACGTGGAGCGGTCGGCTGCGGAGGGCGGCTTCATACAGCTCGGGGAAGTGCCACATCGAGAAGCACAGCGTGAAAATGAGCCCGCCGGTGATGGGGTGGGTGAGCACGCGGAGGACGCGCGCGAGCCGCGGACGTCCCTCCAACAGGAACCCGTCGATGAACTCGGGCGGCAGGCCTGTCACGATCAGGGGCGCAGAAATATAGATCAGCAGCATGTGCTGCAGCATGTGTGCCCAGAATAGGAAGCCTTCGCCCAGCTGGTCGATGGGCGAGCCGACGGCGACATAGGCGACGAGCACGCCAAGATGGAAACGCACGGCGTACCAGACGGGGTACTTCGTCCGGCCCGGGAGGAGCCGCGCCCGGAACGGCCCGCACATCAACGCGTGAGCCCAGCAGGCCCCGACGACCAGGAGCAGCAACAGCGGCTCCGTGTGCCAGTGGAGGGGGATTTTCATTACCTGCATATGAAGCCAGCCTCGCCTGACTCGCAAGCGTGGGCACGAAAAAGGCCTCCACCGGAGCGGAGGCCTTCGTCAGGCGATTTTCGTCGGCCTTAGCTGAACCAGCGCGTGTCGATGCGTTCGACGGAGAACAGACAGAGCATCGCGGTGAAGGTGGCGAAGGCGAGCGCTAGGCCAGCGAAGAAGCACCAGAAGAGCAGGCGCTTATCGTAGATGAGGTGCATGAACCACAGGATGACCGCGAAGAACTTGCCGGCGGACATCAGGGTCAGGATCGTCAGGACGGCGGCGACGGGGAGCGGCAGGAAGATCAGGACGATCTCGGCGCCGGTGACGACGGCCAGCCAGAGGGCCAGCACGATGAAGTGGTGGTAGCGGCGGACTTCCTCGGCGAGGAAGTCAGGGCTGAGAGCGGCTTCGTGGGAAGAGGACATGGTCGGAAAAGTGGGTTACTTGGCGACGGCCGGGAGACCCGTGCCCCAGATGCC